>Ga0182018_10005069_pt1 | contig 10755 bp, 13 predicted proteins | sample 812P2MmetaG_FD_120490 | JGI IMG/M metagenome (GOLD analysis project Ga0182018, IMG submission 120490) | Permafrost microbial communities from Stordalen Mire, Sweden - 812P2M metaG | ecosystem: Environmental > Terrestrial > Soil > Wetlands > Permafrost | place: Sweden: Stordalen | collected... | reverse complement strand
GTGACAGGTGCGCACCAAGCTGCTACAGGTGGACATGATAAGAATACTCATCGTAGTCAATCAGGCGAGATCTACCACCACAAGGGCGTATCTGCACCGGTTTCCCCTCCCGTTACCGGCGCGGTAAGATCGCGCCCGCTCCGAGGTTCAGTACCATAGTGTTTCCGGGCCGATGACATTGGCCTGGAAATTGTGCTGAGTTAAGCTGGGCCCAACGGCCGTCTCAGTCTCACTACGCCCGCCGGGAGGTGAACGTGACGTGTTGAAGAAGATCCTCACATGGGCGATCGTCCTCTTCATCGTTTTCTACCTGGCCACCCAGCCGGTCGGCGCCGCCCACGCGGTGCATAATCTCTTCGACGGGCTGAAGCACGCTGGGAACTCACTGGCCACGTTCTTCAACTCCCTCTAAGCCATGACGCAGACACGAGGGCGGCGGGCACCAGGACCGGCATCAGTCGACCGGTACCTGCTGCCACAGGAGCGCAGCCAGCGTGTTATCACGGTGCGCAGGCATCCGGCGATACTGATTCTCCCGATCGCCGAGGCGGTAGCCGGACTGGTGATCGCTTTCCTGCTCAGCGCCACGGTGCTGCGCACCCAGGGAATTCTCCGCGATGTGGTGTGGATCGCCTGGATAGGGCTCGCACTGAATCTGGTCTGGAAGGCCGTCAACTGGGCGGTCGACTACTTTGTGGTGACTTCTCAGCGGATAATGCTGACCAGCGGGATACTCACCCGCAAGGTGGCGATGATGCCCCTGGGGAAGGTCACCGACATGAGCTTCCAGCGGTCCTTCGGCGGACAGCTGTTTGGTTACGGTGAGTTCATCGTCGAGTCAGCCGGCCAGGATCAGGCGCTCCGGAGGGTGGACCATATCCCGTACCCGGAGCAGCTCTACCTCGAAGTGTGCGAGATGCTCTGGCCGCCGGCACCGCCTGCTGACTGCAAGATGTGCAATGGCAGCGGAAACGTCATGCTGGCCGAGGAGCGTCGGCTCGTCGCGGTTACCTGCCCGAACTGCGACGGCACGGGAAAGGCGCCCCAGCCGGCCGTTGGCTTCGAGGAGCCCCACGCCGTTGGCTTCGAGGAGCCCCACATCGAGGGTTCCGACCCGAACCACGACCCGAACGAGGACTGAGCACTCCCAGCCCTGCCCCTTCCCGGGGATCGCGGGCGGCTGAGCACCGTAGCGCCCGGTCGCCGGCGGCCGCCCGGAATCCGCCGCTGGCGCACGCCTGATTGACGGCATGCAGGCGGCCCCGTAATCTTGCACTATGACTATAGATAAAGGCATCAACGTCGGCGGGGGTGCCGGGGAGCGCGGGGCCAGGTCGCCGATCGAGTTCCGGCTCGATCCAGGTTCCGGCGTGCCTACCTACCTGCAGCTGGTGCAGCAGGTGGAGCAGGCGCTGCGGCTTGGCTACCTGAAGCAGGGCGACCGGCTGCCGACCGTGAAGGACACGGTGGCGTTCCTGGCCATCAACCCGAACACGGTGCTGAAGGCATACCGCGAGCTGGAGCACCGTGGCCTCGCGGCCGGCCGGCCAGGGCAGGGCACGTTCGTTGAGGGCACCCTGGCCAAGGTCGGGCTGCCCGAGCAGACCGAGTTGCGCAGGGCATTGCTCGGCTGGCTGCGGATGGCTGACACGGCCGGTCTCGATGAGGCCGGCATGGTCGCTCTGTTCACCAGCGCGCTGCGGGATTTCCATGATCGCCGCGACAGCCGCCGGGGCGACGGTGGCGGCCCGATCGCCTCCCGGAGCCGCCGCGGCCGCCGCGGCTCAGGCAGGGACGGGGCGGAGGGCGTCGCGTGAACGTGATCGAGAGCTCTGGCCTGGGTAAGCGGTACGGCCGGGCGTGGGCGCTGCGGGACTGCACGCTGGCGATCCCCGCCGGGCACGTGGTCGCGCTGGTCGGCCCGAACGGGGCGGGCAAGACGACGTTGCTGAGCATGGCGGTCGGCCTGGCCACGCCGACGGCGGGCGTGATCACGGTGCTGGGCGGTGACCCGGCCGGGTCACCGGGCGCGCTGGACCGGATCGCGTTCGTGGCGCAGGACGCGCCGCTGTACGGGAACCTGCCGGCCGCGGACATGCTGCACCTGGCCAGGAACCTGAACCAGCGCTGGGACCAGCAGTACGCCCGCGCGCGCCTCGCCGACCTCGGCATCCCGCTGAAGCAGAAAGTCGGCAAGCTGTCCGGCGGCCAGCAGGCCCAGCTCGCGCTGACTATTGCCCTGGCCCGGCGCCCGGACCTGCTGGTGCTGGACGAGCCGCTGGCCATGCTGGACCCGGTGGCCAGGCACGATTTCATGGCGACGGTGATGACCGCGGTGGCCGAGGACGGGATCTCCGTGGTGCTGTCCTCGCACATGCTGGCCGAGCTGGAACGGGTTGCCGACTACCTGATCGTGCTGTCCCGCGGCCAGGTGCAGGTAGCGGGCGAGGTCGAGGATCTGCTGGCCGGGCACCGGATGCTGACCGGGCCAGCCGCCGAGGCCGCCAGGAACGCAGAACGGATGCGGGTGGTGCACGCCCGCAGCGCTGCGGCTCAGGCTCACTTGCTGGTCAGGATTAACGGCGCGGCCGAGCCGGTGCCGCCGGGCTGGCAGTCCCATCCGGTAGGACTGGAGGAACTCGTGATGGCTTACCTGCGCGAGCCAGGCGCGGCAGCGCTGCCCGGGCCATCGCGGGCGCACGACGAACACGCCACGAGCGATCACCCCGCCCAGGTAACCGCGTGACAGGCTGACCGCGCCGGCGGCGGCGGCAAGCCGGCGGCCCGTACCCTGGACGAAGCTGGCCTGGGTCACCTGGCGGCAGCACCGGGCCGCACTAGCCCCCGACGCGCGTCATCGCCTGCCGCCCTGGATGACGCGCAGCCGCGGCACGTCCTCGGCCGGCCGCTGGGCCACGAGGGCGTCGAGCAGCAGGCGGCAGGCCTGGTCAAGCTGGGCGCAGCGCCGCATGAGGGCGATGATCACGCCGCCCGCGCCAAGTACGGCGGCCAGGGCCGCGATGAGCCCCGTTGTCTCGGTCATGGAGTGGTCCTTCTGCCGGCAAGCGTTGGTTGTGTGACGCGGGGCTGATGGTGAGGGATTACTCGCCAGGTTCACTTGCGCCATCGAGCTTCACGGCCAGGCCCTCAATACTGCGGGAGACCAGGATTCCGCTCGACACAGCATGGCCCCTAGGGTGGCGCGGTGGCATCACTTTGACACACAGAGGAGCGGATCGCCGTGACCTACTACAGCGCCCTGATCGAAACCCGTGCCGACGACAACCAGGCCGTCAGCGAGGGCGCGCTCGGCCTGTTCCTGACGGCCGTTCAGCCATTCCACGGCGCGGTCACCGGCGGCGGGGACCCGCAAGGCTGGTCTGCCCGGATCAGCATCGAGGCGCGCGATGCGGCCGACGCCGTTGCCGTTGCCGCCGCGCTGGTGACCCGGATTGCCGCCGACGTCGCACTGCCCGGGTGGCCAGTCGTCCGCGCGGAGGCGGTCCGCGAGGACGTGTTCGACGAGGACCTCGCCCGGGCTCAGTGACGCTGCTGGTGATGGGATGCCAGGCCCGGCTTCATATTCCCGTCAACAGCTATGACTACCAGAATGCTCGGCTTGGCTGGCGCCGCTGCGCCCGGTGATGCTCTAGGGCGCAGCGGAGCGACCTGCCGGGCGCTCGGCTTGCATCTGGCCTGTGATCAAGAGCAGTTCATCCGGGTCGGCGTTTCTCGCCGCGGCGACCCAGGCGTGGTCACGGTCCGGGGCGCCCGGGTTCAGCCGCTGGACGAACACGACGTAGACCAGGGCGGCGAAGACGGCGCTGAGCGCCCAGTCGAGCCAGGTCACGAGGTCACCTCCACGGTTGCTGACAATACCGTCATTCCCGATGGGAATGACAGATAATCATCGATTGTCGGCTTTCCTGGCTCAGCCGGCGGCGTGATCCGCGCACAGCCCGGCCGGGTGCGCCCCGCAGCCGGCCGCGGCGCCGGACGGGAGAGCACAAAAGCAGCAGCCCTCCGGCGATGTCATTCCGGAAGAAACTGCTGCTCAGATGGCGGAGGCTCGGGGATTTGAACCCCGGATGGCCGCGAAGCCAAACCGCATTAGCAGTGCGGCGCCATAGACCGGACTAGGCGAAGCCTCCTGATGACCTGTTGGTCGGCCCTCAGGGTACCGGTAGTGCCGGAGACCCGGCAAAGCACTACGGCACACCCGCGGGGGCGCCCCTCAGCGGGCCTCGATCACCTCGTAGTCACCGCGCGCATAGCACTCGCGGATGCGGGTCTTCGCGAACTTGCCGACGCTGGTCTTGGGCACCTCTTCGATGAAGGACCATCGCTCCGGGAGCTGCCAGCGCGGCACCCGGGTGCCGAGGAAGGCCCGCAGTTCCGCCGCGGTGACCGACGAGCCGTCCTTGACCACCACGGTGGCCAGCGGCCGCTCGCCCCACTTCTCGTCGGGCACGCCGATGACGGCTGCCTCGGTGACCTCGGGGTGCCCCATCAGCACGTTCTCCAGCTCCATGGAGGAGATCCACTCGCCGCCCGACTTGATCACGTCCTTGGCCCGGTCGGTCAGCGTGACGTAGCCGAGCCGGTCGATGGTCCCCACGTCGCCGGTCCGCAGCCAGCCGTCGCGGAACTTCTCCGGGTCGTCGTCCTTGTAGTAGGACCCGGTGACCCACGGGCCGCGGACCTCGACCTCGCCGACCGCCTCGCCGTCGTGCGGCAGCGTCCCGCCGCCGTCACCGACGAGCCTTCCTTCCACCGCGCACATCAGCCTGCCCTGGGTGTCGCGATAACTCCACGCCTCGTCGTCCGGCGTCCCGGCGGGCGGATGCGCCACGCTGCCGAGCGGCGATGTCTCCGTCATCCCCCAGGCCTGCACGATCCGGACGCCGAGTTCCTTCTCGTATGCCTCCTGCAGGGCGTGCGGGACAGCCGAGCCGCCGCAGGGCACGATGCGCAGCGAGGACAGGTCCCCGCCTTTGGTCCGGACATGCCCGAGCAGCGCGTTCCAGATCGTCGGGACCGCCCCGGCCAGCGTTGGCCGCTCGGCCTCGATCAGCCGCACCAGCGGCTCCGGCTGCAGGAACCGGTCCGGCATGATCAGGTCGGCTCCCGCCAGCACCGCGGCGTACGCGAGCCCCCAGGCGTTGGCGTGGAACATCGGCACCACCGGCAGGACCTTGTCCTGCTCGGACAGCGCGAAGACGTTGCCCTGGCATACGCCCAGCGAATGCAGGTACGTCGAGCGGTGGCTGTAGACGACGCCTTTCGGGCGCCCGGTCGTCCCGCTCGTGTAGCACATGGCGGCGGCCAGCCGCTCGTCCAGGTCAGGCCAGTCGAAGGAGGCGGGCTGCGCCGCCAGCAGGTCCTCGTACGAGTGGACCTCCGGGCCGTGGCCGGCCAGGCCGGCTAGCGCCGCTTCATCCGTTTCTCCTGCTCTACCTGTCACCAGGATGTGCCTGATGGCTGGCGCATGCGCAAGCACCTGGGCGATCAGCGGGGCCAGGGTCGCGTCGACGATGACCACGTCATCGCCGGCATGGGTGGCGATGTAGCCGATCACCTCGGGGTCGAGCCGCAGGTTCAGGGTGTGCAGCACGGCGCCCATGGACGGAACCGCGAGGTACGCCTCCAGATGCTCGGCGTTGTTCCACATGAGCGTGCCGACCCGCTGGTCGGCGTCCACGCCGAGGCCGCGCAGCGCGTTGGCCAGGCGGGCCGCCCTGGCGCCCGTCTGGGCGTAGGTCTGGCGCCGCGACCCGTCCGTCGTGCAGGTCACGACCTCACGGTCCCCGTAGGCCGAGGTACCGTACCGCATCAGCGCGGTCACGGTCAGCTGCACATCCATCATCGTGCTGCGCACTGGCAGAACCTCCTGCTCGGCCTGCCCGGCGACCGCCCGCGCCAGCTGGGCGGGACGGGCCGGTGTTCGGTGTTGGGCGCCGGAATTGTTCCTGGGTGGATAGTGCCACGCCGGCGCCGAAACGTCACTCCGCCGGCAGCGGGCAGATCAGTCTGCCAGCAGTTCGGCGTCGGTCCTGAGCTTTGCCACCGCGCGCGACACCGTGCTCTTGACCGTCCCGAGGCTGACCCCGAGCGCGTCGGCGACTTCCGCCTCGGTCATGTCCTCGTAGTAGCGGAGCATGACCGCCGCCCGCATCCGCTGCGGCAGCCGGTCGATCGCGCGGCGGAGCGTGTCCTGCAGGTCACTGCCGGGGGCGTGGTCGGCAACTGCCTGGTCGGGAATCTCGTCGGTCGGGTACTCATCCAGCCGGCGGCGGCGCCACCAGGAGATGTGCGTGTTCACCATCGCCTTCCGCACGTACCCGTCCAGCGCTCCCCGGTCCTCGATCCGGTCCCATGCCAGGAAGGTCTTGGCGAGCGCCGCCTGGACGAGGTCCTCCGCATCGGCCCGGTTACCGGTCAGCAGGTAGGCCGTGCGCAGCAGGGAGCCGCTCCGCATGGTCACGTACTCGCGGAAGCCGCGGTCATCCGCGAGCAGCGCCGGCGGCATGCTCCCGCCTGCGCCCGGCCCCGGCGCTGTCCCGCTGTCACTGGCGGCCGGCCGGGCCGGCGAAGCCCCGTTCGCGCGAGTTTCACCCACTGCGTGATCGCCCCCGACGTTCACAGCCCCACCGTACCTAGTCAGCGGACGGTAAGGCGCTCAGTGCGTACAGTAACGACAGGCCAGTCGCGCGGATATTGGCTGATCGTGACGGCAATTTCAGCCTCGCCACTTGGACCTATATGTATGACCTCCAGCAGGAAGGTGACCGAACCACTTGACGCGGGGCAGTGTGGATACGCATGGTCATGAGGCGGGAACGGATTGTCCAGGGGAGGGTCGATGCCGGACACACGCGCGGATCACGCGTGCTGCGATCGCTGCGCGGGCGGGGCAACTGCCGCGCGGATCGCCCGGCGGCGCCTGCTGAAGGCCGCCGTGTTCCGGCCCGCCGACGCCGGGACGGACGCCACCCCGCACCCCGGCATGCCGGTCAGCGCCGAAGCCGCCGGTGACGATGCGGCCGGCTTACTGCCGGGAAGCAAGCGGGCGCGGTTCGCGACGTCGGGCGAGCTGCCGCGCGCGGTAACCGGGACGATCATCGATGTCAGCCCGCATTTCCTGGTGGTGAGCCACGGCACGGGCGAGGAGCGGTTCGCCCTGACCCCGGACGCGATTGCCTGGCGCGGCGGCCCGCTGGATCCCGAGGCACTGCGGCCCGGGGACCAGGCCGTGCTGCGGCTGCACAAGCGGGCCCGGGGCGTCGCCGACCGGATCTGGGCCAACATCGGCCGGGTGACCGGCACGATCATCGAGCGCTCCGGCGGGGGGCTGCTTGTCGACGAGGGCAGGACCAGGAAGCGCCAGTTCGTGACCATCCCGGCGCGGGCGGCCGGCCGGATCGAGGTCCGCTTCCCCAGCCTGGAACCCGGCTACCTCATCGACGTGATCGGGCTTCGCCGTGGCGGCGCGCTGGAGGGGCTGATCCCTGCCACCTCCCAGCCCGCCTATCGCGTCGAGCAGATGCCTGCCCCGGCGCTGGTCAGCGGCCACGTGCCGGATGCGATCAGCGGGTCAGCGACATGGCATGAGCCAGCCGACGAGCCGCCGGGCGTGCTGGGCGTGGCCTATCCCGCGCTCGACCCGGAGGTCGGCTGCGCCGAGGGCGCCGGCCCGGGGATCCCCGGCAATGTGCGGATGCCCTACCTGTCCATCGGCAGCATCCTGCTGGTCCGCAACGACTGCACGGGAAGCTCCTGCGCGCTCCCGGTGACGAGCTGCGCGGCCGTCGGCCGGCTGTTCAACGACCGCTGCGTTACCTGCGGCACCTCGCCCCGCAGCCGGGTCGCCGACCTGACCCAGGCCAGCTTCATCGCGCTCGGCGGTGAGCTGGAGCGCGGCTGCTTCAACGCGACGATCACGATTGGCGGCTGACCATGCTGCCGAGCGTGGTGATACGGGAAGTGCAGATTCCGCTGCTGGCATCGCTGCTGCTCGGCGGCTGCGCGGCGAAGCTCGTGCACGTCCTGCGCGATCGCTCGATCGACGCCGCGCTCGGCGCGACCGCGCTGTTCCCCGTGAACCTGCGGCGGCCGGTCGCCATCGTCATGTGCGCAACCGAGTGCGCGCTCGGCATCGGCCTGATCCTGACCGCCGGGCGGATCGGCCGGGGCGCGCCGACCAACGCCGTGCGGCTCGGCACCGCGCTGCTGTTCCTGATCGCCACCTGCGCCCTGATCGAGCTGCGGACAACCAGGCCGGACGTCGGCTGCGGCTGCTTCGGCGACTTCAGCACGGCCCCCGTCAGCGGCCGCGCGCTGGCCAGGTCGGCGTTCCTCGCCGTGGCCGCGCTGATCACGATCGGGCTGCCGCCGCTGCAGCCGCCGCACCGGGGCGTCGCGGCGATCCTGCCGCTGGCGATCTTCGCCGCGGAACTGGCGCTGGTCGCTGCGCTGTCACCGGAGATCGGCGAGGGACTGGTGCGGCTCGGCTACTCGGAGCCCTGTGAGCTGCGGACGGTTCCAGCGGAGCGGACGGTGGCAGCGCTGCGCCGCAGCTCGCACTGGCGCAGGCATGCCGGCATTATCACCTCCGATAAGCCGGCCGACATGTGGCGCGAGCTGTGCTGGCGGTATGTGGTCTATCCCGGCGAGCTGCATGGCAGGCCGGTCGAGCTGGTATTCGCCGTGTTCCTGCGGCAGCACCGTCCGCCCATCCAGGCCGCGCTGGTCGATGCGGCGACGGGGAATGTCCTGCCATGGCAGCCGGGATCCGTGCGGCCCGCCAGCCAGGCTGACCGGGTCCGCCAGCTGGCCCGCTCGTCTGCCCCGGTCTTCTCCGCGCCGACCGACCCTGACCACGGGATACCGGCCATTCCGGCAAGTGCGAGTGCCGACCGCCAGGTCCGGCGGTCTGCCGTTTTCTAGAGATCTCTAGGATTCGCCGTAGACGAGCGAAGATAGCCGGAGACGGGCGGATGCCCCCGCTCCGGCTGAGCAGGTCATGACGCCGGCGGCCGCGCCAGGCGGTAGGTCACATGCGGCTGGAGCGGATGACCGCCGGGGACTCGCGGGTGATCGAACCGGCCGACCTCGGTCATCCCCAGCCGGCGCATCACCGCCTGGGACGGCTCGTTGAGCACGGCGGTCATGGACCAGATCTCGTCCAGGCCAGCGCCGTCGAACGCCACGGCCAGCGCTGCGGTAGCCGCCTCCGTCGCGTAGCCGTGATGCCAGGCGTGCCTGGCCAGCCGCCAGCCGATCTCCATGCCGCCGGCGCCTGGCACGTCAGCAGGCATCGGATTGAGCCCGGTGTATCCGATGAACTTGTCCGTTCCGGGGATTTCCAGTGCCCACAGGCCGTAGCCGCGGGCCTCGAACAGCGACTCGATGCGGCCGGCGAACGCGTCGCTGGCCGCCCGGTCGAGCGTGGCCGGGAAGAACCGCAGTGTCTCCGGGTCGCCATTGAGCGCGGCGAACGGCTCGCGGTCGGACTCGGTCCAGCGCCGCATCAGCAGCCTGGCCGTCCGGATGGTGTCGAATCTCGGCGGCTCGGTCATCTCCGTCCTCCTGGCAGCGCGGAATATGGCCGGTCCAGCGTGCTGCCGCGGGCGAATTCCGTCAAATAGGTCATTCGGCCATCCCGGGATCCGTACCGTTGGAGTCAGGCGGCGGATTTCAGGCGGGCAAGAGTCAGGCCGGCTGGGCGCGCAGGAAGCGGCCGAAATGCGGCACGGTAAAGGCGATCAGGCCGCGCTCGGAACTGTAGATCAGCCCCTTCTTGATCAGGCTGTCGCGGGCCGGGGAGACGCTGGACGGCTTGCGGCCAAGTTCCTCGGCGACCTGCGCGGTCTGCACTGGCTCGTCGCCGAGCACCGCCATTGCCCGCATGTACTCCCGCTCGGCCGGGGTGGCGCGCTAGTACCTGCTGCCGAAGAAGCCGACCGCCAGCTCGCCGGCCGCCACCGGGCCGGCCACGCTGACATCGCCGGCCGTCACCGGGCTGGCCGCCGCGACGTCCCAGGTCACCTTCCCGTAGGCCTGCACGAAGTACGGGTAGCCGTCGGCCGCCGCGTACAGCGCGTCGAGCGCGGCCGGCTCGAAGTCCGCGCCTTCGCGCCGGGCGGGCGCGAGCAGCGCGACGTCGGCGGCGCGTCGGTCCAGCCGGTCGATCGAGACGTACCTGAACAGCCTTTCGGAGTAGCTCTTGCTCGCGGACAGCACCGACGGGAGGTGCGGCAGGCCGGCCCCGACCACGATCAGCGGGCCGCCGGACTGGGAGAGCTCGTGGCAGGCGGCGCAGAGCGCGGAGATATCCGGTGCCCGCACGTCCTGCATCTCGTCGATGAACAGGGCGATGCCCACGGACAGGTCAGCGGCCACGGACGCAGCGTCGGCCAGCAGTTCCGTCAGGTCGATCTCCAGGTCGCCGGAGTCGGCACGCCCGCGGACGGCGGGCACGTCGATGCCGAGCTGGGCGGCGAGCGACCCCTTCGGCGCGGCCGGATCCCGCGTCGAGAATGCCTTGAGCACGCCGAGGAAGTGATCGATCCGGTCCGGGGCGCGGTGCCGGGGTGCAAGCTCGCGCACGGCCATGTGCAGCGCCCCGGCAACCGGCCGCCTGATCGACTGCTCCGGCCTTGCCTCGATCTTGCCGGTGCCCCAGAGCTGCCGCATCGCCATCGACCTGAACGCGTTCAGCAGCACGGTCTTGCCCACGCCGCGCAGCCCGGTCAG
>Ga0182018_10005068_pt1 | contig 10757 bp, 7 predicted proteins | sample 812P2MmetaG_FD_120490 | JGI IMG/M metagenome (GOLD analysis project Ga0182018, IMG submission 120490) | Permafrost microbial communities from Stordalen Mire, Sweden - 812P2M metaG | ecosystem: Environmental > Terrestrial > Soil > Wetlands > Permafrost | place: Sweden: Stordalen | collected... | reverse complement strand
TCAGCGGCTCGAGCGCGAAGGCCAGGTTCGAATTTTGACCAAGAAAATCATCGAGCCCACCCTCGATGAGATTCAGGCAAACCCGCGCGCGCGAAGCGCGAAGATGCGGGTAGCGGAAAGGATCGACGCGGCAGCAGCCTAAGCCACGCGGACACATCATGACGGAATATTTCACGATCAAGCGCATCGACAATTCCCGGCTCGTGCGTTTTTCAGCGCCCAACCGCTTGCGCGATCTCTGCCGCCGCTTGTTTTTTGGCGGGACGCTCGCTCTTTGCATGTTGTGCTACGCGTGGCAGCACTTCGAGTGCATCCAGCTCCGCTACGCGCTCGAGCAATTGCAATCGCAAAAGACCGATGCGACGGAGCTGAATCAGCAGTTGCGCCTCGAGGTTGCCTCATTGAGTTCGCCGATGAGAATTGATGCAATTGCCCGCCAGCAACTCGGTCTGACTGTGCCTGTGCCTGGCCAGTTTGCACCGGCGCAAGGCAGCGGCGAAGGTGTCGTCGCACAAGTTCCCGCTCAGTCGCAAGTGCCGCGGCCGTAGCTGGATTTCCATGGCCCCATTCGGCCATAACAGCGCGGCGAATAAAGCCCCGCGAAAGTTTAATTTCAAGAAGCCGGAGTCCCCGGAGCCATGGAGCAGCGTTCTCCCCGCGTCCGTTGGTTCGTAGTTTTTCTCCTGGCCGTTCTTTGGATGGGCGCGATTTTCGCCCGCGTAACTTACCTGCAGCTGTTCCGCTACAGCGAGTATCTTTCGAAAGCTCAGCGACAGCAGCAGCGTATTCGCGAAACCCGTCCGAAACGCGGCTCGATCTACGACCGTAACGGACATGAACTCGCCGTAAGCCTGCCGGTGGACTATTGCTTCGCCGACCGTTCCGAAGTTTCGGACGCGCCAATGGTCGCGCAGCTCCTTTCCCGCATTCTCAACGACTCATCGGAAGACATCGAGGCCAAGCTCGCCGATCCTCATCCGTTCCCGGTCATCGCGCGCAAACTGACGCCTGAAATCGCTAACCGCGTCGAAGCCCTGAATCTTCGCGGCATCTACATTCAGAAAGAGCCGGTGCGTGTTTATCCTCAACGATTCCTAGCTTCGCAAGTGATCGGCTACGTGGACGTCGATGAAAACGGCCTCGGCGGAATCGAATACTCACTCGACAAGCAAATTCGTGGCAAGCCGGGCAGCGTACTGATGACCAAGGACGCGAAGCGGCATCGAATTGACCGCGTAGAGGCAGCCGCGCTTCCGGGCGCGGGCGTCACGCTAACGCTGGACGAAAACATTCAATACATCGCCGAGAAAGAATTGGCGGCAGCGATTGCCGACACGCATTCGATCGCCGGTACCGTCGTCGTCGAAGATCCCAATTCCGGCGAGATTCTCGCGATCGCAAACTGGCCGACATTCGATGCCAACGAACCGTCGCGCTATCCCGATGAAGATCGCATGGACCGTGCCGTTGCGTCGGCCTACGAGCCCGGCTCGACGTTCAAAGTCATTACCCTCTCGAGCGCATTCGAAAATGGCGTCGCCACGCCGAACGATGTCGTGGATTGCCAGATGGGTTCGATCCAGCTTGCTGGCCGCTTAATTCATGACTGGCATCCGTTCGGCTTTCTCACAGTCGCCAGAATCCTTGAGATGTCGAGCGACGTTGGCTCGATAAAGATCGCCCTTCGCGTCGGCGCGCAGAATCTCTATCAAACGGCACACCGCTTCGGCATCGGCCAGCTTACCGGCATCGATCTTCCCGGCGAGAATCACGGCCTCTTTCGCCGCGTGGAAGATTGGTCGGCAAATTCAATCGGTTCGATTGCCATTGGGCAGGAAGTGAGCGTCACGCCCATGCAGGTTGCGACGTTCGTCTCAGCCATCGCGAATGGCGGACTGATCTATCGACCGCATGTGATCAAGGAAATCGGCGCAGGCTCAACTGCAGGTTTAGAGCAGGCGGCAATCCGGGACATGGGAGCTCATCGCGCCATTGACGCGAATGTTGCGGCTACCTTGCGGCAACTCATGGAAGGTGTGGTTATTGAGGGCACAGGCAAGCCCGCTCAGTTGGATGGATACACTGATGCCGGCAAATCCGGCACAGCGCAAAAAATCGATCCCGCCACGGGACGCTACTCGCCCGACAAATACGTGACTTCGTTCGTCGGATTCGCGCCCGTGAACGCACCCGCGCTCACAGTTGTTGTGGTTCTCGATTCCCCCGTGGGGGCACATCATGGCGGCGATGTCGCCGGCCCGGTTTTCCGCAGAGTTGCCGAGCAAGTGCTCAACTACATGAACGTGCCGCACGACGGGCCCGAAGTGACGTCAACTCAAATGGCCGCGCGCCGGGGCGATCTCCAATCGTCCGAGCCCGATGCCCGCTCGAAAGGCGGGAAGAAATCTCACACCGGCACATCTGAGCCAGAAGTCGCCGACGTCGCAGGCCACGATCCGGCACCGTCGTCGCCCGACGCCCCGACCGTCCAATTTGGCGGCGAAGCCGGCGTCACAGTGCCGAGCCTTTCAGGGCAAAGCGTGCGCGACGTCACCGAAGCTTGCTCGAAGCTCGGCCTCGCTCCCGTGCTGGTTGGCGACGGCATTGCACTGGAACAAACGCCGGAAGCTGGCGCGCGTGTCGGCCGCGGCAGTCGAATCGTGGTCAGGTTCGGCCGTCCGGGCCGCTTCGTTCCCGCCGCGTCGCGAGGGACGGACGAATGAGGCTTACGGCCCGAGAACATTTGATGAACCACAATTTGGGCGGCTCGAATCCGAAGCCTACAATTGTTCAGGAAGCCTCAGGGATGAACTTGTCGAAAGATTTATCGGCGAAGCTGTTGGCGAACCTAACGGAACTATTGAGCGGCGTCGAAACGCTGCTCGTCAACGGGCCGGCCGACGCTGAAATTTGGGCCGTCACATACGATAGCCGCAAAGCTACGCCGCACTCGCTATTCTTCGCGCTCCAGGGAGCGAAGATCGACGGTAATCGCTTCATCGCAGATGCGCTCTCTCGCGGCGCCGCAGCAATCGCCACGGAATCGCCTCGATCGATTGACGTGCCTGCTGGCATCGCTTGGATCCAGCTCGCGCCCGGCTCCGAGCGGCGCGCCCTCGCTACCGTCAGCGCGAACTTCTTCCATCATCCCGCGAGCGCATTAACGCTCGTTGGCATCACCGGGACGAATGGCAAAACAACGACATCGTTTCTGATCAATTCGATTCTTCGCGCTGCCGGCCAAACCGCCGGCTTGATCGGCACGACGGGATATCGCCTGCCCGGCGGCGAACGAACAGCGAGACACACCACGCCCGAATCACTAGATCTCCAGGAGATGTTCGCCGCCCTGCGCGATGCGGGTGGAACTTCGGCCGTGCTCGAAGCTAGTTCTCACGCGCTCGCCATGGACCGCCTGTGGGGCTGCCATTTTGCCGCCGCCGTTTTTACGAATCTCACCCACGATCACATGAATTTCCATCACACCTTCGAGGCATATTTCGCCGCCAAGCACCGGCTCTTCGAAGGCACGGGCGCGGGCGCTGCGGACTTCTCGATCGTGAACGTGGACGATTCGTGGGGTTCGCGGCTGCACGAGCAGCTCGTTCAAGCCGGCCAGCGCACACTGACATATGGATTACATCCGAGCGCGCAAATCACGGCGCCAAACTTCACGCTCGAATTCTCAGGCCTCAATTTCATGGCCGATTCACCCGCGGGAAATATTGAAGTGCGCTCGCCCCTCGTCGGGCGCGTGAATGTCTTTAACATCCTTGCAGCAATCGGCGCGGCGATCGCCTTGCGCATTCCTATCGCGGCGATCGAAAAGGGAATTCAGGAGCTCGAAAATGTCCCGGGCCGGTTTGAGTTGCTCGACGAAGGACAGCCGTTTCACGTGGCCGTTGATTATGCTCACGCCGATGACGCCATTCGAAATCTGCTGAGATCCGCGAGGGAATTGAATCCATTAGGTCGAGTCCTGCTGCTTTTTGGCGCAGGCGGCGAGCGCGACCGGACGACTCGCCCGCTCATGGGCGAAGCCGCTGGCAGAAACACGCAGCTCGTCGTGCTGACCAGCGACAACCCTCGCTCGGAAGACCCTTCGCAGATCATTGGTGACGTGGTCGTGGGATTGCAAAAAGCGAATGCGAACTATCGGATCGAACCAGATCGGGAAAAGGCACTCGAGCTGATTCTGCGTGAAGCGAAACCGGGCGATCTTGTGCTGCTCGCAGGTAAGGGCCATGAGAATACTCAGATTCTTCACGATCGCACCATTGAGTTCGACGACCGGAAGATGGCGCGTAAGACACTGCGCGCGCTCGGCTACGGGAGGTTGAAGTCATAAGTTCTTAGTTTTCTGGCTATAAACGGACGCTTGTCACAGAAACGAGGCGGCAGACGTTCGGCTCACACAAGTGACGTTCGGCCTATTGGAGACATCGTGCGGTGGACGCTGGAACAGGTGGCTGGCGCGCTGGGTGTCGCGCTTCCCGCCGGGCTCAACCCCCTGGCCCGGGTGGCCGGCGTCTCGATTGATTCTCGCGCGATACGACCCGGGGAACTGTTCCTCGCCATCCGCGGACCGCGTCACGATGGACACGATTTTGTTGCGTCCGTTCTGGCCAGCGGCGTGGTCGCCGCGATCGTGGCGCGCAACCGCTGGCGTACTTATCGCGAGGAAGTCCGCGAGCGGCTCATCGCCGTGGACGACACGCTCCGCGCGCTCCAGCATCTGGGCGCGAGCGTCCTTCGGAAATGGCGCGAAGCAGAGCCGGGACGCTTTGTGGGCGCCGTCGCCGGGTCCGTGGGAAAAACGACCACGAAGGAAGTTTTGGCGGCGCTACTCGCCGCGAAGTTGAGCGTACTGAAATCGAGCGGCAACCTGAACAACGAATACGGGCTGCCGCTGACACTCTTTAATTTGGAAGAAACGCACGACGCGCTCGTCGTCGAATTGGGAATGTCGCGGAGCGGCGAACTCGCGCGCCTGACGCAAATTGCTGCGCCGGATGTCGGCGTGATCACCCGCATCGCGGTCGAGCATCTCGAGTTTTTCGCGTCCGTGGACGAAATCGCGCTGGCGGAGCGCGAATTGATAGAGAACCTGCCGCATCGGGACGGGGGCCCGGCTGCGGTAGCCGTGTTGAACGCGGACGACGAACGTGTCGTTCGCTTCGCCGACGTTGCTCCGGGAAAAATCATTTGGTTTGGGACGGGCGCGAAGGCGGAATTCCGCGCGGAAAATATTGAAGATCGCGGCATCGCGGGCACTGCATTTGATTTCGTCTCGCCCGAAGGCCGCGCGCATCTCGAATTGCCGCTGATCGGCCGCCACAACGTGATGAACGCGCTCGCGGCTCTTGCGGCGGCGAGCGTGTGGGGCATCGGCGCGGCTGAAGCCAAGCAAGTTTTCGCCACGTTGCAGCCTGCGGACAAACGCGGCGAAGTTGTGCATTTTGACGAAGGGTTTGTGGTGATCAACGACTCTTACAATTCGAGTCCAACGGCGCTCGACGCGCTAAGCGACTTGCTCGCGAACTCCACGAGCTATCGGCGCCGAATTCTCGCCGCAGGCGAGATGCTAGAGCTTGGCGTGTCTTCACCGCAATTGCATCGCGAGTGCGGCCGCCACGCCGCGACAATACGAGCAAATGATCGAAGAGGAATCGATTGGATCATCGGCGTCAGAGGCGACGCCGCCGAAATCGTCAACGGCGCCATCGCCGCAGGCCTGCCGAAAGATCGCACGCGCTTTTTCGCGTCGTCCGATGAAGCCGCAAAATTCCTCACGGATTTTATTGCCAAAGACGATCTGTTGCTTCTCAAAGGCTCGCGCGGCGTGAAGATGGAAAAAATTCTCGAAGCAATTCGCGCGCATCATGCCGTGAAAGGCGCGCCGGCCACCAAGCCAGCGGAACCCGCGCGAACGGGACGCGACTGAGATGCTCTACTATCTCTTCTACTACGTCCTGCACCCATACTTCAGCCCGCTGAACGTGTTCCGCTACATCACCGTTCGCACGGCTGTCGCGAGCATCACTGCGCTCGTTATCTCTCTCCTTCTCGAGCCTTGGGTCGTCCGCCGCTTGAGCGAATTGCAAGTAAAGCAATTCATCCGCACAGAAGGGCCCGAACGCCATCAGGCCAAAGCCGGCACGCCAACAATGGGCGGCGTCCTAATCGTCGCAGCCATCGCGATCCCCACGCTTCTCTGGGCCGATCTTCGCAATCCGTACGCGATGCTCGCGCTCGGCGCAACTATCGCATTCGGCGCGATCGGCTTCGTCGATGACTACAACAAAGTCGTTCGCCGCCGCAATCTCGGCCTCACGGCGAAATCCAAGTTCACGTTTCAAGTGCTCACCTGCATCGCTATCGGCGCGATTTTGCTCCATCTGCAGCAGCGCGGCGCCTATTCCACCGAATTGAGCGTGCCGTTCTTTAAGCGCCTGCACCCAGATCTCGTCGTACAATCCGTTCTGACGCACCGTTTCATCTGGCCGCTCGCATTTGTGCCCTTTGTCGGATTTTTGATTCTGGTCATCGTCGGCTGCTCGAACGCCGTGAATCTTACGGACGGTCTCGACGGCCTCGCCATCGGCTGCACGCTCGTCTCAGCGGCCGCGCTGACGGTGCTGACATACATTTCGAGCCACGCACGTTTCTCCGCGTACCTCGAGATCCAGCACATCCCCGATGCCGGCGAATTAACAATCTTCTGCGGCTCGCTCATGGGCGCGTCCCTCGGATTTCTCTGGTACAACACCCATCCCGCCGAACTTTTCATGGGCGACGTCGGCTCTCTCGCGATTGGTGGCGCGCTCGGCACTGTCGCCGTCATCATCAAGCAGGAAATTTTGCTCTTGTCCGTCGGCGGAATTTTCGTTCTCGAAGCGCTCTCCGTAATTCTTCAAGTTGGCTCGTTCAAACTGACTGGCAAACGAATATTCCGAATGGCGCCTCTTCATCATCATTTCGAGTTGATGGGCTGGAGCGAATCGAAAATCATCGTGCGCTTCTGGATTTTGGCGCTCGTTTTTGCGCTGTTTTCGCTCACCACTTTGAAGCTGAGGTAACGCAAGTGCGGCTCGGATTCGAATTGAAAGGAAAGCGCGTGCTCGTTGTCGGGCTCGCCAGAACAGGAATCGCCACGGCCCAGTTTTGCGCCCATCTTGGCGCCATTGTGACGGCGACGGACGAGCTGCCCGAGGAGCGCCTCGGCGCGGCAGCCCAAACGCTTCGCGCGGACGGCATCGCGCTCCAACTCGGCGGCCATCGCCCCGAGATATTTGAGAATCAGGATCTGATCATCCTCAGCCCGGGTGTCCCGGCGAAATTGCCGCCGCTCGAAGCGGTTCGTTTGCGAGGTATTCCAGTCTGGAGCGAAATCGAGCTCGCCTCGCGTTTCCTGCGCGGCCGCCTGATCGCCATCACCGGATCGAACGGCAAGACAACCACAACGGCGCTGGTCGCGCACATTCTCAAGACCGCGAATATCCCGACTCTCGTCGGCGGCAACATCGGCGTTCCTTTAATCTCGCTCGTTGATTCTTCCTCCGATTCCACCGTGAGCGTCGTCGAGGCAAGCAGCTTTCAACTCGAGACAATCGTCGAATTCCGCCCGGAAATTGCCGTCATGCTCAATCTCACGCCCGATCATCTCGACCGTCACACCTCATTCGAGGAGTACGTTCGCGCCAAAATGCGCATCTTCGAAAATCAGCACGAAGACGATGACGCAATTCTCAACGCCGACGATCCCGAAGTCGCAAAACGCTTTCCCGCGCGCCCGCAAGTGCATTGGTTCAGCCGCCAGAAGCGCGTCGCATCGGGCGCCTACGTGCGCGACCGCCTGATCGTCGTTCGCACCGAAGGCGCCGAAGAGCCGATCATGCAGCGCGACGAAATTCCTCTGCGTGGCGACCACAATCTCGAAAACGTTCTCGCGGCTTGCCTCGCGGCGCGTCTGGCTAGCGCGCATCCTTCAGCCATCGCGGAAGGCGTAAAGACATTTCCCGGCGTCGAACATCGCATCGAATTCGTCGCCGAAATCAATGGCGTGAAGTTCTACAACGATTCAAAAGCAACGAACGTGGATGCCACGCTCAAAGCGATAACGGCATTTGCGTCGCCGCTGATCGTAATTCTTGGTGGCAAAGACAAAGGCAGCTCCTATGCGCCCCTAGCCGATCCGCTTCGCAAAAACGCGCGCCTCGTCCTATTAATCGGCACCGCAACCGAAAAAATCTCAGCCGAGCTGTCCGGCGCATTCCCGATAACCAATGCAGGCACGATGGACCGCGCCGTCGACCTCGCCTTCGAGCGCGCGCAACCCGGCGACACGATTCTTCTCGCACCCGCCTGCGCCAGCTTCGATCAATTTGAAAATTTCGAGCACCGCGGTCGCGTCTTCAAAGAACTTGTCGCGCGTCTCGTAGAAAAAAACAAAGCCCAGGCGCCACCCAACGCCGCCAAAAGGTCAGCCTAGGAGAAAAATGCCTCGCTCGATTCAACCGGATCGCAAGCTCTTCGGTGTAACCATCGCGCTTTGCCTTGCCGGCGCGCTCATGGTCTTCAGCGCCTCCGCAGTCACCGTCCGCGAGCAGGGCGGCAGCGGGTACGGTTTCCTGATTCGTCAGCTTCTCTGCCTCGCTCTCGGCATCACGGGAATGTTTGCGCTGATGAATTTCGACTATCGCCGCCTGCGCCAGCCGCGCGTAATTTTCACCGGCCTCGGCCTGATTTTTCTGCTTCTCGTCGGCGTGCTGTTCCTCGATCGCTCCCACGCCACTCATCGCTGGATTCGCCTCGGCCCCGCGAGCTTCCAGCCATCCGAATTCGCAAAGCTAATTGTGATCGTCTATCTTGCGTGGTTCCTCGAACTGCGAAAATCCGCGCGCTCCGTCGGCACCGTACTCGGCGTCAACGATTTCTTGCATTCGCTCGCCCCCGCGCTCGGGCCGGTATTCTTCATAGCCAGTCTGATTTTGTTCGAGCCGGACATGGGCACCGCGGCAATGGTGATGTTCGTTGCCTTGGTGATGCTTTACGTCGCCGGCCTCGACTGGCGTTATCTTGCCGCGGGCGCTCTTGCGGCCTTACCCGCCGTCTACCTATTGATCGTCCGAGTGCCCTATCGCTATCACCGCTTCATGGCTTTTCGCGCTCCAGAAGCCGATCCGCAGGGCTACGGCTTCCAATTATTGCAATCGCTCATCGCCGTAGGTTCGGGCGGCCTTACCGGCGTCGGCCTGATGGAAAGCAAACAAAAACTCTTCTACCTGCCCGAAGCTCACACCGACTTCATTTTTGCAGTCTTAGCCGAAGAGCTCGGCTACATCGGCGCAATCACCGTGATCGCGCTCTTCGCATTCTGGGGCTGGCGCGCATTCCGCGCGGCGATTCAGGCTCCGGATGAATTCGGCCGCCTTCTCGGCCTTGGCGTCACGACGCTCGTCGTCGGCCAGGCGCTCGTAAACCTTAGTGTTGTGCTGGGCCTCGTGCCGACAAAAGGCATTCCGCTGCCTTTCGTCAGCTACGGCGGCTCGAGCCTCCTCGCGATGCTTCTGGCCACCGGCGTGCTCCTCAACATCAGTCAGCACGCTCAACCCGAAGATTGAGGCGCCGATTGAGAATCCATGCTGATCATCGGCGCAAGGCGCGAGCAGCAGCAAACGGAAACCTGCTGAGAGCTGCGGGATGAAGTTGTTGATCGCCGGAGGCGGAACCGGCGGCCACGTTTTCCCGATGCTCGCCGTAGCACAGGAGTGGCTCCGCCGCATTGATCCCGGCGCAACGCCGACATCGGCGGTCGATATTACGAAGAGGGAAGTCGTGATTGTCGGAACCGAACTCGGCCTCGAAGCGCGCCTCGTGCCCCAAGCTGGCTTGCCCTTGCAAACGATACGCGTCGCGGGCCTCAAAGGCATCGGCGGCGTGAAATTCCTGAAAAATGCCGCCATGTTGCCGGCAAGCGCCTGGGATTCCCGAAAAATCCTTCGCCGCGACCGTTTCGTCGCCGCTTTCGGTGTCGGCGGCTACGCGTCGGGGCCAGTGATCGCCCTGGCGGCGTTCCACCGAGTTCCGACCGTAATCTTCGAGCCGAACATCGAGCCCGGATTCACGAATCGCGTTCTCGCGGGAATCGCCACGCGCGTAGCCACTGGCTTCGATGAAACCGCAAAGCGCTTGGGCAAAAAAGCCGTGGTGACGGGCATCCCAGTCCGCCGCGAGTTTTTCACCACCCCCGTCCGCGAGCATGTGCCTCCCCTCAACATCCTCATCACCGGCGGCAGCCGTGGCGCTTTGCCCATCAATCGCGCCGTCGTGGACTCGCTTGATCTCCTCGCAGCTCGAAAAAACCAGCTTTTCATCGTGCATCAAACCGGCGAACGCGACTATAATGCGGTTCGCGTGGCGTATGCGCGTCGCGAATTCAATGCGGAGGTCAGCCCCTTTATCGAGAATATGGCGGAGCGGTTTGCCCAGGCGGACGTAATCGTCTGCCGCGCGGGCGCAATAACCGTGGCGGAAATCGCCGCCGCTGGACGTGCCGCCATCTTCATCCCCTTCGGGGCCGCCACCGACGCACATCAACTTCGCAATGCCCGCGCCATGGAATCGGCCGGTGCAGCCATGGTGCTCCCGCAGGATGAATTAACGCCGGAGCGCCTCACAAACGATATTTTCTCTCTCCTCGACCAGCCCCAGAGGATTTCAGAAATCGAGCAGCATGCCCGCGCTCTCGCACGGCC
>Ga0182018_10005067_pt1 | contig 10757 bp, 7 predicted proteins | sample 812P2MmetaG_FD_120490 | JGI IMG/M metagenome (GOLD analysis project Ga0182018, IMG submission 120490) | Permafrost microbial communities from Stordalen Mire, Sweden - 812P2M metaG | ecosystem: Environmental > Terrestrial > Soil > Wetlands > Permafrost | place: Sweden: Stordalen | collected... | reverse complement strand
TATGTCGCACCGCACACCCGTGCCGAGCGACATGCCCGACTGAGTATGTCGCTCCGGATCGGCGGCAAGTCGACCTCACTAGGTCGTGAAGGGCGACATGATCGCGTGCATATGTCGCCCCACGCACGTGAGCCGTGCGACATGCATCGACGACAATGTCGCTCCACCCGCTCGGCAAGAGCGACATGCACTACGGAGAATGTCGCCTGACACCATCGTCCGGAGCGACATGGACGACAGAGCATGTCGCCTCACCGACGTGAGTGAGGCGACATTCACCCTTGCGAAGTGAGACATGCATCGTGTGGATAGGCAGAGGACGTCGTGGGGCCTCGGCGCTAGAGCGGGAAGACCTTGTCGGTCACGACGACCATGGCGAGCGTCAATGCGGCGATCGCGACCTCGCCGATCGCGCCCACGATGAGCGGCCGTAGCCCCTGCCGGCGAAGCTCGGCAAAATTGGTCTTGAGACCCACACCGGCGAACGTGAGCAGAAATGCCCAGCGGCTGAGGTTTGCGAGACTTGCCACCTGGCCCGGGCTGAACGCGCGAGCGCTTGCAAGTGCCGAGATGACGACAAAGCCCAGGACGAACTTCGGAAACTTCGACCAGAGAAAGCCCGCTCGCGACCCCTCCAACCGCTTGCCGGCGCGCGCAGCGAAGTGCGCGGCAACGCCGAGGACCACGAAGCCGATCGTCGCGTTGCGCGCCGTCTTGGCCAGCACGGCCCACTTGCCCGCCTCCTCCGAATACATGTTGCCGGCGGCGGTCACCTCGGCGGTGTTGTCGATGGCGAGGCCCGCCCACAAGCCGAACGCGTGATCTTTCATATGAAGGGCGTGGCCGATCGCGGGGAACGAGAACAATCCGATCGCACCCAGCGCGAGGATCGCTCCGATGGCGTAGGACGCGTCCTCGTCGTCGGCGTCGATCGCACCCTGCGTGGCAATGATGGCGGACACGCCGCAGATCGAGGAGCCGACGGCGAGCAGTGCCGTGAGCTTGGGCCCGAGCTTGAACGCCCGACCGAGGACGATCATGAGCGAGCTGGCAACCGCGAATTCAAGGACGACGAGAACGAGACTCAGCCCCCCCAGCTTCATGACGTCACCGATGAGAAATCGTGCCCCAAGAAGGACAATGCCTACTTTCAGGAAGAAATCGTAGGTGTCGATCCCCGGCGAAAACACCGCGAAAAACCGAGACCTCGTGCCGAGGTTTCCCACCACGAGGCCGATGATAATCGCCCACAAGACGTATTCGACGTTGGGAAGGGCGACGTGGTGGGCCTTGCCATATGCCCTGAAAAACCCCTCCGTGCGCTTGCCTGCGTAACCGATGGCCAGCAAGAGCCCTACCCCAGGGGCCAGGGCCAGCGCTCTCGATGCAAGCCCCGTTGGACCGGCGGCCCCGGCAGCGTCCCTTTCTACCACGGTACGTCCGCAATCAAACCCGCTCGCACGAGGGCGGCGAGCCCGAGTGCAACGAGGAGCGCGACCCAATCCGCCGAGAGCTCGAACAAGGCGTGCTTCGAGACACCGCCCCGATTCATCCGCCTCACTATTGTCCGTCCAGACAGACAGGTCAAGACACGGAACCGTTACGTCTTTGACGCACAAGAGCGAGGTCGCTTCGAAGACGAGCGACATGGCCGGTGACGGGACGACACGAGGCGATGCTCGCGATACGGACTCCCTTGAAGAGGACACATGTCTATCGTGGGGTGGAGGCATGAGCGAACGACCCCTGCGCCCGGAGACCATTGCGCTTCACGGAGGGCAGGTGCCCGACCCCACGACAGGGGCCCGCGCCGTGCCGATCTTCCAGACGACCTCCTACCAGTTCAAGAGCACCGAGCATGCCGCGAACCTGTTTGCGCTCAAAGAGTTCGGGAACATCTACACGCGCCTGATGAACCCGACGACCGATGTCTTCGAGCAGCGGATCACGCAGCTCGAGGGGGGCGTCGGGGCGCTGGGCGTCTCGAGCGGGCAGTCTGCAACGACGCTCGCCTTGCTCAACGTTGCCCGCGCCGGCGATGAAATCGTCTCCGCCGACAACCTCTACGGCGGTACGTACAACCTCTTCAACTACACGCTACCGCGCCTCGGCATCAAGGTTCACTTCGTCAAGTCGAACGACCTCGGTGCGCTCGCAAAGGCCATCACGCCGAAGGTCAAGGCCGTGTACGCCGAGTCCATCGGGAACCCGAAGCTCGATGTGGCCGATCTCGAGGGCATCTCGAAAGTGGCCCACGACCACGGCGTGCCCTTCGTGCTCGACAACACGGTGTCTCCGTACCTCCTGCGCCCCTTCGATCACGGGGTGGATATCATCGTCTACTCGGCGACGAAGTTCATCGGCGGGCACGGGACGTCGATCGGAGGCCTTGTCGTCGACAGCGGCAAGTTCGACTGGTCCAGCGGCAAGTTCCCGCTCATCTCGGCGCCGGACCCGAGCTACCACGGGCTGCAGTTCATCGAAGCGCTGAAGCCGATGGGCAACATCGCGTACATCATCAAGGCACGCGTGACGCTGCTCCGGGACCTCGGGACCGCGCTCTCGCCGTTCAATTCGTTCCTCTTTCTGCAGGGGCTCGAGACGCTGCCGCTCCGGCTCGTTCGCCACTCGGAGAACGCACTGGCCGTCGCCAAGCACCTCGAGCATCACGGCAAGGTGACGTGGGTCAACTACCCGGGTCTCGAATCGAGTCCCGAGCACGCGCGCGCAAAGAAGTACCTACCCCGGGGCGCCGGCGCGATCCTCGGGTTCGGAATCAAGGGCGGTGCGGAGGCCGGCCGCAAGTTCATCGACTCGCTCGAGCTCGTGAGCCACCTCGCGAACGTCGGCGACGCGAAGACGCTGGCCATCCACCCCGCGACGACGACTCACCAGCAGCTCTCTCCCGCCGAGCAACTAGCTACGGGGGTTACGCCGGACTTCGTCCGCCTGTCCGTTGGCCTCGAGCACATCGACGACATCCTGGCCGACATCGAGCAGGCTCTCGCCAAGGCGTGACGCCGGGTCAGGCCGGCCGACATGGTGCTCGAGGCTTCGAAGGCCGCTGACGCTCAGCTCGCCGAGGCCTGGGCCAGCCGATCGCTGCGGATCGGAATCGTCAACATCATGCCGCGGGCGGAGACCTACGAGCCCTATCTCCTCCGGCCGCTCTGCCGCGCGCTGCTTCCGGTCGATCCCGTCTGGGTCCGCCTCGAGTCGCACAGTTATGCGAGCAGCGACACCGCGCACATCCAGGGGAAGTACGTCGTATTTGACCAGGCGATCCGGCGCGGGCCGCTCGATGGCGTGATCCTGACCGGCGCCCCGATCGAGGACCTGGAGTTTTCCGACGTCCACTACTGGACGGAGCTCTGCGAGATTCTCGCCTTCTGCCGTACCCATGCAGTCGGCGTCCTCGGGCTATGCTGGGGAGGGCTCGCGCTTGCGAAGCAGCTCGGGCTTGAAAAGCAAAACTTCGAAAGAAAGCTCTTCGGCGTGTTTCAAAACGCTGTCCTGGACCCCCAGCACTCCATCCTCGGCGGCTCCGACGACGCCTTCTGGTGTACCCACAGCCGCCACTCGGGGATCCGCGCCCCGGACCTGGAGGCCGCGCGCGACGCCGGGGTGGTGCGACTGTTGTCGTACGGGCCGGAGACTGGTTATTCGATCTTCGAGAGCGCCGACCGTCGCTTCTTGGCGCATCTCGGCCACCCCGAGTACGAGCCTGCCAGGCTCGCGCACGAGTGGGAGCGCGACTCGGCGCTTGGCCGGTCGGACGTCGATCCCCCACGTAACTTCGATCCGAACCGCCCGATCAACGTGTGGCGATCGCACTGCAACGACCTGTTCGCCCGCTGGCTGCGTCAGCGGGCGCTCGAGCGTGGCAGCGAGCGGAGCTCTGCCCCGTGAGCTTCGTCACCGCCCTCACACGTTTGCTCGCGATTTCCGAGCCGATCCTGCTCGCCCCGATGGGCGCGGTCTCCGGTGGGCGACTCGCGGCCGCCGTGACGCGAGCCGGGGGGCTTGGCCTGCTTGGCCCTGGCTATGCCGATGCGGCGTGGATCCAGCGCGAATTCGACGAAGCGCAGGGCGCTCGCGTCGGCATCGGATTCATCGTGTGGGACCTCGCCAGGGACCCCCGCCGGCTCGAAGTCGCGCTCGAGCGGGCTCCCGAGGCGGTGATGCTGTCGTTCGGCGATCCGGCGCCGTTCGTCCCTGCCATCCGCCGTTCCGGCGCGAAGGTGCTGGTCCAAGTCCAGACCGTGAAAGCTGCCGAGGAGGCGGCGCGGCTAGGAGTCGACGTCATCGTCGCCCAGGGAACCGAAGCGGGCGGGCACGGGGCTGACCGGTCCCTATTCTCGCTCCTGCCCGCGGTCGTCGACGCCGTCGACCCGACCCCCGTCGTCGCAGCCGGCGGCATCGCGGACGGACGCGGTCTGGCGGCCGCGCTCGCGCTCGGGGCCTCGGGGGTACTCGTAGGGACCCGGTTTTACGCCACCGACGAGTCGCTGGCGCCCGCTGCGGCCAAGGCGCGGGTCGTCGCTGGTACGGGAGACCGAACCGTGCGAACGCGCGTCTTCGACATCGCGCGGCGGATCGACTGGCCGTCGCCGTACACGGGGCGGGCGCTGCAGAACGACTTCACCCGTCGCTGGCACGGCCGCGAAGCCGAGCTCTCGGCACAGGCCGGAGAGTTTGATCTCTACCGAGGGGCCTCGCAGAGTGAAGACTTCGACACCGCCGTCGTCTGGGCCGGGGAGGGCGTCGACCTGGTCAAGGGAGTACTTCCCGCGGAGCGCGTCGTCGAAGCCTTCATCACGGAGGCCGAAGCGTCGATTGCGCGAGCTTCGGCCCTGCGCTCACCGCGCGAGCTTCACGAAAAAGACCCGTGACGTAGCGCCGACGCCGGCTTGCGACGAGCTTCCCGCGACGAGAAGGTTGCCGGCCGGGTCGACGCCGATACCGCCGGGCTCGTCGTCGTCGGGGGTGCCCCATGCGCTTGCGGAGACCAGGTGGCCGGTCGGATCGAAGACCTGAACGTCGACGTCCTGGCCCCCGATGCTCGTGAGAGGAGCCGTCGAGCCGAAGGTCACGGCCCCACGGAAATACCCGACGACGACGGGGTCGCCGGTCGCGTCGATGATGAGGTTGCCCCCCAGCGCACTGCCCGCGATCGGCGTCGATGTCGTCCACGACGATGTCCCGTCCGATGCGAAGTCTTGGAGCGTCATCGAGCTACCCCCGACCTCGAGCTCCACGGCGCCACCCGGGCCCGCGGCGATGGGCGGCCCGGATGCGTCGGCTTCTTGCCACGCGTACGCCCCAGACGCCGTGACGCCCATCGTCAGCACCTCGGGGCTGACCACGCTCGGACTGACGATGGACGCTGCGATCCCTATCGTCCAGAGAAATCCCGACGCATTCGTGGCGAGGTCGTAAATCGAGGCGACCGACGAGTTGATGGACGGAACCGTCTCGCGAAAGAGAACCTGCCCGGTCGCGTCGAACTGCACGAGATAGTTGTTCCACGTGGCCCCGAGCAGAAGACTGGTGGAGTCCGGGCCGCTTCCGAAGTCCGTGTCGCTGTCGGTCTGTAGCGCGATGGTGGAGATCCCAGTCGGCGTGACGGCCAGATCGTACGCTGTCGTCTGGGTACCAGATCCCTTGGTCACGAATTGCCGGCTGAATACGGTGGCCCCGTTCGAGTCGAGACGCAGGAGCACGCCGTTGAGGACGGGGGGATCCGCCGGGACGGTGAGCGTGCCTGCCCCGAAGTCGACGCTGCCGGTGAAACTCCCCAAGATGGTCACGTCGGAGGCGGTGTCGGTTGCGATCACCAAGGCCTCGGCGCCGTACGAATTCGGTGCGCTGGTCCCGAACTCGCGGACCCATAGGAGGTGGCACCCGTCGTCGAACTTGGCGACGGCCAACCCCGTTCCAACCCGAGGCGAAGGCGTACCGAGGTTAAGCTGAGGGGCGCTCGCGTCGTCGTTTAGTGGCCGATTGTCCCCATAGTTGAGCGCGACGTACGAGTTGCCCATAGTGTCCGTTGCGAGCATCGTGCGGTAGACGGCAAGCCAGTCGGATTGCGGCCATTCGGAGCTGCAGATTTCACCGGTGCCCGGAGCGGGTCCGGCATCGCCAGGGGGCTCTGCTTCCGCGTCGCCACCGGCATCGAGGGCGGTCAGAGGCGACGGCGAGGCGCCCGTCGTCGCGTCGCCGGCCGTTTGATCGGAGAGGGAAGAGCTGTCGCCTGCGGTGTCTCCGGCGCCGCCCGCGTCGTGACCCCCACCGGAATCCTGCGCTGCCAGCGCACATGAGCTTGCGCCGGTGAACGCGAACACGCCGAGGAGCACGAGCGCGGCCGACGAGGGAAGGGAGGGCCACGACACACGCGCGTTATGGCCCCAAAGGACGCCCGTGGCACGACCTTTCTCGGATTGGGGCTCGGTCCCTCTTCGCAGGCTCCTCCACATCGAAGGCGCCTTGATAAAGGTGGTTGATAAGGCGCTTGATCGCGTCCAGGGTTGACGCTACCGCTTCGGCTGCGGTTTTCGCACGTGAGGCGTCAGCAGACGTCCGGAGGTTGAAATGCGAGCGCGCGCGAGTTCGAACGGGTGGATTCTTCTCGGCGTGGCCGCTGCCCTTGGCTCGCTCGATTGTTCGAGCGGCAAGGGCGGGAGCGGGGGCTTCAATTCGTCCGGGGCGGACGACGACGGTGGCAACGGAAGCTCGAGCGGCACCTCGGTTGCCGGCAGCCCCAGCGGCGGCACCGGCAGCAGCTCCGGGGGTTCGACCAACGGCTCCTCGGGGTCGGGCTCGAGCTCGGGCGGTGCGGAAGCCGGGTCGGGGAGCTCCGGGTCCGGCTCGACGGGCGGATCCGGATCGTCGGGATCGGGCAGTTCGGACAGCGGCGCGACGGTCATGTGTCCCACTGCCCCCGGCGGTGCGCCGGCCAACGCCGTGACGGCCTACACCGTGCTCAACCAGATACGCGTCCCCGCCGGATCCGGTTGCATGAACCTGGTCGCGGACCTGGACACGTCCGCGCAGGCCTACTGTAGCTACGAGGCCGCCAACAGCGGCAACCAGAGCTGCGTCGCGACGGCTCATACCGAGGTGATGGGCTGTACCGGCTTCACGGGCGCGGACGTGCAGACGCGCGAAGTGGCCGCGGGCTACTCGCAATCCCTCGCCTACACGGAGGTGGCCACCACGTATGGCAACGATCCGACCGCGGCAGTGCCAAGCTGGATCAACACGGTGTTTCATCGCATTCCCCTGATGGATCCCTGGACCGTGGACATGGGCTACGGCGGGGCGACGGGGTGCGACGCCATCGACATCGGCCGGGGAACGAGTTCGATCCCGACCAGCACCATCGTGGTGTATCCGTACGACGGCCAGACCAACGTGCCGACGAGCTTCTCCGGTCTCGAGGGGCCGCAGCCGCCCGCTCCCTCCGGTGGCTATCCGAGCTCCTATCCGGTCAACATCTACGCGCAAGGCCTGAGCGTCACGCAGCACGTGCTCACCAAAGCAGGCGACACTACGCCGATCGACCATCTCTGGCTCGACATGAACTCGTCCGATCTGCAATCCGGACTGCAGGGCTATTTCTACGACACCGCGTTCCTGTACGGGGCCCCGTTCGCGGCCAACACGAAGTACGAGGTGCAGATCGTGGGCACGTACTCCGGTGGCACGCTGAACAAGACGTGGACCTTCACGACCGGCTCGAGCCCGGGTTCGTGACGCGAGCCGGGTCGCGGATGCCCCGCACCTATCCCGCGCCGGCGACGCGGCGACCGAGCCACTCTGCCACACGAGGAATGACGACCAAAGGGTGGGTGTTCAAGAGCAGGTGCTCGGTCCCCTCGAAGACAGCGAGTTCGACTTTGGCATTCGTGAGCTTGTCTGCCTGTCGTCTCTGGAATGCGATCGGGAAGACGCGGTCGTCTCCGGCCGCGATGGCGAGGATGTGGTGCCGTAGCTCTTTGAGGGGCCTTGGCGGAGGGGCCGACGAGAGGTCCGAAGTGGCCTGCAGCGTATAGACCGAGACGCCGAGCGGATCGTCGGCCAAGAACTGCGCTGCCGTGGTCCAACCGAGCGACTCCCGCGCGAGGTTGACGTACGTCGACACCGGGACCGGTACCGTCGGGAGCATCCGCCCCAGAACGGGGAAGAGCGAGCGCACAGGCTTGAGACGTCTCGCGAGCGTTCCCTCGCCGAGCAGCTCGGCGCTTGCGGGATCGGACAGGTCGGCGAAGGCGTGCGGGATGATGCCGGCGAGCTCCGGAAGCAGGGTCGCGGCATAGACCGCGATGATCCCTCCCTGGCTCGATCCGCTCAAGAAGTGCGGGCCGGGACAGGTCTTTTGCGCGAATCTCACGACGGCGACCGTGTCGCGGACGAAGCCTGCAACGGTGAAGTCGCCCCGTCGCCCGGAGGAGCGCCCGTGTCCCCGCGGATCGAAGGCGAGGACGGTGAAGCCCTCGTCGGCCAGGGCGCAGACGAACTCGATGTAAGTCACGACATGAGTGCCGGTTCCCGGCACGAAGACGATCGTGCCCTGGGTCTTGCCCGCGCGGGGCTCGATCTTCTCCGCGTGCAGGCTCGCTCCGTCGACGGGAATGGCGATCGGGTTCTGCCGGGCCTGGAGGTGCTCGAGCTTCCGACGCGCGGCGACCTCCAGGAAGAACTTCTCCGCGACCGGCGGTAGCGGACGTCCGGCCCAGAGGCCACGTTCCAACTCCTTCCGCAAGGCTCTATCCCGGGTCGTCATCCGAGGAGCCTACGGTGCGGGCTACCCCCTGCGAAAGGGTTGCGTGGCCGGCGCAGCAACTGAAGCCCCCTAATTCCCCACCCGATTCGGATCCCGCCACGCCCTCTCGAACGGCAGTCGCCACGCATGCGGCGCAACGAGCTGATGAATCACGTTCGGCCCCCACGATCCGGGCGCATACAAACGGACGGGCGGCGGCGCATCCAGTAGCGGTGTCGCCTTCTCCCACAGCCCTTCAATACCCTCGGCAGTCGTAAAGAGCGTGCGATCGCCTCGCATCGCGTCGAGGATCAATCGCTCGTACGCTTCGAGCACGTCGCCGATGAATCCCGTGTCGTGCATGGCAAACTGCAAGCTCAGCTTGTCGAGACGCATCCCCGGGCCTGGGCGCTTGCCGTAGAACGAAAGCGACATCTTCGATGCGTCGGCCAGATCGAACGTAAGGTGGTCAGGGCCCTGCGCGCCAACCCCCGATCCCGCGGGAAACATGCTCTTCGGCGGCTCGCGAAACGCGAGAGAAATGATGCGCTGCCCTTCGGCGAGCTTCTTGCCCGTGCGGAGGTAGAACGGCACCCCAGCCCAGCGCCAGTTGTCGATGAAGCACTTCAGCGCGATGAAGGTCTCGGTGTCCGACTCCGGGCTGATGCCCGCTTCGCCTCGGTATCCGATGTATTGACCGCGAACCACGTTGGCGGGCTGAATGGGCAAGAGGCTGCGAAAGACCTTGTTCTTCTCCTCGCTGATCGGCGTCGGCTCGAGCGACGTCGGTGGTTCCATCGCCATGAACGCCAGAATCTGGAACAGATGGGTGACCACCATGTCGCGAAATGCGCCCACCGTTTCGTAGAATCCGGCTCGCGTGCCCAGGCCCAGCGTCTCCGGGACGTCGATCTGCACGTGGTCGATGAAATTGCGATTCCATATCGGCTCGAACAGCCCATTGGCGAAACGGAATGCGAGAATGTTCTGCGCCGGCTCTTTGCCGAGAAAGTGATCGATCCGGAAGATCTGATCCTCGCTGAATACCTCGTGCAAGCTCGCGTTCAACGACACCGCGCTCGGAAGGTCGGTGCCGAACGGCTTCTCCATGATGATGCGCGACCTCTCGACGAGATTCGCTTCGCCGAGCATTCGCACGCACGACAGCGCCGCAGCGGGCGGTACGCTCAGATAGTGCAGCCGGCGGCTCTCGCCCGTGAACGTCTGCTCGGCCTTGGCGACCGCTGACTTCAGCGCGCCGGCACCCGCGGTCAGCGGCACGTAGTCCAGGCGTGCCTCAAAGGCATCCCAGTCGGAGGGCGTGACCTCGCGAGTGGAGAACTCGTCGAGCGCGCCGCGCACGACCTTCCTGAAGGCGTCGACGTCGAGGTCGTCGAGCGACATGCCGATGATCCGGCAGTCGGGGATGAACCCAGCGCGCGACAGATGGAACAGCCCCGGCAAGAGCTTGCGTCGCGCGAGGTCGCCGGTGGCGCCCACGAGGACCACCACGTGCGGGTATCGCGGGCCCACCCCTCGAGCAAGCTTCGGCACCGTGGGCATCGTGGTGCCCGCGAATGTACTCGAGCCGGCAGGGAGGAAGCGAGCCGCCGTTGATGAATCGGCGGAACCCTCGAGGGCGCTCTGCCCGAACGACATCGTCCGGAAACTTGGCAGTGGGTCGGCGTCCCGAGTACTTCGCCAATCGAGGAAGATCTTGTCCGACGCCGCGCCATCTCGCACGCGTCCAAGGGAGAGAACGATGCGCCACAGCACAGCAACGATGATCGTCTCGATGGTGGGAATCTTGGGATGGGCCCAGCAGGCCTCCGCGGCATGTAAGACCGATGCCGACTGCAAAGGCGAAAAGTGCGTCAAGGGAGAGTGCGCCGTGTCGGCCGTCCCCCCGCCGCCCCCGCCCCCCCCGGGCCCCCCCCCCCCCCCCCCCCCCCCCCCCCCCCCCCCCCCCCCCCCCCCCCCCCCCCCCCCCCGC
>Ga0182018_10005066_pt1 | contig 10760 bp, 10 predicted proteins | sample 812P2MmetaG_FD_120490 | JGI IMG/M metagenome (GOLD analysis project Ga0182018, IMG submission 120490) | Permafrost microbial communities from Stordalen Mire, Sweden - 812P2M metaG | ecosystem: Environmental > Terrestrial > Soil > Wetlands > Permafrost | place: Sweden: Stordalen | collected... | reverse complement strand
GGAGTGAGCACGCTGAGCGGTCACGCAGGACTGACTCGGCCTACCCGGGACCTGCTCACGTGGAGCAATGCGCTCGACGTCCTCATTTACTCCCTAGCCGCTAGCTCACCGACGTTCGCCCAGCCGCCGCTTGCGGCGCTGGCCCGGCTGCGACAGACGGCCGAGTCCGCCACGCTGGCCGACTTCTCGGTAGTCGCGCCCGGTACCGTCGCCTTGTTAGCGCCCGAGGGCAACGGGGGTCCCGGGCTTTGCTCTCCGGCCCGCGTTGAGTCCGGCAGTTGGTTCTATCCGGCCGCCATCTGCTGGACCTTGTCCTGAATGCGCTCGACAGCAGCAGAAGCGCCTGAGCAAGACCGCTTCGTCTCACGCCTGGCGACGCACGCAATCACCGCCGCCCAGGCGGTGACGTAATACATCCTGCCCTGATAGCGGTAACCGATCTTGAGCCCGGCCGCGTAGTAATAACCAACAGCATCCCCGGTGATCCCGAAGACGATGTTGTGCTGGCCGTGGCCGATCGGCCCCGGTGGCCGGGCAGGAAAACAGGGTGGATGATCGGCCAGCCGACCGATGCCCCGACCAGGCCATTGGTCGTGCTGATGGCCACATGCGCAAGCTTGCCCGTGGGCGCGTACCCGGTGACCGGGACGATCGTGGCCGATACAAGCGTGACCGGCGATGTCAGCGGGTTCCAGACGAACGCGGTGAAGTCCGCTGACTCACCGGGAGTCACCTCCACCGACGCTCCGTCCACGATGGCCTGGCCCCCCGCAGACAGCGCCTGGAGGGGGCCAGGACTGGTGTGCGACCGCACCACCAGGAAGCCTGCGGCGGCCACGACGATCAGCAGGGCACATCCGATGGCAACCCGGCGGCGCATCATCGCTAGCACGCCCCGCTGTAAATGACCTTGGGAGTCCCGCATCATCCCCGAGTCCCCGCCGCAGACATAGATGTCATCATCACTGGGGTATTGCCGTTCGCCGCTGGCCGCGCTCATGGCCATTAGCATTCCCAGGTGACTACTCCACCATCCGGCGGGCGCGCCTCGGCGCCGGATGAGGGGGAAAGCAGGCCCGGCTGGGTGCGGCGGGCGCTGCCAGGCGCCTGCATCGCTGCGGTGGCGCTCTGCTGCCTGGCACTGGGACTGACCGCCGAGTCGAGCGCCCATGCCGAGCTGACCAGGCCGCCGACGGCGGCGGAGCGGTCCGCGGCGGCCGCCGCCGCGGTGGCCGGCCGCTGGCGGTCCTGGCCGGCCGGGCGGATCTTCCCGGCCGGGCTCGGCTACGTCACCGCGATGCAGACCAGCGAGACCGCGCGGCGGGAGGGGATCTCGGCCGGATCCGGCTGCCGGTCGGCGATCGTGGCCACGGCCGGCCGGCAGGCGCTGCAGGACGGCTGCCGCGCGGCGCTCCGGGCAACCTACGCGGACCAGCTGCAGGGCATCGTCTACACGATCGGCGTCTTTGCCTTCGCCGGCCCGCGCGGAGCCGCCGCCTTCGTGCGCGCGCTGGCCGCCGACCCGCCCGGCGGGCCGCCCGGCCCCCGCGCCCCCGGCCGCCTCCACGCCGACGGAGCCGCCTCGGTCCTGGCCACGGAGCGAGCCCCGTGGTACGGCCTGCGCGCGCTGGCCGTGCCCGGCACGGCGGCGGCGCGCTTCACCGACCGGGCCCGCGAGGTCATGACGGGCCGCCAGCAGGGGCCGTACGTCGTGCTGGTGGTAGCCGGCTATGCCGACGGACGGCCGGTTCCCGCGCCCGGGCAGCTCCGGTACGTGATCTTCCGCCCGGCCCGGCAGCTGGCCGCCGAGGTCCTCGGGCCGCTCAGCAAGACCCCGGTGGTCACCTGCTCGCGGCCGGAGTGGCTGTGCTGACCCGGCCGCCGGGGGTCGCGGCGCGGCCCGCGACGGCAGTCCTGCTGTCCGCCGTCCTGGTGGCACTCGGTGCCGCGGGACTCGCCTGCCCGGTCCGGGCCGCAGCCGGGACCGCCGCCGGAGCCGCGACCGCAGCCGGGACCGCCGCTGCAACCGGGACCGCGGCCGGGGGCGCGGGCCAGCAGGCCAGGGCCAGTGACCTGGCGGAGCTCGCCGCCATCGACGTGCCGGCCGCCTGGCAGGTGACCCGCGGCCGGGGCGTGATCGTCGGGGTACTCGACACGGGCGTCGACTCCCGGGTGCCGGACCTGCGCGGCTCGGTGATCACCGGGCCGGACTTCACCAGGGGGGCCAACCCGCCCGGCTACCGGCCGCCGCACTGGCACGGCACCTTCATCGCCTCGCTGATCGCCGGGCACGGCAGCGGCCCCGGCCTGGCCAGCGGGGTGATCGGGGTCGCCCCGGCAGCAAGGATCCTGTCCGTCCGGGTCATCCTCGACGACAACGAGCCAGGCTTCCCCATCTACAACGCGAACGGCCACTACGAGGACGCGATCGCCAGCGGGATCCGGTACGCGGTCCGCCGCGGCGCCGGGGTGCTCAACATGTCACTGGGCTCGGCCAGCGCCGCCCCGCAGGTACGCGAGGCTATCGGCTACGCCATCTCCCGTGGCGTCGTGGTGGTGGCGTCGGCCGGGAACGACGGCGCCGGGCCGGGCCGGTCACAGTTTTCCTACCCGGCGTCCTACACCGGGGTCATCTCGGTCGGGGCGCTCGACGCTGAGCACCAGCGCGCGCCGTTCTCCGACCGCAACGCGTCCGTCGTGCTCTGCGCGCCCGGCGTGGACGTGGTCGGGGCGGCGCCCGGCGGCGGCTACCAGGCGGTCAACGGCACCAGCCCGGCGTCCGCGTTCGTCGCCGGAGTGGCCGCGCTGATCAGGTCACGCTACCCGCGGCTTGGCCCGGCGCTGGTCCGGCAGGCGCTGATCAGCTCGGCGCGGTACCGGCCGGCCGGCGGCTACAGTCCCGGCGTCGGCTTCGGCGAGGTCGACGCCGCGGCCGCGCTGAGGGCGGCCGCCCGGCTGGCCGCGCAGCGCCCCGCCCGCGGCCTGGCGCCGGCGGCGGCCCGCTTCGGCTCCGGCCCGTCGCCGGGGCCGATCCGGGTCACCCGGCTCGACTCGTCCCGGATCGCCGTGCACCAGCGGCTCGCCGCTGCCGGGGCAGCCGGGTTCCTGATCGCGCTGCTGGCCCTGGCCGTCGTCATCGGCCGCGGCATCAGGAGGCCCGCCAGGATGGCGGCCTGGGCGGCGCGGCTGGCCCGCCGCGGCGCGGCGGTCGCTACGGGAGCGTCAGGATCTCGGAGCCGTCGGCAGTGACCAGCAGCGTGTGCTCGAACTGCGCGGTGCGCTTGCGGTCCCTGGTGACCGCCGTCCAGCCATCCGGCCAGACCTCATAGGCGATCGAGCCGAGGGTGAGCATCGGCTCGATCGTGAAGGTCATGCCCTGTTCCATGATCACGGCCGTGTCCGGGTCGTCGAAATGCGGCACCATCAGGCCGGAGTGGAAGGTGGTGCCGATGCCGTGCCCGGTGAAGTCGCGGACCACCCCGTAGCCGAACCGCCGCGCATAGGACTCGATCACCCGGCCGATCGCGTTCAGCGGCCGTCCCGGCGCGACCGCGCGGATGCCGCGCATCATCGCCTCGTGCGTGCGCTCGACCAGCAGCCGCGACTCCTCGTCTACCTCACCCGCCAGGAACGTCGCGTTGGTGTCCCCGTGCACGCCGCCGATGAAGCCGGTGATGTCGATGTTGACGATGTCGCCGTCGGCGATCACCGTGTCATCCGGGATGCCGTGGCAGATCACCTCGTTCAGCGACGTGCAGAGCGACTTCGGGTACCCGCGGTAGCCGAGCGTGCTGGGATACGCGCCGTGGTCGCAGAGGAACTCGTGCCCCACCCGGTCCAGCTCGTCCGTGCTGACGCCGGGCAGCACGTGCCTGCCGACCTCGGCCAGCGCTTGTGCCGCGATCCGCCCGGCCACCCGCATGCGCTCGATCGTCTCGGCGTCCTTGACGTCCGGCTCGCCGGTCTTCGGGTACCGCTTGCCCACGTACTCGGGGCGAACGATATTCGCGGGGACCTGCCGCAGCGGGGAAACCCGCCCGGGCTGGAGCAACGTCGTCATGATCTGGAAGTGTAGTAGCCATGAACGCTGAGCAGCACTGGTGGTTCTGCCTGAAGCACATGGCGGTCGAGCCCGACGCGGGCTGCCCGGGCAAGGACCGGCTCGGGCCGTATCCGAGCCGGGAGGCGGCGGCGAACGCGCTGGAGACCGCCAGACGGCGGAACGAGGAGTGGGACGCCCAGGACGACGGCAGCAAGTGAGGCACTGAGCCGTCGGGCCGGTATCGTAAGGGCAACTGCGAACCGGCCCGAAAGGGGCGTGCGCGTGACCGAGGATGCCTCCGGCGGACTGCCGTCGGCCGCCAGGGCGCGGATGGCGGAGATCCGCGGCAGCGGCACCTGGAGCTCGGCGCTGTCCGCGGACGAGTTCGCGGCGATCAGGAGCGTCGGCTTCGAGCCGGTCGGGCAGGTGCTCGGCGCGGCGGTCTACAACGTCGGTTACACCGGCGGGTACAGCTGCCCGGGCGCCTGGGCGGGCTACGGGGGCTACGTCACGCCGTACCGGAGCATCACCGCGGTGTCCGGGGCGGGCGGAATGGGCTCGTATAACGCATTGGTGAAGACCATGTACGAGGCGCGGCACAAGGCCATCGACCGGATGTCGGCCGAGTGCGCCGCGCTGGGCGGCCACGGCGTGGTCAGCGCGTCGATCGAGATCGGCATGTTCCCGGCCGGCGGGCTGGAGTTCAAGGCGATCGGCACCGCGGTGCGCGCGCCCGGCGGCGTGCCGCTGGCCAGGCCGTTCACCTCTGACCTGTCCGGCCAGGACTTCGCGAAGCTGATCATGGCGGGCTGGGTGCCGGCCGGGTTCGCGCTCGGCATCTCGATCGGTGCCCGGCACGATGACTGGCTGACCATGAACCAGACCAGCTGGGGGGCCGGGAACTCCGAGGTGGTCGGCTACACCGACCTGGTCAACCAGGGCAGGCACGATGCGCGTCAGCAGCTGGAACGGGACGTGGCCAGGCTCGGCGCGGAGGGCGTGGTGGTGTCCAGCATGGACATGCGGGTCCGCGACCGGGAGTGCCCGATGCAGGAGCACAGGAAAGACCACATCGTGGAGGTAACGATCATCGGCACGGCCACGGTCCGGTTCGCCGGGCCGCGTCACCCGGCGCCCGCCTCCAGCCTTGCCATCATGTCCCTGGACCCGCAGCGCCGCCAGGCGGCGCGGGTCAAGCTGGGCAGCTGACCGGCGGGCCAGCCGCAAGCCGCACGGATAACGGGGCCGAACGCAGTCAAGGGAGAGCAATGACCGAGCAGCAGCAGAGCACGGACTTCGGCGTGCTGGGCGTGCCGCAGGACGCGATGAAGCGCCTCGCCGAGCTCCGGCCGGGGCAGCCCGGCTCGATCTTCACCTCGGACCTCTCCGTCAACGAGTTCCTGCTGGTGCGCGAGTGCGGCTTCCGCCCGCTCGGGCTGGTGCTCGGCAGCTCGATCTACCACGTCGGCCTGCAGGTCGGCCGCTGGGGCAAGAACCAGGAACTCGACGTGCTGTCCCAGGCCATGTATCACGCCCGGGAGCTGGCCATGACCCGGATGGAGGCGGAGGCCCAGGCGCTCGGCGCGGACGGCATCGTCGGCGTCCGGCTGGACGTGGAGATGAAGGAATTCGGCAACGACATCGCCGAGTTCATCGCGGTCGGCACGGCGGTCCATGCCGAGCCGGAGGCGGGCGGCGGCGGAGTGAAGGAGTGGCGTAACAACAAGAACCTGCCCTTCACCTCCGACCTGTCCGGCCAGGACTTCTGGACGCTGATCCGGGCCGGCTACGCCCCGCTCGGCATGGTGATGGGCTCCTGCGTCTACCACATCGCGCACCAGCGGCTCGGCGGCAAGCTCGGCAACATCGGCCGGAACGTGGAGCTCGAGCAGTTCACCCAGGCCCTGTATGACGCCCGCGAGCTGGCCATGAGCCGGATGCAGGCGGAGGCGGAGGAACTGCACGCCGAGGGCATCGTCGGGGTGCAGCTGCGCCAGCACAGCCACACCTGGGGCTCGCACACGACCGAGTTCTTCGCGATCGGCACCGCCGTGCGGCCGCTGCGCGAGGACCACGTGATCGAGCGCCCGACCATGGTGCTCAGCCTCGACTCCTAAGGTGCCCCACGTGGTGGATTCGGGGTTCCACCACCACGAAAGGTGCTCGATCCCCGGATCCACCACGCTGGCGGATCCGGGGCGGGCGGGCTAGTCGGCGGGCGCCGTGCCGCTGATCGCGTCGAGATAGCGTGCCAGCCGCTGCCGCAGGCTGCGCCGGCCGCCGTACTGGGCGCCCGCCGCGGAGCTGACCAGGTGCTGGGCGGCGTCGAACGAGACGAGCGCGGTGCCGGCCGGCACGATCAGCGACTCGTGCGCCAGGCCGTCAAGCTCCGGGTCATCCTGGTCGAGCGCGAGGATGGTCGCGCCGATCCGGCGCGCGTCGTGCACCCGCTCCAGCAGCGGCGCGGGCGCGGCCTGCGCGCTGACCACCAGCAGCGTCTCGCCGCGCCTGGCCGCCTCCAGCCTGGCCAGCCCGATCCGCAGGTGCGCGGGCGCGTCCGGCGGCGGCGACCACCGCACCAGCGTCGGCGCCAGCTCGGGGATCCCGGCCAGGCGGCTCTCGTCGTCCAGGTGCGCGGTCAGGTGCCACGGCTCATCGTCCGGGGTGCCGACCAGCAGCAGCCCGCCCGGGCTGCGGGTGGAGACCCGTAACGCGCGCGCGAACTGCTGGGTCCGCTCCATCCAGCCGCTGGGACCGAGCAGCTCGCTCAGCGCGGCGACCTGGTCCGCATTCATGCCGACCATGGTGCCCGACCGGGCACGGCCGCGCAGCGAGATCACGGCGGGCCGGCCGTCTCTGGCAAGATCGTGGGATGGCAGCTGCGCAGGTAACGCCCGATTCCGCCGCCGATGCCGGGCGGCTGGTCATCGGCGTCCTCGGCGGCACCGGTGACCAGGGCCGCGGCCTGGCCAGGAGGCTGGCGATGGCCGGCAGCCGGGTGATCATCGGATCGCGGGAGGCCGGCCGGGCGGCGGCGGCCGCGGCCACCATCGGCAGCCCGTCGCAGGTCACCGGCGCCGGCAACGCCGATGCTGCCGCGGCGGCCGACGTGGTGATCGCGGCCATGCCCTGGGAAGGCCACCGGGAGCTGCTGGCGTCGCTCGCCGGGGTGCTCGACGGCAAGATCCTCATCGACTGCGTCAACCCGCTCGGCTTCGACGCGCGCGGCGCCTATCCGCTCCCGGTGGACGAGGGCAGCGCGGCGCAGCAGGCAGCCGCCGTGCTGCCGGGCACCCGCGTGGTCGGCGCGTTCCACCACGTGTCGGCCGTCATGCTGCTCGATCCCGAGGTCGGCGACCTCGACCTGGACGTGCTGGTGCTCGGCGACGACCGGCAGGCCACCGACCTGGTGCAGGCGCTGGCGGCGCGGATACCGGGAGTGCGCGGCATCTACGCGGGCCGCCTCCGTAACTGCGGGCAGGTGGAGGCGCTGACCGCGAACCTGGTCTCGGTCAACCGCCGGTACAAGGCGCATGCCGGGCTGCGGATAACCGACATAGCGCAGTAACGAGCACGACCCCGGCCCGCCCGCCCCTGGCCAGCCAGCTCAGCGGCCAGCCCTGGGCGCCCGGCGGGAAACTCGCCCCGCGCTGGCCAGTGCTCGCCTGCCCGGCCGGCGCTCAGCGGTAGGAATACTCCTCCGTCGGGAACGAGCCCGCGGCGACATCACTGGCAAACGACTGGGCGGCGCGGCGGAGAGTGCCCGCGACGTCCGCGTACTTCTTCACGAAGCTCGCGGTCCGCGGCGTGAGCCCGGCCATGTCCTGCCAGACGAGCACCTGGGCGTCGCAGTCCGGGCCGGCCCCGATCCCGATCGTCGGGATCGAGAGGCTGGCCGTGACGGCGGCGGCCAGCCGCGCCGGGACGCATTCGAGCACGACCGAGAACGCCCCGGCGGCCTGCAGCGCCTTGGCGTCGCGCAGCAGCTGCTCGCCGTCCTCGCCGCGGCCCTGCACCCGGTACCCGCCCAGCGCGTTGACCGACTGGGGGGTCAGCCCGAGGTGCGCCATCACCGGGATGCCCGCGGCCACGAGTTCCTCGACCTGCCGGAGCACCCGGTGGCCGCCCTCCAGCTTGACCGCATGCGCGCCGGCCTCCTTCAGGAACCTGGTCGCCGCGGTCAGCGCCGCCTGCGGCGACACCTGGTAGGAGCCGAACGGCAGGTCCGCGACCACCATCGCCCGGCTGCTGCCCCGGACCACCGCGGCGGTCAGCGGGAGCAGCTCGTCGACGGTGACCGGGATGGTGGTGTCGTGCCCGTAGACCACCATCGATGCTGAGTCGCCGACCAGCAGCACCGGGATCCCGGCGTCGTCGAAGACCCGCGCGGTCAGCGCGTCGTAGACGGTGAGCATGGGCCATTTCTCGCCGCGCGCCCTGGCCGCGGCGATGTCCCGGACGGTGACGCGCCGTCCGGTCTTGCCGCCGTACAGCGGCTCTGCGGGTACTGCGGTCCGCTGGCTGGTCGCGGCCGTCCCCTGGTCATCCTGATGCGATGTCATCTGGGTCCTCCACGTCTCGAGGCGCCCCTGCGGCGTACCCGGACCCCTCGATCATGACACGTGGCGCCCGCGCTGGACAGCACGCGGCGCCCGCGCGGCAGAGCACGCGGGCAGGCCGCTGGCAGGCTGCCCGGACCTGCCCGCTGGCGCCCGGCCCGGCCTGGCGAGATCCGATACGATGACGTATCGTATCGTTAGTAAAATCGCCGTCGGCCGGGGCCGCGGCAGGCACCTCACAGCACACCGCCAGCCGGGCACGGTTCCCGGCGAGTTCAAAGGACAGCATGGATTCGCAGACAATTCAGCGGCGCCGATGGATCATCCTCAGCGTCCTGATCATCAGCCTGGTAGCGATCGTCCTGGACAACACGGTCCTGAACATCGCGCTCAAGACGATCTCCGAGCCTAAGGGCGGACTTGGCGCCAGCCAGAGTCAGCTGGAATGGGCGATCAACTCCTACACGCTCGTGTTTGCCGGGCTGCTCTTCACGTTCGGCGTGATCGGCGACCGGATCGGCCGCAAGCGCATGCTGATGATCGGCATGACCATGTTCGGGCTTGCCTCGCTGCTGTCGTCCTATGCCCAGACGCCCACCCAGCTCATCCTGGCCAGGGCACTAATGGGCCTGGGCGGCGCCGCGGTCATGCCGCAGACGCTGTCCATCATCACGACCGTCTTCGACCCGAAGGAACGGCCCCGGGCCATCGGGATCTGGGCCGGGGCGGTCGGCCTGGCCATCGCCGCGGGCCCGATCGCCGGCGGCTTGCTGCTGGACCACTTCTGGTGGGGCTCGGTCTTCCTCATCAACGTGCCGCTGACAGCGGTGGGCGTGATCGCCATCCTTTTCCTCGTTCCCGAATCCAGGAGCCTGGCCCCGGGGAAGATCGACTACCTGGGGGTGCTGCTGTCCATCGCGGGCCTGGTGCTGGTCGTGTTCGGCATCATCCAGGGCGGGGACACCGGCTCCTGGCTGCGCCTGGACGTACTCGGGCCGGTCTTCGGCGGGTTCGCGGTGCTGGCCGCATTCGGCTGGTATGAGTCCAGGATCGAGCACCCGTCACTGGACGTGCGGCTGTTCCGCGACCCGCGCCTGTCCACGGCCGCGGGCGCGATCGCGCTGGTCTTCTTCGCGCTGGCGGGCGCGTTCTTCTTCGTCAGCTTCTACCTGCAGAACGTGCGCGCTTACAGCCCGCTGCACGCGGGGCTGCTGACGATCCCGCTGGCGGCCGGCCAGCTGCTCTGCGCATCCCGCAGCGCGGTCCTGGTCCGGCGGTTCGGCGCGAAGATCGTCTGCGCGACCGGGCTGCTGCTGGTGGCGGTGGCCATGATCGGATATCACCTGCTGGGCACCAGTACTCCGATCTGGGTGCTGGAAGTGACCTTCTTCATCCAGGGCGCAGGGATGGGCAGCGTGATGCCGCCGGCCACCGAGCTGGTCATGTCGGTCGTGCCCAGGGACCGCGGCGGCGCCGGGTCCGCGATCACCAACATCTCCCGTCAGGTCGCGGTCGCGCTCGGAGTTGCCGTGCTCGGCTCGGTGCTGGCCCAGGCCTACCGCGCCCAGCTGGCCCCGCACCTCGGCGTGCTGCCGGCCGCCACCAGGAACTCGGCGTTCGCCTCGATCGCCGCGACGCAGGCAGCCGCGCAGCAACTCGGCCCGGCCGGCCGGAGCCTGCTGGCGGCGGCCAACCAGTCGTTCGTGCATGCCATGCACCTGACCACGGTCATCTCGTTCTTCATCGCGGTGCTCGGCGCGATCATGCTGGCGATCTGGATGCCCGGACGCAGCCGGCCGGCGGCGCCCGCCGCGCCAGCCGATGCCGCTGACATCCGTCCGGCGGTAGCCGAGGCCGCGGGCGCGGAGAGGTGACGGCAGCGTGAACGCGGCTCGCGCCACGACCGCCGATGCCGGGCCGGCCGGCCGGCCCCCGGCGGAGGCTGACATCCCGGCCGCCGAGCAGCGCCGCCCCGGGCGGCCGCGCAGCGAGCGGGCGGACCGGGCGATCATCGAGGCGACGCTCAGCCTGCTCGCCGAGTCCGGCGCGGCCGGCCTGTGCATCGAGCAGGTCGCGGCCCGGGCGGGCGTCGGCAAGGCCACGATCTACCGGCGCTGGCCGGGCAAGGAGGACCTGCTCCTGGACGCGATCGCGTGCCT
>Ga0182018_10005065_pt1 | contig 10760 bp, 8 predicted proteins | sample 812P2MmetaG_FD_120490 | JGI IMG/M metagenome (GOLD analysis project Ga0182018, IMG submission 120490) | Permafrost microbial communities from Stordalen Mire, Sweden - 812P2M metaG | ecosystem: Environmental > Terrestrial > Soil > Wetlands > Permafrost | place: Sweden: Stordalen | collected... | reverse complement strand
CTGTACGGAATCGAGCGCGGGAACGATAAGGCCGTGAATCATTCCTATCCCGACTATCTCGATCTGCGCGATCGAAACCGCAGTTTTGAGGATCTGACAGCGTATAACGTCGCTTCGGTGGGGCTGGATACGGGCCACAATCCATCCGGCGTTTGGATCTTCGAAGTGACCGGGAATTATTTCGACGCATTAGGCGTTCAGCCGTATCTCGGCCGTTTCTTTCACGGCGCCGACGAGCGTGGCCCAAACAGTGCTCCGTATATCGTGCTCACCTACGCGTTTTGGCACATTCATTTTCAGGATGATCGCGGCGTGGTCGGTCGGATCGTTCAGGTGAACAAGCACCCGTTCACCATCCTGGGTGTGGCGCCACCTGAATTCCGCGGCACTTTGGCATTTGTCTTTCCCGACTTCTGGGTGCCGCTCGTCAACCAGGAACAGGTTGAGGGCTTGAACGTACTGAATCAGCGCGGCAACCGCGGCCTCCTAATGGTAATGGGACATCTGAAGCCGGGAGTTACTACGTCCCAGGCGGTCGCCGATCTCAACTCGATTGGCTCTTTTTTGGAGAAGGCCTACCCCAAAGACGACGGCCAAATGACCTTTTCCCTGATGCGGCCAGGTCTTGCCGGCGACTGGCTTGGCGCTCCGTTACGAGCATTCCTTAGCGGATTAATGCTGCTGGCGGGATTAATTCTGCTGGCCGCCTGTGCCAACCTGGGCAGCCTGTTTGCCGCGCGCGCGGCCGATCGTTCTCGCGAAATTGCGGTGCGTCTCGCGCTTGGATCGGGCCCGATGCGAATTCTGCGGCAACTGTTTACCGAAGCCGTGCTGATCTCCCTCATCGGGGGCGCTGTCGGTCTGTGGGGCAGCATTGAGTTGTTACACGGCCTGAGCGTATGGGAGCCGCTTCCTACCGCCCCCATCCATATATCCGTGAACCCCGGCGCAAACATCTATGGAGTTGCTCTACTGTTGAGTTTAGCGAGCGCATTCCTTTTTGGTGCGGTCCCGGTAAGGCAAGTGCTTCGCACGGATCCCTATCAAGTCATCAAGTCCGGCTCAACCGCCACGGTGCGGCGGCGAATCAGCGTCCGAGACTTGTTGCTCGTAGTGCAAATCGCGATCTGCGCGGTGCTGGTGACTTCTTCGCTGGTCGCCGTGCGCGGGCTCTTGCGCTCGCTGCACAGCAATTTCGGTTTTGAGCCGCAGAAAGCAATGCTGGTAGAGACGGCGCTGAGCATGGCCGGTTATACCGGCGAAGCGCTGCCCGTAATGCAAAAGCGCATGATCGATGCCTTGGAGACCATTCCCGGCGTCAAATCTGTGGGATTGGTCGATCGGCTACCGTTGTTCTACGGCGCGAACGGCACCCATGTATTCACCGACAAAACGACCGATCTGCGGCCAGCCAATGCCGCTTCGGAAACCATGGTGTACAACGTATCTCCCGAGTACTTCGATGCGGCCGGAACGACCTTGCTGTCGGGCAGGACGCTGTCATGGCATGACGACCAAGACGCGCCCCGCGTAGCCGTCGTGAATCGGGAGTTCGCCAGCAAGATCTTTGGCTCCGCCACCAACGCGATGGGCGGATATTACAAGAGGCGCGATGGCTCCCGTATACAGGTGGTGGGCATCGTTGAAGACGGGAAATATGGGAGCCTTGCCGAAGATCCGCAGCCGGCGATGTTTCTCTCCATCCTTCAATCGCCTTCCAGTCAAGTGTGCCTCGTGGTGCGCTCGAATGGCGATCCGCAGCAACTCGCGGCAGCCATCAAAACTACAGTGCAGGATCTGGATGCAGGGCTGCCCTTCACCATCCGCGCCTGGAACCAAGAGCTGGAGAGCGCTCTGTTCCCTTCGCGCATGGCAACTCTGACGTTGGGTGTCCTAGGCGCATTCGGGGCGTTGCTATCGATGACCGGAATCTTTGGAATGGCTGCATATTCAGTTAGCAAGCGGAAGAAAGAATTGGGAATTCGTATGGCCCTCGGTGCGCAATCGAGGGAAGTGTTACGAACAGCGTTGGGACGAGCCTTTAAATTGCTCGCCATTGGTTCCGCGGCAGGGTTACTGCTGGGAATTCTGGCCAGCAGCGTGCTCGCTTCCATCGTGTACCAGGCCACTCCGCGCGATCCGCTGGTGTTGACCGGCGTTGTGCTGTCTATGATGTTGCTCGGGCTGCTCGCCACCTGGATTCCGGCGCAACGCGCGTTGTCGGTGGATCCTACGATCTTGCTGCGCGAGGAGTGAATCGGCTCGCTGCCGCTGCCAACACGCGGTAGAGGGATTCAAATCGCAAGTTCGCGGCACGCTTTCGTGTGGTATTACTTTTACCTCTTATGCGTTTTCGTACCTGAGCGCGAGCGCCCAACGAAGGATTCAGGCGTAGAGTTTTTCGAATCCGGTTTGCCATTGGCGCGAGGTCGAGGCGATCTGAAGACCGCCTTGGGAAACATGCTCCCCATTTGTGGCCCAGTTGGCCAATTCCGCTGGAGCTTCCCTTTTTGGTTACCGAAGAAGCGGAACAGGTTTTGAAGCCCCTCGTCACCTTCAACTTGCCGGAATCCCACGTAAGACTCTGCGGAAATATTCCCTTCGGCGAGCAGTGCTGCGGCAGAGCCGTGCACCATTACAAGCTGCCCATCGCTCAGTGGCCCAAGGCGCTGCATCTCTGACACGCAAGCGAGGTTAGACCCCAGGCGCAAAGTCGGCGCCATGGGCGTCCAACCAATTTCAGAACATCAAAGACGCCCTGAGACTAGCGATAAGCCTGTGGCGTTTCATTTGGTCTGTGTAGGATTCGGGTCCCGTGAATCCCTCAAGCTTTTTGACTTTGTATCGGAGCAAAGGGCGAAGCAGCCAAGCAAGAAATGATTTCATTGGTTAAGCCTGCAATGGAGAGAGGGCGCTCGGTTTGTGAGTATCCCGCCCTTCGGAGGCGGGGAAGTTCGGTTTCGCCTGACAGAATCAGTATAGCCCATTACGTCCGTCGGTCTCCAGTTCCGAATTCCGGGCGATTCCGACGCATCCCATACAGTTCGTTCGCAGCCGCTTTTCTTGGAAGATCCCCAATCGCGCCGGCCCTGCAAGCAAGCCGCTCTTCGAGTCAAAAGCGTTGGACGCGGTCTTTTTCTTCGGGGTTCTTCATCATATCGACGAAAATGTTCGAAGCGAGGTTTTCCGCGAAGCCCTGCGGGTCTTCAAGGAGAACGGGAATCTGGGTCGATGATAGAGGTCACCCTCTCGCGGTGAACCCGTCAAAGCATTTATCCGACCCGAGGACCCATGAACATCGGATGGAAGGCTCCTTAATGAATATCTTCATGTACAGGAAAACTGCGACTTCTCGGCTGCTGGCCACGAATCCCTGCGACTCGGCAACAAGCCTCTAAGTGGCGTGCTGGCCATGTGACCAGAAATGTGGGTTCTGTGAAGTTATTCCCAACGAATCCCTGATTCTCGGCGGACTGTCGGCCGACAGGGAGCAATCCGTTTCTTTCCAGTCCGAATTTTTCAAGTTCATCGCTCGCGGCGATCGAGCGGCGCCACCTGCGTCCAAGCAAGCACCGAGACGGAAAAGTACCCGCCCCTCGGCCAACCCCTGGCCTGCGTACTCCTCAGACTGCCGCAGTCAGGGAATTCGGTCCAAAGCTGCGGATGGCGTCGGCTTGGGAATCGTAGACGCTGAAAACGGTCAGCAGCCTGGTCAATTGCAGCACGTCGTGGAACTTGTGGCCCAAATTGGACAGGTGCAGCGCTGCGCCCTGCGTCTTGGCGCTGACGTGCGCGGCCACTAGAATTCCCAAGCCTGCGCTGTCGATGTATTTGACCTCGGCCATGTTCAGGACGATCTTTTTCTTTCCTTCGGCAATCAGCGCCTTCACTCTCTCACGCAGTGAATTGCTTTCCTCACCCAGGACGATACGGCCGTCCAAGAGGACAACGGAAACTCCATCTATTTCTTTGTTGGTTATGTTCATCGTCATATGCAAGCCTCTGGCACTACTATACGCTTTTAATGCCTCGACGGCTTCATCGAGCGGTGGCAAAGGGGATTCGTCTCCGCCTGTAAGGAGAACGGCGGTTTTCGTCAGGGCACGATCTGAGTATATCCGCCTAACCACTGTCTTCAAAAGGCTTTAGCCGCTGGAGGGCTTCTTCTCTCCGTTCTCAAACAGAATCTGCCGACGACGCGTGGACGGCATGTCGCATTTTTCCAATACTGCCGGCAGTCTTTCCGCTAGAGCGCCTTAAAGCGAGCCGTGGGGCCGGCATCCTTGCCGGCTCGCGCATCGTGGAGGAAATATGAAGGCAGCAGGAATCGTGGACGCCGTGGGTCCCACGGCCAAGGCGCAGGTGACGCAACGGTCTCCGCAGCGGCAATTTGGCCGCGGAGGATGCGGTATTCATTGCGGGATTTCAACTCACGGAATACGCGATGGACGACATCAAATTTGTGGCGATTTCGGAGAAGGCTGGTTTGATCAGCTACATCATTACGGAAAAGGCGTTTCGCACGGACACGAGTTTGCGGCTCGCGCCTACATTTCGTCCGTGTGGGCTGAGCGCTGCGGCAAGTGGGTCTGTTTGCTCAGCCAGGAGACTGCGCCGCGGCCTCCACGACCTGGGAATTGAAACCTGTGGAGATCCATCGGCTTCGGTCTGGGAGCTTGTCGCGGAGCTGTGCTCCGTCCCTACAAAGGAATTTCCCACCTGGTGATGCATTCATCTGCATGGCGGCTTGACCGATGAAGGTTCGACTGGCTGGATGCCGCTTTCGCTGGCGATTGCTTAGCTAATAGCCAAGCTAGGAACGTGGTGATAGCCTCGGCGATTTCGGTTGCGTGGGTTTCCAGGGCGAAGTGGTTGGTGTCGAAGAAATGGATTTCAGCGTTGGGGATGTCGCCGCGGTAAGCTTCTGCGTCGCCCGGAAGGGCGCGTGGGGTTCTCGATGAAAAATGAAGCCAACAAACTTCTGTTCGCGGTGGATATCGCCGGGACGTTCGTGTTTGCGATCGAGGGTGCTACGGCGGCGATGCGGGGGAACCTGGATTTGCTGGGGTTGATGGTGCTGGCGTTTGCGACGGCGTTGGGCGGCGGGATTATTCGCGATGTGTTGATCGGCGATGCGCCACCGGCTTCGCTGCGCGACTGGCGTTACGCAGCAGTGGCCTTTGCGGGGGGCGCTGTAGTGTTCTTTCTGCATCAGTTCGTGGAGAGCGTTCCAGGCGGAGTAATTCTCGTGTTGGATGCGGCTGGGCTATCGCTGTTTGCGATTGCCGGGACACAGAAGGCTCTGGTTTTTGGGATGCATCCGTTCGTCGCGATCTTATTGGGGACGATTACGGGAGTCGGCGGAGGGACGGTGCGCGACGTTTTATTGGCACAGGTTCCCAGCGTGCTGCGGGCTGATGTATATGCGACCGCGGCGCTGGCGGGGTCGGCGGTGATGATTGCCGGGTGCAAAGTCCGCGTGCCACGAGAGTGGGCGGCAGCCTTAGGTGGCACCGTTTGCTTCTTGCTGCGCGTCATCAGCGTTTGGCAGCACTGGAATTTGCCAGGTGTGAGGGGATGAGCATTCAGGTCCAAAGCGAGGACATTCTTTTTACTCGGAGTGGACAACCTAGTTTAGTGCGGGTTCTATTCTGCGGGGCGATACGGAAGCCTGCCATGGACTTTGGGGTGGTGGGACTTTTGTTGACCGGCTTAGCCGGCGGCGACGAGGTCCTGGTTCGACCTTGCGCAATTCTCCAAGAATGAGGGGTCCCTCGAACATGCAGAAAACATTTGCGACGGTGGTGATGGCTAGCGTTTTGGCGGTAATGTTTGCGGTAAGCACGATGGCCGATGAGCTGGTATTTTTCTCGCCGGTCGTGGGGTCAAATCCAGGTGTATCGATCGCGGGAGTGGCCAGCGGCGGGGCGCCGTGGGTGGTGAGGCGTGGAGCGGCAGTGCTGACCGATGATGGGCGGCTGAATGTGGACGTGCGAGGACTGGTGCTGCCGAGCGACAACAATACAGCGGGGCCGGTAACACAGGTGGCGGCCAGCGTGGTGTGCGGGGACGCGGTGGCCGCGAGCAGCGGCGCGGTGACTCTGACCGCCAACGGCGATGCGGAAATTCACGCGAAGCTGACGTTGCCGTCTCCGTGCCTCGGCGCGATCGTGCTGGTGCGCGTCGCTGGCGTGAACGGGACGGTGCTGGCGGCTCCTTCTGCATTCATCGCCGCGACCGGGCTAGTAAAGGACGCTGACGACAAGTAGGGCGAGGAAGTTTTGGGTGTGGCGGAGTGGGCCAGTTCCCTATGGGGGGCTGGCCCGATTTTTTTGGGATAAGACGTCCACAGTTTCGGCCGTCGCGCCCTTCGCGGATTCACCCTGGGCAAGCTGGGCACCGCCGTGCCGCGCCCTTAGAAGCGAGAGAGAACGCGGTACGTGTGGGTTAGATCAGAAACGTGACGATGGCGCTACCGTGGGCTTGGCTTTGGCAGCCGGACGCGTTTGGCGATGCGGCGTTTTTCTTCGGCGATGGATTTAGGATCGATCAGCCATTGGCCATTGCCCGGGCGGCCGGGTTGTTTTTGTTTTTCGCCGGAGAGGCGGCCGAGGCTGAGCAGGCGGCAGACTTCAGCGCTGGTGGTGTCGAGTTCGAGGGCGGTTTGTTGGGTGGTAAGCCAACGGTCTTGACGTGCGGGCATTTGCGATCGGTCCTTCCAGGAGGGCTACAGCCGAGACGCCACGACATTCACTCTAGCGGTAGTTAGTGAGTTTGGCAATAGAACGGAGAGGAAGAAAGCGCGGAAAAAGGAAGGAAAAGAGAAGATAAGAAAACCGTAAGAGACGGGAGAGCTTCACGACGACGAAATGGTAGAGACGAGATTCGGGCGGGTGCTTAGGTTTGCCGGGCTTACGTCTGCACAGCCAACAGTGCCTGTGCCCTCACTTCTTGAACAGGTCCTCGAAGGCTTGGCGCGCGTCGTTGTGACGAGGAGGCGCGGTGGCTGTGGCGGCGGGCATCTTCTGGGCATAGGAGGTGGGGGCGGTGTCCTTCTCGACGGTGGTGCGAAATTCGTAGAAGGTGCAATTGTTTTTTGCATCTTTGGGCGTAATTCGCTCGGGAATTTGCTGCGTACACTCGAATTGCGCGCCGGAGTCGAAAAAACGACATTGCTTACAACAGTGCAATTCCATTTGGCATTTGGGGCATTTTCCGTTGGGATCGAAGCCGGAGGTGAGAACCGCGCCGCAGTTGGCACAGCGGACTCGAGTTACCGTGCCGACCATGCGCGGGGTGCGAGGGCCGAACTGATCGGCGCGAGGCCCGCCTTGCGGAGGCTTGCGATCTTGGCCGTGACCTCCGCGAGACTTGTCTTTTTTTTCGTTTTGCTCCGCGTCGCGATAGCCGCGATGACTGTACTTTCGGTCCACAAACGCCTCCGTCCGTCGGTCCTGACGGACTGCCAAACTGAAAATCGGTTCTTTGCTCTTGCTGCACGCACTCGCGGCGCGGGAAAAGCCGCACAAAACTCAAGCAGAAAACCGCAGGGCTCCGCAGACTCCGCCCTGCGCTACAGGTTGATCCGCATCGCGATGGCGCTACAGGATGATCCGCACTCCACCGTGGCTTGTACCCAATCGGATTAATACACTCGACCGGATTGCTACACTCGACCGCCCTGCGCTATCTTCCCCAGAGGTTACGTTAAAGGAATACCGACGTTCGAGCAGGAGATGGGACATCTATGTTTTTAGTCCTCTGGGAGTTCGAAGTCAAGCCCGGCTGCGAGACCCGGTTTGAAAGAGTCTATGGGCCGGGGGGTGACTGGGATTCCCTGTTCCGTCGCGATCCTCACCATGCGGAAAGCCACTTATTCCGCGACACCGGGAAACCACGTGTGTACCTCACTGCCGACTATTGGCTCTCGCGCAAATCGTACGAAGAATTTCTGCTAGCGCAGGGCAGCGAGTATAAAGCGCTGGACTCGATCGCGGAAGAATTGACCGCGAACGAGAGGCACATCGGTTCGTACGAAACGTTTGCGCCGTAAGTTCTCAGACTTAGACGCGATCAAGCCCAGAGAGTTACCAAACCATCCGCGCCAAGTTCGGGCTGGAGATATTTTTGCGCCGTGCCGCTGGCGCGCTGCACCGCTTCGGCGGCAAGATACCCGCTGCGTACGGCGCCCTCCATCGTTGCGGGCCAGCCGGTGGCGGTCCAATCCCCCGCGAGAAAAAGTCTGCGGATACTGGTGTCCTGCTTGGGACGCCAGCGATCCACGCCCGGCTCCGGTGAAAATGTGGCGGCAGCTTCTTTAATGACGGTGGCCTTCACAAGGTTGGCGTGGCGTGCGGCGGGCAACGCCTGGCGCACTTCCTTCAAGCAGAGGTCGATAATTTCCTGCCTTGGCTTCGGCAACAGATCATAGGATGCGCTGATGACCAGCTGCAGGTACTGGCCAGTTGTCTTATTTTTGCCATTTTCGACGCTCGGAGCGGAGCCGTACAAGGCGGTTTTGTTGAAGACCCACTGTGTCGTGGTATCGAGGAGGGTGATAAACGGCTCGCTGGTGACTTCGCGGTCAAACCAGAAATGGACCCCGGTGATGGGAGCGTCTTTCAGATTTTGCAGGTTTCTGAAGGCGGGTTCGGCCTGGCGGATTTCTTGGGGTAGCAGTTCAGCGAACGTGGTGTGCGGAACCGCGAAGATGTAAGCGTCGGCAGACTCTTCACGATGGTTGTCGAACTTCACGCCGTTGATGGCGCCGTCTTCGATGCAGACGCTGCGGACGGGACAGCGCAATTGGACTTCCCCGCCTTTTTTTTCGATGGCGAGTTTGCATCCATCGTAGAGCTCCGCGAGCGGAACTACGGGAACGCCCATGCGGTAGCCGGTGCGATTGGAGAGGAATGCTTTCCAGAAGACGTCGATGCCGTAACGCGCGTCGGTCGCGTCGAGTTCTTCGTCGAGCGCGCTGACCAGGACCACGCGCCAGAAGCGCTCGATCGCGCCTTTGGTTTGATGTTGGCGATGCAGCCACTCAAGCATGGAGATCGCGGTGGTTTCGTCGATGTCTCTCGGGTGCCCCTTGCTTCGCAGGATGGCGAGCATGGCGCGCGCGATGGAGAATTTGTCTTTTAGTGATAGCGGGGCGAATCTCGCGAACGACCCGGTCATGTGAAATGGCGCCGGGAGCATTCCGGCCCGCATTTCACCGCAGCGACCCTGGGGGTCGAGGAACAGCAGCCGGTCGAAGAATTTGATTTTGTTCGCGGAGCCGACGCGACGGTAGAAGTCGTCGAGATTGGTACAGCAGCCGAGGGTTACGTGCTGGCAATTGTCGACGTGCTCGCCGTCGGGTAACACGTAGGAAGTAGCGCGGCCGCCAAGAAAGGGCCGCTGCTCAAACAGCCGGACACGCCAACCCGATTCAGCCAGCGCGACGCCGGCTGCCAAGCCCGCCAGGCCGCCGCCGATCACGATCACACTTTTCAAGGATGTTCTCTTCCGTCACGCGCCCGAATCGGGCCTGGGCGATGAATAGCATTTTTTCGGCGCGCGAAAGGCGCACGCGTTCTCCGAATACGGCGAAATCGAGGGATTCGATGCGGGCGAGCAGGGCGCTGTAGGTGTGGGTGAGCAGCCACAGCGTGGCGCGGCTTTGAGGATCGATCAGGCCCAGCAGCGCGGCGCCTTCGTCGTAGCACTGCCAGGCGCGATCTGCTTCGAAGCGGAGGAGTTCGCGGACGCCAAGTGTGGCTTCGTCGCCGCCGAAATCTTTCGGCGAGACGCCGTAGCGCTCAAGGTCTTCTTCAGGAAGGTAAACGCGGCCCAGGGCGTAGTCGTCGTGGACGTCGCGAATGATGTTGGTGAGCTGAAACGCAAGGCCAAGTTTCTCGGCGAGGTCGAGAGCGCGGGGATCGGTAAAGCCGAAGACGTGCGTGCAGGTCAGGCCAACCGTGCCTGCTACGCGATAGCAGTATTCGCGGAGACGATCGAAGGTCGAGTAAGTCTGTACCGTCAAATCCATTTCGGCGCCGGAGACCAGATCGTGCAGGTAACGCGCGGGCATGTTGTAACGCTGCATGGTGTCAACTAACGCGGGCAAGACCGCCGCGGCTCCGGCGGGCATTGAGCTGGCGGCTCGATCGGAGCCCGTGACGGCGGCGTCCAGCGCGGCGCGCCAGTTGGCCAAACCGCGCTGCTTTGCGGTCAGGTCGCCGCCTTCGTCGGCTACGTCGTCGATCAGGCGCATGAAGGCGTAGAGGGCGATCAGGCCGTCGCGGCGAGATTTTGGAAGAAGGAAAAAGGCGTAGTAGAAATTGCTGCGGGCGGCTTTGGCTATGCGGTGGCAGGCTTCGTAGGAGTCGGATATGTTTGTGCCGCTCGGCAAATCTCTCGACATTATGGGCTTGGGCGTTTGGGGTGCAGCATGCTGCGCCCCTACAGCGGAAAGTTTGGCAGCTGCGTGGGCGGTCAGGGCGCGGCCCAGGAGGCGGACTTGTTTGCCTTTGCCGATCGAGGGACGGTGGTGCAGCGTGTCGTAGCCGGAGGTTTCGATGGCATCGAGAACGGCCAGGCCGCCGCGACTGAACATTTCGAGATCGACGCTCAAGCGGGCGTCTACCATTCTTGCTAGCGGCATGCCTTCGGCAAATAGTTCGCGGGTGCGGGCGATCAAATCTTTCATCAGCTCTACATAGCGGGCGTCGAAGCGGCGATCGACGATGTCGATCTCGGTTAGTCCATGCCCGGCG
>Ga0182018_10005063_pt1 | contig 10762 bp, 9 predicted proteins | sample 812P2MmetaG_FD_120490 | JGI IMG/M metagenome (GOLD analysis project Ga0182018, IMG submission 120490) | Permafrost microbial communities from Stordalen Mire, Sweden - 812P2M metaG | ecosystem: Environmental > Terrestrial > Soil > Wetlands > Permafrost | place: Sweden: Stordalen | collected... | reverse complement strand
CAGGCACGGGGCCGCACGATCCAGTAACCGGGAAGATTGTTGGGGATACGATCCAAGAGCAGACCAGACAGTGCTTGGAGAATGTGTCGGCGATTCTCAAAGCCGCAGGCACTTCACTCGAACAGGCCGTGAGTTTCACTGTCATTCTTCTTGAGGAAACAGACTTCGCCGGAATGAATGAGGAGTGGATTAAGTGGTTCCCGGCGAGCCCGCCTGCGCGGCAAGGCGCGAAGTTACCCGTTCGCATCCCCGGCATGAGAGTGTCCATCGCAGCGATTGCCGAGGCCTAAGTTTTTAATCGAGAGGACGAGGCCCGGCAAGCCGGTCACGAATTGGCCGTCTACGTGCGGTCCACATAGGTAGCCCAGGGTTGTGCCCGGATTGTAGGGAGTTCGGAATTAACTTGTTGATCAACCCACAAGTCGTTCCTTCACCGCTCAACTGGTGCAAAGTCCAGTTTTCAACATTTGACCACTCAATGTCCAATTTGGCGGTGATCCAGGTGTAATGAGCTAGAGCGCGCACGGTTCGCCACTTCGATGGGCCGCCACATCTGATTCAGGGCACCGACTTCCAGAGTCTGAAACGGCGGGCAGAGAGTTCATCGCCCAACTATGGCAGAGTCAGTAGGTGAGGTCCTTAACCTGATAAACGTCCTCTAGCCACGGCGCGAGGGAACCGGTTATCCCACACGGTCCGCAGGTGCAGCTGAAAGAGGATCGGCACACAGCGCAGCACGAAGGTGAATGACCGGTGGTACTCTTGCCGCTGGTTCAGCAACTCCAGCAGCGTCCTACTTCGACCCAAATGGGAGTTGAAGAATTCAACTTCTTCGTTGAGGGGAGCCGTCTTCAGGTGATAGCAGAAATAACAACTGTGCAGCGAGTGCTTAAGCGCACCCACAGCGTATCTTGTTGCGTCGGCAAGCACCGGAAACGCGGCGGCGCTCAACAGGACCAAGCCAGCCAATCCGAAAAGTGCTTTGAACACATCGAGGCGCCGGAGGGAAGGCAAAGGCACAAGGTGCAGCAGTTCCTCGCCCCAGACTGTCTTGGCAGAAACAATCACGCTGGCAAAAACGATGCGGTCAACGAACATTTCCTCGGCTGGCCGCAGGCCGAAGACGCGCGCAATGTCTCCCGAAATCAGTTCGCTTCGGGTACAGAAAAAGCATGAGTCCGCGTCTCCCCCGGCGTGCTCAGCGAACACCTCCAGCAGGTTTTTGGGTCGGCTCGCCGGCAATCGAAGACCGTGTGTGACTTCGAGTTCTGCTACCACCCCGCGAAGGCGCCGTCGTTCCTCAGGGGTCGCTTCGTCGGGGAGCACGATGATGAGGTCCACGTCGGATGTCTCTGAAAAGGCACCGCTCGCTGCACTACCGAAGAGAATCACGCTCACCAGCGAAATCACACCGCAGGGGTGCAGTTGAGCGACTGCATCAAGGTACTGTTGAACACGACTCGCCATCTTCAGCCTATAGCCCATGCCAAGTGCGTGAAACTTTCTGGGCTGTGCATTCGGCGATCATACTTCTCGGCTCACGCATCAGAACCAATAGCACACATTCGATGCAGACGTCCATTGGCGGGAGTCAATTGCTTCGCGCAATTCCTGATTGCGTGCTCCTTGGCCGCGCACCGCCCAAAAGAATCAGCCACCTTGCAAAGGCCAGCGCGCCAGTACATCTGCCGGGGCAGGTCCGGCCACAATCCGCATCGTCCCGTGCCCAAGAATTCCTAGAAGGACATACGCACCTGAGATCGCGAGCAAAGGTGCGATCCCGGGAGCGTAGGAGCCCCACTCCGGGAACCTTGCCATATACCAGGAGTCCCGAAAGGGCCCGAGAACCGCAATGACAACGAGGAGCACAGCCAGACCGCGCCCGCCAAAACGGCGTGCGATACGCCATGTGAGAAGGAAGACAAACGCACAGAAGATTACGCCGACCCACAGCAGCATGAGGATATGCGGCGCCCGCTTGATCGCAAAGTGCCACCATCCGACACGTTCGGCGAAAGCAATGATTCCAAGTCCCGCCGGGCCGCAAACGGTCGCGCCGGCCAATGCGCCCACGATTCGCCGCCAAGGCGCTCGCGTGAAAACGGCGGCAGAGGCCGTCAGAAAAAGGTAAAGGCAGTCGAATATATAGAGTTGTTGCTCGGTCACAATGTGCTTATGTTAAGCGCTTACAGCGCCGACAGCCCGCTCGAAGTTGAATCGCCGACACAGGCCGCGTTCGAATAGCATCGATTTGGACGTTGACCGGACTAGTGGCTGTAACAGCCCAACGCGCGTTTCCAGCCCCGACTAGGCAGGATCTAGCGTTTTGCGGGCGTGTCGCCTGCTCGGCAGTCCTGCTTTCATCAACTGACATGGGCCTTAGCGCCTTCATCGGCTCTTTTTCAAGCCATTGGTCATACAAGTTTCTCTTACTACAACTGGTACAAAACTCTCCGGGCACTCCATCTAAAGGAGCCGGAATCACGCAAGAGCTTTTCGGCGGCGTTAGGACAAGGACCGTTGGCGGCCACCACCCGCTGATCTGCACGGTCCGCCAAATCAGCGTGATGCGGAGAGGCTACCTGCCAGAGCCGGCCAAGAGTCTTGAAGCAGCATCAGCCTTGCGTGCTTGCAGTTGTAAGCCAACGTTCCGCTCACGAGCTTCCAACTGCTTCAGCTCTCTTATCGCTCGACCTTTATCCTCAGTTTCCCCCTGCATGCTTGCGAGGGCCGTTTGTGCCCTCCAGGCTAGGCCGGTAAATCCCAATGCATCAGCTTCCCTTGAAACCGTATCCAGGAGGGTTCGCGATGAACGCAGTTCGTGCTCTGCCGCGAGAGTTCGAGCCAGTTCAAGTGAGAACCTGAGCTGCAATTCGCGGTTTTCAGTCTTCTCTTCGAGAGGCCGCAGTGCAACAGTTTCCCGCATCGCTTCGTCGCTCTTTGATTCATCGAGCAGTGCGCCAGCCAACACGAGGCCTGCGCCCAGTTCGTTATCCAGGAGCTGGTCTTGATGAAACTGATCCCGACATCGGCGAGCCTCCTGTTCGGCATCTCTTGCATGGCCCTCTTCAATGGCGAGTCGCGCGAGCGCAACCCTCGTCTGAAGAATCGTCTCTTTCTCGCCAATATCCTTTCTGAGTCTGAGCGCCATCTCATACTGCCCGCGGGCCGCGGCCAGTTGGTCCAGTTCCATGAATACGTCCCCAAGCCCCGACAGGCCATAAGCTGTTGCGCTTTTATCGCCGGTCTGCGTGCCGATCGCAAGCGCATGCTCATAGTTGCTTCTTGCCGTTGAAAGATCGGCCCTTTGCATTGCAATTTCGCCCAAATCCACCATGGCCAGCGCCATGCCCGAGCGATCGCCGTCCAGTTTGTAGCCGGCGAGCGCTTGCTCAAGCAACTTCTGGGCCTCGACGAGCTTTCCGCGCGCAAGCAGAACGTCACCAACATTGTTTGAGGAAGCCGCAATGCCCTCCGTGTCTCCCACTTTGCGGAAGACCTCAATCGCTTCCCTCCACATCGATTCAGCCCTATAAAGATCGCTGTGCAAAAAGTAGAGTCCGGCCAGATCGTTGAGCGTGCGCGCCGCGTTGTTCTGGTCTCCGGCGCTTATGTAACTGTTGCGCGCAAGATCGCACTCGGCGACCGACTGGTCCATGGACCCTCCAACGGTGGAGTCCTGCTGGCAGAGTATGCCGTATCCGCGGGCCATCATCAGCGTGGCTCCTTGAGCAGATGCTTTGCCAATTGCCCGCTGGGCAGCCGCGCGAGCTTTGGGCAGGTCCTGGCTGACCAGGACAGACGCTTCCATCAGGTCAATGCGCGGATCGCTTCCCACCGGTGCAGGAAGCATTCGGAGCGTGGCCAGTGTATGCACGGCATCCGCTGGATTTAGCCGATTCTGTATGCCGGCGAGTTGCAAACCGTAGGCGAGGTTGTCAGGAAAAAGGCTAAAGAGTTTCTGATAGGTCAGCACTGCGCCTTGCCAGTCGTTGACCGACTGTTGGTACTGGCCCTGAATCGCGAGAGCGGTTTCCGGCGGCAGGTTTTGAGCTAGTTGCAGAGCACGGTTCGCCTCATCGCGTTCCTGCGCCTCATAACCCAGACCGCTCCAGGCACGCGCAAGAGACGAGTGGGCGAGCGCGAAGTCTGGATCCGCAGTCACGGCTCTCTTCAGGAAGTCGCGCGCTCCGACGTAGTCGAATTCAAAGAGTCGAGCGCGGCCTTCGCTGTAAAACTGCACTGCAAGCTGATTGGTTGATCCATAGAATCGAGGAGCGTCCCGCGCAGCGGAAAGGCTCAACGATGGATTGAGGCTTTCACGAACCCGAGAACCAGCCTGCGAAGCAAGATCGAAAAGGTCATTCTCATTCCCGGTGATGGCCCCTTCGTAGACTGTCTCACCGAGAGCTGTGTCCTGGGCGCGAATGTCCAGACGAATCTGATTTGTCCCGCCGTCACTCAGCAGTGTGTACGAACCTACAACCACTACATCCGCGCCAAGATTCGATCTCAGTCTTGTCAGCGTATTCTTCGCCAGAGTATCCTCGGCGGGCAGAGAGAGATCGTGTTTGAAGCTTGCTACGTCTTCTCCAGATACGAGGCGAAGGTCGCCGTTTGCGGCCAACTCTGTGTTCAGCATTTCTGTGAACGCGGTCGAGAGCCAGTTCTGGTCGGACCTTCCGGCTACATTCCGGAATCCCAACACGGCCACCGACCTCCGCACCTTAAGCTGGACGGGGGTTGCCGGCGATGAAGTTGCGGCCTGCCATGAATGAAAGCGAAGGCGGACAGCTGTGAGGGCCAGGGCAACGGTCAGGCAAAGAGCCGCTCCTGCAACCCACAGGGTCCGCCGACGCACAGTTTGAAATCGCTTCTCTTCGGATGCGGAGGACTCCGGCGGAAGAGTGATCGACTGAGCGGACATGGGTTCAGTTGACGGTGCATTGGTCGGCGCAATGCTTGCCGGGAGAGTCGACCCGCCTGAGAGTACCTCCACCGAGACCGGTGCGATAAATCTATAACCGCGGCGAGGCACAGTTTCAAGAAACCTTGGGTTGCCGGCGCTATCTGCCAACGCTTCCCGCACCTTAAGAACTGCAACGCCGAGGCTCTTGTCAAAGTCGACAAAGGTATTGCCGGGCCATAGCCTCTGCCGGATTTCTTCGCGGGTCACGACCTCGCCGCGCCTTTCGAGCAGCAGTGCGAGCAGTTGAAACGGCTGGTCCTGCAGCTTTACCCGAAGGCCGTTCCGCGTGAGCGAACCGGCGGAGACATCGAGGGCAAATATCCCGAAGCGGTAGGCCGCCGCGGATGCGAGAGCCGCTTTTTGATTCGTGTCATCCATGGCCAGGCACCTTCAGCATGAAGGTCCACCCAGTCTAGCATGCGGTCGGGCTCCGCAAACTGAGTTAGTCGACACGCGCAAGTAATTGCTGCAAAACCTCTTACCTGTTAGTGAATCCTTTACCGGAGATTAGTTTGACGCCGGCGTGCCACGAGGCGCTTGATGGCATTCATGAGACAGAACAAACTCCTCCCCAATTCTCTCCGGCGCATGTGGACCCTTCCTCCGCTGGCGAGTTTGGCCATTCTTTCAACTTCGTTCGGTCGGGCACAGGATGCATCCTGCAAGGTCGTGGCTGATGCGGAGACCCTGCTCCTTCGCACTCCCCACCACCTGTATACGACAGAAGTGCGACAAGGCCGTTCGGTCGCCTCGGAGGTGATCGACACACCGGGCGGAGTGTACGTAGGAACCAATGGCGTGTGGCACAAGGCTACGGGTTCCATCCAGGATTTTGCCCAGATAGCTGCCGACTCGCTCAAGCAGCTCCGCGACTGCCGGCACGTTGCCGATGAGGTGTCCGACGCGCAACCCGCGGCCAAATACACGCTGCACAACGCCGCCAGCGGTGGGGATGAATCGGTATGGATCGCAAAAGGCAGTGGCCTCCCGCTCATAAGCGAGGCTCTGATTGAAGGGCGGCGCATATCCAGCCGCTACGACTACAGCAATATTCAGCCGCCACCCAATGTTCGCTAACAGAGAATACCGAGACCCAATTTCCGTAAGATCGAGGAGAAACTCCATGAAAATGCATTCCCCGCCCCGCTTTCCGGCCTTGGCCTTTGCCGCAGTTCTGGCAACGCTCGCTTTCACCGCGCCCGCGCTCGCCGCACCGGGTAGCAGCGGTAGCGCCTGGATCGACAACGGCGCCACCGCTTGCGATAAATATCTGACACCCGCTGTGGTGGCCGCAATCCTGGCCGCTCCTGCCGGCCACCCGCAACGGGTCGACGCGCACTCGTGCCATGTCGGCCCGATTTACATCAACCTGATAGTCGCGGACATCGACATATTCCGGGCGGAACTGCCGATGATTTTCCAGGCACACTCGATAGGCGGCATCGGCGACGGCGCGTACTGGAACGGGGCAGGCGCCCTCTCGGCTGTCAAGGGTCATGATCGCGGCTGCGACATCAGTGTCATCGACCCCGGAGCACCGAAGATCCACAACGCAGAGCTTGGGCAAAAGCTCGGCGACGTATGCAACAAGTTGTTCGCCATCCCCTAGATTTACGCGGCTACGTTTCGCGGCATCCATTCAAAACCCCGACGATTCGAGGAAGCGTCTTGTCACGCCAACACGCACCGTAGCTTTTCGTGCTCTCGACATTTTGTGTCGCCAGCCTCATGACCCGCATCGCCCTGGTCGAAGACGACGCGCTATGCCGCGACGCACCTGAGCCATACTGGCGGGTGGCCTAAGTCTGACCAGCAGAAGAACCGGGCACTTGGGAAACTACCGATTCACACGGCGAGGCTATAGACCAACTCGCAATCAGGAGAAACAATGAGCAAGTTTTGCGGACAATGTGGAGCTTCATTGCAGGAAGGTTTCGAATTTTGCGGCTCTTGCGGAGCCAGCACACAGCAGCAAACGAGTCCCTCTCAACCGCAGGCATTTCAGCCTGTCGCACAGCCTGCAGCGCCCCAGCCCGCCCCGGTCACGGCCGTTGTCCCAAAGGCTTCGAGCCCATGGCTCAAGATCGTCCTTATCGTTGTCCTTTTCTTTTTCGTGTGCGGAGCGGCAGCGGTCGGCGGCGTCATCTATATGGCCCACAAGGTCAGTCAGAAAGCGCATGAATACTCACGCGAGGTTCTTGGAGAAACGGCTTCAATTACTTCGGACACAGCCTCGGGTGGTTCGGCGAGCTCTGCAACTGCGGGGGACAAAAGCGCCGCCGTCGCTGGCGATCCCTGCCTGCTGCTGAGCAAGCAGGATGTGAGCCAGGCTATTGGCGTTTCCATTGTGGAGACCAGTCCGGCCGATGGTGGCTGTTCCTACCTCGCCAGAGGAACCGCGGCCGACATGGCGGCTAAACACGCCGCAGCCATGATGGCCGCTAAAGGCGCGGACAAGAAGACTCAAGGAATGTTTGAGCAGTTTGCCGGTGGCGTGTTCAACAACATGCCAAAAAATGCGAACACGGATACAGAAAGCGCAGACGGAAACGTCGTGGTCTTCACCTTTGGGGTCGATACCAACTCTGCTAAGGAACAGATGCATTTGAATGCCAAGGTGCTTGGCGGCCTGGGAAGCGCAGCCCAACAGCCTCTTGACGGCATTGGGGACGAAGCCTTTGCGGAAGCGGATTCGATGATGATGGTGCGCAAGGGTGACAAGCTGATCCGCATCATGTATATGTCGTGCCCGTGCAACACAGACGCCATCAAGCCCCTGGCGAAGCAGCTTGCTGCCAGACTCTGATCGCGTCAGTCGGAGTGACTGCGGCCCGTCACCTCCAAAGCACACCCCAACTTCAAACCTGAGATAAATGGGAGGAAACAGAAATGAGCTTTTGTCCGTCGTGCGGTAAGCCTTTCAGCCCAGGAGCAGATCGTTGCGCTTTCTGCGTTCCATCAGCCAATCAAACCGTCGCCGTTGCGGTCGCGCCCGCGTCGTCCGGCATGAGCATCAACACTGCCGGAGCCTTGGCCTATGTTGCCGGAGTCATCACGGCCATCCTGTTTCTCGTCATTGATCCTTACAAGAGCGACCGCTTCGTCCGCTTCCACGCCTTCCAGTCGCTGTTCTTCAACCTCGCATGGATCGGATTTTGGATTGCATGGGCCATTCTGGGGCTGGTTATCAGTGCAGTCACCAAGGGAATCTTCTTCTTCATCCAGGCGCCGATTAACCTGTTGCTCATGCTGGGCGGCTTCTGCCTGTGGGCGTTCCTGATGTACGCCGCCTCTCAGGGTAGAACCTTCAGGCTTCCCGTCATCGGAGCCCTGGCGGCAAAGCAGGCAGGCTTGTGATCGGTTGCCGCGCCGCATTGCTTCCTCAAAGGATCGCCGGCATCGGCCCGCAGTTACGCTTACGTCGCGCTCAGCAGCCATAACCTCGCACTCCCAAAGGAAAATTCGCCATGAAGCATATCTCAAAACTCACGGCAACGCTGGTCTTCAGCCTTTCGGCACTGGCGGGCACCACGACACTGACTACCGATCCGCTGACTAACCTTCTTCTCATCCCATCAACAGATTCTCGCTTGCATCTTGGCAATGCGCCAACGCGACTGCCGGACACTCAGGTCTGCAGGAGCAAAATGCAGGCGGATTTCTATCCCCTGTTTGACGGGAACGTAAGTGCCACCCTCGCCTGGTATGGCGCGCATCTTTCCGGCTTTCACAAGACACATGCTTATGCCGCCGGAAGATCTCGCGACACGTTCTATAGCGCGGATGGCACACTGAGTGTCTCTGTAACCGGAGAACGGGGAAAGGATGGCGAGGATACGAACGCCTTCTCCGTTTCCTATCTCAGGTTTCAGCCCGGGGTTTCCGAAAAAACGATCCTCGGCATGAATCAGCAGGGGATTGTCTGTAACTGAGCTATTAAGTTGCAGACCAGAGCCTCGAGGATGACGCAAAGAAGATAGCGTTGAGCTTGTCTTCGACCCGATGAGCCGCACATAACCACCGAACAGATTTCAACTCCCTAGAGATCACAATGAAAAAGCAACTATGCCTCACCATTGCTGCAACGACACTGCTGCAGCCGTTTGCCTTTGCCGACGTCACCTACCGGGAAACCACCCAGATTACCGGCGGTTCCATGGTGGGCATGCTAAAGATGGCAGGCGTATTCAGTGCGCAAGCCAGGCAGGCCGCACAGCCCACTACGTCCACCATCATGATTCACGGCAGCCGCATGGTGCGCTCAAATCCGCATTCAACCGAAATCATCGATCTCGATCAGCAGAGCGTCACCTACATTGACACGGATAAACACACCTATTCAATCGTGACGTTCGCTCAGATGCAGCAAGCAATGGCAAAGGCGGCGGCGCAAGGAAAGAGCAGTGGCACACAGGCATCAGCTTCTTCAGCCCCCCAAATGAGTTTCAGCGCCCACATCAGCAGCAGCGGGGCCACCCGGCAGATCGATGGACAGAACGCCAAAGAGGCATTGCTCACCCTCACCATGCTCGCAACAGCAGATGACCGTTCTAACACAAAGGCAGGGATGGCTGCTACGAGTGAGATGTGGCTGGTGAGGGACGCACCGGGAATGGCCGAGATGCGCAAGTTCAACCAGCGCCTGGCTGAGGAACTCGCCGTTGACCTCGATGCGACGCCGATGGCATCGCTGCTGGCGGCTCAACCTGGCAGTGCCCAGGCGCTGGCCGACTTGAAGAAGGAATCGGCCAAGATGAGCGGACTCCCGGTACTCCAGGTTACCCGCGTCGGCGTGTCCCCGGATGGTCAACCTCTGCCTGCACCCTCTGTGGCGCCTCTTGCTGAGGATCAAAAACAGGGTTCTTCCGCGGACGGCGGCACTCAAAGCACAAGCGACAAGACCAGTAAATTTGGCAGCTTTGGGAGGGCTCTGGGAAGCGCGCTCATGCGGCCGAAATCACCCGCTTCGTCAGACCCCGGCACCGCAACAGGGAAGGAGAACAATGGAGCGGCCGCAGGCGTTCTGATCGAGAGCCAGACTCAGTTATTCGGCTTCTCAACGGCCCCTGTCGACGGCGGCAGCTTTCAGATTCCTCCCGGCTACAAGCAAGTAACATCTCCCATGCAGCGCAAGTAAGCGAAGAAAGAAGCTGGCTCTCAATTCCGGAACCCACTCGAGAGGAAAATCGGATGCCGTTTAGGCATCAATGACCGTTTACCTGTTGCATTGAGCTCCTGCTCATCGGCCTTGTCGGGTTCCCTGGTCAGTTGCTTTGCCATTCTCGTCGAGAACTTTGAAAGTGGCCTTCAGGTGCCAGGGCTCAGCCCGTCTTCATAGAGATTGTTTGATTTAGCGGCCAGAAGCATCAATTCCATGGGATCGCTGGGTAGTTTTTGCGCGACGACGGTTGCTCCTTGAGCGAAGGATGGTGTCGAGGCTACGACGAGGACTGCGAAAAGATGCTGGGGTGACAAAGGGGTGATTTCACTTCAATTCTCCGCTTCCTTCATCTGAGCATTCTATTCTGGCAGCAGCCACTTGTTTTTTGCGGCATATGCCAACATGTGTGTGTTAGATTTTGCCCGAACGGTCGCCCAGTCGACGCTTACTGGCTGATAAACATCGCCAAGGCGCCACCGTTGCGATGCCTCTGGCAATTCGGTCTCAGATTGTGCAATGCCCATGTATGACAGCGTCGGCGTTGTCAACACTCTTTTTTAACCGTATTTCGGGAAAAGAGCGCAAAGAATCTCTTTGGTGTGGAGAGCGGAGTCAAGGGCGCCGTTTTTTTG
>Ga0182018_10005062_pt1 | contig 10766 bp, 9 predicted proteins | sample 812P2MmetaG_FD_120490 | JGI IMG/M metagenome (GOLD analysis project Ga0182018, IMG submission 120490) | Permafrost microbial communities from Stordalen Mire, Sweden - 812P2M metaG | ecosystem: Environmental > Terrestrial > Soil > Wetlands > Permafrost | place: Sweden: Stordalen | collected... | reverse complement strand
GCGGTCGAACCAGCGATGGCCGCGGTTGACGGCGCGGATGAGCACGGTCGCACCCATGGAATGGCCAAGCCCAAAGATCGGCGGCGGGCAATCCGGCAGCACGACCTCGCGCATAAAGGTCTCGAGGTCGGTGTCGAATTCGGAGAAGCTGCCGACATAACCCTTGTGGCGGTCGCCGAGCGCGCGGTCCGATAACCCTTGTCCGCGCCAATCGAGGATGGCAACGGCGAATCCGCGGCTGCGCAAATCGCGAACGGTCTCAAAATATTTTTCGATCCACTCGGTGCGGCCGGGAAAAATGCACACCGTGCCGCGCCGGCCCGCCGGCGGCTCGAAGCGCGCGAACCGCAGCGCTACGCCGTCCGGCGTTTTGAGCATGCCGGTGACGACGTTGTCCGGAACCGGATTTGCGGGAATGGAAATGAGTTTCATAAGCCCTTGTCTATCAGCCTTTTCGGCCCCCTTGCAGCGCGAGCCGGTTACTCCCATTTCATGACTGTGCAGGCCCAATAGGGCTGCACATCATCCATAGGCCTGGCCCCCAGGGGGCAGGCCCCCGCATGTCGCTCAAGGAGGATATGCCATGCGAACTTTCGATCTAGCACCCCTCTATCGTTCCACCGTCGGCTTTGACCGGCTGTTCTCGATGCTCGCTCAGGGCGTCGACGGCGCGGCTCCGGGTTATCCGCCGTACAACATCGAGCGGACCGGAGACAACGAGTATCGCGTCACGGTCGCCGTAGCCGGCTTCGCGGAGCCCGAGCTTACGGTCGTGGCGAAGGAAAACACCCTGACCATCCGTGGCGAGAAAAACGCCAAGGAGGAAGAGAAGCCCGGCGACGTGCTCTACCAAGGCATCGCGGCGCGCGCATTTGAGCGCGTGTTCCAGCTCGCCGACTTCGTCCAGGTCAAGGGCGCCAAGCTCGAGAACGGTCTCCTGCATGTCGACCTGGTGCGTGAGATCCCCGAGGCGAAGAAGCCCCGTCAGATCCCCATAGGCAACGGCAAAGCCGCCGAGCAGAAGTCCGTCGACCAGAAGCAAGCTGCGTAAGCGGGGCGCTCAAACTAATAGTGAGTTGTTGAGTTCGGCGCCCCGGTCTTTCCGGGGCGCTTTTTTGTTGGTCTTACGACAGAGGGTGCCCCGGCCGTGGCACGACGTTCTCTTCACGCCCCGACGGGCATCTCCATAAGCCCAAGATGCTGCGCCATCGGATGAAAGTCACTGTCGTTGTGAAGTAGCGCTGTACGGCTCTCGATGCACCACGTGCCGATCAGGAGGTCGATGGTCTTGCGGACGGTGATCCCGCGTCCCCGTAAAAAGCGGAAATTTCGTGCGGCAGCGACGGCTATGGCTTCCCCGGCCATAGGCATGATGTCGAAGCGCCGAAGCAGAGTTTCGACCTGTTGAGCTGTCCGCTCGCTGTCCAGGCCTTGCAGAACCTCACAAAGCATCAGATCGCCAACGACGATTTCCTCGCTGTCGAGAATCGCGCGCAGCTGTCGTACGTGAGGCAGGTTACGGCCGTTGAGGAAGTCGATCCAGACGCTGGTGTCGACGACGATCACTCAGTTCCTCGCCCTCTGCGGCTACGCGCAAGGTTGCCACGCCAACGATATTTGCCGAAGGCGGCATCAACCTCCTTCTGCCCTCGTAGCCTGATCATCAATCGAAGCGCTTCTTCGACAGTTTGCTTCTTGGTTGCCTGTCCGGATGCTTTCTGCGCCTGCGCCATAAGAGCATCATCGATTTCGATATTGGTGCGCATGGACGAGTTTCCCGCCTTATGTGTATGGATTGACGTTATCATACACATTCACTAACGGCAACCAGCAGGCATCAAGTCGCGATGGCCTCCAGGCGGCGCCTAGTAACGGGCGGGCCAAAGCCGCCGATGACGATAAACACCACAATCATCGCGCCGGCGATGAAGCTGAACACGCCGATGGTGCCGTAATTGCCGAGGAAGAAGGCAATGATAAAGCCGGAGAAGATGGCGCTGAACCGGCTCCACGAATAGACGAAACCCACGGCCTGGGCGCGAATCCGGGTCGGATAAAGTTCGGCCTGATAGGCGTGGAACGAAAACGACAGCCAATTGGCGCACAGCGTGATCAGGAGACCGCACACGATCACGCCAATTGCGGTGGTCTGCTGTGCAAACAAAAGGCCGAACGCGGCGATGCCGATCGCGGCCCAGGCGATCTGCCATTTGCGCTCGAAACAGTCGGCGAAGTAGACGCCGACCAAGGGGCCGACCGGCGCCGCCACGGCGATGATGAACGTGTAGGCCAGCGACTTGGTGACGCCGATGCCCTGCGAGATCAAGAGCGCGGGCACCCAACTGGAAAACCCGTAATAGCCGATCGTCTGGAACAGATTGAAGATCACGAGCATGATGGTGCGGCCGCGATAGGTCGCGCTCCACATCTCCGTCCACGCGCCTGGCTTGCTGTCGGTCTCGCCGGTTACGGTTTCCGGCGGCGGCAGCTCGCGCCCGGTTTCGGCGCGGATGCGGCGTTCCATGTTTTCGACGATGGTTTCGGCTTCCGCGATGCGGCCATGCTGCGCGAGCCAGCGCGGAGATTCAGGCAAATTGCGCCGGATCCACCAGATCAACAGCGCGCCGATCGAGCCGATGATGACCACCCATCGCCAGCCGTCGATGCCCAGGATCGTCCGCGGCACCAACTGCCAGGCAAGGAATGCGACCACCGGTACGGAGGTGTACATGATGAACTGGTTGTAGGCGAAGGCGGGCCCGCGCTGCTCCTTGGGCACCAGCTCCGACAAATAGGCGTCGACATTGACCAGCTCGACGCCGAGCCCGATGCTGGCGATGAACCGCCACAGGTCGATGGTCTCCGGCGTGTGCTGAAATGCCATGATCAGCACGCCGATCGAGTACCAAAGCAGCGAGAAGGCGAGGATAGAGCGTCGGCCGAAGCGATCGGACACCCAGCTGAACGCGAGCGTGCCGACGAACATCCCGGCGAACAAAGCGGCGACGAAACTGGCGAAGCCCTGGAAATCGAACAAACCCTGCGTGGTCGGCTTGAAGAGGCCTTCCTTGAACAGCCCGATCGCCACATAGGCGGTGAAGAACAGGTCGTAGAACTCGAACCAGCCGCCGAGCGAAAGAAGCGTGATCAGTTTGCGCGCGTGGCGCGAGGGTGGCAGGCGATCGAGACGCGCCGCCACCGTGACTGCTGCATCCGCAGCCATGCCGTTTCCTCTCCCGAGCGGTCCGGTTACGAACGGACCTTTTTTGGATTTACGTCATTCCGGGAGCCAGACTGTCATTGCGAGCGAAGCGACGCAATGACGGGACAGCCTCAGTCCGGGAGCAGGTCAGGAGGCGGCGGTTTTTTTGGCGCGGCCGGCGCAACCGGTGCGGCGGCGGGCGCAACGACGGCCGCATTGGGCTTGGCGTCCGGTTTGACGAAGGGGGGGAGCGGCTCACTCGCTTTGACGCCCGGCTTGGGATCGCGCGACGCAATCTCCGCGGGACGCGGACGCGGCAGCGGCGGAAGGCCAGGGACGATCGGGTGCATGGCGGGACGAACACCCGGCGGCGGAGGCGGCATCGTCAGGCCTGCCTCTTCGGGCACCATTTCGGGGCCGTCCATACCGGGGGGCGCGTAGGCCGGCGGCACGCCGTAGTCCGGCGGCATGCCATAGGGCGGCGGCGCGCCGTAAGGCGGCGGCATCGCCAAACCGACCTGACCGTAAGCCGCCGGACCGGGCACGATCCGATTGACGGCGCGGATGGCCCCGCTCCTCGCATCGACCACGACGCGCATCAGGATGCCGCGGAAATCATTGGCGCGGAGCACATAGGTCGTGCCTTCGCGCAACGGCGGCGCCAGCGGTTCGAAGCCCGCCGAACGCACGATTTTGGTGACCTCGTAGGGCGGTACGAAGCCGGGGAGCGGCGGCGGTGGGGCCGACGGCGGCGTCTGCGCCAAGCTTGGCGCAGCGGCCAATAGCAAAACACTCAACGATAACGCGGCAGCCCCGAATACCCCTGCCCTCACGGACTTAGCCCCCTTCGCGCACTACGCGGCGAAAACCCCGGACGCCGACAACGTTACCCGAAATTGGGGCGGCGCTTGGGCGCTGGTCAAAATTTTTGCATTGGGCCGCGAGGCAAGTGGCTCGCGTACGCAGCGACAGGCCGGCACGCGAGAGAAGTGAATCTCGGATTTCGCTTCGGCGGGCCGGGCTACTTGCTCACGCCGAACGTTTCAAACGTCATCGGATGGGAGCATCATGCCGGAATGGATGGGGGATTGAAACTGCGCGTTCGCGCCGCCGCGCTAGTCGCCGCAGCGGTCTTCATCGTCCGCCCCGCCTTGGCCGCCGACCAGGTCCACGACGAGATCCAAGTCTACAATGCCGAGATCGCGGAAGTCGGGCAGTGGACCTACGAGCAGCACTTCAACTATGCATGGCGAGGCCAGACGCAGCCGCAGTTCCCGGGCGGGTTCACATCGAACCACGGCCTGCAGGGAACGCCGGAATTTGCCTATGGGATAACCGACTGGTGGGAGGGCGGCTTCTATCTGCCGTTCGCGGTTACCGGGGCGGGCGAATTTCTTTCCGACGGGGCCAAAATCCGCAGCCTGTTCGTGGTCCCGGACGCCGCCAAACGCAGCTTCTTCTACGGCGTCAATTTCGAGCTCGGCTATGAGCTGCCGCAGTTCTCGTTGACGCGCTGGAATCTGGAGATACGACCAATCATCGGGGTCCGCAACAAAGAGTGGGAATTCATCGTCAATCCGATCGTGGACGTCGGCTTCGGCCCCGCCGGCGAGGCAGATTTCGCGCCCGCCGTGCGGCTTGCGCGCAATCTCGGGGACGACCGCTTCATCGGGCTGGAATATTACTCCGACTTCGGCAGGATCGGCGACTTTCTGCCGCTGCAGCAGCAAAGCCAGCAATTGTTCGCCGTCACGGATTTCAAAGTCCGTGCGGTCGACGTGGAGCTCGGTATCGGTTACGGCTTCACGCCGGGATCGGATGGACTCGTGCTCAAGGCCATCATCGGCTACGCATTCCCGGTTCCCGGCAAAAGCGACGAAGGCGGCAGCTCACCGAACACTCCATTGGCCATGGGGACATCGCCGCGGCCGTCGCAGACCGCCTTGGTCGTGAAATAAAACATCAAATAACACCGCCTTCTCCGCACCTGCTTCACGACGAGCGAAGCCAGGAAACCCGTCCGGTAAACGAGTTTCCGGATTGCAGTGTCGCCAGGCTTCTGTCTCTGCCACCGTAAGGGGCCTCCAGCGTCAATTGATCGGAGCTTATGACCTTGGCGTACAATGGCAGAATGTCCAGCATGGCCGCGTAATTACTGTCCGTGAAGCCGCTCGTGGCGTCCTTGATGAGGATGGCGTTGTAGCCCATGTTCGCCGCGCGCTTGATCGTCGTCGCGACCACATGCTCGATGCACTGGCCGCTGACAAAGATGTGCCCGATGTTATTGGCGCGCAAAATCCTGTCGAGATCGGTGCCCTCGAAGCTGTCCGAGCCGTAATTGATGACGATCAACTCGTTCTTGCTCGGCTTGAGCGCATCGATGACGTCGACTTCCCAGGTGCCGATGATACCCTTGTTTTCATCCTTCGCGCCCTGCAGCAGCGGGTAGTATTGGTTCTCCGGCAATTCGGGAAAGCCGGGACGCCAACCGATATTAACGAAGACGATCAGCATGCCGCGGCCGCGCGCGAGCGTCAGGACTTTCTGCGCGTTTTTGATCGCATTGTTCTTTTCGATTTGATGGCACAGAGTCTTGCCCCAGATTCCTTTCGGGTCGCAGACGCTGTTCTGCCAGTGCAGCATCAACAGTGCGGCTCCGGGGGACACCTGCCTGGACATTTGTTCTGTCTCCTCAGCTCGCCGACGCGGTCAACGCTGCCCGTCTTATTCCGAGTGTCAGAATACGATGCAGCAGGTCCGGGTAAGCGAGGCCGTCGTGCCGAGCAGCCGAAGCAAATTCCTGGCTCTCCGCGATCTCGGGATTGGGATTCGCTTCAAGGAAATACGTAATGCCATCGGCGGAGAGGCGGAAATCGATGCGGGCATATCCATCGAGTTCCAGCGTCCGGTAGATTCGTTTGGCCATTCGCTGGATGCGGGCGTTTAGCTCAGGTTCGAGGTCTTTAGCCGGCCCGTGCAGGATGCCGCGGCGCTCCTGATAGTCGGTATCGTGCTTGACCTTCTCCGTGGCGATGGGCCAGGCACCTTGGGCCATGTTGCCGAACTGGAGCTCCCACACCGGCAGCACCCGCAGCCGGTCGTTGCCGAGCACGCCGACATAAAGCTCACGCCCCTCGATATACTGTTCGGCGATGGCGGCAGTGCCAATCCGCTCGTGAATGAAGCTGACGCGCTCTGCGAGCTTGTCGTCGGTGTCGACCACGGATGCTTGCGAAATGCCGTAGGACCCGTCCTCGCTCAGACTCTTGACGATCAGAGGCAGCGCAAGCCGGGCCGGACGCCGGACCTTTCGGTGCATCGGGAAGACAGCGAAGGCCGGCACCGGAATGCGATGATAATGCACGAGCGTCTTCGACAGACCCTTGCCGCGCGCCAGCATCAGGCCTCGCGGGTTGCAGCCGGTATACGGGATCCGCATCAGCTCGAGATAACTGGCGACGTTCTGATCATAAATGGCTTCGCCGTGAAACTCCTCGAGAAGCGTCAACACGACGTCCGGCTTCCAGTCGTCGATCTTGTCACGAATCGGTTTGAGCTCGTCGTGCACACCGAGCGGATGGACCTCGTGCCCAAGGGCACGTAGAGTCTTTACGACGTCATACTCTGTTTTCCATTCATTGATTTGCTGCTCGCTGTACCCCTTGGTTGAATCCGGGGGCATCAGGTCCGGGTGGACGAGCACCAGGACGCGCAGCCGTTTCATAACGCGATCGACCTTCGTCGCGCCGGACCAAACAGCGCATGCATCGTTTTAGCAGTCAACAGCACCGTGAATTCCGTAATAAGTTTGCGCTCGGAGCCGACCGCACGCAGATTGAGCTCGCGGCACCTGGCTATCATGTCGTCGAGCACGGCATCAAGCGTGAGCTGGTATTCACCCGTCCACTTCGCAACAAATTCCCGCACTCTTGCGCGGTTGCGTCTGATGAACAACGAAGCCGCCTCCGACCGGCGATGCCTTGGATCGGCGGAGAACAGACGCAGCAAATCGCGATCGTAGGTTTTCGGCGTGTCGAAGGCATAGATTGCCTGCTTTTTCTTGTAATGCGCGGCGAGCGTCTCGGTGAGTCGAGATAGAGGATCCACCCTTTCCCTATAGGTGAGCAGCGGCCGTTGCGTGGCGATGTCCGCCATCAACTCGTCAACGTATTCAAGCTTCTTGAGCGCCGGCCATCCGGCATAGCGCATCCGCCAGTTCGAGCGGGGCCTGAGCCACACGGCAAACGTTTCGGCGAAATCTTCGTCCGGATGGCTTTGGGCGTACCAGAGCCGAAGATGCTGGACAAAATGACGGCTCGCCGGATTGGGTCGGTAATAACGCGGATAGCGCTTCGAGGTTGGGCCAAATAACTGCTGCCACCGGCGGCGGCGAGACAGCTGATACGCGTGCTGCACGACATGACCGGCTTCATGCCGGAGAATGCTCATGCACTCGGACCAGGTGCCGCCCTCAACGTCGATGATCATTTTCCTTTCCAACCGCATCAGCCGCGGATGGGCCAGGTAGAAGGGGATCGCGATACCAGGCGTAGTGTCCGGGCTGAACCATTCGTTTGAAATCCAGGCGTGGGGCCGGACCCGGATGCCCCGCTCTTTGAGCTCGTCGTGGAGATTGTGGAGGCAGTCCTCAAGCCAGGTGCCTTCGACCGTGACCTTGAGATCCTTGAGGCGAATCTCCAGTAACTGCTCGTCGGAAAGAGAGGCCCAGGCAAATTTCCGGCGCGGCATGGTGCTTAGAACCTGGAACAAAGGGACGCATCGATGGTGTCACGAGCGGCCGTCTGCGACAACTGCCAACCGTGTCGCCGGACGGATAGCCGAGCCCCTTCAATCCATCGACCGATAGCCGCCTCGGGTCAATCGCGTCGTTTCGAGCGCACTTCCGGTATTTCGGGGTACCCCCGATACCGGACGTATTGTGGCGCGGCCCCAACTGACGCGAAGAGCCAGGAGCCGACATTTGGCTTCAGGCAATCCGAGGCGAATGCCGGCGAACGTTGTCCTGCTCTGTGCGGAAGGACGAGGAGGCAGGCGATACTGAAGCAGGGTGAGTGCGGTGCAGCAAAAGCGCTCAAAATGAACGCCGCGCAATCCTCACGATCCGCCGGGCTTCGGGAATCGTGTTAGATTGATCGCAGGACGATGTGGCGCTTTTTCCATCGACGACACTTCAAACCTGTTGGCGTTCTCAACGGCGCGATATCTTTCGCGATCCTTGCCACCGTGATTGCCATCTGTTTATCGGGCCTTGCGTGCGAAGCGCAGGCACAAGAAGAACGGCTATCGAAGACCGGTCAGGCCAATCATCCAATTGTTATTCGCGAACATGCGGGATGGAATCAGGACTGCGACGCAATCGCGCATCCCACTCTTTATCTGTATGAGCCGCCGCGCCATGGCAGTGTTTGCGCACGCATCCAAAATGTCAAAATACATTCGATGTATGTTGGCACCGAGTCGCAATGCATCGGACGCGTGGTTCGGGGCGTTCAGTTGATTTATCGTCCGGATGCGGGCTACGCCGGCGACGACGGCCTTCGATACGCCGCGCGATACCCTTCGGTTCTCAGAACGGTTTCGGTAATCGTCACGGTGACCGCGTATCCGCCGGTCGCGCCAAGCGCGGCGCCGTCCGACATCATTGCACCAATGCTACAAGCACGACAGTCGTCGGAACCGGTTCCCGCCTGCGAAGAACTTATGTTCTAGGCCACCTCGGTCGGGACGTTCGCAGGCGAAGCGCTCGGGGTCGCGAGCCAGGGGTGGTGACATTCGGCGCCGGCGCTCGGGATCCTTTCGGTTTTGCCTTCGTCGGCATTAATCCAAACTGAACCAACGCCAAGCGCTCGGCCCATTGCGCCGATGCGGCCGCCGTGGTCCACTTGACCGGCGGACGTCGCGGAAAAATGGGCCGAGAAACGCGAAGCCCCACCTTATCGATCGCGCGCCGGGTTTCAGACTTGTGCTGACGCCCGGAGTTTGCCATGTTCCGTATAGGACAGCATTGCTGTCCCAATTTGGTGGCCAGTAGCGTGCGCCCCCTCCCTTCCTCCCCGGTAAAAGGGGCCGGAAAACGGTGGGAAAAGGACGCGCGGAGGCCAGCCGCCGAGGGCGAGGGCGCGTCGGACGGCGGCAGAAACAAGCAACCAAGGCCGTCAAGCGGCACAAAGGTTGCCTCCAGGATGAGTGGTTCGCCCTCATGCGCCGGACGAGAGTCCGGCGCCAGGAAACGATGTGCCGAAACCTCGGCGCGGGCCGATCGTTGCCGCGACGGGGGGAGCGCGAAGAATGACGATGGGCGCGCAAAGCTTTGGGCTGTTCGATCCGGCGCTGGAAAAGGATTCCTGCGGGGTCGGCTTTATTGCCGACATCAAGGGCCGCAAATCGCACAAGATCGTTCAGGACGGACTGACGATCCTCGTCAACCTCGAGCACCGCGGCGCGGTTGGCGCCGATCCGCGCGCCGGCGACGGCGCCGGCATCCTGGTACAGACGCCGCACAAATTCTTCGCCAAGAAGGCGGCCGAGCTCGGCTTCGCCCTGCCTGCTCCCGGTCATTATGCCGTCGGCGCGCTGTTCCTGCCGCACGACGACGAATGGCGGGCCGAGATCATGGAGACCTACGCGGCGGTCGCCGCGCAGGAAGGCATGACGCTGCTTGGCTGGCGCGACGTGCCGACCGACAACTCGACGCTCGGCGAAACCGTGAAGCCGACCGAGCCGGTGAACAAACAGGTGTTTCTCGGGCGCGGTTCGAAGATCACCTCGGAGGACGAATTCGAGCGCCGGCTCTACGTCCTGCGCAAGACCATCTCCAGCACGCTCTACGGCAGGCGCGAGCGCCAGACCTCGCACTATTACCCGGTTTCAATCTCGTGCCGCACGGTGATCTACAAGGGCATGTTCCTCGCCGACCAGCTCGGCGCCTATTATCCCGACCTGCGCGATCCCGATTTCGAGAGCGCAATCGCGCTGGTGCACCAGCGGTTCTCCACCAACACGTTCCCGACGTGGTCGCTGGCGCATCCCTACCGCATGGTCGCGCATAACGGCGAGATCAACACGCTGCGCGGCAACAACAACTGGATGGCGGCGCGGCAGGCCTCCGTGTCATCGCCGAAGTTCGGCGATGACATCGGCAAGCTCTGGCCGATCTCCTACGAGGGCCAGTCCGACACCGCCTGCTTCGACAACGCGCTCGAATTCCTCACCATGGGCGGCTACCCGCTGGCGCACGCGATGATGATGTTGATTCCGGAAGCGTGGGCCGGAAATCCGCTGATGGATGAGGAGCGCCGCTCGTTTTACGAATACAGCGCAGCACTGATGGAGCCGTGGGACGGCCCGGCGGCAATCGCCTTCACCAACGGCCGGCAGATCGGCGCCACGCTCGACCGTAACGGCTTGCGCCCGGCGCGCTACATCGTCACCCGCGACCACCGCATCATCATGGCGTCGGAAGTCGGCGTGCTGCCGATCCCGGAACAGGACATCGTCACCAAGTGGCGGCTGCAGCCTGGCAAGATGCTGCTCGTCGACCTCG
>Ga0182018_10005060_pt1 | contig 10773 bp, 7 predicted proteins | sample 812P2MmetaG_FD_120490 | JGI IMG/M metagenome (GOLD analysis project Ga0182018, IMG submission 120490) | Permafrost microbial communities from Stordalen Mire, Sweden - 812P2M metaG | ecosystem: Environmental > Terrestrial > Soil > Wetlands > Permafrost | place: Sweden: Stordalen | collected... | reverse complement strand
TCGATTCGTTTCAACGGCGAGGAGCTTGTTGGTCGCACGCCCGCTGAAATCGCGCGTCTTGGCCTCGGCTACGTTCCGCAGGGCCGGCGTCTTTGGCCTTCGGTTACGGTCGACGAGCATTTGCGGCTCGCAGCCGGCAATAACCGGTCGCAGTGGACGATCCAGCGCATCTACGAAACATTCCCGCGACTTGCGGAGCGGCGCAGCAATCGCGGTAACCAGCTTTCCGGCGGCGAGCAGCAGATGCTTGCTATTTCGCGCGCGCTTCTGCTCAACCCGCATCTGCTCATCATGGACGAGCCCACCGAAGGGCTCGCTCCGGTCATCGTCGAGCAGGTCGAGCAAATACTTCTGAGCCTCGGCGAGGAGAGCGACATCGGCGTCCTCATGGTCGAACAGAATATCGGCGTCGCCACCGCAGTCGCCGAGCAAGTTGCGATCATGATCAATGGCCGCATCAATCGGCTCATGGATGCCGCGCGGTTGGCGGCGGACCGCGAACTTCAACAAAGACTGCTCGGCGTCGGCCAGCATGGCACGGATGACGCCGACGAAGAGACCGTCCAGGCACTGGGCCCGGAGGGTGCGGGGCAACCGCCGAAGTCGCGCGGCCCGATCCGCGTTTACGTCTCAAATCCGACAGTGCCGACGCGCTGGTCGCAGCCGGTCCCGATCGCCCAGATCGAAAGCGCCGCGCGCACGCGCACCAGCGCGCCCGAGCCGGTCGCGACCAGCGCGGAACCGGCGGTCGATATCCGCCCGATTCACCGCGGTGGCGCCGCGCCGGTGATCGTCGCCGGAACGCTTGACACCAAAGGCGAGGAACTCCGCTTCATTCGCGACCAGATCGCGGCCGCTGGCGTGCGCGTACTTTTGGTCGATCTTTCGACATCGGGAGAGCCGTCCCCGGCCGACGTTCCGCCGCACCATGTCGCCGCGTATTTCCGCGGCGGCCCCAACGCGGTCTTCACCGGCGATCGTGGCGCCGCTATCACCGCAATGGCGCAGGCGTTCGAGGCGTGGGTGCGCCGGCACGAACCGGTCAGCGGCCTAATTTCAGCGGGCGGATCGGGCGGGAGTTCTTTGGTCGCGCCGGCCATGCGGGCGCTGCCGATCGGCGTGCCCAAGGTTCTCATCTCCTCGGTCGCCTCCGGCAATGTCGCCCCTTACGTCGGCCCTTCCGACATCATGATGCTTTACTCCGTCACCGACGTGGCCGGGCTCAATTCAGTGAGCCGCCAGGTTCTTGCCAACGGGGCCGCGGCCATGGTCGGCATGGTGAAAGCGCGCGCCGCCGCGAACGTCGAGCGTGATCGAAAGCCAGCAGTTCGCGGCATCGGCAAGCCGGCGATCGGCCTTACAATGTTCGGGGTCACGACGCCCTGCGTCGACGCGATCGTCGGCGCGCTCGAAGAGGACTTCGAGTGTCTCGTTTTCCACGCCACCGGCGTCGGCGGGCAATCGATGGAAAAACTCGTCGATTCAGGCGCGCTTTCCGGAGTGCTCGACATCACGACGACCGAAGTCTGCGACCTCTTGTTTGGCGGCGTGTTGCCGGCGACCGAGGACCGGTTCGGAGCAATCGCGCGCACCAGAGTCCCTTATGTCGGGTCGTGCGGAGCGCTCGACATGGTGAATTTCGGGCCGATGGACAGCGTGCCCGAGCGTTACCGCGGCCGCACGCTGCAAGTACACAATCCCACCGTAACGCTGATGCGTACGACCCCCGACGAGAACGCGCGCGCCGGGCGCTGGATTGGCGAGCGGCTCAATCTGATGGACGGTCCCGTCCGCTTCTTTCTGCCGGAGGGTGGGGTGTCGGCGCTCGACTCGCCAGGCCGTCCATTTTCAGATCCAAGCGCCGACGAAGAGCTCTTTCGCGCGCTCGAAGCAACGGTTCGACAAACCGGCTCGCGCCGCCTCATCCGGATGCCGATGCATATCAACGATCCGCGCTTTTCAGCGGAAGTCGTCGCCGAATTCCGCCGGTTGTTTGGCAACCGCGTCACCCGTCGACGGGCAAAAGGGTAGTCGCATGCCCCGCATCCCGCGTTCGGACATCCTTGCCCGTTTCCGCGCCATGAAAGCGCAGAGCCAACCGATCATCGGCGCGGGCGCCGGAACCGGTATCTCGGCCAAGGGCGAAGAGGAAGGCGGCGCCGATCTCATCGTCATCTACAATTCGGGGCGCTACCGCATGGCCGGTCGCGGATCGCTCGCCGGCATGATGCCATACGGTGACGCCAATGGCGTCGTCATCGAAATGTCGCGCGAGGTGCTGCCCGTCGTCGCCCGCACGCCGGTTCTCGCCGGCGTCTGTGGCACCGATCCGTTCCGCCAAATGGATATCTTTTTGGACGAAGTCGCCCGCCTGGGCTTTAGCGGGGTGCAGAATTTCCCGACGGTCGGCCTCATCGACGGCCGCTTTCGCGCGGGACTTGAAGAAACGGGCATGGGCTATGGCCGCGAAGTCGACATGATCGCCAAGGCGCATGCCCACGACCTTCTCACCACGCCCTATGTATTCGACCCTTCGGAAGCGGCCGCGATGGCCCGCGCCGGCGCCGACATCCTGGTCTGTCACTTCGGTCTGACCGTCGGCGGCTCGATCGGGGCCACGACCGCGACCAGGCTGGAGGATTGTCCGGCGCTCACCGATGCAATGGCCGAGGCAGCTCTCGCGGTGAACCCCGAAGTCTTGATCCTGGTTCACGGCGGACCGATCGCCGAGCCGGCCGACGCGGAGTATGTCCTCGCGCGGGCCCGCCACTGTCATGGTTTCTACGGCGCTTCTTCGATGGAGCGCCTTCCCGTCGAACGCGCACTTTTGGCGCAGGTTGCAAAATTCAAAGCGATCAAGAAAGCTTAGAGGAACTCGTAAAGGCCCGCGTCGGACCAAAAGGTCGGCGGGCGGGGAGGAAGTAAGATGTCCGTCGCCATTCTCGGTAGCTTGATCATCTGGCTGATCGTCGCGGTCATCGTCATCGCGATCGTCGTCTATTTCGTCAACTGGCTGTACCGCCGCTCCTCGAAGGAAGTGTCCTTCGTGCGGACCGGTCTGTTCGGCGAAAAGGTCGTGATAAACAGCGGCGCTTTTGTGCTTCCGTTTATTCACGAGGTCACCCCGGTCAACATGAACGTTCTGCGCATGCAGGTCGTTCGCAACCGCGAGAATGCCCTCATTACCAGAGACCGCATGCGCGTCGACATCGAGTCGGAATTCTATGTGCGCGTACCGCCGACGCGGGAGGCGGTGACAATCGCCGCCGCGACGCTCGGCCGCCGCACCATGAACGTCGCGGAACTCGACGCGCTGCTCTCCGGCAAGCTCGTGTCGGCGCTGCGCTCGGTCGCCTCAGAAATGACGATGGAGGAAATGCACGAGCGGCGCGGCGACTACGTCGCCCGGGTGAAGGAGTCCGCGCTGGAAGGGTTGAAGCGGAACGGCCTCGAGCTGGAATCCGTGGCGATCACCGATCTCGACCAGACCGACCTTGAATTTTTCAATCCATCGAACCGCTTCGACGCCGAAGGCTTGACCAAGCTCATCGAGGACATCGAGGCGCGGCGCAAGTTGCGCAACGACATCGAGCAGGAATCGATGATCCTGATCCGCAGCCGCAATCTCGAAGCCGAGAAGCAGGCGCTCGAAATCGATCGCGAGAGCGAGACCGCGCGACTCAATCAGGAACGCGACATCGAGGTGAGGCGCGCGGTGCAACGTGCCGAACTCGCCCGCGAACGCTCATTGCGCGACACCGAGGCGGAGCAGGCCCAGATCGCCGGCCGCGAAGAGGTGGAAAAGACGCGGATCGCCCATGAGCGGACGCTCGCGGAAGCGCGAATCGTGTCCGAGCGCGACATCCGCGAACGCGAGATCGAGCGAGGCCGTCAGATCGACGAAGCGGAAATTGCCGCTCGTGAACGGGTCGAAAGTGCGCGCATCGCGCAGGAGGGCGTCATCACCGAGGCCCGGATCGCTCGCGAAGAGGGCGATCAGCGGCGTGAAATCGAGCGGGCTCGCAACGTCGAGCAGGCCGAGATCATGGCGCGCGAGGAAACCGAGAAGGCGCGGATTGCGCAAGAGGTCGCGGTGACCGCCGCGCGCATCGCCCAGGAAGAGGAGAACCGGCGTCTCGAGATCGAGCGCGCGCGCAATCTGGAGCAGGCCGAGATCGCTGCGCGCGAGACGACCGAGCGCGCGCGAATCGCACAGGAGCGCATCGTCACCGACGAACGCATCACTCTCGAAGAGGAAATCCGACGGCGCGAAATTACCCGCAGCCGCGCAATCGACGAGGAAGAGATTGCCGCCGCAAAGTCGACCGAGACCGCCCGCATCGAGCGGGAAAGGGCGCTAGCCGCCGAGCGCATCGCTTCCGAGCTCGCTACCCGGACGCTGGAAATCGAACGGACGCGGACATTGGAGGAAAGCGACATCGCGGCGCGCGAGATTACGGCCGCCGCGCGCATCCAGCAGGAGGAGCGCGTCCGTACGCTCGACATCGCGCGCACCCGCGCCATCGAAGAAGCCGAGATCGAAGCCCGCGAGGCGGTCGACGCATCGCGCATCGTCCAGGAGAGAAAAATAGCCGTCGAGCGCATCGTCGCCGAGGAGGCGACACGGAGCCGCGAGATCGGGCGAATCAAAGCGATCGAGGCCGCAGAACTCACCGCCCGCGATTCCACCGAAACGGCGCGCATCGCCCTCGACAAGAAAATCGCGGCGGACCGCATCAGCGCCGATCAGGAAACCCGCGGACTGGAAATCGCGCGCAACGAAGCTGTCGAGTCCGCCGAGATCGCGTCGCGTCAGATCGTCGAGTCGGTTCGTATTCTGGAAGACCGCAAGATTTCGGCCGAGAGAATATCGCGCGACGAAGAAGTGCGATCGCTGGAGATAGCCCGCAATCGCACGCTTGACACGGCCGAGATCGTGGCGCGCGAAGCGGTCGAAGCAAGCCGTATCGCTCAGGAGAAGCGGCTCGCCGCCGAGCGCATCGCCGCTGAACAAGAAACCAAATCGCGCGACATCGCGCGCGAAGAGGCGATCGAGGATGCCGAGATCAGGCGGCGCGAAGCCGTCGAGGCGGCGCGCATCGCGACCGAGCTTGTGCTCGAGCGTGAACGCATCGAATCGTCGAAGACGCGCGACGTGCTGGACGTCGAGCGCCGAAAGATCGTCGAGATCGCCGAACAGAATCGTTCGATCGAGATCGCTGCCAAGCTCACGGAACGCGCGGACGCCGATCGCCGGGTCAAGGAAGCCGATATCGTCGCGGCGCAGCAAGTGGGCCGCACCGACGTGGTGCGCGAGCAGACGCTCGATCTCGCCCGGCTCGAACGCCGTCGGGCGGTGGAGCAATTCGAGGTTTCCCGCGCGCAGTCCTTGCAGGAAGCTGAGATCGCAGCCCGCGAGGAGGTCGAGCGGGCGCGCATCGCCTCGGAGCGGGGGATCGACGAAGCGCGGATCCTGCGCGACCGGGAACTGCGTCAGCTCGAAATCGGCCGCGAAACGGCGGTCGAGACTGCGCGCATGGAAAGCGCCATCGAAATCTACCGCAAGTCGCGCGAACAATCGGCGGCACACGCCGACGCCGAAGTGGCCCGCGCCCAAGCGGTCGAGGCCGAGGAGCGGGTCAAGACCGTGCGCGAAAGTGAAGCGGCACGCCGTCGGCGCCAGGTCGAAGTGCTGATCGCCGAAAAGGAAGCCGACGAAGTGCGCATTGCCGCCGCAGCCGAATCGGTACGCGCCGCAGTCGAAGCCGATGCGCAGCGGCTGCTCAACGAGGCGGAGAACGTCCTGTCCGACGCCTCCCGCACCTCGCTTTTCCGCCGCAGGCTATTGGAGCGCATCGAAGGCATCGTGCGCGAGAGCGTCAAGCCGATGGAAAAGATCGAGGGCATCCGCATCCTCCAGGTCGACGGCCTCAACGGCGGTGGCGGTCGTGGCGATGGGCGCAGCCCCACCGACGAGGTGATCGATTCGGCGCTGCGCTACCGCGTGCAGGCGCCGCTGATCGACCAGATCCTGGCCGAGATCGGCATCGAGGGCGGGAGCTTGTCGCGGATGCCGGGTCTCATCCGCGAGGCGCGGGACATGCAAGGCATCCGCAAGGACACCGCGCCGAAGAAGCCGCCCGAAGGGGGCGGCAGCAGCGGCGGCGGTGGTGGCGGTGGATCGTCAGGCGAAGGCTGACGGCAACCCAACCACAGAAGGAAAGAGGAAAAAAGCCACATGGCCCGCGTCTATGTCTCCAGCGTGATCAACGGCCGCTCCGACCGCGTTTGGGCGCGGGTGCGCGACTTCAATGGCCTGCCCGCCTGGCATCCGGGCATTGCGGACAGCCGCATCGAAAGCGGCGAGCCGGCGGACAAGATCGGCTGCGTGCGCGATTTCCGCCTGCGCAACGGCGATCGGATTCGGGAAAAGCTTCTCGGTCTATCGGACTTCGATCTTTTCTGCACGTATTCGATCCTCGAATCGCCGATGGGCGTCGACAATTATGTGGCGACGCTTCGCCTCACGCCGATCACCGACGGCGAGCGGACCTTCGCCGAGTGGACGGCGGAATTCGACTGCCCGCCGGAGCGCGAGGCCGAGCTCATTTCCAATATTGGCGGCGGCGTTTTCCAGGGCGGCTTCGACGCGCTCAAACGCCAGTTCGGAGGCTGAGCCGGTGATCCGCATCGTGCGTTCAACGATCATCGATGCGCCGACCGATCGCGTGTGGGCGTTCCTGCGCGATTTCAACGGCCATGATCGCTGGCACCCGGCCGTCGCCAAAAGCGCGATCGAGCGCAACCAGAGCGCCGACAAGATCGGCTGTGTGCGCCGTTTCTTCCTCCGCGACGGCTCGGAACTGCGCGAGCGTCTGCTGACGTTGTCAGATCTCGAGCAGACGTTCAGCTATTGTCTGATCGACACCCCGGTTCCACTTTTCAACTATGTCGCCCATGTACGCCTCGCACCGGTCACCGACGGCGACCGCACGTTTTGGGACTGGCGCTGCACGTTCACGACCCGAAAGGGCCAGGAGGCGGAGATGACGCGCATGGTCGGCGAGGACATCTATGACGCGGGTTTCGCCGCGGTCCGTACCCATCTCAGTGCTTCTTCGGCAACGGAGGGCCGCGCTTGACCGTCACAGTAAAAACGTTCGCCCGGTTGGCCGATGCGGCCGGCGCGCTGGCGCAGGAACGCGGGGCGCGCTTTCTAGCCGGCGGAACGCTGGTCATGCGCGCGGTCAATGAGGCAGACCCGGCGATTGAGACCATTGTGCGCTCGACAGATCCGAGCTTCGCAACTATCGGCGTTTCCTCGGGCCGCATCGAGCTTGGCGCCGGCGTCACCATGGCGGCAATTCTCGCTGAGCGCGAACTCACGTTTCTCCATCCGGTCGCGCGCGCGGTCGGTGGGCCCGCGGTTCGCGAGGCGGCGACCGTCGGCGGCAACTTGTTCGCGCCCTCCCCCTACGGAGATTTCGCGACGGCGCTGCTCGCGCTTGATGCGACTGTGATGCTGGCCGGCGGCGTTGGCCAACGCGAAGCGCCGCTCGATGATTTTCTCGGCCGCCGCGACCGCGGGAATACGCTCGTTTCGAGCGTTGCGTTCAAGCGGCCGGCGGCCGATGCGTTCAGGTTTTTGAAGGTCACCCGCGTCCATCCCAAGGGCGTTTCCGTCCTCTCCATCGCCGCCCAATTGCCGTTTGCGAGCGGGCGCGTCGCCGGCGCCAGAATCGCCTATGGCGCGATGGGCCAGTCGCCGCTGCGCGCCAAGGCGGCCGAGCGGGCGCTCGAGGGCCGCGCGCTCGACGCCGCCGGCATCGCGCCGGCGCTCGCCGTGGCCACCGACGGCACCTCACCCACCGACGACGCCATCGCCAGCGCCTGGTGGCGTCGCGAAATCCTTCCCGTCCATCTGCGCCGGCTGCTGCTCGGCGCCGGCCAAGCGTGAGGCATCCGTGAAGACCCCGATTCAATTTCGTCTCAATGGTGAGGAGGTGGCGACTTTCGTCGAAGGCGGCGCAAACCTGCTCGACACGCTGCGGGAATCCGTCGGCGACATGTCGGTGAAAGGCGGCTGCTGGCAGGGCACTTGCGGCACCTGCACCGTCCTCATCGACGGCGTGCCGCGTCTTTCCTGCATCACGCTGGCGGAAAGCTGCGCCGGGCTATCGATCGAAAGCGTCGCCGGCCTGCGGCGCGGCGCCGAGCTCCACCCGTTGCAAAGCGCTTTCATGGAGCGCTTCGCCGCCCAATGCGGCTATTGCACGCCGGGCATGCTGATGGCGGCTAAAGCTCTCCTCGACAAAAATCCGAATCCGACGCGTGACAACGTTGTAGACGCCATCTGCGGCAATATCTGCCGTTGTACCGGCTACGAGCCGATCATCAACGCGGTGCTCGATGCAGCGCGCAGCGACGGCCGCCGTCGCGCTTAAAGGACAATGCCATGCTGGAATTCCGCAAAGACATTTTCGCCGACGAGCGCGACGATAACCTCAAGGAAGTCGGCCAGCCGACGCAGCGGCAGGACATGCTCGGGCATGTCACCGGGACCTCGCCTTATTACGACGACCACCGGTTCGCCAACCTTCTGCACCTTAAAATCCTGCGCAGCCCGCACGCCCATGCGCGCATTCGCTCGATCGACGATTCGGCGGCGGCGCGCGCGCCGGGCGTCAAGCGAATCATTCGGGCGGCCGACGTGCCGGTCAATCTCAACACCCTGCTCAGCCTCATCCAGTTCGGCAAGGACGACGAACCTTCGCTCGCTACCGACGTCGTGCGCTACAAGGGCGAGCCGATCCTTGGCATTGTCGCGACCAGCGAACGCGCGGCGCTCGAGGCGCTTGCCCTGGTGCGCGTCTCCTACGATCAGTTGCCGGCGGTGTTCGATGTCGAGGAAGCGCTGAAGCCCGGAGCGCCATCGGTCAACGCGGCTTATCCGAGGAATACATTCGAATATTACAACAAATACGACCACCAGAAGCTGCGCTACGGCGACGCCGACGCTGCGTTTGCGCAAGCCGACATTGTGATCGACGAGCGCTATCAGATGTCGCCGATCGAGCATGCGCCGACCGAGACCAACGGCTCGATCACCGTGCCGGACACCAATGGTCGATACATCGTCTATACCTCGACCCAGGCGCTCTTTTTCTCACTCGACACGTCCGCGAAGATCAATGCGATACAGTCAAACCAGTTGCATTTTATCGGCGGCACGGTCGGCGGCGGATTTGGCGGCAAGGTCGATACCTTGACCGAGCCGCTCTGCATCCTGGCGGCGCGGCTGATCGGCGCGCCGGTGCGTTATCGGTTCAGCCGGCACGAGGAAATGCAGTTTGGCTCGCCGCGTGGCGGCGAGCGTATCTATGTCAAGGACGGCGTCATGAAGAACGGGCGAATCATCGCCCGGAAAGTGCGAGCCTATTTCGACAGCGGAGCCTACACCCGGCTTTCGAGCTACGCGGTGGTCAAATGCGCGGCCCATATTCCCGGGCCCTACACGATCCCGAATGTCCACGGCGACATCTTCTGTGTTTTCACCAACCGGACGCCGGCCACGGCTATGCGCGGGTTCGGCGTCACGGCGCTGGACTTCGCGCTTGAATGCCAAATGGACAAGGGCGCCACTGCCGTCGGAATGGATCCGCTCGAATACCGGATCCTCAATGCCTATCGCGACGGCGACATGAAAGCGCACCGGCGCGAAGCGAAGAATTGCGCGCTGATCGAATGCGCGCAGGTTGCCGCCGAGAAAGCCAATTGGCCGCTGCGCGACGAATTCCGCAAAATGTCGTCGCGACAAGGCGGTGGCGCGGCGAATGCCGGCGCAACCGCAGACCGCACGCGCGCTCCGGCACCCGCCGTGGCGGCGCGGACGCCGGCGAGCGCACAGAAGAGTACCCCACAGCGCATCGCATACGAGCGGCCGGCCCCAGCAACACCGCCGCGCCCCGCGCCGCCAGCGCCGCCGCCACGAAGCGCGCCGCCACCGCCCGCGGCGCCATCCGCCGGATCGACTCACGGGGCGCCGCGTTTTTCTTCAGTCTTCGGCACAAGGAGGCGCTGATCATGGCCAAGCATCGCGGGCGCGGCGTCGCCACCATCAATTATCCCATCGGCATGAATCTCGGCGGCGATCCGAGTCAAGCGCTGGTTCACTCCAATCCGAGCGGGAAGTTCACCGTCGCGCTGTCTTCGATCGACCTCGGTCAGGGGATGAAATCGGTGACCCGGCAGATCTGCGCGGAAACGCTGGGCGTGCCGGTCGAGGACGTCTATGTCGACACCGCCGATTCCGACACCGGCCCGCATTGCATGGGCTCGTTCGCGTCGCGCGGAACGCACCGCGTCGGCAACGCGGTGATGGTGGCGGCGCGCGAGGCCCGCGCGGTCATGATGGAAGCGGCTGCGGAGGAACTCGAGGTCGACCCCGCCGACCTTGAGACCGACGGTCGCGGCTCCATCCAGGTGAAGGGCGCGCCGCACCGCTCGATCTCCGTCCGTGACGTCGCCATTGCGGCTCAGTTCCGCCAGGGAAAGACGATCTCCGGGCGCGGCATCTTCCTGGTGCCGCTGTCCGACGTCGATCCTGAAACCGGCGAGATGTCGCCGGCAACCTGCTACGCCCATGCCTGCCTTATTGCCGAAGTTGAAGTCGACGACGAGACCGGCGATGTCGCCGTTCTGAAAATGACGAGCGCGTACGAAATCGGGCGCGCGATCAATCCGAAACTCGTCGAGCAACAACTTGTCGGCGGC
>Ga0182018_10005059_pt1 | contig 10778 bp, 7 predicted proteins | sample 812P2MmetaG_FD_120490 | JGI IMG/M metagenome (GOLD analysis project Ga0182018, IMG submission 120490) | Permafrost microbial communities from Stordalen Mire, Sweden - 812P2M metaG | ecosystem: Environmental > Terrestrial > Soil > Wetlands > Permafrost | place: Sweden: Stordalen | collected... | reverse complement strand
CCCGTGGCGCGGCCCGTCATATTTCGCCTCCTGGTTCGCCTTCCCCGACAACAGCGCAGTGGACTTCGGCGGCTTCGAGCCAGACTTTCTTTACGTGTCGCACCTGCACCGTGACCATTTCGACCCTGACATCCTGCGCCGCTTCGTCTGGAAGACGGCGACGGTGCTGCTACCGGACTACCCGACCGATGACCTGCGGGGCGAGCTGAGCGCGCTCGGGTTTCGCTCTTTCGTCCAGACGACGAACGGCGAGCCAGTCGAGCTGGACGGCCTCAGATGCATGATCTCGGCCATGACGTCGCCGGCCGACGGTCCCCTCGGCGACTCTGCTCTTGCCGTCGACGACGGCTCAGTGCGGTTCCTCAACCAGAACGACGCCCGGCCTCGCGAGCTCGAGCCGATCACCGCCTTCGGACCCTTCGACGGGCACTCCCTGCAATTCTCCGGCGCCATCTGGTGGCCTGTGGTCTATGACCTGGCTCCCGCAACCAAGAGCGCCCTCGGCGCCCGGAAACGGGAGAACGGCATGGCGCGGGCCATGCGTTTCGTCGAGTCGGTCGGCGCACGGTACGTGTTCCCGAACAGCGGGCCGCCCGCTTTTCTCGACGACGAGCTCTTCGCGTACAACGATGTCGCCAACAGTCCGGATAACCCCTTTCCCGATCAGACGGTGTTTCTCGACTATCTCGCCGATCACGGCCATGACAACGGGCGGCTGCTGATCCCCGGAAGCATCGCCGAGCTCACGCCCGGTGGAGCGTGCACGGTGACCCACGCCGGCGGTGACGAGGACCCGCTACGCATCTTCGGCGACAAGAAGTCGTACCTCGAGGACTACGCCGTCCGGCAGCGTTCCCTGATCGCTTCGGAACGAGCGTCATGGCCGCGCTACGAAGGAGACCTGACGCGGGCGCTGGCCGAGTGGTGGGATCCCCTTCTGGCGCTCGCTGACCGGATCGGTCCCGGCGTGGGTGTCCCCGTGCTCCTCGAGATCGGCGACGAGAAGATCGTTGTCGATTTCGGCGCTCGCGAGGTCAGGCCGTTTGCCGGCGAGGAGTGCCGGTACCGATTCGCCATGGCCCACGAGCTGGTGGAGGCGCTCGTGGCGACGCACGAGATCGACTGGGTGAACAGCCTTTTTCTCTCCCTCCGCTTCCGAGCGGCGCGGCGGGGGGCGTACAACGAATTCATCTACACGTTCTTCAAGTGTCTGGCGGCCGAACGACTGTCGTACGCCGAGGGCTGGTACGCCGAACAGGAGGGGCCCGATGATCTCGTCAGGATCGGCGACTACCTGGTGCAGCGACGTTGCCCGCACCTGAAGGCGGATCTTGCCCGCTTCGGGGTTCTGGGCGACGACGGCGTGCTGCAATGCGGCATGCACGGCTGGCGATTCGACCTGGCAACAGGTCGCTGCCTGACTGCGGACGACCACCACATCGTGGCCATTCGGGTCGACTCCACAGCGCCCGCCACGGACTAAGCCTTGATCAGCTCCGTCTCGCTCGTGAGTGCTTGCAGGGATGCCGTCACGACGTCGACGCCGAGGCCTGGTCCGCTCGGTACGGCGATCGTACCGGCCGTGAGGACGAAAGGAGCGGTGATGTCCTCGCGGTAATACCGGGACGTCGCAGACACGTCCCCCGGCAAGAGGAAACCCGGCATCGCCGCCAACGCCAGATTCGCCGCCCGGCCGATCCCCGTCTCGAGCATGCCGCCACACCAAACGGGAACACCGTGAGCTGCGCAGACGTCGTGCACGGCGCGCGCTTCGAGGTAACCGCCAACCCGTCCCGCCTTGATGTTCACGATCGAGCACGCTCCAAGCGCAATGGCATCGGCCGCGGCGCGCGCCGACACGATCGACTCGTCGAGGCAGACGGGTGTCGTGATCCGCCGTGCGAGGCTGGCGTGACCGAGCAAGTCCTCCTCGTCAAGCGGCTGTTCGATCAAGATAAGCCCGAAGGCGTCGAGCTTGGCCAGGTGCGAGATGTCAGAACGCCGATAAGCCGTATTGGCGTCGACCTGCAACATGAGGTCGTCGCCGAAACGCTCCCGGACAGCTCGCACCGGTTCGACGTCCCATCCAGGCTCGATCTTGAGTTTTACGCGGCAGTATCCGTCTTCCATGTAACCGGTGACGACATCGAGGAGCTCGTCGATCGAGCCCGTGATCCCGACCGAGACTCCAGGAGCGATGACGTCGGTCACAGCGCCGAGGAACTCTGCCAACGACATCCGAGCGGCCCGTAGCTCGGCGTCGAGTACCGCCATTTCGAGGGCGGCCTTCGCCATTCGGTGACCTTTGATCCCAGCCAATAGTGGGGCCACGGCAGCCGCACTCAGAGCGGTGGTACCGAGGAGACGTGGCACGAGATGGTCCCGGATGACGGACCAGGCCCCGTCGACATACTCGGAGGAATAGAGCGGAGCCGAGCCGGCCACGCACTCACCCCAGCCCTCTCCGTCGCTCGAGAGGAGTCGGATAACGAGCGCCTCCCGCACGGACTCGGTGCCGAACGACGTCCGAAAATCCCGTACCAAGGGCAGCCTCACGCGCCGCAGTTCTACTGCTTCGATCCTCACGCGACCCATCATGGTCTCCCGTTTCCCCTTCCGCCGCGATGCGCGCCATAATCCGTGCCGCCGTCCAGGCGGCGCTCGACGACGTAGCTGCCATCGTCGTCGAGCCCGAGCAGACGTCCGCCGGCGCCGAGCGCTCCCCCCAGCGCCTCTCGAAGAGCGAGGCGCCAAGCGCGGGCCACCTCGGGTCGGCTCGTGCGCACTGACTGGATGTCCTCGGGCACCAGGCACGAGAAGCAATGCGGCTGAGTGCCCTCGATCGGGCGCATGATTGGACGGCCGTCCGGACCTGGCCGTAACACTTCAGTGAGACGGTTACTGACCCCGACGCGGCGAGCGGTTCCTGCCGACGCTGCCACGACTGCGGGATCGACGAGGCGCCACCTGACGACCAACCGGTCACTCTCGTCATCTCCATTGAGGGCGTCGGTCATCGACCCGTAGACGTTCTCGAGGTACTCGTCAGCGGTGGCACCGAGGCGAGAAAGATTGAAGATTGCGTTGCTCCGGACGAGAGGGTCGAACGTCCAGGAGATCGTCGTGATCCCGCGCTCGAGCGCCCAGCACCGCTGGTGCAGCTTCAGCGCCCGGCCGACACCGGAACGTTGGTGACTCGTGTGCACGCCGGTGACGTGGGAGTGGAGCTCCGGTTCGGCGGCGACCGCCGCAAAAGCGATCGACGCCCCGACCATCAAGCGGTCGGCTCCGGACCCATCGGCCACGAAGTCGCCGCACCCTGGCCGACCCGTGCTGAAAGCACCCGAAACATAGTTGCCGCTGAGCTCGAGTGCTCGCAGCACATGATCGGAGAACGGTGACGCCCAAAGGGCGGTGAACAGCTCCGCGGCAGCCCCCAGATCGGCATTCGTCACGAGCGGTCGCACGTCGACTCCGGCGCGACTCGCCGCCGCGTTGGCGTGCGCACGAGCGGCCGCGTTCAGTTCGAGGCTAGTTCTCTCGGTCATCACGACATTCTGGCTTCCGGAGCACACACCGCCGCTCGGCTGGCTCGGCCGATAGCGTCCTCGTCGTGGCCGAACACTCCAGCCCGTTGCGAGAGGTCGACGCGGCCGCCAGCCCGCTCGAACAGTTCGCGACGTGGTACCTCGAAGCAGCCGGTGCGGTGCGGGTGCCGGAGGCCATGGCGGTGGCGAGCGCCAGCGCCGCCGGCCGGCCGTCGATTCGGATGGTCTTGATGAAGGGATGGGACGAAAGCGGATTCGTCTTCTTCACCCAGTACCGGAGCCGGAAGGCCGAGGAGCTGGGCGCGAACCCCAGGGCGGCGTTGCTGTTCCATTGGGACGAGCTCGGTCGCCAGGTCCGGATCGAAGGCCGCGTGGAACGAGTGTCAACCGAGGAGTCCGAATCATATTTCGCCACACGCCCGCGGGGCGCCCAGATCAGCGCTCACGCCTCACACCAAAGCCGACCCGTCGAGAGCCGGGAGGTGCTCGATGAGCGATCACGACAACTCTCCACGACCTACAGCGGTCGCGAGGTGCCGAGACCGGTGACATGGGGGGGCTACCGCGTCGTGCCGGACACCTTCGAGTTCTGGCAGAACCGGGACGATCGCCTGCACGACCGACTTCGCTACACAGGCGGCGGCGGCACCTGGCAGATGGAGCGGCTTCAGCCGTAAGCGAGGCGCCCGTCGACCAACACCTCCAGTGTGGCGAGCTGAGGATCGGCGGCATAGGCGATCCGCACACCATCACCTCTGGCTTCCGCTAGTGCGGCAAGTGCTCGAGCGGTGACGAGCTCACCCGGCGCGAGCACCGGGACACCGGGCGGGTAGGGGGCCACGAGCTCTGCACTCACGCGCCCGGCTGCATCGGCGATGGGAACGGTCTCGCTGACGCCGAAAAACGCCTCCCGCGGCGGTACGACCATCTGTGGCTGGACCACCCAGGATGCCGCCGTCGCCAGCGTCCGGGATGCTCCCCGGCGTCGTTCGATGGAAGAAATGAGCACATCGGTGAAGCGAACGATCGCTCCCGGTTCGTCCGCCACGGTCACGAGGGCGACGAGGGTGTCTCTGTCAGCCATCTCGACGGGCATCCCCGCTGCGATCAGGTCCGCCTCCACCTCGACACCGTGCGCGCCCGTTCCGGCGAGGGCGACCGCCAGCTTCGCCGGGTCGACGCCGGGGCCGCCGAGCACTTGAAGTCCCTCCACCTGGCGGAGCCGGGCGCGGGCGCCCGCGACCGTTTCGAGCATCCGGCCGATCAGTCGCTCGCCGTGGTGTTCGAGGAGCGCTCGAGCGGCGTCGATACTTGCCACGATCGCCCCCGACGGACTCGTCGTGTGCGTCGCCTCGAAAGCGCGCACGAAGCGGGTCGCATCGATCCGGTCGGTCCGAGCGAGCACGAGGGCAGCCTGGCTGTAGGCCGGGAGCGCCTTGTGAGCGCTCGTGACCATGGCGTCCGCGCCGGCTCCGAGAGCGTGAGCGGGAAGGTCAGGGTGGAAGCCGAAATGCGCCGCCCAGGCAGCATCGACGACAAGGGCCATTCCTGCTTCGTGGGCAATTCGGGCGTGTTCGTGGAGATCGGAAAACGTGCCTACGTACGAGGGCTCGACGAGGAACACCGCCACGGCATCTGGATGTTGTGAAAGCGCGGCACTGACTCGCGCCGGAGGCACCCCAGTCGGAAGACCGGTCGTCGCGTCCACGTCCGGCCATACCCAGACGGGCGTCAGACCGGCCAGCACAAGCCCGAGAAGGAGCGACCGATGCAACGTTCGCGACACGATGACCTTGTCACCAGGCTTGCCGATGGCAAGTGCGAACGCCTGGTTGCCGTGCGTCGAGCCCGCGACCGAGAAGCGGCACACATCTGCCCCGAACAGCTCAGCCGCCCGATGCTCAGCATCCGCCAACCACCCGTACGTGAACTTGACGGTGTCGAGACCACCCGAGGCAGGAACGTCACCGGTGACCACCACTCCTGTGAGAGCGGTCGAGCCCTTGTGCCCGGGCGTCGTGAAGGCATGCTCTCCGGCGGCCCTCCGATCGAGCGCCGCCAAGTAGGCGTGCAAAAGGGGCGCATCAGCGGCGAGGCCGAGAGGGTCGCGTGGATCAGAACGGCCGGACTCGCGTGCAGCGCCGCCGTCGTTGCGCTCGAACGGTGCAGGGTTGAAGGCCATGGCGGGACAGTTGTACACCGCGGAAGACGCGCACGGCACGGTCGCCGCTCGAAAAACGGTGGGCGCGGTCGCCCGAGTGACTACTGTCGCCTCGCGTCAGGCGTCGTGCGGGCAAAGGGGGCGAAGTGCGGGCGAAGACTGCCATCCGACGACGTAGGGTCGCGACGCTTCTGGCGACGACGGCGCTCCTCGGCGTTGTCGCCACCGGTTGCGGCGCGTCGAAGGCGAGCCCGTCTACCAAGAAAGTCGCCTTTAGCAAGGACGTGCTGCTCGTCGGTACCTACCAGGGGAAAGCGGGTGCGTACAAGACGATCCAGGCGGCCGTCAACGTTGCCAAGCCAGGCGACTGGATCCTCGTAGGCCCGGGCGACTACCACGAGACATCAGACTTCCAGGAGCCTCCGACGGCGACGCAGGCCAACGAGGGATACATGGGTGGCGTGGTCATCGAAACGCCGGACCTTCACCTGCGCGGCATGAACCGCGGCAGCGTGATCGTCGACGGGACAAGGGCAGGTGCACCGGCGCCCTGCGACGCAGCCCAACAGTGGCAGAACTTCGGGGTGAAAGCTGCGAACGGCAAGGCGTACGGGCGAGACGGCATCGTCATCTGGAAGGCCGACGACGTCAGCGTTGACAACATGACGATCTGCAACTTCCTCGCAGGGACCGGCGCCTCCGGGAACGAGATCTGGTGGAATGGAGGCGACGAGTCCGCCCGCATCGGGCTCAGAGGCTACGAGGGCTCCTACATCACCGCCACATCGACCTACTTCGGCGGAGAGACGACCGCCGCCCAGTACGGCATCTTCTCCTCGAACTCCGCAGGACCTGGGAACTGGAACCAGTTGTACGCCAACAACTTCAACGACTCCGGCATGTACGTGGGTGCCTGCCAGCAGGTCTGCGACGTGTCGATCTCGCACGCCTGGATGGAGAACAACGCCCTCGGTTACTCGGGAACGAACTCCGGTGGTCAGGTCGTCATCGAGGACTCGCAGTTCGACCACAACGAGGACGGCGTCGACACCAACACACAGATCAACGGGGATCCGCCGGCCCCCCAGAACGGAGACTGCCCGGACGGGGCGACGAGCCCTGTCAGCCACACCCACTCGTGCTGGGTCTTCATCGACAACTACGTGCACGACAACAACAATCCGTCCACGCCCAAGGCGGGCAGCGCCGCCGCCGGGCCGACGGGCACCGGCATGACGGTGTCGGGAGGCAGAAACGACACCGTCATGGACAACAGGTTCGACAACAACGGCGCCTGGGGGATCCTCTTCGTGCCCTACCCGGACTCGAGTCCGCCCCAAGACGGCCAGACCTGCAACGGGACCGGTGGTCAGGAAGTGAAGGGTTTCGGGTGCATCTACGACCCGGAGGGTGACGCCCTCTTGCACAACACCTTCGTGCACGACGGCTACTTCGGGAACGTCAGCAACTCCGACTTCGGTCAGATCGTGTACACGGCCAGGCAGCCCCAGAACTGCTTCGTCGGCAATGTCGCGCCGCAGGGCAGCGCGCCGGCCGACCTCGAGCAGGCGCAACCGGTATGTGGCCCGGTCACCAAGGTCCCCAACACGGGTGGCCCCCTATTGAGCGAGGTGCTGTGCGATACGGGTTTCGGGACCTGTCCGAAAGGGGCGAAATACCCGTCGTCGAAGGCTGTCGACCTCACGACCGTTCCGACCGACCTCGCCACGATGCCCGACCCCTGCGAAGGCGTGCCCAGCAACCTGTGGTGCCCTTCGGGTGGTTCGTCCGGCTCAGCCCTGCCGGCGCACGGACCTAGCGACTCCGTGCCGCTCGGTCCGGCCCTCGTCGGCAGTCTCGGCTTCGTCGCCGGCCCTGCCGCACGGCGACCTCGCCGGCGCACGACGCGGGCCTGAGCTCCTCGGCCCGGCCGGAGCCTCCGCACCCTCGGACCGGCGACGTGCCGGCGGTGTATCGTCGCGGCTCGGCCTCGGTGTCCCCGAAGCCCTGGGGGCTATAGCTCAGTTGGTTAGAGCGCAGCACTGATAATGCTGAGGTCAGAGGTTCAAGTCCTCTTAGCCCCACCCTTAATTCCCTGATCAGAGCAGATTTCCGGCTGACCGCTGATGACCCTTGGGAACCGGTTGTGACCCTCGTTTGCCGATCGTTGGGTCACGTTCGGGTCACGGTGAGGGTCAAAAGTTCTCAGTCCATCGGGTTCTACGTCGAGAACGCCGAGCTTTCCGTCAGCTTCAACGGTGACTGGACCTTCGACCTCCACCGCATCCAGGCCGAGGTGACCAACTCGCCCGCGCAGCGGGTGAACACGCCCGTGCACGAGATCGCTCATGCGCTCCTCCTGCCACGCTGCTCGCAGTGGTGGGGCAATCCTCTCTCCCATCGGCGGCGGTCGGGTGAGGGACGTCGCGGCGGTCGGCGATCTCGGCTACCGCTCGATGCCCGCGCCGACGAAGGAAGTGCTTCTCCCGCTGCTCAGCCCCGACGACACAAGCGAACGTGAGCGAGGCGGCGTCGGTTACGACGCCGAGAGCTTCATCAACCGCAAGCCGTCGCCCTAGCCCAGCCCCGGTCCGCGTCCGCTCAGCCGTACGAAAGCCGCAGGCGAGACATAAGAATCACGAACCAGCCATCTCCTCGCGTTCCGCGAAGGCGGCCATGCCGATCAGCCGGCGACGGAGCTGACGTAGGTCTGCCGCCCGGTTTCCGAGTCGCTTGGAGGTGTCGGCCCATGCGTCGTCGATGGCGTCGATATCGCCCGCGCTGCGCTCGAGGCGGAGACGGTGCAACGAGTGGTCCTCCGGGTCGGCCAAGAGGCCGATGGTGGCGGCTCGCCGGGCTGCACCCTCGGGGGCGCCTCCCTGCCGCTCGCGCTCCCACAGTGTCGTCGAGACCTCCGCAGCGACGCGACGCACAGCCCCCTGCATCCCCCGTGCGATCTCGTCGGCCCAGTCATAACGGGCGTCGCCGCCGAAGGGCTGACCGCGTACGAGGGCCAGAGCCGCCTGCAGGAGCTCAATATGCTCGTCATCGTTCGCGAAGCGGGCGCGAGTCACCAGATCCTCGAAGCTGGCCCAGTCGCACTCGATCTCGCCGACGTAGCGGTATTTGGCCGTACGCCGTTTCGACTCGAGGACGTCCTTCCCGAGCTGGTCGCGAAGGCGCCAGACGTAGTTGGCGAGGGTCGAGGGCTTGATCTTGAAGGCCTCGCATAGCTCAGCCGAGGTGACCTCCTTGCCGGCGTGCAGCACGAGGTAGACGACGAGCACGAGTAGGGCCAAGCGGCCAGAGGCGCCGACGTCGGGCTCGGCCTCGACGTCCCCGAGAAGCCGAAGTGTGAGGCGGGTCTTTGTCGGAGGCTCGGGCGGTGGAGATTCCCCAGTCTGGTCGGAAGCCTCGCCTGTCGGGCGAGCGTGCTCGCCATCACCGGCCACGGCGTCGACCGCGTCGACGGCGTCCGCGACGCCGATGGCGCCGGAGCCAGCCATCACCGGCTGGGGGAAGAAGACGACGATCTCGCGGCCGTGCTTGTTGCGCCGCCAGATGGGGATGACGATCGCCAAGATGATGAGAGTGCTCCCGCCGCCGATCGGGATGCCGAGGGGAAAGCCCGCTCCGCCCGCTGCTGGTGCGTGTCCGTGCCCGGCCTTGGTGCTCGATTCAGCCGGCCTTGCGGTTGCGGCATGCGTGATGGTCGGCGGCGTGCTCGTGGCGACGCCGCCGCCGATCGGGATCGTGGCGGTGCCGAAGGCGACTGACTCGCTCCGGACGAACTTGCCCGCTGCCGTTGTCTCGGAGCCGACGACCACCCCGGGGCGGATGAGAAGGCTCCCGCGGGAGAAGTCCGCCGGCACCACGAACACATAGTCAGCATCCAAGATGCCCGACACGGGGTTGTCGATCAGTACGGAGTTCTCCACCCGACCGCCGGGCAGGCGCAGCTGTACCGCAGTGCCGCCGAGCGTACGAAAGTTGCCGAAGGTGTCACCGGACGGCCCTGGGTCGCTCGAATAGCCGAAGCCGACGTCTAAGAAGGCCTCGGAGGGCGAGGGCGGCCGGATGAGCGGGTCGTCCGGCCGAAAGTAGGTGAGGTGGAGATCGGCGACGCTCACGCCCTCGGTGGCGGTCTTGTCGTCCGAGACTCCCACGTCGTGCAGGACGGCCCGCGTCTCCGGGTAGCTCGACACCTCCCAATAGGTGGCGTCACGATAGAGCACGGGCGGGGAGATGCCCACGCGCTTTTGCTCAGTGAGGGAGTACGACTGGGTGAAGCCGGCATCGGAGATGTTGAGTACAGCATCGGAGCCCTTCGGCACCGAGATGGCAAACTCGGACGCGTCGGTGGTGTAGAGATCGTCAGCGGTGATGGCGGCATGCGTGGCCCCGTCGGTCACGCTGCCGCTCAGGCCTGGGACGTTCTGTCCTTCGGTGTTGACCCAAGGCTGCACGGCGTAACCAAACGAGATCGAGAAGGCACACACCATGTCGCCGGGGATGGCGGACACCGCGTCCGGCGCTAGCCCGACGGTTTGGGCGCACTCGTCGCCGCTCACCGTTGCGGCAAAGCCGAAACCGCGGATCCTGGCGTCGCCCTTGGGAGGCGCGAGGTATGGCGAGAGGTCCGACCAGAGGCGGGTGATGTGCGCTGCAGGTATCGGCGTCGAAGCCGAAGCCGCCGAGGCGCTCTCGGACGCCAGGAAGCCCACCGTGAGACAGAGCAGACCAGTTGTCAGCACCTTGCCGACCCGCACGGCCGGAAGTGTGCCACGACCGAGCCGTCAGCTCAAGCGCATTCTTCGGACGCCTCGCGCCGCCATCCTACGAGGACTTCCATCAAAGTGTCAGAGCGACATCGTGCGTGTCGGCCTCAGTTTCGAGGACTCGCGCTGGTTGAGGAGGGCTTATCGCTGGCGCGTCGTCAATGCGGCTCGCGTCCGTCCCCGAGAGCTCAAGCGGTAATACCTAGATGATCAATTCCAAGGGGTCCTCAGTGGTCGTAGGCAATGAGCGACCTGAAAGGACGGGCTTCGGCGTTGCCGTTGTGCCAGATG
>Ga0182018_10005058_pt1 | contig 10778 bp, 9 predicted proteins | sample 812P2MmetaG_FD_120490 | JGI IMG/M metagenome (GOLD analysis project Ga0182018, IMG submission 120490) | Permafrost microbial communities from Stordalen Mire, Sweden - 812P2M metaG | ecosystem: Environmental > Terrestrial > Soil > Wetlands > Permafrost | place: Sweden: Stordalen | collected... | reverse complement strand
ACGATCCGCCCGCTCGATTCCAGCTCGATGGCCCATTCGCCAGGGGTTCGTCGGGAACAACCGTGCTTCCCGGCCAAGCACCCTTGCACTGGCGAATCCGCGATGTTCAGCCTGGCAGGTCCTCGTCATTGAAATGCCGCTCGATTAGGCGGTGCTATCGTTTGAGTGGCGGTTTGACGCCGCCGCAGACCGCCGAACACGAATCACGCAGCGCATTGTCCTGTCTGGGGACAATGCCAGTGCATTCGCGGAACAAGTCCAGGTTAACTTCAGCGCGACTCTCGGCGACGGCATGAAGAGGATAGCCGACGCGATGGCGCGAGCGGAGCGCTCAACGGAGACCGGCAGGGACGGTCCAGACAGATGAACGGGAAGTTTCTCGCGGGTTTCCTGGTAGTGGACGCGGTTGTGGACTTCCGCCAGTACGGTGTGCCCGTCATGGCCATTCATGGCCATTCAAGTACAGTTGGCCGAAGCTCGCGCCCAATGGCGCAAGGCGACACCCGAAGTTTGCCGTTGAGCGACAGCGACTGATGGATGGAGGTGGTGTGAAAGTAAACGTGTGGTATGGCGAACCGAACTGCATTGTAAACTGCATTAACGAGACCCGGACCTCTGCGGTTCTGTACCTACCAGTACCTAATGTAAGTTATTGAAAGGAGGCGGGCCAGGTCGTCCCGCCTCCCTATATCCCCTTTCGGGGATGGTCCGGCTAGCCTGACGGAGGGCGGCCAGCCGGTCGTGTGTTGGCCTGGGTATGAAACACGGGTAGTTCAAAAAAAGTTTCGCGTTAATTTAAAAAAAGTGAGTAAAATCTACGTCAGCGGCTAGGCCGCGCGTTCCGCTCGCCTTCTCATGCCTCGTCCCTCTCATTTGAGCCCCGATAACATATTGCGTTTTCTGTATGTTAGGAGAGATCCGGCTTCGGCCGAGGATATTGCTCGGGGACTACGTGTGTCTAAGAACGACCGGCGGCCTTTATTCAAAATGCTAACGAGCCTCCAGAAAAGGGGTGCGATTGCGGAGTTGCCGGGCGGGCGCTATCGCCTGGAGGGGTCGAAAACGGGCGCGGGCCAGGCTGGCCAACGTTCCGGGAAGTTGGCCGGGCCGGGTTCGGATGGCGGCGCGCGACGCGACGAAATCAGCGGCCGTCTGGTTTTGCACCACGACGGGTATGGGTTTGTGGTGCCGGATACGCCTATGCCGCAGTTTGCTGGGGACATCTTTATCCCACGAGATTCGGTGGAAGACGCGATGCATGGCGACCGCGTTGTCGCCAAGATCTTGCGGACGGGGTCGGGGGCGGGGCCGCAGCGGGCCGAGGGGCGGATCGTGCGGGTGGCTGGCCGGGCGCATCCGACGGTGGTCGGGCAATTTCGTTCCGGACCGCGAGGAAACAGCGTGGTTCCTTATGACGCGCGGATGCAGCACGCAATCGAGATCCCTCCCGGACACGAACTGACGCCCGAGCTGGCGAAGAAGCTTGGATTGGGCGCGGGCGACCAGCGTGGCGGCCGGGGAAAGCGCACGGCTCATCTGGAGGTGCTGGACGGAGCGGTGGTGAACGTGGAGGTGATTCGGTTTCCGCGGGGCGGGGAGGCTCCGACCGGGCGGGTGATCGAGGTGCTGGGGCGACCTGGGGATCTTGGGGTCGATATCGAGATCATTATCCGCAAGCATCATCTGCCGCATGTCTTTCCGCGGGATGTTCTGATGGAAGCAGAACAGCGGGCTTTGCCGGTGCAGGACACCGATCTTGCGGGACGGCATGATTTTCGCCATCTGCCGATCGTTACGATCGATGGCGAGACGGCACGTGACTTTGACGATGCGGTTTACGTGGAACGGCAGTCGGACGGTGGTTGGCACCTGCAAGTGCACATTGCGGACGTAGCGCACTACGTGCGGACAGCGATGCCGTTGGACGGCGAGGCGCGGCTGCGGGGAACTTCGGTTTATTTTCCGGATCGCGCGGTGCCGATGCTGCCGGAGGCGCTTTCGAATGGGATGTGCTCGCTGAAACCGCGGGAAGACCGGCTGGTAATGAGCGCGTTGATGGATTTCGACGCGGCGGGGAACATGCACGGGTCGCGGATGACGGCTGGGGTGATTCGGTCAGCCGAGCGCATGACGTACACCGATGTCAACAAGGTGATTGAAGGGGATGCCGAGGTTACGGCCCGGTACGCTTCGCTGGCGCCGCATTTCCGCAACATGAAGGAGTTGGCGCTGCTGCTGAATGCGCGGCGGAACGAGCATGGGTCGATCGATTTCGATTTGCCGGAGCGCGTGATCGAGTTTGATGAGCAGCAACGCATGATCAACATCGGACGGAGCGAGCGGAACATCGCGCATCGGCTGATCGAGGAGTTCATGCTGGCGGCGAATCGGGCGGTGGATGGGTATTTGCTGAAGCGAGGGATTGCGTCGCTGCATCGCGTGCACGAAAAGCCGGATGCGAAGAAAGTTCTGGAGTTTGAGGAGCTGGCGCGGGCATTTGGGTATTCGCTGGGCGTTGAGAATTTGCACCAGCGGGAACTGGCCGTACGCCATGGGCGGGTACCCGCTCCGGCAAAGGCTGGGCGGCCCGATTCGTATGGACATGGCCGCGAGCGCGGTATGCGCGTGGCTTTGCCGGGGCCCTCGGCGGACCTGCGGATTACGCCGCAGCATTATCAGCGGCTGGTGAAGAAGATTGCGGGAAAGCCGGAAGAGCGGATTATTTCGTACCTGATGCTGCGATCGCTGAAGCAGGCTCGCTATGCGCCTGATCCTTTGGGGCATTTTGCTTTGGGATTTGACGAGTACACCCACTTTACTTCACCGATTCGACGGTATCCGGATTTGATCGTGCACCGGACGCTGAAGTGGGCGCTAGAGCATCCGCAAGAGGCTGCGCCCACGGCACCGAGGCGCGTTACCGGGGCTGAAGTGGTGGTGTATTCGCATGGCGAGCTGGAGGAAATCGCAGCGGAATCTTCAGAGGCGGAACGCCGCGCGGCCGGGGCGGAACGCGAGTTGATGGACTGGAAGACGGCGCAATTCATGGAGGAGCACCTTGGCGAGGAGTACGACGGGCTGATTATTTCGGTGCAGAAGTACGGGTGCTTTGTGGAATTGTTTGAGGTTTTTGTGGAAGGGCTGTTGCCGATCAATGCGATCGAGGAGGCTGCGGGGGCTCGGTGCATCTATCGCGAGAAGGACCATGCGATTGTGGCGATGCCGGGCGGGGATGGAAGGCGTGGCGGGAGCGGGCAACCACGCGGACGCGGCGCGAAGCCGAAACAGTTGATGTGGCAGCATGGCGATCGGGTGCGGGTGCGGGCGGAGCGGATCGATCCGATGCGGCGGCGGGTGGAATTTGCGCTGGCGGATGGAAGCTGAGACGACGCTGTGGAAACCAGTTCTGTTATTCTGGGGGCTGATACCAGCACTGCGGACGAGTGAACTGCTCTCCGCTTGATAATCACCGAGAGAGGAACATCCATCGTGAGTTCGACCACAGTTGCGGAACGAGGCGTCAAGCGCGCCTACAATTTTAATGCCGGGCCGGCGGCTTTGCCGCTTTCGGTGCTAGAGCGAATTCGGGAGGAGTTGCTGGATTGGCGCGGTAGTGGCATGTCGGTGATGGAAATGAGTCACCGGTCGCCGGAGTTTGAGGGCATCGCGACTCGGGCAGAAGAGGGTTTGCGCAAGCATCTGTCGATCCCTGCCGACTACGCGGTTTTGTTTTTGCAGGGTGGTGGAAGCATGCAATTCACGATGGCGCCGATGAACCTTTGTATTCCCGGCAAGTCGGTGGATTTGCTGCATACCGGGACCTGGACCGCGAAGGCGCTTTCGGAGTTGAAGAAAGGCATTCCGCATACCGTTGCGGCGTCCACCGAGGCGGAGAAATTCGTGCGCGTCCCGCGGCAAGAGGAAATCAAGCTTTCCCCCGATCCTTGTTACGTGCACATGTGTACCAACAACACGATTGAAGGGACGCAGTGGCACACGATGCCGGAAACTGGGGCCGCTCCACTGGTCGCCGACATGTCTTCAGACATCGCGTCGCGGCAAATCGATGTGAAAAAGTTTGGGTTGATCTTCGCCGGCGCACAGAAAAACCTTGGACCGAGCGGGGCGACGGTGGTGATCGTGCGCAAAGACCTTGCCGAGCGCGCCGACAAAAACTTGCCTACGCTCCTGCAGTACCGCACTCACATTAAAGAGAAGTCGCTGTATCACACGCCGCCGACGTTTGCGATTTACATCATCGGGTTGGTGATGGAGTGGATCGAGGCTGAGGGTGGCATCACGGCGATCGAGAAGCGCAATGAAGCGAAGGCCAAGACGTTGTATGACGCGATCGACTCGAGCGGCGGGTACTACGTTTGCCCGGTCGAAAAAGCGTCACGGTCGCGGATGAACGTCGTGTTTCGGGTGGCTGGCGGCGATGAAGCGAAGGAAAAGAAATTTGGTAAGGACGCGGAAGCTGCCGGAATTGTGGGCACGCCTGGGCATCGGTCTGTGGGCGGGATGCGCGTGTCGTTGTACAACGCGGTGACGCCGGAGGCCGTGCAGGCGCTGACCGGTTTCATGCGCGAATTTCAGCGCACCAACGGCTAGGGTCCGACACTCTTGCGCGCACGTCCAGCACGCGGGTCCAGCAGCGTCGCAACCAACGTGTCACCCAGCCACTGCTCGTATTGGTCGGCGCTCCACTTGCGCTCCACAACCAGTCTCCGATGGATGTCGTAACTGGTGAGAGTCCATAAAATGTCGCGGGCCATCGGCACGTCTAGTCCTGCCCGCAACGCACCTTTCCGATCGAGCAGCTTCACGAGCCCCTCCTGCCGCTCATAGCGGACGTGCTCCCGTTCGCGAATGAACTCCGGCGCAATGGCAGTTGCACCGCGCAGCACTTCAGCCTCGGTGCGCAGCGAATCGAAAATGCTTCTGGCGATTTTTGCGGCGAAGCGCAAGCGCGTCCCGGGATCGTCGGACTGGTTTGCCTCGCAAATGAGCTTGTCGTAAGAGGAGCTGAATGTTGCGCGCCCCATCAATGCCTGCAGAATTCCGCTTTTTGACCCGAAGGCCGCGTAGACAGTGGGAGCCGCTACGCCCGCATCCGCCGCGATGGATTCGAAGGTAGCGTTGGCAAATCCCTTTTCGGAGATAACGCGGCGGGCCGCGTCGAGGATGCGATCGCGGGTCTGGCCGGCTTGCTGCTGGCGCCGGGCCGAGTCGTACTTGCGGTGGGAGCGCTTTGCCATATTAAGTATAGTCTGCTATATTGACTATAGTACGCTATATAGCGAGCGCGTACGACCGCGGTTTGGAGGCAACAACAATGACATTCTACTCGATTCTGTTATTCGCTCACATCGCATCCGCATTCCTACTTTTTGCCGGTCTGGCCCTGGAATGGACGCTAATCAGCTTCTTGCGGCGGAATCCGGACTTGGCTCCACTTCGAGCCTGGAGCCGGCTTTTTTCCGTTGCCGCGGGCCTGTACGGCCCATCTCTCGGAGTCATATTGCTTTCCGGCGGGTATCTCGGCGCGCAGATGAAGGCATGGGACCTGGGGTGGATTCGAGTCTCTTTTGCAACGCTATTGGTCATCGGGGCAATCGGCGCGATTTTCACCGCTCCTCGCGGCCGTGCAATTCGCAAGTTGCCTGCAGAGTCCTCGGATTCCACAATCAAGAGTTTGCAAACGCGCCTCCAGGATCCGGTGCTCGTGGCTTCGGTTCGCGTCCGGATCGCGCTGGTGTTCGGCGTGCTGCTGTTGATGGTCAGCAAAGTGGACCTGGGTTCGAGTTTGCTCATCGTCGTTTGTGCTCTGGCGCTTGGACTGGCGATTGCCCTGCCGGCATGGCGTCGCGCGCCGTATGCGCAACCGACAAATTGAAATGCAACGGTTTCACCCGGATTTTTCTTGGAAGAAAAGCGAACTGGTCCACTCCCACTCGCGAACCAGCTCGCTTCTAACGAATGAAGGCCCAACTGCGTCTTAGGCGAGGTCGAACAGGAGGACTTCGGCTTGTTTTACCCCGGTCAACTCGACGGACTTTTCAGCGGAGATTGCGGCGCCGTCGCCAGTGTCGAGCGGCTTGCCGTTTAGCTTCACGGCGCCGCGGGCTACCTGGACGTAGGCGTGGCGGTCGGGCTTCAGCGCATGCTTGACCGATTCGCCTGAGCCTAGAACTGTCGCGTAAAGCTCGTTGTCCTGGCGGATTTTGACGGAGCCTTCGCGTCCGTCCGGGGAAGCTAGCAGGCGGAGTTTGCCGCGCTTTTCGGCTTCGCTAAAGTTTTTCTGGTCGTACGCGGGCTTGTGACCGCGCTTGTCGGGCATCATCCAGATCTGGTACAGGTGCACGGGTTCGGACTTCGAGGCGTTGAATTCGCTGTGCGTGACGCCGGTGCCTGCGCTCATGTACTGGATGTCGCCGGGTTTGATCACCGAGCCGTTGCCCATGCTGTCGCGGTGCTCTAGGGCGCCTTCGAGGACGTAGGTCACGATTTCCATGTCGCGGTGAGGGTGCATGGGAAAGCCGCCGCCGCCGGCGACGCGGTCATCGTTCATAACGCGCAGGGTGCGAAATTGTACGTGCTCGGGATCGAAGTAATCGGCGAACGAGAAGCTGAAGTGGGTGTCCAGCCAGCCGTGGTTGGCGCGCCCGCGCTCGTCGCTCTTGCGAATGGTAATCATCAGCTACCTCCTGGGTGCCTCGGATCGAACGCCGGTATATTAATCGTTATAACGACTATTGTCAAGAGGCATATTGTGGACGCATTTCCCGGTGGGTGGCCGGCTTGCTATTCCTTTAGATTCAAGGCCTGCGCGCTGTACAACCACCTTATTTACAACGACATACAGAATCGGTTCATGAGTTGGAATAAATCTGTTGCATCTGAAAGAGTGGGTCACGCTGGGGCAGCGCGCCAAACTGGACGCGGAATACAACGCGGGCATCGCAGCCGGCAAATCTTGGCGTGAGATCGGCGCTGCGCTCGGTCAGATCGTGAAAGGATGGAAACGTGGGCGCTAGTTGGTATCTGAAACGCGGTAACTGGAGAGGTGGGGTGTTTTGAAATCCACTTCTCCAGTAACACTTACCGGGAGTTGGACGCGAGCACTGGAACTATGCGCCGGGTTCACTTCGATAGGAGATCGAGAGAGCTTAGCGTGAGGTCCCCGGCATTCACGGTCCCGGGCCCAATAGAGTTGGTGAGAACGATCACGCCGATTTCTGCGTCGCGATTTATTTCAAGAGCTGCCTGATACCCAGCAACAGCTCCAGTGTGTCCGAAAGCAAGGTAGCTGTCCTGGCGCGTCAGCTCGAATCCGAGTCCATAGCCTCTGGTTAGTTGGGAGTTGGAGGGAATTGCCAATTGGTACTGGTAGCGTTGTAGGCTGCCTGTCTTCAACACAGCATCCGGCCCATAACCCATTAAGAAAGAGCAGAAGCGGGCGAGGTCACCAACCGTGGTATAGATCGCACCGTTCGGCACTTTGTAACCGCGCCCTGCTTGCTCACGCTGAGGAGTATCTGCGTCAACGGCCTTTCCGTCCATCTGGTAGCCCTTGGACAGCTGAGGCAACACCCGTGGGGTTAGTTCCACAGCGGAGTGTGTCATACCGAGAGGTTCAAAAACGTGCTGTGGAACGTAGTCGAGGTAAGGCTGACCGGCTGCCCGAGCTAGCGCCGCACCGAGAACGGCGTATCCAATGTTGGAGTAAGAATACCGCGTGCCCGGCTCAAAGATGTAGTGGACGTGCGGGAGTGCGGCGATGAGCGTCTTCTCCCAATCCGAGACTCCACCGTGTACGTACTTGTCAACATCGTCGGGTTCCCGGCCAAGTCCCGATGTGTGCGTGGCGAGCTGGATTAGCGTAATTGGAGGTGCTCCAGGAAAACGTCCTTGGACGGTGTTTAAATCTGGGAAGTATTTCTCAACTGGATCGGAGAGATGAACTTTGTTCGAGTCCACCAGTTGCTCCAGCATCAAAGCGGTGAACATCTTGGTTATAGAACCGAGGCGGTAGACTGTGTCCTTTGCCGCCGGCTCGTGATTTTCCATGTCGGCGTTGCCGTAACTCTTCGTCCAGATGAGTTGATTGGCAGACACCACACCGATTGTCACGCTTCCCACAGGGTGCTGGGCAAAATCAGCCGTCACCGTCGAATCAAGCTCTGCGAGCCGTGCACTCAAACTGGCGGCACTCGCACGCACATTCCTTGTGAATATCAAGGGCGTGTCCTGATCCACTCTGCCGGAAATAGTGTTTCCGTCGGCGGTCACTTCGCCTTTGTACGTCAACTGAAATTGTGGAACCGTGAAGCTGAGTTGCCTCCCGGAGAGCGTGATTTGTGCACAGGAGATTCCGCTTTCTCCCTGATCAACGTTATCCAACGTCCCGGTCAAACTCCCCGTTTGATCTTGCTGGAGGTGAAGTACGATGTGTGTTCTCCAGAGCGTCGCTCTGTAATTTCCCGCGACCGATGGTGTGGCTGTTTGTCCGTTCGTCGAGTGGATGCACGGGATGCACATCAGCGTGACCCAAAGCAATTTGTGGATGGTGTTATGGCGCATAACCAATCTCCAAACCGTCATCTCGTCAACCCAGCACACGAAAGACCTTACGATGCGCCTGATTGTACACCCCGTCTTTTTTTTACTAGGCAGCCTACCGTCTGAGAATCGTCCTGTGCCCCCATTTACGGGCTATCTCTAACGAGGTCAACCGTCCAAGTGCGTACTGGATCGAACTTTTCCGGTAATGCGACTACACAGGCAAGTGGACTGAGAAGTCGTGACTTCCCACGATGGGGCCCTGTGACTCGGAATAACTTCCTGTTAGCCCATCGCCCGGACAAAATCACCAGGAACTCACACAAGTACTTGGCGTTCATGCGAAGTAGTTCTAAACGAAGGTCTGGCGCCTACCTCCCCGCTGGGATCATTCGTACCGAAGGGCGACCATGGGATACGACGCGCATCGCGCGCCGCGCGGGAATGTAACAGGCGAGCAGCGCGATTGCGGCAAGAAAGATCGAGGCGCTGAGGTACGTGAATGGGTCAATTGGCGAAACGCCGGACAGGAAATTACCAACCAGACGCGCAATCGCGGCCGCCGCCAACACTCCCAACAAGATTCCGCCCGCAACAATAAACATCCCCTGGCCGAAAATCATTTTCAGGACCTGCGCGGGTTGTGCACCCAGCGCCATTCGAACTCCAATCTCGTACCTCCGCTGGCTCGCGCCGTAGGATACGACTCCGTAAACGCCAATCAGGACACGAGAATAGTCGGTTGCGGTCAAACCATCTTGGCCAAAGATGGAACCGAATTTCTAACGGCACGAGGGCGGCGAGTGATCCGCCCATCCCAAACCCGAAATTCCGAGGAGATTTATGTCATTACCAGGAAACCAGGCGGTTCTACCACCGCCATCAAAGCCATCAACGATTAGCTATGGACAAGCGGCGAACATCGATGCGGTAAATTCCTATCCAGATGGATTTGCTATCAATTTGACGACCACGGAGATCGGCGCATTCCTAGCCACGGTGCCATGTCTCATTAATATCACTGCTGGAGCTTCGACGGAGGCCGTGTGGATCAAGAACACCTCCGGGAATCAATCTCTGAACAGTGTGGTCATAGCGGTGGGTGGAACGATCAACGGGCAAGAAAGCTACGCGTTGAATGCCAACGGCCAATTCACCATCTTCACGGGCGACGGCAGCGGCAACCTCAACGTTTCGTAAAAATGGAGGAAACCAGTGATTCTCGTTGGACACTCCAAAGAAGAAATGCACCGCCGAATGGACTTCATCGAGCCGACTTTAATCGCTTCAGAGATCGAAGCACCGAGTTGAAGGATGCTAAATTTGACAGTCAGAGTGGGCGCTGCATGATCTGCTTAGATGATTTACTCGGACTCGATGGAAGTGTGAGTGTCTTAGACCATGCGGTGTCGGTATATAACTGGGCCGAACAACATATGCCCCTACAGGAGGCCGCGCAGTACGCGAACTCCGTGAGCAATCTGGTCCTGACCCACCTAGAGTGCAACATCAGGAAGGGGTGTATCGAACTTTAGGAGTATCACGCTCGTAGAGATGCGGGTTAGCGATCCTGATCGGATGAGGTTAGAGGAAGCCAAGGCATACGAAATTAAAAAGTTGGCGGCGTTGAAGAAGCGGGATGATTCACGGACACCGAAAGATCGCAAACGTAAAGCATCAACCGGAACAAGAGGAGTTGCGCTTGGAGCGCTGGCGAACATCCTATAAGGTTCCAAGTGAGATGGTGGGCCTCGCGTTACGAAAATGGATGAGCGAACAGACCCCAGAGCAACGAAGCCAGAACGCAAGAAACTCACGATCAACTAGGTCCGAAGAAGAGCTACGCCAGATGTGCAGCCTAGGCGGAAAAGCATCGTGCGCGCAGAAGACACCGGAAGAACAAGAAGCGTAGCGTGTACTCACATCAAGTCTCGGTCATCGAATACACCACGTTGGCCGCAATCGGACCAATCCCGATTGTCATTTCTGTAGAACCGAAAGAGAACCCGCTTAACGGCGGCAATCCAATGGTTGCCGCTGTTCTTAAGTGGCTGCGCCCTTCGGACATTATTTCGCTGGTGGCGTCGGCAGCGGCTTAAAGGATGCTATCTCTACCAGTCTTTATGCTGGGAATCCGTCGATTCGCCTTTGAGGCCGTCAATTCCAGCCGCCACTTTGCTGAGTTCTTCCGGTGACAGCTCCTTCGCCGCCGGTTT
>Ga0182018_10005057_pt1 | contig 10778 bp, 7 predicted proteins | sample 812P2MmetaG_FD_120490 | JGI IMG/M metagenome (GOLD analysis project Ga0182018, IMG submission 120490) | Permafrost microbial communities from Stordalen Mire, Sweden - 812P2M metaG | ecosystem: Environmental > Terrestrial > Soil > Wetlands > Permafrost | place: Sweden: Stordalen | collected... | reverse complement strand
TTCTCGATCTCGGCGTATTCCTTCTCGGTGACTTTGGCCCCGGCAGATCGCGTGCGTAGCTCCGGCATCGCTGTGACTCCCTATTCCGGTTTGGACTATGGCGCCTTGCGAGTTCTCCGAGTTCCCGCAGAATCATGAAGTTAACGTGCAGTAACTTTTCCAGCGCTGTACAGCACCGTGCCAGCGCCCGAAAGCGAAGCGAATCGCCGATCTGCTTTGCTTTCTGCAACTTCGCCTGCGGTACTTTCCAGCGCTCTGCAGCACCCATTCTGGGGTGACGTGTCATCCTTCAGCTGCTGCGAAGCAGCGTTTCTTAAGACCCAACCAAACCTGATCCGTCCTAGCGTCCACCCAGCACCCTGTTCAATCGGGACCCGACTATCAAGGAACTGGCGAAACACTACTAGGAGCTCCAGGGATAGTGCGATTGAGCTGGGCTACTTTTCGCCAGTTAGTTCCTTAAATTTTTCTGTGGAAATCTCTGGATCAGTTGAGAAAATCTTATGTATGCGCGCTAGGGGAAGAGGAATGCTACGGACGATTTTTGAGCCGAAGTCGATTTCGAACAAGTGCCTTACCGCGAGATAAATTCCGCCTGGAAATGCGCCATTTATACGAATTAAGGAAAAACGACAGACTGACAGGAAAGAAAACCGGAACCGCGCGTTGTTTCCCGCCCGGTTCCGGCAAAGAACCTCACTGGAAGTTGGTCCACCAGAACCCGATCGTGGTGCTGTACCATGTACAGGGATCGTTGCATCCCGTATACGACCACGACAGCAAGTCGTTTCCGTTGTACATCCAGATCTGATAGCTGTTGGCTTTGGTGTCCGCAACGCAATCCGCCGAATCGCACTGGCCTAAGTAGTTTACCCAGGAGCCGTTGGTTTGCTCCGCATAGGCGTCGTACATGGCCGTATAGTCGTAGTCCGACAGATCCGGCAACACTCCGTTTTCGTAGGGCCGCTCCATGATCCATTCCGCTTGGTACCCAAGGATTTTCACATCGCCAAGGGGGGTGTATACGGGGGCGTACTCGCCCCGCGTCACGTCTTCGACGGACGCGATGCCGTACGCCCCTGACAGCGACGGACCCTGCCCCACATTGCCGACCCACACAGCGACGTACATCAGGTCGCCGGGAATGACAGTGAAGTTGGGCAGCACCTCAATGCCCTGAGTGGGAAGTAACTCAGTCCAGGCATAGTAGGTGCTGAGGGTGTAGATGTTGCAGGGGCCGCCGAAGCCACAAAAACGGATGTTCCTTGTTTGTTGGAGGGTTCCGGCCTGCCACAGGTCGCTAGTTTGGTAGGTTCCTAGCGGGCCTGGTGGGCAGTATTCAGGACATATACCGTCATCGCCATCGAGTCCAACCCACAAAACAGAGTATGTGGGATTCACGGAAACGGGGGCGGTCACCGTAGGCACATACCACTCAGCGGAGACCTGATCATAGGTAGGAACCGGGACCTCGTTGGGCGCGTTTTTCAAGTCAAATCCGCTCCAGTTGTCGGTGTTTGCCTGACTGTAGGCGCGAAGTTCCGGATGCGCCACCTGCCGGGCATCCACTCGCCGCGCCGGCTGCGTCACCGCTTGCAGCCAAGGAGCAAAAGCATCGGGCGCCTGCTTGGGATTGGGCCGCACCGGATACTCGCGCTTGGCGAGTTCTTCGTTCGAGAGTTGCAGGGCCTCCGCTTTCGTAAGCGCCGGACGAATGAAGTCACTGGCTTTCGGCGTGCGTTTCTCAGCAGCCGGAGCTGGCATGTCTAACCTGGGAGTAGAGCTGGGTCGCAGTTCCAACCCGAACGTGCGGGATTGGCCGTCCGAGGTGCAGTCCACCGCAAAGGCCGCGACCTCATCCGATTTCTCTCGTGGATTCACGTTGAAGCGGATCATCCCCTCATCATCGGAGAACAGTTTCAACGAGTTTGACGTGTCACTGTCGCCGTCCACGTGCAGCACGCAGAGTGCTTTGGGCAGTGTCTTCATAGCGATCCGCGAAGACTTGTGCGGAGCGACCGTCAAACGCAGCGGCTCGCTGGGACTGGATTCTGCATTTTGAGCAAGACCCTGCGGCGATCCGATCAGCAAAGATCCAATCAGGGCGACACAAGGGCCGTAACTGAGCAACTTCACAAATTTTTCGTGGGATTTCATGGTAGTCTCCTGGTTTTAAATTTCGGAGCAAAGAACTTCGGGCATCGAGAAGTTCTCCCAGGAGGCCCCCAATTCTGCTCTCTAATCATGAAGTCGGAAATTGCAGGCAAAAGACGACACGCGAGGGCAAAGATTTTTTTTTGCTTCGAGCGGAGCTGGCAAATCAGTTGAAGCAGCCATGCGTTGCTGTGGGTAGTTTCTCAACCGGAAGATAGGGCAAGTCACTCACCGAAAAGGACTTGGGTGAATGCCATGAAAGTCAATTGGCGTCACCCTCAAGGCGGGCTGTACTGCCGTTGTTCTCCTTGGGGAAATTCGTTGGGCTTCCGGGTTTTGCAAGGAAAACTCGGAACTTGGTGATTCGCGGTCATTTCTCTTATGGAGTGCGTCAGCTTCCGGCGAAAAGCGACAGATGCCGGAACACCGTTCATTTCGAACGGATCAAGGTCCGGAGCGGTCGTCTAAAGAATTTTCTTGTCCTCCTGTCGTCTTTTTCCTTCCATCTCCGATTTACATAGTAGAGCCCACAGAATGGCGGGGGCCAGGAAAGAAAAAATCAATTAAAAAGGAGAACAACACCATCACACCGAGATATTATCCGCGCATGGAAGGATGCTGAGTTTCGCTCCAGTCTGAGCGAGGTGGAACGGGCGAAGCTGCCCTCCCATCCGTCCGGCTCGATCGAACTGGCCGACCCAGAACTGGACCGGACGGTGGGAAGATTCAGCGGCCTTCGGGTAAAGAGCACTCTCAGGGCGGGCTGTACTTCGTGCCACAATTGCAACTCGTGCATCGTAGCACAGTAACCTCCCCATGCAGTGTATGACGCTGTACTACAGCAGTCTCGCACTGCTGCTGCGGGGCGTAAAAGCTCACCAAGATGGAGCCGGGAGCAGAGTGAACTAATCCTGGCTCCCGCCTTCTTCTCTCGAACTTCCAAGCACTTCCAATTGTCTGGTCGGCTGGATGCACGGTTAATAGCGTGGCAGATCGAGAGCTGCCGTCGATTGGAGCTGAGTGAACCAGACGGGTTACGAAGCGCCAAGTGCTTTCTATGGATGAGCAATTACCCTCAATGCGGGGCTCTGCTCAGCATGCACGGCAAGGCGAGCGTTCTTTTTGTCGGTCCGGGTACTGCTCGTTAAGGCAGGCCTCCGCGAAGATCAGAATAAACTCGCCGGGGCATTTCCCGTCAATACCGGCGCGTCAGCTTCGAACTCGATTCGGGCGCTCAAGACATGAAACTGAAGGACTATTGACTTGCCTCATACAATGGGGGGAACGTCTTTCGGGGCACCAGCTCTAGGGCGCCCCATGCGCAAAGGCATCGCCTTGCACTCGACACTTGGTCCGCTCATTGAAGCTGCCCAACGCGGAGATCGGTCCGCTGCCGATGCTCTGTTCAGTGCCCTATATTCCGAACTACATCGTGTTTCTAAACGCGAGTTGGCGCGACAGGGAGGCGCAGCGAGCCTTGGCGCGACCACACTCCTGCATCAGGCCTATATAGAGATTGCTGCCAAGGAGGGGACGTCGTTCCCCGATTGCGGCAGATTCATGGCGTATGCTTCACGGGTGATGCGTGGGCTGATTATTGACCACGCTCGCAGCCGGAGCGCTCAGAAACGGGGCGGGCAATTTCACATCACCTCAAGCGGCGCTGCTTTAGAAAACGCCGCTGACGATCGCGAACTGACGCGTATCGGTGAAGCCCTCGATGAATTTGCCCGAACCGATCCCTCGCTTGCTGAGATCGTCGATCTGAAGTTCTTCTGCGGCTTCACGTTTGCCGAAATTGCAGCGATGAAAGCCGTTTCCGAGCGGACGGTAAGGCGACAATGGGAAGAGGCCCGTATTTACCTGCACCGCAGGATTTCGAGGGATCTGGAGGCCTGACTGCCATGTCCACCCTGAGCCCGGAGCGTTGGCAGGCGGTGCGTCCATACCTCGACCAGGTGCTTTCCCTCCCGGAAGACGAGCGTGCAACTTGGCTGGAATCGTTTCGAGCTGAAAGACCCGACTTAGCAAATCTCCTTCAAGAGCTTCTGCAAGAGCACCGGGCTTTGTCACACGAGCACTTTCTCGAACAATCACCTGTTCCAGACGCCATCGAATCATCTTTGCCGGGACAGAAGATCGGCGCGTACACGCTGATATCACCCATCGGCCAGGGCGGCATGGGCAGTGTCTGGCTGGCGGAGCGCAGTGATGGAAGGTTCGAGCGAAGGGTGGCGATAAAGTTCTTACGCTTTTCCGTCGCTAGCCAAGGTGGCGCGGAAAGATTCAAACGAGAGGGCAGGATTCTTGGCCAACTTGGTAACCCTAACATCGCGGAGTTGATCGATGCCGGTGTAACTCCGAATGCAGAACCCTATCTGGTTCTGGAGAACGTAGAGGGAGAACAGATTGATGAGTATTGTGATCGCCATAAGCTCGAATTGGATGCGCGCATTCATCTTTTTCTCGATGTTCTGAATGCCGTAGCCCATGCTCACGCCAATCTCATCGTGCATCGCGACATCAAACCCTCGAATGTGCTGGTCAGCAATGATGGGCAAGTGAAACTGTTGGACTTTGGAATCGCCAAGCTGCTGGCCGATGATATGACTTCTGTTACAAACACGCTGACAGCGGAAGGAGGCGTGCCTTTGACGCCGCTGTTTGCGGCGCCCGAACAGGTCACCGGCGGCGCAATCACAACAGCGACGGACGTTTATGCATTAGGCTTGCTGCTGTACCTACTCGTAACGGGGCAGCATCCGGCAGGTCCCGGCCCACACTCTCCAGCAGAATTAGTTAAAGCCATCGTAGACACCGAGCCACGGCCTGCGTCAGAGTTCATCTCGTCGGTTGGTGGCGAGGCGCTGGCGGAGAGACGCGCCACCACACCCGAGAAACTCCGTCACGGGCTTCGTGGAGACGTGGACACGATCATTGCCAAGGCTCTAAAAAAGCCTCCAGCGGAACGCTACAGCTCGGTGACCGCGCTGGCCGATGATCTTAAACGCTATCTCAAACACGAGCCTATCAGTGCGAGACCGGACGCCATCGCATATCGTACGAGCAAGTTCGTACGCCGTAACCGCGTGCCGGTCGCACTGGTTGGACTGGCACTGATCCTGGTGGCGGCCGGGGTTGCGGGCACATTGATCCAGGCACGAACCGCCCGCAAGCAGCGCGATTCAGCATTTCGAGAACGTGACCGAGCAGACCGCATTGCGGAGTTCATGACCGGGATTTTCAAGGCGTCGGATCCAAACGAGAGGCTCGGCACCATAACAGCAAAGGAACTCCTCGACAAAGCAGCGAACGACATCGATCCAGGGCTCTCGAAGGACCCCGAACTTCAGGCAAGCATGATGCATGTTATTGGCAGGGCCTACATGTATCAGGGGCTCTACCCTCGCGCACAATCACTGTTCGAGCGCGCTATCAACGTGAGCAGTTCTGCTGGTCAGCAAGAGAAGCGGGAAAAGTTGAATACCATGCATGACTTGGCATGGGCACTACTTCAGCAAGGTCATCAGGCTGAGGCGGAGAGTGTGGAACGCACATTGCTTGACATGCAACGGGGGGCGCTCGGTGTCGACCATCCAGACACGCTGGCAACGATGAGTGAGTTGGGTTACACACTCTGCGAGGAGAAGAAAGACTGCGCCGAAGGAGTGAAATTGAACCAAGAGGTGCTTGACAAACAAAAGCGCATGATGGGGCCGGAAGCCTATTACACACTGGTGACAATGAACAATTTAGCAATCCTGCTGGCAGAAGACGGCCGGCCGGCCGAGGCGGAGAAATTGCAACAGGAGGCCTTGGAGATTCACCTCCGAGTCTTTGGCCCGGAAAATCTCTCAACGATCAATGCCATGGTCAACCTCGCCGAGTTTCAGCGCGATCTAGGCCGAACCGAAGATGCCAAAAAGCTAGTTCTTCAGACGCTGGATATTGAAAGACGCGTTTTTGGACCGAACCAGCCTGAAACAGCAGTTACGAAATACGATTTGGCGACTCTTCTCGCGCGTGATGGGCAAACAGCCGAGGCCCTCTCGCTACTGCGTGATGCGATTGACCACGGGTTGCCGCCTCTAATGGATTCGCAAATCGAGAAAGACGCTTTGTTTGATTCACTCCACAGCGATCCCCGTTTCGCTGCTCTGGTCGCCCACGCCAAGGAGCGGACCAGCAGCTCGCAACACAAAAATTAAACTGTCGAACATACAGGTCATCTCGAATAGCCCTGGGAGGCTCCCTAGCGGCTCCCTCGCCTGATGAGTACCTGCCCAAAAAGATTTCCAGTCTCCCTGTCGCCTTTTTCTCGCCGTTTCCAAATTTAGTAGACACAGGAGCTCTCGCCCATCCAACCTCCTCGGCGGTTTCGGGAAACGGAACGCGAAAAGAAGTGGGCAGGAACAGCCGTCCGTGTTACTGCTCAGCGTTCCTTATGCGCTCAAGGCAGCCGATGCAGAGATTATCGGCGGACGGCAGCCTTCAGCATTCGTGTTGGCTGCTCCTCCCACTGCCAACGCTGCCAACGCGACGGATGGGAGCGAAGCAGCCTCGGTCAAACCCGCTACATCATCCGACGTAACCACTACGGGTGGCAAGGTGAACGCGATCCCGCACTGGCTCGCTCTGCAGTTACGTTGGTGCGCTCGTTCTCCCTTCGGCTGCGCTGGCGGAATGGCAGCATGACCGAAAAACAGACGAAAGCCACCACCGTGCGGATTCCACAATCCTTCAGCCAGCGCTCAAAGGTGGATAGCTTACGTCGTGCCATGGCATACTCTCCCGTAGTATTGCCAGGCTCGGCGCGGTTGGGCGATCACGTCAACAAGCTCTCCGGCGGGATCGAGTCTGGTTTTTCAAGGCCTGTTCGCCACCAAACAATGGACCGCGACAACCGAAGTCAGACTAGTTGACGGGCACAAAGGCACCAAACAGATTGGGACCATAGCTGTCGAGCTTGGCTACAGAGATTCTGCCGAAGATCTCGCGACAACGAAACAGGTTTCACCATGGACCTCGCAGTCCGGGCCCCCGACTGAAGGAAACGCGACACGCACCGAGAAGCTGAGCTGCAAGGTCCTCGCGCTTTCCGCTGGCGGGAGGTCGAAAAGAGGCGGCTTTTGCCGCCTCTCCCAACGACTTCCAGACCTTTGCTGCACCGTCCTGACCGGTGGTAGATTATCTCTTCCCCACAGGTCCCGTAGCTGGTTTGCTCAGCTCCGCAACGGGACGTACTCCCATCCTCTTTAGGAGTCTCTCGCGAACCTGCTGTGGTGTCGGCGGCGTTTTCACCTGATGGGCCTGAGCCTTGGTTAGTCCAGCAGGCGTTTCTGAGATGTGGAAAACCGCCGTTTTATCCTCCAAATGAACGTTCTCGTAACCCTTGCGCTTAGCCATGATTCGATAGTCGAACGCGATATTGGAAGTTCCTCCACCTAATTCGCGCACTATGAAGGAAGTTGGCGACTTTTGCGCGACGTAGAGGCCTTTGCAGTCACCGTTGGGAGTCAGGAAAACGCGATAATCTAAGTTTGTGTTGACCGTCTCAGCGAAAGTGGATTCGAGATCTACCACCGACATTCCGCTCGATAGCTGGCCAGAACCGGCATCTTCAAACCAGTTGTCAGGGCTCTCGACAGCGTAGAGAGCCACCTTGCGGGAGCCACCAGCCACGGGAACTACGGCGGACTTCGAACCCGAGCAATATAGGTCGCCCCCCGTGGTGATCATGCATAAGCCACCCACGTTAAAGCCCTCGGCCTGAAGCACGACGTCGCCCGCTTCTGAGGACGTATTGTCAAAAAAACCTGCCCTTTGATTATGATTGGTATCTGCCGTAAGCCCGACCACCGCATCATCAGAATCGGAAGTTCCCACTACGCCGGCACTAGCCGACGAATCACCCCAGATTCCGGCGGGACGTTGAAATCCGCTTTCGTTACCTAGGACCTGGTTGCCATAGACGCCAAATCCGTTTGGGCTCTGACTAGATCCCCACACTCCTATGGTTGCGTGGGTGGCCGGCGAAGCGATTTGATATCCGTTCACGCCGGCCAAGAAGTCCTCATCGACTTGTTCGTCCCCATAAATACCACCGCCGCCATCGCCCTCAAATATGCCGCCGTCGAACCCGGAAGTCACATAAACGCCCCCAGTTCCGCTGTTGATTGTGAGGCCGATAGCTTGGCTCGCTGTGGTGGTGACAGCGATTCCATTACCGCTACCTGTGTTTACTACAGACAGACCGGGGTTGCAATCAGTAGGGCCGTTGCAGTTAGTACCGCTGGTATTTACCTGTATGGTGTTCTGGTTCGTAAATACATTCGCTGCAGCTAATTGTGGAACCTTGGTAGTGTCGAGGTTTAGCGTAGTTGTGCCTCCTAAGGCCACCAACCCGCCACCCGTGAGATCTGTGCCTGCCCTGACGGTCAGGGATGAATTTTGCAGCTCGGTGTTGGTTACGCCACCTGCAGCGATAGGAAACGTCTGGCCGGACGCGAACGTGATTCGCCCGTTGCTTGTGATGTGGAATCCGGTCTCGGCAGGCTTCCCCGTACCCGACGTGAACAGCAAATTAAGCGATCCGCTCGGGCTTGCGGTATCGTTGCCCGTTGGCTCCGCCTGCCACTGAAAAATCTGATTCACTGCACCTTTGGTACTGCTGTTGTAGACCGAAGCAGTGAAATCAAATGGCTGCGAGTTCTGGCCGGTAGTCGAAGTAGCCGCAGCGAGCGCTGGAAGGCTCAAAAGCCCGCGAACTGTTTCGCCGCCTTTGATATCCAGTGTCGAAGCTGGAGTTGCGGTGTTAATTCCGACCTTGGCCGTGGTGCCTGAGCCTGATTGAAACAGTACTGAATTGCCCAGTGTGGTGCTGTTGGTCCACAGTGGAATGTAGTCGGTGGTGCCCGTGCCACTGAAACTGGGACTGGGTCCGGCAGAATCGGGGGCAGAATTTGATGTCATCGAGCTTGTGCCCACGCTCGGCGCGGCGAGTACGAATGCCGAGGGCGGTAATCCACCGATGGTTTCGGCATCGGCTGCCTTCAACGCATACGGCACGCTCAGCAGCAGCACACGCGGCTGTTCTTCGCCATTGTTTACACGCACTGCCAGCCAACGCGCCTCGCCGGAGGTAAACACATCCAGCGGTAATCCGGTGGAACTTGTAGCGCCTAGCTGAACCGTGTAATTGCCCTTGGCGTCCGCCTGGACATTCTGGGTTTCCATCCACAATGGAGCCCCCTCGTGCTGGACCTTGTAAATTGAGAAAGTGATGCCGGCAATTCCGGCAATGGGCTTGCCTTGTACGTCAGTGGCTTTGCCGGAGAAATTCACCAGCTGGGGCACGACGGCGGGGGTGGACGACGTGGCCGCCTGTTGTGCGTTCAGTGCGGCGGCGAGCAGAAAAACCTGTGAGTAACAGAGAAGTAGTACGATCTTAGCGACTTTCATTGGACACGCTCCTGTCAGTTTCAAAATCAGAGTCATCTGGCAAGGTTTTCTTTCCCGTTGGTCACTGTGGCTTACATCCCGGACACGCCAGAGTTCCTGCCTCTAATCATGAAATCGGAAATGGCGGGCAGAAGAGGACACGTTGGGCAAGATTTCTTTGTAGCTGCGAGCGGCGCAGCAGCCCAAGGCCCGATTGGTGCAAGAAGTTGCTCCTTCCTTGACTGAAGCGCGACTCAGAGTCGGCAAGGGTAACGGCGGCGCGGATGCAGGAATCGGCAGAAGATTCACCGCTAGTATGCGAGTATTCGGCCCCGGTTGAAGTTGCAAGGCCAGCAGGGCCGCCCGACCCGCCCCAATGGCATTCCTAGGCCCTGGGGCGTTTCTCGGTCCCGATTCTGTCCGCCGCCTGTAGATTGAGTCTGGCGCGTCGAGTGCGCTCCATTCGCGTCCATCGCGGTTCCGGTTCAACGAACTTGTGTTTCAACGCGCTTGTTTACCGATGATTTAATGACCGAGGAGTAACTGACGAGTTGCCGACAAATCGTTCAGAATCGCAACAACCTCAGATTAGGTTTAGCAAGACCCAGGAAATAACAATCGGATGTGAAAGGGAAGCCGTTAGCCAGGCTCGCCTGAAAGATTTCGGCGTTTGCGCGTTTCGGCAACAAGCTCGTCCACTTGGCGCAAGACGTGCTGCGCCGCCATCAAGCCAAAGTGGTCCGGGCTGCCTGATACAGTAATCATGTCTTCCGGGAACTCCCCTCCGAGGATGCCATTGTCGAGGTTTTGTAATTTCAAATGCGCCAGCGCAGCCTGATAGCTGGAATCGTTCGAGATAACCAGTCGCAGCGCCGGCACACGCTCGCGAGCGCCTTTGAACCATCGCGCAAACACTTCGAATCCCGGGTTTTCACTGAATGGACGGACAATATCGGCGGCAGCTCGTTGCAACACGCCAATATCGCCCTGGAACTTCCGCAACACTTTCACCAAATAGTCCTGCATGTTGAGCCAGTCTTCCAAAGAGGCGGCCGAGTCACCCAGCCGCTTCAGATCGTCGATTGATACTTCCGGACGGTCGGGGGAAATCCCTGCCAGAACCCGCGAAGCAAAGCAGGTATCGAGGGACAAATTGCACTCCAGCGACAGGAAAGCGTCAATGC
>Ga0182018_10005055_pt1 | contig 10783 bp, 10 predicted proteins | sample 812P2MmetaG_FD_120490 | JGI IMG/M metagenome (GOLD analysis project Ga0182018, IMG submission 120490) | Permafrost microbial communities from Stordalen Mire, Sweden - 812P2M metaG | ecosystem: Environmental > Terrestrial > Soil > Wetlands > Permafrost | place: Sweden: Stordalen | collected... | reverse complement strand
TGTTGAAACTGACCCTGCGCAGCAAGAGCTATGACTGGTAGTTCGTTCCCGAAGAGGGCAAGACGTTCAAGGATTCGGGCAGCGGAACTTGCCATTAGAGTCCCAACAAGGACGTCGGGCAACGGCATCTGCTTTTCTGATCCACCGGTGCGCCCTAGGTTCGCAGCTCCAACGCGCCCTGAACTGTGGGTCTATGTTGCGATTCTGCCGTGCTCTTTGAAGAATGCTTTCGTGTTGATTCGGTCAAGTTCTTCAAATAGCAGTCTCAATCGTTCCGAGCGACGGCGATACTCGCTGAGTTCGGAAGATGTTAGGACGGAGGGGCGAACGAACGTCTCGATTTGAACCTGAGTCAGTTCTGCGACTTCGTTCTTGATGGCAGCAGTGGCTGGGGTTGTCATCGCGGAATACCTCCAATCGAAGTTTAGCTCAATCAGAGCACGCGCATTGAAAAATTGCCCTCGCGTCGGTGGCCCATTATCAAACCGCAGAACTGACGCCGAAGGCTTTGGCTTAGCGCGTGTTTGGTGAACCGCAAAGGCGGAGCTATTTTTCTGTCCTTATTGGGTGGCACGTCGGGCGGAGGATCGGGAACTTCAGTATGCGGCTAGCAACGGCCGGGAACTTGGCGATGCCGACGTCAGTGGAGAGCCTTTGAATGCGTTTGAATCCGAGGTCTTCGACGTTGTGAAATAATGGAGTTGTCAAGGATGGGCGGTTAGCCCAGCTGGTTAGAGCGCCTGCCTTACAAGCGGGCCCAAATTTCATCTAAGTCGTTGCTTCGGTTGCGGTTACTCAGTTCCAGCCATCCTTGGCCTGCTCCAAAGTTGATCCAAAACTACAAACTACGTCTGATACGCGTGCGCGGGATGCGACGAAAGGGGCATCCCTATTTTGCGGCCGCCCGTGCCCTTTCCGCAACGGGTTTCTTTGTTTTTCCTATAGATCGAGAATCCGGTCGGGGACTACTTTCACTCCTAACAAGGGCGTTTCTGCGAACCTGTTGGAGGGAAACCTACGGAAGTCGGCTGACTTGGGTACTCAGTCTGCAACTTAACTTGATATTTGTGGCTGGCGCGAGTCACGTGTTGACCAATGCGCTCGCTAGAGACCTCTGTCCACCCTTGCACACGACTAGGGCGCAGGCGGTTGCGCGGCTGTTGGCAGCAGGCCGCGTTCGACCAGCACGGGAGGACGCCGATGGTGGGTGTGCAACTCATAGTCGTAGACCCAGCCGATCATATCGCCATCATGCCATTTGCGTGTGCTGATCTCAATGCCGAAGGGCAGCCCATTGTCGTAGAAGCCTGCAGGAAAGCTGATGGCTGGCACTCCGAGCATGTTTACCCAGGCGGTGGCACTGTGCGGCCCCTCACTCAGGCGGCCGTCTTGCGGCATGGTCTCATCAACAGGCGCCATCTGGATTGCGGGATAGATGAATCCGTCAAGGTGCAGGCGATCCAGCTCCGCTTCGTAGATGGCGAGCATCTCACGGCGGGGACGCAGGAGAGTTATCTCTGCTTGCGGATCAGTCTCGAGGGTCGTCTGTTGAATATCAACGGCAGCAAACATGCCGGTGTGCTCACCCCCGATGATGAAACCGGGGAGCGGCTTGCCGACGGCATGCTCATACTCGACGCTCGAGTGATATTGTTCTGGGCCGAAGCCGGCGAGGAACTTGTCGGTGCCCTCGCGAATGTACGGCAGCGTGCAAATGTGCGACGCAGCGTCGGCGAAGCTATCTGGCATGATCTGCGGATCGATCAGCACGGTCGCTCCGGCAGATGACAGTTCCTCAACGGCCTTTAGGAAGGCCGCCCGTGTCTCAGGATTCAATGGAGTGCTCGATTCCTCCTTCGCTTTGGCGAACTGCGCGGCCGTAGCGTTTGGGCAAACTCCTTGGAACACCGGAGGGTCTCCGTCGAGGATGAATGCCGGAACGGCGAACCGCTTGCCCTTAAGGGCACCTGGCTTCAGGTATTGCGTGTAGGGGCCGGGCTGCGCCTTGCCTTGTGAGCCGGCCGTGGCCGGGTCCAGTGAATCTTCTCCAGCCATGACGTCAAGTGCAATGGCAGCATCGGTAACCTCACGGGCTATTGGCCCTGTGTTGTCGAGCAGCCAGTCGAGCGGCGCGATGCCAGCGATACTCACCAGGCCGCGCGTTGGAAAGACACCGACGACGGAGCTGGTCGCAGCTGGCATCCGGATCGAGTTGCCCGTGTCGGTTCCATTACCTAACAATGCAAAGTTTGAGGTGATGGCTGTGACCGTGCCTCCCGAAGAACCACCCGGGCTGAAGCGTACATCGTAGGCATTTCCGGTGCGTCCGTAGGCAGTGCTGCGATTAGTGTCGCTCGCCGCAAAATCCGGCATGTTCGTCTGCCCGAGGATGATGGCTCCTGCCGCACGCAGCTTTGTGATGATCGTTGCGTCCTTTGGTGCGACCAATTCGTGGCCAGGGATGATGTAGCCTCTCCATCCATCGGTTGTGACCAGACCCTTGATGCTGGTGTTTGCCTTCGTAACAATTGGAACGCCCCACACCGCGAAGGCGGTTTTTCGGCCAAGTGATGCGAACACATTTCTAAACACTCGCTGACTTGCGGGTACAAATCTTGATGGCGAGGTGAAATCCAGATTGCGACGGGAAAGGGTGGTTGACAGGGGCAGAAAGGTGACCTCGAAATCCTTAGGCCAACAGCGTCGCAATTCACTTCAAGCGGTCGTACTCGGCGTGGACTTGCGCCAGTAGTGGAATGTTCGGATCGGCTTCCTTCCAAAGTTTTAGGAAATCCTCGTAAGCAGATCGCGCATTTGCTCGTAGTCGCGGACGACTATTGTCGCTCGCTTCCGCCGCCTGAATCACGTATGCCCGTGCGAGTCCAAGATGGGCCAGCACTCCGATGGGTTCGTTAAACACAATTCCGTGATGATTGAGGACCTTCTGAAACTCCGTCGCGGCTTCGGGACCTCGATGCGCGGCCAGATAGGCTTCGCCGCGGACATAAACAGGTAACAGGGCCTGAGGGAAGCCATATGCCTCCGGTGTCCCCAACTCGTAAGGAACTGACGCTTTGAGTACTTCGATAGCCCGTGAAGGTTGGTCGCGATTGAGAGCGATCTGCGCACGAAGGGTGGGCAGGTAGTTAAACCTCACCAGTGTATCGTCGGGGAAGCGCTTCACGAGATCGTCTGCCAGATTTGCGATCCCTGTCTGCTCGCCGCGCGCATTGTTGGCCAGAGCCAATCCCAAAGCTGCACCGTATTCCACGTCGCGCCCCTTCCAACCGGAAAGCGCGGCGTGGGCATGCTCGCGTGCTTCTGCCGCGAAGCCAAAAAACGCTTCCCACTGGGCGGCATCGGCTTGGTAGAGAGCCGCGGTCTCTTTCTCGTCCGCTCGCTCCGCTGAAGCGACGGCCCTGCGGAAAAAATCCCCCGCCTTGCCCGCCTGGCCGGTAAAGACTGCAGTATGGGATTCCATAGCCAGAGTCAAGTCTTCAGCTCCTGGCTTGCCAGAAGTCCAGGCCACTTGTTGCGCCATTTCCGACGCATCGTTCTCGAGGAATGCCAGCTCATAGAGGCTGTCGCGCAGGAAAGGCGAGTCGAGGTTTTTTGCGAGCGCCTCAGTGGCAGTCGCCCGGGCCTCGTTAAATCGGCCCAAGTTAAGGTAAGACAGGGCCAAGCCCCCATATCCTAAGGCGCTTGTCGGATCAAGACCAAGATTCGCTTGCGCTTCCTCGAGTGCCCGGTCATATTGACCCAACCCAGCGTAGATCCCGACTCTGAAACCCCGCGGGGAGTGGTCCCGTGGGTAGGTCTGTGACCACACCTGGCAACTTTGGCGCGCCTTCTCCAGATCTCCGCTGACGAACTCGTAGTAATTAGCTTCGATCAAGAACTTCTCCGCTTCGCTCACTCCGGATCGCAACTCGTAAGCTTTCTCCGCAGCTTTCGAGGCCAAGTCGGTCTCCACCAGATTGAGGTAGGTCAACACCAGGCCGGAGTAGGCGGCTGCGAAGTTCGGGTCCAGATCGATCGCACGCTGGAACAACGGCAATGCTGCATTGAAATCACTCTTGCCTACCAGGAGTTTCATTCCCAGACTGTAGGCTTGGAGTGCCTCGAGCGAAGGAGTCGTAGCATGTTCGATGGGCGTATCGAACCTCTGCACGGAACTCAAAGACTCACCCAGCTTTCTGCGCAACTTGGTAGCCCCCTGAGCCAGCGACTTCAGGACTTGTTCCTTGGAGTCCGCTGTTACCTGCTCCTCGGCAAGAGAATCGCCGGTCTTGCACTCGAGAGCTTTTAGATCCAGAACGTACTGCCGGCCAAGGCTGGCAATCGATCCATTGATGACTGCCACGCTGCCGACCCTCTGGCAGAGATCGCGCGCAATCTTCGGAGTTAACTGAGTATCGGACGGCTGCCCCATCAGTGGGAGTGTCCCCTGAATCCGCGCTTCGGACACGAGGCTGAGAAAAGGCGATTGTTCCAATTGGACTGTCAGGCCCTGCCGAAGGGCTCCGTCAAAGACGGGGTCTCCCGTAGCGTTGACGAAATCGGAAACAACAAGTGTGTCCTTTTCGGTCAGGGCGCGAGTGTGACGGAGAAAGCGGTATCCGCCCAATGTCAGCCCGGCCAAAAACATTACCGCCGCGGCGGCCCACAGCCCGGCCTTCGCTCTCCTGCCGGTTCTCCAGCCCTTCGGTGGAACCCGTGAACTCGCTCTACTATTCTCGACCGTTGGCCCCGCCGGCGAAACGCCTTCGACGGAACCGATAAATCGATACCCTCTTCGGGGCAGTGTCTCGATATATTGAGGCGCGTCCGCGCTATCGCCCAAAGCTTGACGGAGCTTTCGAAGCGCGGTTTTGATACTGTGCTCGTACTCGACAACGGTTCCATCGGGCCACAGCTTCTGTCGGACCTCTTCTTGCGTCACCAACTCCCGGGGACGCTCCAGAAGCAAGAGAAGAATTTGGATCGGTTGCCCTTCCAGCCGGATTCTGGCGCCAGACTCCTTACGCAATTCACCGGTGCGGAGATCGAGTTCGAAAGATCCAAAGCGAACCGCGTTTGAGCGAGTGTCCACCGTTTTGTCACGAGTGATCTGTCCCTTGCGGCGGATGGTACCACGCGCGTTCCGTCCCTCCAATCGGATTCGATGTCGTTCGTCAGTGGCTTGTAAACGACCGATTGCGTGGTGTTTGTGCGCTTACCCAAGAATTACCTCGCCGTTACCCCGTATGCCTTGACGCCTGAAGTCGATTCTGGTCCGCTGCGTGTGGAAGGCGCTTTAGGCGAGAACGATTGGCTCGGAATTGTTTCCTGCTTTGAGGTCCAAGAATTGAGGTGTAGAGCGCCACTGTTTCCCCGTAGCTGGAAAGCCATCGTAAGGCCCTGATCCAATCTTTTGGGAGTTCCTGTTGAATCCCAGTCTGGCGGGATCCGGACCCCGGCCGGATCAGCTCAGGCATGTCTTAAGTGAACGTAGAGCGGAGGTTCTATGTTAGCGCGTCGTGAAGTTCTTCAAAAGTGCTTTGCCCTGGGTTCCATCATCATCGCTTCTGACTTTTCTGCTGACTCGATGCTCTTTGCCTTGCAGGAAGGCGAAAAGCCGCTCCCCAAGCCGACTCCAACCAATCCGCTGGGACCGTTTTACAAGCGGCTCACTCCCGTCAACAACATCCTGCGTGCGCCCGGAGATCCCGGCTTGCCGCTCACTCTTTCGGGACAGGTGGTGGACACGCGCGGCGACATCGTGCCCGATGCCACCATTGAGATCTGGCAGACCAACCACCACGGACTGTACGACATTGACGGTTATCGCTATCGGGGCAAGCAGACGGTCGATTCGACGGGGGCGTACAGTTTTGAGTCCGTGATTCCGGGCCATTATCCCGATAAAACCCGCGTCTGTCAGCACGTTCACTACCTAGTGATGGCGCCCGGGCACAAGCCGCTGGTCACGCAGCTCTACTTCGCCACCGATCCCGCCTTCGAGGGCGATCCTCGGAGGAACTACGCCCGAGATCCTCTGCTCCAGACCCCGGAGCTCATCCGTCCCGTAGTGTTGACCGGTGAACCGAACGAATTGCATGCCAAGGTTCGATTCGAGCTTTACCTGGAGCGCCTGTGATGAACATGAAAGTCGCGGCTTTGACGCTTGTATGCTGTCTGCCCGTTGTAGCTTCGGCGCAATCGGGCCGGCAAGTGAAGACCATCAATCTGCCGGCGGGCGTCACCGTTCAGTACGGAACCATGTCCCGCGCGGGTACCCTGGTTGCGACCATTGACTGCGACAACGTTGTGCGCGTCTGGTCAACACGCTCGGGAGAACTCTTGCAGCGCCTGGCTGACGGCGGTCATCCGCCCACCGATGTGGAGTTTTCGCCGGATGGGCGGTACCTTGTGGTCGCTTATCAGTTAGTGCCGAACGAGAAGGGTGTGCTCAGGATTTTCGACGTGGATTCGTGGAAGATGGAGCACGAGTTCGTTGTGCCAGATGTGTTCGCACTGGCAATTTCGCCGGACAATCGGCGCCTCGCTCTCTCGGGCAGGGTTACTCAGGCCTGGGACGTGGAAAATTCGAGAATGCTGGCCGATATATCGCCTCCGTTTGGAGGATCGACGTCACTCTCGTTTTCAGGTGATGGCAGTTGGGTTGCCACTGCTGACGGTGACGGCCACGTCCGGGTCTTCGATGCTGCCACCGGAAAGCCGCGGAGCACAGGGACAGAATTTGTGCTGGAGCCACTTGCGGTTGCATTTTCTCGAGACAACAAATCAGTCATTGCCGGTGGAGTAGACAAGACTCTCTCCATCATCGACCCGGAGACGGGTAAGGTCCTGCGGACGCTCACCAAGCAACCCGGACTGATCATCTCCCTCGATGTCTCTGCAGACAAGAAACAAGTGGCGGTGATCTACGGGTCTGCCGATTACTTTGACAAGGTTGGTCACCTGATGCTGTGGGATTTGGACACAGGAGCCGTTCTCGCCGATTTTCGGAAGCCGGGAATCACCATAGTAGGAGGCGCCTTCGTGGGCGATCATTACCTCTTCGCAGCCGCGTCCGACAACCAACTCGGCGTTTGGTCCCTGCGCTGATGATTCGCGCCTCACGCGCCATGAGTACGTTTCCACTGGCTTCAGGCCAAATGGAGCCCCTACCAGTAGGGGGGCATCTTATTGAAGGATTTCGGCAACAGCGTTGACAGATTCAGATGGCGAAGTCGACAGCATCTCAGAGACGAATTGAACGTCGAGAGCGGTATAGATAGCTCATTTAATTTCACTTGCACAAGAATGGATTATTACTGAAAAAACGGGGCAGGCGACAAACGACGGAACATCGGATGTAAGCAGAACCTCAAAGAACCGGTCAATGACCGAGGAATCTCAGTCGTAAGCGATGCAGCTTAGGAATTTGAGAACTCACGACGGAGGCTGATGTTGGCGATAGCGTCCTTTGTCATTCACATTCCGCCAAGTACGCAACTGCAAAGCAAGCTCAACATTATATGCCTGCCAATGGTCAACTGTGACATCCCATCGGTAGAGTGGTTTGGCGTCTACACAGGTCCACTGCCTTCGCGTTACATATGCAGTCGACGGCATAATGCCTTATAGTGCATAATACATCATGCCATGGATTGTTGAAATCGGCGACGAGTTTCTGCCGGAATTCAACGAACTGGACGAACAAGTTCGCACGGAAATTCTCGCTCACTCGCGCTTGCTTCAGCAATTCGGGCCGCAATTAGTTAGGGCGGCCTCGCGTTGATACGCTTAAGGATTCCCGTCACACGAACATGAAGGAACTAAGGTTCGACGCCGCCGATGGCGTCTGGCGCGTTGCCTTCGCCTTCGATCCCATGCGGAAGGCGATACTGCTCGTGGCGGGCGACAAGTCAGGCGTGAGCCAAAGTAAGTTTTACAAACGGCTTATTGCCAAGGCCGACGACAGATTTGATGCGCATTTGGCGCGTTTGAAACAGAAGGAGAGGAAGTAAACATGCCCCGGAACGTGAACGACATTATCAAGCATCTCAGCCCGGCTCTCCGTAAGAAGGTCGAAGCGCGGGCCGCACACCTCATCGCAGAGGAAATGACGCTGCGGGAGCTCCGCCGTGCCCGCAAGCTGTCGCAAGTACGCGTAGCTAAAGAACTGGGCATCGGACAAGAAGGCGTTTCGAAGATCGAAAAACGCGCAGACCTCATGATCTCCACGCTTCGAAAGACCGTGGAGGCTATGGGCGGCAGCCTTGCCCTGGTAGCACAATTCCCTGACAGTGAACCTGTCATTCTTTCCGGCATAGCCGAAGACAACCCGAAGAACAAGCCTACAGGGAGGAAGCGCGCTTATGCGGGCGCATAGACATTCTTTGGTGGAGCACACGCGATAATGCTTTTTGGCGCAGGGAACTGATCCGAGTCTATTTGCAGCAGATTCGTTCGATCACATGTTCGACCCGGCCAATTATAATAAGAGGGCCGATGGTGGCGGGAAATCGTAAAATGGCCTCGCTGTGGGAGGCGCGCCGCTATGTTTTGTCCCAAGTGTGGTACGGAAAGTTCGTCGAGTCCCAGGGCATTCGGCATTCGAGGAAATCGGGGACAGGGTCGCATGCGATGTGCCATCCGTTCATCTCAAGTGTCGTTGTCTACACAGCCGCGAAATGGAAGTGGCTATGTCTACCACGATTCTTTGCAATAACCGAACAAAGGATCTGTGCTATCAGACGTTCAAGTCAATATGTAAGTGGTTGTGAAATAATGGAGTTGTCAAGGATGGGCGGTTAGCTCAGCTGGTTAGAGCGCCTGCCTTACAAGCGGGCCCAAATTTCATCTAAGTCGTTGCCTCGGTTGCGGTTACTGAGTCCCACCCTTCCTTGGCCTGCTCCAAAGTTGATCCAAAAATACAAACTACGTCTGATACACGTTGCTTGGACTGCGAATTCTTTACGGCGATTTGAAAGGGCTCGAATAAAGCCCAGTTTTTCAATATCGTGTCCCTATTTCGATCGGTAATAGATTCCGGCCAAGCCTTCAGCGAAGATCCAGTCAGGACGCTTCAACACTTCGCGTGGCTTCGGACCGTCGCCGGCGCCACATAGGAATGCGGGTGCATCACTTGTAAGATGCGCGGAGGTTAGGGTAGCGAGATACCCGCCTTAATCAGCACGTCCTCAAGTTCCACTTTGTATGGAGCCTTGTCGGGTGCCAGTTCACCGGAGGGTCGCGGCGTCGTGAACGCGCTAGCGATCAGACCTTCCCATTTGATCTGTGGCGCGCCTTTTTGATGGGGAGGGGTGAATAAGTTCGTACTCGGAACGAACACATTAGCCTGGCTATGACCAGTTTCAGCGTCGTAGGCCGTCTGTATCTTTTGCCTCTTCGACTGGTACATGTTAACCCAGTCAACGAAATCTCTCTGACCAGCGGCCGCGTTGGGGTAGTTGGACCCCTTAAGTTGCATAAGATGGATGAAAAGGTCCCGCGCCACCAGCGCTGTAATGTCGTAGTGTCCCTGCTCGTGTTCCAGCAGTTCCTGTTGTAGCTGGGCAGGCCATTGAACCATCTCCGGGAGTCTCCAGCTAGTGTGTGGATTGAAGACAACTGTAACGGTTACTGAATCGTTAAGCTGGAAACTACCCCGTTGGAAGGTCGGGTTACTAACGCTAAAGCTCGAATCGGTCGCGGCTGCAAATGTAGTGCCCGCGGGCGCTGGGCCTTGGAAGTCGCTCCAAGCCAGTTGTTTTTTCCGGTTGACCAAGAACGACGGCATCGCTGCCTCCCTGCTGTTGGCCGTGCAATGATAGCACGCGAGAAATACGGGTAAACGGCTAGCGGGTGGTCTCTTCAATCTCGGAAATCCAGTCACGACGCTTCAACACTTCGCGGGGCTTGGGACCGTCGGCGGCGCCCGTCTGCACCGGTCTCGCACGGTCACCACGCCCCCTTGTCGACAGCTTGAATGTATGGCGGTGTAACGGCTCGATTTCTTGCCAGCGGACGTCATACGGACACAGGTGGGTATTAGGCATGGCTTGCGGGTTGGCGTCATTGCCATTCTCCACACCTTCAATGGGCGGTTAGAATTCAACTCGCATGTGCACACCATGGTCACCGGCGGAGGGTTGTGCGAGTCCTCCGACATCTGGGCTCCTTGCGTGTACTACGATCGCGACCTGCTGATGACGGCTTGGCAGAGGGCCGTGATCGCGCTTCTCCGAGCGGCACTGCGAGCCGCGCAGCTCCGGACGGAGCTAACCGCTGGCCAGATGGGAGACCTGCTGACTCATCTGGAGAGATGCTGGTGGAGCATCAAGATTCAATTGTTCGAGGACAAGTGGCATGTCCTGCAGTACGCCGGTCGTTATGTAAGACAGCCTCCCGTCGCGCAGCGCCGTATCACCTGGATCGGGCAACGAACTGTCAAGTGTTGGTACAAAGACAAAAAGCTGCGTCGCCGGGTGGAGGTCTGCTCACTCAAGGAGTTTGTCGATCGTTGGACCCAGCACATACCGGAGCGCTATCAACACGCGGTTCGGAGCTTTGGGCTGTTTGGTCCTCGCGCCGTCGGGCAGAGTTCAGCAGCTATCTTTGCTCTTCTAGGGCAGAACCAAATGCCACGCCCCAAGCCCCCCGCTGGGCAGATTCTATAAAACGAGACTTCGGACATGATCCACTCCTCGACCGCACTGGGAAAAGAATGAAATGGACGCGACGAATAGCGCCAATGGCTAATCGCTAGTCAGACTTGTCGCCACCGATACCA
>Ga0182018_10005054_pt1 | contig 10784 bp, 9 predicted proteins | sample 812P2MmetaG_FD_120490 | JGI IMG/M metagenome (GOLD analysis project Ga0182018, IMG submission 120490) | Permafrost microbial communities from Stordalen Mire, Sweden - 812P2M metaG | ecosystem: Environmental > Terrestrial > Soil > Wetlands > Permafrost | place: Sweden: Stordalen | collected... | reverse complement strand
TTTCTCCACCGAACCATCCGTAGAACCGTTATCGGAGACGATTACTTCGTATTCAATCCGATGAGTGGTCTCAGAGATTGAGCTTAGGCAATTCTCAATAACCTTCCAGTCGTTCCAGCAAATGATCACAATAGATAGTTTCATGGCCTTCCTGCTCTCCTTAGATTGTTTCAAATTCCTTCATGCCGGTCGATTGATCAAAAAGGCCTGTTCACAGCTCGGGAAACAATCGATTGGGCGCCTTTGGTATCCGTGTCCATCGTATGGGTAACATACATTGCAGGAACCGGGTCGGGGGCCAGTATTGCTCTTGAGCGTTGCGTGCTGGAGGCACGAATGGCCATCGTAGCTGCGGGGATCATGGCTAGGAAGAGGTACCACCAAACACGAATCCTATCGAAGTAGTCAATTCCCCAGAAGCCCATAACGTGCGTGAAGAGAACTGCGCCTAGACACCAGAAGAACCACTCCTGCCGCCGCCCTTCGACTCGCTTCCTGGCCCTTCCGATCATCCCAAAACCTCGGGATATGATGACAATGAGCAAGATGAAACATGCGATTCCGCCTGATTCGGCTTGAAATACATATTCGTCACATTGGTCCCATGTCACAAAACCCCAAGTAGCGTTGTCCTTTGTTCCCAACAGTGCCCAATCAAAAAAATGCCGCGCAGCCAGGTCGATGAGATGGGCTCGATCCCACCCGTGCCCACCAACAACGTCGAATCTTGCAATTATGAACCACACGGGTGCCTTCATTACCAATGCAAGCAGAAGAACCGTGGCGACAATGCCCCACCGGACCCTCCGCATGTATTTACGAATAGGCCACAGACAGAGTGCCAGAATCCCTCCCAAAAACGTGGTTATTCCAGTCCCAGACATCGAGGTGACAACGATTACGGTCGATGCTACAAGTCCTAAGATCCCAAGCAATTTATCCTTGCCTGTCTTCCAAAGCCAGAAGCACAGCGGAAATAGCGTCGCGCCAAATGTGCCTGAGGTAATCGAGTTCGCAAATGTTCCCTGCGCTCGCACCCTGCCTAGCCGAATCCAAGGCACGATGGGATCGCTGTTGATGTAGCTGAAGACATTGACCCGCGTCAGAAATTCGAATCCCATGCAGAGAGATAGCACTGCTGCTACGATGACCAGGGCCTTGGAGACTTGCAAAACCGCATCCTGATTCTGAATGAAGTATCGGCACACGAGATATCCGCCGCCCGCTTCCAGCAAAAATCCGGACTCGTATGTGATCGAGCTGAGGGTTCTGTTCACCAACACAAATACCATGGTGTGAATAAGGATCAATGCGAAAACGGCCTTATCGATCAGTTGAAGTTTCGGGACAAACAGAGAAGATTTGCTGGATAGTCTGGTACGAAACAACCGGATTAATCCGGCGATTATTACGATCCTGTGGGCGAAGAAGTGAAGCCCGCCAAAAGAGAGTTCCTGCCCCCACGGGGTCAAGAACGCAACTACGATCAGGGGTACAAGTGCATACCTCTTCGGCAACGAGAACGTCGCCAGCACCGCCAACAACGTAATGACCAGCACAATCGGGTGCATGTTGGACCCGTCTGCGCCGCTGCCAATTTGGATGTTGGTGCCCATTCCTAGGTCTGCACAGCCTCAGTGTGGATTGAATGCTCTGGCAAAGGAGTAGTTTTCATCGGGATGAACCAAGGCGACCGGCGGATCGCTGCATCACAATAGTGCTCAATCCTGTCGAAGACATAGCCTGATAATGCTGAAAAGGAGGCTCGCTTTTCGCGCAGACCTGCAATCCAAAGTCTCCGCCGCGTCCTGGCAATGGCATTGTGCATCTGCTTTTCCAGGGGATTGTTTCCCCCCATTGTTAAAAGATCCACCAGCACATCTTCCCGAATCTTGACTTCAATTTCACGGAGTCCGGCCATTCTTCCCGCTGCCTCAGCCGACAGGCTTCCCTCGGAACCCTGATTCCAGATAACCAACGGTTCTCGAATGAAGGCGAAGGGACCTAGCAACGACAACCGAAGCGCCAGGTCATAATCTTCGAGGAACCTCAAATTCTCGTTGAATCCGCCGACCTTCTCTAGTGCACTGCGCCGCACCGCCGCCACTTGATTGAAGAAGAGATAGCGGTCCGTCAGTACCTCGGTCGTATTCGACCACAGTCCCTCTTCCTGCGCTGGATTTAGACAAGCATTTCGGAACGATGTGCGACGAGGACGGCTGGCGAATCGGAGTTCGGCGTTACACACGCAACACGGAACTGAGCTGTCAACCCTCTGCAGCGCCGAAACCTGGCGCTCAATTTTCTTTGGTAGCCACTGGTCGTCCGAGTCCAGGAAGGCAACTATTTCTCCCTTGGCTTCCGCGATTCCGTGGTTTCTTGCAGCGCTCGGGCCGGCGTTCTCTTGGTAAATCATCCTGATTCGATCGCCGAATCGGCTCAAAGCGTGCGGTGTGTCATCCGTTGACCCATCGTCTACTACGATGATCTCAATGTTTTTGTATGTTTGCTCAAGGATGCTCTTAATCGACTTGCCGACTAGATTCGCCCGATTGTAGGTGGCGACCACGGCGGTGACCAGGGGGGATTCTCGGTGAATAGTGCGACGACCGCTCCATCTTTCATTCTCATTGCGGTTACCGATAGAGGTGTTTCCGTTTGTGATGAACTGAGTGGCTAGCATCAGTGCGCGCATCCCGGCCGCTCGCTCACCGGCAAAATGACGCCACGAACAATGTCCCTCGCAAGTGCTCTGCGGCCCGCTCCCCATTGTCTCCCTGGTAGGTATACTCCGGCACACAGCGAAGCTATAAGCTGACGCGTCCTGGACACAATGTCGTCGGACCTATACAGCTTCTGGCGCAGACGATAACTCGTCTCAAGCTTACGATAGCCAATCGCGGCGGCCTTAACTCGCGCTTTCTGAGGCTCAGCCAGCTCATTCTGAAGCCGCTCAAGGATATAAGCCCTCTTCCCGGCAGAAATCTCTCGCGACCTGAAGTTGGTCAAGTCAGTGACCTTCACATGGTCCATTTGCGAGGGAACTCCGAAATTGCGTGCCCACACTGTCGCGTTTCCTCCATGCCGCCGATATAGGGCTAGCGGTTTGGCAATATAGGCGATGGTTCCCATGCAGGATGCAAGGAAGAAAAACCACTGATCGTGAGCCTCCACTTCACTCGCGTTGAAGAGATTGGATGTTTCCGGCCAGTGTCCAGAGAATCTTCGAAGGTGAGAACGAACTACTAAAGTCATCCCTAAGATAAAAAGCGATGGATGAACGGAGTTCGGTGGATTGACGGTCCGCGGTGCTCCATGTCTATCGAATGTGGCCAGCGGCTTAAGCTCTCCGGACACGACGGTCACGTTATGGTAGGCGAGCAGGACGTCGTCGTGGGTAAAAGCCGCAAGGCAGGCCTCCAGTTTATCTGGAAGCCAAACATCGTCCTGATCCGAAAAAGCAATAAATTCGGATTGGCATAATCCTGCGGCTTTCATAAAGTTCGCTCGAAATCCTAACTGATTGGCATTGCACTCAACGCGAACCGGAAAGGGTGCGCGGGCCGCGAACGCGGCAACTAAGGCTAGGGTGTCATCTGTGGAGCAGTCGTCGGTGATAACAAGCTCGCTCGGCAGTACGGTCTGACGGCTAAGGCTTTCCAATTGCTCTGTGATGAAGCGCGCACCGTTGCAGGTTGCCATAGCGATTGATACGGTATGCATATTCCGTTCCATTTGGCACAAACGGCTTTGGCGTCGCGCATAAGAATAGCGCCACATAATGAGTTCACATGGTGCACGGCTATGCCGGGTTAGGCCCTTCAGACACCGCTCGCCCCTCCTCCATTTTGGAAGCGCGTTGCTGGTCGAGCCACAATCGCAATCTGAAGAAATCTCATGTCGTGGAAATTACCGAACGAAATGACGTTTAATGCTCTATATGCCCACCAAACGACTCGGTTTGCCCTTGGAATTGCCGAAAAGGGCTTGATGCCGCAGACCTTATCCAGTGAGAATCCCTCTCGCTCAAACATTTGAATAATACTCAATTTAGTGAAAAACCGGAGGTGTGTCCGATCCAATACACCGCAGTCCCGGTATTCCCACCGAGCATGGCGGACTAAATCCCAGACAATTGGAAAGTTCCGAACGTTAGGGATCGAAGCCACAATGACACCGCCCGGCGCCAACAATCCGCGAGCATAACGCAACGCCTTCTCCGGAGCGAGCATGTGTTCCAGCACATCGTTGAAGAGAATGCAGTCAAAAGTGCCTGTGGGAAGGTTGAGTTCGGGGCCGAATATACCCTCAATCACGTTATCCAGCCTCGCCCTTGCAATTACCGCGGCGGACGTGGTTGGTTCGACCCCCCAGACCTCGATCCCTCGAGCCATCTTCAGGGATTCTCCAAACGCGCCTTCAGCGCATCCAACGTCCAGCACGCGCTTGCAACGCACTGGCACGAAAGGCAGCATTTCAGGCCGTGGGCACTGAAAGTAATCCGATGGTTTCGTCTCGTATTCGAGCTGTTCCATTTCTGCGATCATGAAATCGAAACCTCCCTGACACGGTTTTGCAAAATCATGCCGCTCATTTCATGAAAGCAGCGAAAGCGGCTGAATAGCCCATGAGTCAAACCGACGACCGAAATTGTGAATAAGCCCCTGATACCGAGAGTGAGAAGCGTGGTCCCAAACGAATTTGGCAACAGCGAAGTGAAGAACCAACCCACACCAAGAGCCGGGATGACCGGCCAGACGTTTGACAAGATATCTCCGAGGCCAACAGAAAAGTTGCGGCGCAAAGATGGCAGATAGACCATGGCCTGCGAGAAGTAGGCGATGAGCACAGCGGCGGCAACCATATCAATCCTTTTCATTCGCAATGCGACCAATAGCAGTGCTACTTCAACCGCACCCGCCAATAACGTGGCATACAGCAATGTTCTGGTTCTTCCGCGAGCCATGAGATACGGACCCAGGGGCTCAGTCACCGCGCGAATGATCCCATAGATGCAAAGAATCCTAAAAGACACTACTGCCGGAAGCCATTTGTTGGTTCCTTTGCCAAGGAACGTCACCAGAAAGAATGGCGCATTCACAAGTAGCGCTGTGTTTGCGACTACAGCGATGAAAGCTACCAGGTCCACGGTCTTGAGGTACCAACGCCGGACCGCGACAGCGTCATGTTGAATCGCTGAGAAAGCCGGGAACAGCACATTGTTTACGGTGCCAGAGAGAATTACACAAATGAAGCTGCCCCAGGTAAAAGCCAATGCGTAATAGCCCAGCTGGATGCTTCCCATGGATGCGCCAACAAGAAAATTGTCCAGGTTGAATATCACAAAAACCAGAACGCCGCTTCCAAACAACGGAATGCCAAACTGGAGGTACTCGTGCGCATCCGCCCAGTCGAAGCGCAAGTGAACCGGAAATCTCTTTGTGAGTTGCATGACGATTCCCGTGGCAAGCGTTGCACCGACGTTGGCGATAACAACCGACCAGAAACTCCACCCGCGCAGAATCAGGGTAACCGCCGCAATGCACTGCACGGCTGCGCCCACTACTCCGGGAATCACCAGAGCGCGGTAATTCATCTCGCGCGTTAACATCGCCTGCGGAATAAATCCGATGCTGCTGATGAGGAAGTTCAGAGCCAGAATGCGGATCACATTCCCTGTTGCAGGGTGGTCGAAAAAATGCCGTGCGAACGGAGCGATCGACAAGGCAATGACGAACGCGCAGGAACTCAGAGCGATCTTTAAAGTGAGTGCGGTATCAAGATTGTGCTGCCGAACTTCCTTCCGCCGAATCACAGCATTACCCACTCCCATATCGCTGAATTGGCCCAGGAAACCGATGATGATGCCTGCGAACCCTACCACTCCGTAATCGCCGGGGGCGAGGTTCCTGGCCACAACCATGCTCGTCAGGGCAACGCAGAAGAGAGTAATCCCCTTGGCTAGGCTACTGTAGAGGATGTTGCGAAATGTTTTAGCTTTAGAAATCGTCGTTACCATTTTAGAGGACTAAAGGTAAATGTGCTGAGGGTCAATGCACGACGCCGGTCAGACCCGTCGGGGAGCCTAACGTGTGGACGTATGCACCCATATCCCAATTTCCCGATGGTGGTCTAGGATTCCCTACGTAGTCCTTGCATAGAGCACCAAGTCCCGGAACAGGTTGCCCCTTGCAGATGCTAGTAAGGTTCGTCCCAGCGCCGATAGCCGGCGAAGTCGAAGTCAACTGAAAGGTTGGACTGAGTTTAGGATTGGTCGTGATACTGTTGCGGTCGAATCCTGTCTTCGACGTCCACAAGGCCATTGTCTTGAACCAATCGCTATAGCGCATAGGGTTGTTGGTCCAGGTCCCATACCAAAGGTTATAGTTGCTGATTGCTATAGTGGAACCGCCGACAACGTTGTCAATTCCGGTCTCTCCACTCGCGCCGCTTCCGGAATATATGTTGTTCTCGATTACGGCGTTCGTGGCTGACGAGATTTTGGCGTATGCGATGTCTATACCGCATCCGATCATGGTGTTGTTGTAAAAATGCATGCCATTGCCGCCCAACCCGTTGTCTTCCGCCATTCCGCCGTTTGCACATCCTCCGCCGCTGGGCGCAATTATGTTATTGAAAACATAATGTTCGCCCATGTACGAGCCGCCCGTGAAAACCTCGATAAACATCGCAGTGTTGTCATTTGCTCCAAAGTTTCCATAGAAATGATTGTTGTAAATCATCACAGGCGGGGAGATGGTGCTGGTAGAGGTGGCAAATATGTGAACGCCGTCGTGGTGATCGTAGTCACTGGCCGTATCCCAATTCGCAAAATCGTGGATAAGGTTGTTGTAAATATATAACCCGCTTAACGATGAATTGCCAGAGCTCGCAACCGCAACACCATGGTCTACGTTCCAGATATTGTTATTGAAAACGGATAAATTTACGGTTCCAGCAGGGGTGTAGGATAAGCATACAGCCCAATGCGCGTCGTGGATAATGTTGTTGTCGACCGCGAGATTATTATTTCCGGAAAGCCAAAGGGCGTCATGCTGCCCCCGGTCGTTGCTCGTGGGTGTATGAACGTACATATCCGCAATCGTCAGGTTCTTGATTTCGCAGTTGTCGCAGGAGCCCATTGAAATTGCTGAGCCGTTCACTTGAAACTGGCACGGCCCGCCCGGACATGTGCCGTCGGGGCTTCCATTCAAGGTAGACTGAATCGTCCCCTGGGTTGAGCTGCACCGTCCCATCGGATCGGATGCTGTGCAGACTCCATCGACGACCAGATAAGACAGGTTTCCAATTTGGATCGCACCGCCTTGACCCCAATAGGGAGCGGTAAGAACGGCGCCATTCTCGAAGTGAAGGGTGATCGGGTTCGCGCTTGCGCCGCTACCATGAAACTTGAGATAACCGCTTGTACCCCCCGGCGCCGTGAATATTCCGCACAGGTGCACAGTTGTTCCAGCTCCAATTCGCCCAGCAGTTGAACCCCAGTTCGACGCCGTATTGAACCACGACACCGGGTGCGCATCAGCGCAGTCCGCTCCGGTTTCTGCTCCAGTTGCATCCTGGGCCACATAAATGTCCTTAGCGCTGCAGCAACCTGCGGCCAAAAACACATACATAACTGCGATCATGAGTTGATTCGTCCGGATCATCAGTTCCTCACTGGTTATTGTATCTAGACCGCCATCGTGCCGAGGACTTTGCGCGCTTGACTAGAGAGGCGGCTTTTCGTCTGCCTCGCTCGGCAATTTCCAAGGCTGGCACGGTCCTGCGCAATAGATTGTGTTCAAGAGGAAACCCGAAGGCGCGCGCGTAAAGCTGGCCAGCTCTCAGGCATTTCAGCACTTCATCCTCAGTGACATTTCCCGGAAGATCGAGCGCCATGGATAAAGGAAACAGTTGTCGGTCGGTGTGAAAATCCAAGCCCACAAATTGGATGGACTTCCTCGACTGAAGCAATTGGGGAGCGTTCCTGCTTGGCGCCCATCCGTCATACTTCCGGTTCCAAACCTCGACTCCAGTGAGGCGTTCAGCCCATTGACGCTCAAAGTCCTGCCATACGCCCCTTCTGGATGGATGGGCCAGCACCGCAGCACCTTCGGCCGAGTGTACCGCTTCCAACATTTCACCAGTCGGAAGACCTTCACCAAGAAATGGGACACCCCAAACGAGAACGTGGACGCGATTTGCCGGATCGCTATATTCGATCCCTGGTACCACCAGAATCTTGTCGGAGCTAGCCTCTGCACAGGCGTCGCGGTACTCTTCGAAACGGCGGCTGGTGAAACCGCGGTCATGCTCCGTCATGAGCAGTATGCGGCTGCCACGGTGGCTGAACTTTTCGCTCAGTTCTCTCAGCGAAAAGCGTCCGTCGTAAGACCATTCGGAGTGCACATGACATGTGGCAATGACTTCCATAAGGTTTAGAGTCGCGACTTGAAGACGTTGTCGTGCACCGTGTAATAGCAATCGGCAAAGAAGACTTTAAGGTCGTCGCGCCGCAAGTTGTAGAAGCTGTCATTGCGCCGAATTCGAAGAACCTCGCGCATTGTGCTCCATAATGATGGCCAACTCACCAAGGCTTTCGACTTTGGACCTTTCGCCACGAACAAGAGATGCATGATTTCGCGGCCAACGTGCCTGCAGATCAAGCCTGGGGTGGAAACAGGCGCTGTGACGACGTTAAATTGCGGGTCAATTGCCAACCTTGCTTGCCAGGCTGGGTACTCGAGTCTTTGTTTGCGTGCCAAAGCCATGCTTCCCCATGGCCTTCCATTGAGTTCGATGAACCATATTCTGCCGGCTCGATCACGCAATAGCTCGATCATGAACAGGCCCCGCCAGCAAGTATTCTCGATGAGCCGCCGCGCCTTGGCCTTTACATCCTCGGAGACAGGCACCGATGCGCACGCACTTGAGCCTGAACCCTGCGGGTTCATCATTCGCAGCCTGCGGTGAGCGCTCCAAGCACGAATTCCGTCGGGGCCAGCCAAGCCAAATATGCCTTCGCCAGTCCCAGCAACCAATTTCTGAATTAACAGCGGTACACGCTCCGCCCATTGCTCCACCGCGTGGTCCAGTTCCGCGCTATTCGCACAAATCCATGTGGGACACTTCACTATTCGGCCGTCATCAGTGGAGACGGGCCTGGCGGGTTTCAGGATTACGGGACAGGATTCCCCGGCGCTGAATCGGATAATCTCCTCTGCCTTGTGCGCCAACAGGAACGTCGGAACGTCAAAGCCCGCTTCGCATGCCGCCTGAAACTGCATGTGTTTGTTTAATGCCAACTCTGCAGCGCCGTCCTGTGGGCCGGCCAATAGCCACGGCCGTTCCACTTGAAGCGCACTGCACAGCCAGACAGCCTTGTCGTCAAGAGGAAACAGAATCCGGCAGGCACCATTGGAGAAGGCACCCAGATTTGCAAGCAGCAAGCTTAGGTCCGACAGAGATCTCTGCGGGTCTACTTCCGGCGGGGAAATCTCGTGACAGACTACATGCCGGCTATGTCGCAGCGCCGACGAGTGTCCCCTGCGGGCAAATGCGACCACCTGGAAGCCATCATCCACAAGACTCCACACCACTTCGGGCGCGGACAACGCCTCCGCAAAGCCAACCAGAACAATGTCTCGCGAACCCGTCTGAGAAGAAGTCGGAGAAAGTGGAGGACGGAACGGTTCTACGTGCCTCGCGACTTGGCTCATCCGGAGCGACTTCCAACAATGGGGATACAGTAGCGGAGGGCAATCGGAGAGTATTGAGCCAAGCGGAAAATTCCCCCCTCTGTCAGGAAACGGTGCTCCTCTGGATTGATGGGATGCGTTTCCACCTCGACAACCGACTTCGTTGCAGCAGTGAAGATGCGACCCAGCCGCTCCGGGGGCTCAATCGGCAGCAAGTTGAAGAAAAAATCGGCCAGTCGATGTCGCCTGGACAGGATGTCGTCGATGACTTTGCGGTAAAGACGATTCACCCCGCTCTTTTCCCCTGGCTGAAAAGAGAAGTTTCTCCGGGCAATAGTGCCCTTTGGCAGCAAGCCGGCAAGAAGAACATTAGCGCAGAGGTGCATGTGATGATGTCCATCCACGCGGCGTGCATCTTCCCCGTAGATCCTGTGGAACTCTTCAAGCTGAGCTTTCACAAGGTATTCGAAAGAATTTGCGAGTCCTGGATGATACACAACTTGGGACAGGCGGTTGCCCAAAAGAAAGTGAGCGGTTCTCGCTTGATGTTTGGCGAGACGAGTTGGCAGGATATGCGCCGAAAACAACGTCGTAAAGTTCAGGTGAAGCCCGACGTCGACGTCCCGCTCCTTCGCCATCGCACCGGCCCGTTCCGAGTCTTCCATGAATACCATGCCGCTTGCTGAGGAGACCGAACCTCGGACCACGCACTCGAAAATGTGGTCGGTCGTCTCAACATCGCGCCCCCAGTCATCTGCGTTGATGATCAGCATACCTGTGTGCGCGGGACCACTTCCCGGTGTGGCCATTCTCCTCTCGAATGTTGGGCCTAGTGCTGGCCCCATCCCCGTCGGAACATCACCTAAGAGCCTCACTATTTGCTACTCTCTTTGCCGTGTTTCCAGTTTATCTGGTCGGCCGCGAACCTTATCGCAAAACTGTGAATCGTGCGTCTCTTTGGGATTGAACTGCAATCTGTTTGTCCCAATGGAGTTACCTGCATTTTTCTACAAAGATGGAATCCTATCTTGCAGTTCGACTCCTCACAATCACTGTCGCTCGATTTTTTGACAGCACATCCTATGA
>Ga0182018_10005053_pt1 | contig 10785 bp, 10 predicted proteins | sample 812P2MmetaG_FD_120490 | JGI IMG/M metagenome (GOLD analysis project Ga0182018, IMG submission 120490) | Permafrost microbial communities from Stordalen Mire, Sweden - 812P2M metaG | ecosystem: Environmental > Terrestrial > Soil > Wetlands > Permafrost | place: Sweden: Stordalen | collected... | reverse complement strand
GGCGCAGCCGTCGGCGCTGTCGCGGGCGCAGGCGCAGGGGCTGCGGGAGGCACTTTCACCGGCAACAAGGAAATCGTTCTTCCCGCGGAGTCCGTTCCCAGCTTCAAGCTTGAGCAACCGCTCGAACTGAAATAAGCTGTTCCCGGGGCTCGGCCCTCCGTCCTAGCCGCGATGCTCTGCTCGGTGGGCAGTTGCCCGCCGAAGCTGAGAGCTGACCGCGGAAGGCTCCCATGCTTGATTTCGCTCGCTTCCAGGTCCTCACCTTCGATTGCTATGGAACACTCATCGACTGGGAAACCGGCATCTTCTCTGCATTGCGTCCCATCCTTGCTCGACACAGTAAGATCATCGCCGATCCCGCGCTCCTCGAACTTTACGGCGAACTGGAAGCCGAGGCCGAGGAGGGTCCGTTTCGCCCGTATCGCGAAGTTCTGCGGTCGGTCGTGCGCCGCCTGGGGAACTGTCTTCGCTTCACGCCCACCGAGGAAGAGGTCAATTCATTGCCCGAATCGCTCGGTCATTGGCAAGCCTTTGGGGATACGGTCCCCGCGCTTCGCCGGCTCGAGCGACGCTATTCGCTCGGCATCCTGTCCAACGTGGATGATGACCTGTTCGCCTCGACCGCACCGAAACTCGGCCTCCAGTTCGATCACGTCATCACGGCGCAACAGGCGCGCGCCTACAAGCCATCGCTCGCCATCTTCAAATTAGCCGAGGAAAGAATCGGGGTCGCGCCCGAGCAATGGCTTCACATCGGCCAAAGCGTGTACCACGACGTTATCCCAGCCCAATCGCTCGGCCTAGCGACCGTGTGGGTGAATCGCCCCTCCCGCCGGGCTGGCGTCGGCGCCGTGAAGGCCGGCTCCGCCCAGGCCGACCTCGAAGTCTCCACGCTGCGCGAGTTGGTCGATCTCGCGGTCGGTGGCGAAAGCTAATCGGCCCGGTAGACGATGCGCCCTCCCACGATGGTGGCCACGGCTTTTCCCGTGAGCTGCCAGCCGTCGAAGGGGGTGTTGCGCGACTTGGAGTGGGACTTGGCCGCGGAAAACGTCCAGCGCTTCTTGGGATCGAAAATGGTGAGGTCGGCGAAGCTGCCGCGAGCGAGGGTCCCCCGTCCGCGCAGGTCCACCACCCGTGCTGGGCCGGCGGTAAAGAGCTCGACGATCCGCGCCAGCGGAATCCCCTGCTCGCGATGCAGCCGTGTCACCGCCAAGCCGAGCGCAGTTTCAAGGCCTGTGATGCCGAAAGCGGCCCGCTCAAACTCGATGCATTTCTCGTGCATGGCATGGGGAGCATGGTCGGTGGCGATGGCATCCACGGTGCCATCCGCCAGGGCGACGAGAAGCGCTTCGCGGTCCGAGGCCGATCGCAGCGGCGGATTCATCTTGCAGTTGGTGTCGTACTCCCCTATATCGACATCGGTCAGCGCAAAGTGGTGCGGGGTGACTTCGCAGGTGATGCGCATCTTGCCGCGCTTGCCCCGGCGCACCGCCTTGAGCGCATCGGCCGTCGAAAGATGCGCCACATGCAGACGCGCTCCGGTGAACTGCTGGGCCAGCAGCACGTCGCGCTCGACGATCGAGGCCTCGGCCGACGCCTTCATCCCGCGCAGCCCCAGGCGGAACGACGTGGGACCTTCATTCATCGAGCAGCCTTCGGTCTCGCGCGTATCTTCGGCGTGCTGGATGACCGGAAAACTTATTTCGGCCGCCAGCCGCAGGGTCTCCCGCATGATGCCGTCGTTGAGGATGGGCTTGCCGTCATCGGTCACAGCCACTGCGCCCGCCCGCTGCAGCGCGCGAAAGTCGGTAAGAGCGGCGCCTTTGCTTGACTTGGTGGCGGCGCCGATGGGGAAGACATTGACCACGGCTCCATGCTGGGGCTGTTGCATCCATGTAACCCATTCCGGTGAATCCACCACGGGCTGCGTGTTCGGCATCGCGCAGACGGAGGTGAAACCGCCGGCCGCCGCGGCCGCCGTGCCCGTGGCAATGGTTTCCTTGTAGCCCTGGCCGGGCTCGCGCAAGTGAACGTGGAGATCGATGAAGCCGGGTGCAACGATCAGCCCGCGCGCGTCGAAATTCTCCGCCGTGCTTCTCCGAATCCTATTCGGGGGTGCAAGTTCGGCCACCCGTCCGTCGCGCAGCAGGACGTCCATGGGGGCATCGATCCGGGACGCGGGATCGATGACATGGCCCCCCCGAATCAGCAGACTGCTCGAGCTTCGCTGGTTCTGTTTCATTGCCAACGGCCGGCCTCTGGACTTCTGTTCCGCCGAGTCACCGATTGCAGAAACCGCTGTCCCGGTTCGTGATCTACGCTCGAAACGTCGCCGACGATTTTCCGCGTGCGGCCCGCAGCTTTCGACGGGCTGCGATCGGTGCCCATCCGCGGGACAGCCAGCGATCGCCTCAACGCGCCCTCCCCAAGGCTTTGGCCAGGATTGCCATGCGCACCGGCACGCCGTTGCGCACCTCTTCGACGATCGCGGATTGCGGGCAATCGGCCACTTCCCAAGTAAGCTCCAGACCTCGGATGATGGGTCCGGGATGCATCAGGAGCGCGTCCGTCTTCGCCAGCTTCAGCCGGGCCATCGTCATCTGGTAGCGCGCGACATAGTCCTGCACACCGATTTTCTGACCCGCCAACCGTTCCTTCTGGACTCGCAAGACCATGACGACATCCGCGCCATGAACCGATTCCTCCACCGTCCGGCTGATGTGCAGGCCGGGCGCAAGGCTCGTGGCCAGCTCCGGGAGAAATTCCGGGGGTCCGCAAAGCGTGATCCTTGCTCCGAACTTGGTGAGCAGGTGAATCGCGGAGCGCGCCACCCGGCTGTGATAGATGTCGCCGACGATTGCGACCTGCAATCCCTTGAGGGTTTTCTTGTGACGCAGGATGGTATAGGTATCGAGCAGAGCTTGCGAGGGATGTTCGTGCATGCCGTCGCCGGCATTGATGACCGGAATATCCAGGTGCGAAGCCATCAGGTGAGGTGCGCCGGCACGGGGATGGCGAATCACGATGACGTCGGCGCCCACGGCTCGGAGGGTATAGGCCGTGTCGAGCAGCGACTCGCCCTTCTCGATGCTCGATCCGCTCGAGAGAACCAGAGTAGTCATGGCGCCCATCGACTTGGCGGCAACCTCAAAAGAACTGCGCGTCCGCGTGGAGGCTTCGTAGAAAAGAAGGAGCACGCGTTTGCCCCGAAGTAAGGGGCGCGGCTTGAGCGGGTTCATGCGGCGGGCCAGTTTGAGCAATCCGAGGATTTCCGCCGGCTCACAATGTTCGATGCCAAGCAGAGAACCGTGCGCCGCCTTCGCCCGGGTTCGAGACTGGTTTTGGCTTGTACTCATGGTCCGGGGCAAGGCCCCAAAAGCCTTCTGGACTCGACCGCCCCCTAGGTTCGTTTCTCTAGCAGCAGCACTTTGTCCACGTCATCGACCTCGCGCAACTGCACTTTAATGATCTCCTGGTCCGTGGTTTGCACTTTGCGTCCCACGAAGCTCGCTTCGATCGGCAATTCGCGGTGGCCGCGATCGATCAGCACACACAGCTGAACCTTCCGGGGGCGTCCCTGGCGGAATAACGCATCCATGCCGGCACGCACCGTGCGGCCGGTATAGAGCACATCATCGACGAGAATGACGTTTTTGCCGGTCACAGGAAATCCAATTTCTGTCTTTTGTACAACCGGCTTGGGGCCTAGGGTCGAAAGATCATCGCGATAGAGTGTGATATCGAGCGTGCCCACGGGCACCGGGCTCTTCTCGATCCGTTGAATGAGTTGCGACAGGCGCTGTGCCAGAGGAACGCCGCGCCGCCGGATGCCGACCAGGCCTAGGTCGTTGGCGCCGTTGTTCTTTTCCATGATTTCGTGAGCCAGGCGCACCAGGGTGCGCTCGATTTCTGACTCAGACATCAGTTGAGCCTTTTCGTGCAAGCCGGGGGATCGGGGGGATGATTTCGGAGGCATGGACGCTGCATCATACGCGGGCGAAGCCGTCTGGAGCAAGACGGAATCGCACGATCGATCGCCTAAGTGCCCCCGAATCAGGCCGGTAGGCGAGAGGTGACAGCCCGCTCCGCGCCCCATGTCGAGGGCAACGACTTCCCGGCCTTCCGGGATGCCGGCGCGGGGGCCGGGGGCGGAGCGAGCCGCACCGCCTTACAGCCGGTCCTTGCGGCGCAGCATGGCCGCGCCAATGGCTCCGCCTAGGCTCGAGACCATCAGGAAGACGATCAACATCATGATCAGGCCCATGATCAAGACCAGGTCAAGGCCCTGTGGAGTCTTCAAATATTGGAACACTTGCTGTGCCTGGGGATCGGAGTTTCGCGCCGCGGCTTGCTCGACGGCCTGGCCGAGCGCGGAGCGGAACTCACTGCCGGCGCGAAAAAGTGCTGTCAGAAGGCCAAAAAAGATGAAACCGAGCGCTCCGCTGACCGCGCCCAGGCGAGCCCCCGTGCCCGGCGCCGGATTCGCATTGGGGACGCGGCGTCGGTAAAACAGGACCGAAAGAAATCCCGCCGCCAGCATACCCAGGCCGACCGAGGCGCCCAGCGGAATGATCATCAGCATGGCGGCAATGACTCCGGCGCGGGCGGCGGAGGAGAATGCCTGGGGCCAATAGATGGGCGCGGCGGGAAGGAGGGAACTGGTCGAAGACGGCTCGCTGAGCGTGGTTTCCGAAACCGCGATTCCCTCGCTGGCTGCTCCGCCGCCCACACGAATCTGCGGCGCGCTGCATTGCGGACAGAAGGCAACGCCGTCCTCGACCTCTGTTTTGCATCGATAGCAGGGATGTTCCACGGAGTTTCAAGGTACCGCAGGGCGGGTGAGTGAGGCAAGAACGGGGAGCCCAGCGCGGAGCGCTCTCAAATCGTGTCCTTCCCATGGGTTTCGACGTAGACCAAGGTAAACTCCGAACCCTTGTCCGCGGGCTTGATGGCCACGATGCGCTGATTGTCGCGGGTGCCCGCTTTGAGTTCGATATTGCTGCCAGTGTCGGGGCCGCAGGAGAGCTCGTTCGACATGCTCTTCGAGTCTCGCTCATAGTTCACATCGCCGGTGTGGCATTCGAGGACATCGCCGTACTTCTTGAGCGCCGTTTTATAGTAGGCGATGAGGGCCGTAGGGGTAGCGCCGGACTCGTAGTCGACGGCCACCACTTTCAGGCCATAGCCCATGCCTGAAATGTCGACATTGGCACTTTTGTCTTCGCCCGAGCCAGCCTTCTCTCGGACACGAGCCCCGGGATAAACTGGAATGCCGGTATCGCGCGCGTCGGCGCTCTTGTCGACGTGAATGCCGCCGAATGGAGTGTTGATGTCGACTTTCTTGTCCTGGCCGCCATCGTCCTTCTTCACGCTGATGCTGCAGGCGGGCAGCCCTGACAAGAGAAGCAGAACCAGGGCCCATGGGATCCACGATCGGTTGGCTAACCAGCCAGCGGCGGGAGGTCTAGTGATTCGCATGGAGGCCACCTTTTGAAGCCAGAACTGCGGGAACTTCGATTCCGGCACCGCGCTCGGCAACGCCTGGAATGCTTACCGGCAAATGACCATGAATCGCGATTTCTCCGAACAGCGCTTTCACCATGCTGACTTCTGAAACCGCCGCGTTCGAGAAGCTACAAACATAATCCTCAATCGCCGGGAAGTCTTGCGCCAGGTAGGGGTTCCCCATGGCCAGGACGATGGTTTTCTCGGCGTCATGGGCGAGTATTTGCTGCATTAAGTCCGCGCTAGCTCCGGCCAGTGAAACCGAATTGACTGGACCGTTGGCTCCCGCGATGGCTTTCCCTGCCGTCGGAACCGAGTACGCCACGGCGACCACGGCTCCTGCCTCGTGCACAGCGCTGAGGATTTCATTCGACTCGGCGCTGGCGATTCGCGGATCGACATAGATGACATTGGCATCGGGCACACGGTCTTTCAACTGAAGCTCGAATTCGCGCCCGCTTGCCGTGCGCACGTCGTCCGAAAAAATTACGGCCACGATCCGATTATGCACTTCCTCTAACTTCTGATACGGAAGCCCACTCGCAACAGTTCCCGATTGTTTCAGCGGTAAAATCTTGCCGTTGTCGCGCACCAGTGTAATGGCCTCGGCAGCGACCCGCTGGCCAAGAGCCAGGTTTTCCGGCCGGCCGACCACAGTGGAGACCTTGTCGATGTCCACCAGACGATTCTTCTCGAGACCGAGGGATGCTTTTGCTTTCAATATCTTAAGGACAGAGGCATCGAGGCGTTCCCGGGGGATTTCGCCGCTCTGGACGGCTTCGAGCAAGGCCTTATAGGAAGCGTCCAGGTCGGCTGGAATGAGCAGGACGTCGTTGCCAGCTTTGAAGGCATCGACGGCGGCGCGGCCGATATTGGAGGCGTAGAGACGGGTGAGGCCGGCCATGTCGAGCGCGTCGGTGATCACCAGTCCCTGGAAACCGAGTTGGCGCTTGAGCAAATCGCTGACGATTGCGGGCGAAGTGGAGGCAACGCGGTTCGAATCGGGCTCGAGAGCAGGCACCGTGACGTGCGCGACCATGACCGAATCTACTCCCGCCGCGATCGCTTGGCGGAAGGGCGGCAGCTCGACCGACTGCAGATGCGACATATCCGCGCTCACGCTGGCCACGCCGAGATGGGAGTCGGTCGCGGTATCGCCGTGTCCGGGGAAGTGCTTGGCGGTGGTCAGCATTCCATTGGCGCGCGCGCCGCGGATATAGGCAGCGACCAGGTCACCGACCTGCTGCGGGTCGGAACCGAAAGAGCGCGTGTTGATGATGGGGTTGGCGGGGTTCGAGTTCACGTCGGCCACGGGGAAAAAATTCCAATGCACGCCGATGGCGCGAGCTTCCTGCGCGGTGGTTCGGCCGAAGGCTTCGGCGTAATCCGGCTTGCCCGCAGCCCCGAAAGCCATGGCGTGAGGGAACTCGGTCGCCCCGTGGATGCGCATGGTGAGGCCACGCTCGAAGTCGGCGGCGATGAGCAGGGGCAGTTTGGAATCCTGTTGCAGGCGATTCAGCAACTCGGCTGCTTCATAGGGCTGGGTGCGATAGAGAAACGGCGGATCGTAAGGCACGGTCATGGCAAACGATCCGATGTGATATTTGCTCATGATATCGCGGAGTTGAACATATTCAGGACTATCGACGTTGAGGTACTGCGCCCGCACCCAGATCATGAATACCTGCCCGACCTTTTCCTCGAGGGAAAGCCGGTGCAGGGTTTTCTCCGCCCACTTCACCGCGTTGCGATCAAGATGGATGGGGCCGGGTGGCTGATATTTGTCTCTGGGGAAAGCATTGGCAAAGGGGAACAACAACAGCAGAACGAGAGCCATGCGCCGAGGCATGAGAAGACGATAGCAGAGGACCGATGCAGGCGGAACCGGCTGGGTGGGCCGGACCTCCCCGAGTTCCGGTCCACCCTTGCCGTTGTAGGCTGGCTGAGATTGGAAGAGGGTACGGCCGGCTCCCGGACCGATGGTCAACGGAATGTAAATCGGTTTGCAGTTTGGTCAAAACCGTTTGGGTCGGAGGCCGGAATCAGGAAACTGAGAGCCCCGTCAACGCCGACCCTGGAGTTCTGCGACCTGCGTCAGGGCCTGGCGTTGCATTTCCGGGTCATCTCCGAAGCCGGGGAGCCACAGAACTTCGGGTTCGCGGCGGAACCAAGTCATCTGACGCTTGGCGTAGTTGCGGTGGGCTTGCTGGACCGCTTGCAGAACGGTTTCAGACTCCACCTCGCCGCGGAGCAGTTGCACGACCTGCTGGTAGCCGAGCGAGCGCAGTGGCCAGGCGGCATCGCCGTATTTCGCGAGCAGGCGCTCGGTTTCTTCGATCAGTCCGGCATCGAGCATCTGTTGCGCCCGCCGGTTGATGCGCTCATAGAGCGGATCGCGGCCCGGATTCAGACCGAGGCGCAGCACGCGAAAGCCCTCGAGCGAGCTACGCCCCTGTTTCCAGCCTTCGGTCATGGGCTGGCGTGAACGGAGGCACACTTCAATGGCGCGGATCAGCTTCGGAGTGTCGTTGCCGTGGATTCTTCGGGCGGCCGCCGCGTCCAGACGCCGCAATACCCGATGCAGATAGGTGGAACCTTTCTTCTGCGCACGCTGGCGCAAGCGCTCGCGCAGTTCCTCCGAGCGTTGCGGCCCGGGAAAAAGACCTTCGAGCAGAGCCCGGAGGTAGAGGCCGGTTCCCCCCACCACGATCGGCAAGCGTCTCCGAGAGCTGATCTCTTCGAGCAGCACGCGGGCCTGGCGAGCGAATTCGCCAGCGGTCATGCAGGCAGTAGGATCGACAAAATCGAGCAAATGGTGGGGGACGCGGGCGCGCTCGGCGAGGCTCGGCCGTGCCGTGCCGATCTCGAACTCGCGGTACATCGCGACCGAATCGCAATTCACGATTTCGCCGTCGAAACGCTCGGCCAAGGCAAGCGAAAGAGCGGTTTTGCCGCTTCCGGTGGGTCCGAGCACCACCACCAGTGGAGCCGCGGATGGCACGATCAGAGCGCGCCCCAGGGGATGCGATGGTGGGAACGGGACGGAACGAAGGTCAGAACCAGCCGGGCCATGACGGGGACGACGGCAGCTGCGAGCGCAAGCCGGAGCGATATCGGGGGCGCCTGCTGTTGGAGGCGCGGCTCGGGCTGGGATTGGGGATTTACCGTTGGCACCTGAACATTGTAGCGCCGGACGGGAGCACGGGTGAGTTGGCCGCCATACACTCACCGAGCAGAGCCTCAGAAACGAAAACGTCCCGGACTCTGTTTTGAGTCACGGGACGCTCGTTGAACAGCCCCTCCCCCGAAAGTCTGCTCACGACTAACTTAACGGGTCGGGCTGGGGCTGGGAATGGCCCGTTCGGGCCAGTTACCTACGAGTGCCCGGGAGGCTTATTTTTGCAGCGCGATCCCCGCCGGCGGCGCTGCAAACCGGCTAGCGGGGAGTCCATATGCGAAACTGGCCGCTGCAGTGCAGCACGCTCAACAGGTAAAGCATTCCGTCGTAGTAGCGCAGTTGTCCGGACGGGACCGGAGCAGCCCATAGAGCCTGCACAAAGTCCTTCGCCGTGGCATCGGTGGCTGCCAGGCTGGCCACGGCGTTGGTGGCGAGCAGGCCCGTCGAGTGGCGGGACGACAGCTCCTTGCCCGCGAGCGTGTAGACATCGCCATAGGTCGATAGCCCCTGCGCTCGAAAGAACATCTGGATGCGGTCGCTGAGCTGCTGCTCCTGCGGGGCCTTCCGCCACCACGACCAATCCACCGACCAGTTGCTGGCCGTACGCCAGGAATCGTAGCCGAAAACCGTCGACTGGGAGAACCGCGTAGGGTGTGGCGTGCCGTCGAAGTTGGCATAGGCGGGAGCGAGCCCGGTTTGCGGGTCGGTTGTCTTCACAAAGAAAGCCCGGCTGGCCTCAGCGGCCTCGGCCCAGAACTCGCGATCCGCGGGAGGTCCCCAGCGCGCCCACAGTTCGTAGAAGGCCGGGAGATGATACGAGGGATCGGTAAAGTCGCCGCGGTTTACCACCGGAACAAAGCGGATCATTTTCTGCTCTTCGTCCACTTCGTTGCCCACGCTCCGAATGCCGAACCTCGTAGGCCCGGTGATGACTTCCCGGTGCCGCATCGTGGTCAGCAACTGGTCGGCCTGGGCCTTGTAGTTGTAAATTCCCGGCCCGTTGCCCCAACGCGCCGCTGCGAAATACAACGACATGACGAAGTACTCCTCGCCATCCGGTGCCGCGGTTTCTTCGTTCGGTGTTCCATCGGTTTTGCACGACCAGGAAAAATAGCCGTACGACGGATGATGAGGATCGTCAATGTACATGTAGGTCTTGGCCCAGTTCCATAGGCCATCAAACTCCACCTTTTGGTTGAGCTCAACCGAGATCATCATGCCGTAAGACATGCCTTCGGTGCGCACGTCGTGGTTATTCCAATCGGTGAGGTAGGCGAGCGGTCCGTTGGCGTTTTTGCCGGCGGAAAACACCACGGACTGGGTTTCGGGATCCCCATGGAACAGCTGCTGATACGCGGTGTCGATCTTCGCCGAAATTTCTTTTTTCGAGTGCCCTAGTTCGGCAAAAAGGTTGCGATAGTGTCGGGTCGAAAACGCCCCTGCGCCGTCTTTCTTTGTCCCGGCCCGCGCATCCGGAACCGCGACCGACGCCAGGACGCCAACCAGGACGAGGAGTAGGGAAGAGATGACTCTGGTGGATTGCCGGGCCGATTGTTGATTCAAAAGTCTCATGCGGTGGTCGCTTCCTACCTGCAATCTTAATGACGCTCGATCGGTATTCGCAATTGGGCCGGAGTGCCTAGGGATCGGTCCGCGGACCAATGGTTGGGTATGGCGATGGCTCGATCCGGGCGATGCCCCGATGAAACTGGGTTTGACTTCCCGTCACCCGAAAGGCCGTCGTGGCTAGCGAGCCCTCGAACCGCTCGCCTCATCGGCTCAGGTAGGGCGGCTGGCGGGTGCGGCCTCTGAGCCGCCCCATGCTACACTGCGCTGCCTGGAGCCTGCATGAGCAATGAACTTACCCGGCGCCAGTTCCTCTCGGCCGGAGCAGCGGCCAGCGCCGCGGCTTTACCCACCTCGGGCATGTTCGCCGGCCCTCGCTCGGCGACCGAGGCACCCCAGCGCAAGTTCTATATGATTCTGAGCCTCGCCCGGCTCGGGTTTCACGGCAGCTTTCAAGAAGCCTTAGAGCTCACGGTCAAGCACGGTTTCGAAGGTCTGGACCCTGATCCAGCCTATTTTGCAACCCTCGGCGACGC
>Ga0182018_10005052_pt1 | contig 10786 bp, 7 predicted proteins | sample 812P2MmetaG_FD_120490 | JGI IMG/M metagenome (GOLD analysis project Ga0182018, IMG submission 120490) | Permafrost microbial communities from Stordalen Mire, Sweden - 812P2M metaG | ecosystem: Environmental > Terrestrial > Soil > Wetlands > Permafrost | place: Sweden: Stordalen | collected... | reverse complement strand
GGATCCTTGCCCAGCACACCGATGACGAACGGCGCGTTCCCCTGGGGAAAGGCCGTTGCAGGCCACTCGACGAATTGCGCAAAATTGAAGAGAAAGACCGCCTTCAGCTGATACTCGGAGACGGGCGCCGCAGCACCGCCGAGACCGCCTGCGATGAGCAGCAGTGCAAACTTGGGCCACATAGGCCGCGCGGCGATTTTTTTCAAAAACCCCATGCAATCTTTCCGAAAACGCTGCGCCCGATCTCTTCTCGCGCGGGCGACGGGAAGCCATACTCCGGGTGATACTCGTGCAGCAGATTCTGTCCCACGAGCGACAATTCGAGGCGTTTTGTGGCGTGCCACGCAAGCCGCGTATCAAGCTCAAAGTAGCTGGGTACGGTTCCGACAACCGGTCCGGCGGTCGGCCCATTGTTGATATGCAGCGTGTCTACCCAACGTACCGTGGCGTCCAGTTGCAAGTTGCGCGGCAAATCCATGGACGAACGCACCGACCACTGTTGTTGGGGATCTGCCGTTTCATTCGTCGCACCGGTGGCATCCACTTCTCCCGGCTTGACGTGAATGTTCTCCTGCAAGAGATCGTAGCCTGCATGCAAGCGCCACCAGTCGAGCATCTGATAGGTGGCACTCAGCTCGAGCCCGTAGGTGTCGCCCTCGAGATTGTTTTGGAAATAGATCGGATACGGAAAGACGTACAGGGCAGTCGTAGGAGTGGCCGTGGTGCTGCGCAGATCATTGTAGTCGTTGTAAAACGTCGACACCGAGCCAGACAATCTGGAGCCAAGCTGCGCTCGATAGCCGACCTCGTAGGCGATCAGCGTCTCCGAGACAAAGGCGGGATTGCCTTTGAGATAATCCGCCGGGAATTGAAACGGTGGCGGAGCGTCGATCAGGCCCGAAGGCACTTCCAGGTCCCGGTCATACCGCGACGGAGTTCGCACCGCCCGCGATACTGCGGCCCAGAGCATCTGCTTCGACGTGAGATCCCATTGTAGGCGCGTGCTGGGTTCTACTTCGAAGCCGGTGTAGTCGTTATGCTCGAGTTTCGAACCGATGGTGAGGTGCACACTCTGTGCGAGCATGATCTCATCCTGCAGGAATCCGCTATAGAGGCTTTGTTGAAGCACGGGCGGCACAAAACGCACCACGGACAGGTCTTCGTCCGCTTCATGCGTAGCGCGATAGCCAAGGCCCCAGACAAGCCTATGACGCTCGCCCCAGCCAAAGTGATACTGAAAATCCAGGTCGTAGGTGTCGAGAGCATCCGTCAAGGAGGCGGCAGGAAAGCCACTGTAGAACGCCGCCGGGGGACTGGCGGCGAGTGGCTGAGAGAGGTAGGTATGATCGTAATAGAATTGCAGGCTCATGGTCGAGTCGGCCGACACCGTGTGCGTCCAGCGGCCGAGAATGTTGCCGCCCGACAGGTCGGCATCGCCCGCTCCTCCGTACTCCTCTCTTCCATTGTAGAGATCGCCTTGCAAGGTCAGGCCGTTCTGCGCGGAAGGCTGCGCGTCCATGCGAAATCCGCCGCGAGTCATGTGCCATGAATCCTCCGCATTCGCGCCCGCACTCGTGATCTCATCACCGCGGTCGAAGTATTTCCCGTAGAAGCGCAGATAAACATCAGGAGCAACCTCGGCACCGTAGCGTGCGCCTGCCAGATCCTGCAGCTCCTTGCCCCCGGCCGCCTGGGCGTACAGCCCTTGCGTGTCCTGGGCGGATTTGGTGATGATATTGATGACGCCGTTGACTGCATTTGCGCCCCACAAGGTGCCGCCCGGCCCGCTGATGACTTCGATGCGGTCAATATCCTCGAGCAGATAATCCTGCACATTCCAAAGGACCCCGCCATAAAGCGGGGTGTACACGGCTCGCCCATCAATCAATACCAGCAGCTTATTCGCGAGGTTCGCGTTGAAACCCCGTGCACTGATAGCCCAGTCATGCGAGTTCTCCTGGGCCACCTCCAAGTTATCCGCGAGGCGTAGCGCCTCGGGAATGCTGGTGGCGCCAGAGCGGCGAATGTCTTCGCTGGTGATCACCTGGATGGCGGATGCCGCCTGCAGCAATTTTTTCGGCTGCTTGGACACGGACGTCACCTCGACGTTCATCAGCTCGTCCACGCTCAAATGCTTTAATTCACCCGCGGATGGCGCGTCGAGCGGAGGATCGGCGAGCGCCCGACTTCCGGACACCGCAAGAAGGAGACCTGTCAGTAGCGCTGCAGCGCGCCCTCGGCAGCGCTCAACGCCCGCAGAATTACCTGCCTTCGCGATAAAAAGCCGGAATTCATTAGCCATAGACCAGGGTTCCCTCCGGCACGCGCGCAGCCCTGTGGATCGCATCCAGCCGACATAACATGCGGTTCGCGCAGGTTCCCTGATCGCCCGCATACGTCAATAACTGCCCAAAGGTACGAGCGGCACAGCGTTCGGTTCCGCGGATTACGTCACGTGCATCACGGTTACGCTGCGCCAGGAAGCGGAAATGTGAACGATGTCTCAGTCGACGATTTTTCTAGCGGAAGTGCTCAATAACTTCAGGGGTTCTCGCTTGGCGTGCGCGCGGTATGTGCAATCATTCGATTCAGGGCAAGTTTCATGCGGGCTGCGAATTGACGTCGCAACCCGGCCCTGCTACCGGCGCGCAGCACTTGGGGTCGCGATTCCCTGGTGCGCATCGGCAACGCTCGGACGGCCAGTGGGATGGGAGGTCATGCCCGAGAGCCCATTAGAAGAGATCCGCATTCTCATTGTTGAGGACTCCGCGACCGATGCGGAACTTGCCTTGCACTTATTGATGCGCTCGGGCATGAGCTGTGACGCACGCCGCGTCGAGACCGCAGCAGAACTGCGCAGCGTGCTGTCGAGCTTTGACCCCAATGTCATTATCTCCGACTTCAGCATGCCGACATTCGACGGCCTCGCCGCCCTCAAAATGGCGCGTGAGCTCGCGCCGGACGTGCCGTTCATTTTTGTGTCGGGACAGATCGGCGAGGACCGCGCGATAGACGCATTGCATCGCGGTGCTGTCGACTACGTGCTCAAGAACAATCTTGCCCGCCTTCCTCCTGCGGTCAAGCGAGCGGTTGCCGAGGCGGCAATGCGGCTCCAGCAGCAGGCGCAAATAGCACGCCTTAATCGCGTCCTGCGTATGCTGAGCGGCGTGAATAGTGCAGTCGCTCGGATCCGCGAGCGCACTGAACTGCTGCGCGAGACCTGCCGTCTGGCGGTCGTCGTCGGCGGCTACTCGGGTGTCGTGGCCTTGGCAAAGGTCGTCGGCAGCGCTTTGATCCAGCCGGTGGCGTGGTGCGGGGCCAACGAAGCTCTGGCAGAGGCCCTCCGAAGTATCTGCGCTGACTGCGATGCGCGCGCGGACAACATCGTCGGTCGCGCGATCAAGTCCGGCAAGACGATCGTTTGCAACGACATGAGCGGCTTGGATGAGACCCGAGCTCTAAGTAGTCCTGGGGATCACGCGGGCCTACTATCCATAGTGGCGCTCCCGATCCTAGTCGATAACACCGCGATGGGCGTGCTGCTGCTTGCAGCGCGCGAGGCCGGGGCGGTCGGCGAAGAAGAACTTAGCATGTTGCAAGAAGTAGCCGGCAATCTGTCGTTTGCCTTCCAGTACATGCAAAAGGACACGAACGTTCGGTTCCTGTCGAACTTCGATCCGCAAACGGGGCTTGCGAAGCGATCGCTCTTTTGCGAGCGCCTCGCTCGATTTCTGCTTGATCCCGGCAAGCGCCGCTCTCGCTATGCAGTAGTCGTCTTCGACATCGAGCGACTGGGCATCATCAATGATTCGTTCGGCCGCCGAATCGGCGATCTCCTCCTCCAGCATGTTGCGGGCCGACTGAAGCAGCATTTTCCTAAGGCTGAAACCGTTGCCCATTTCGGCGGTGGCACGTTCGCCGTAGTGGGGGATTTCGACACGCGTACCGCGGAAGAATTGCTTACCGGCGCGCACGCGCGCGCGACTGCGATCTTCCGAGAGCCCTTCATCATTGAGCAACGCGGGATCCCGGTAGCTGTGCGATCAGGCTTGGCGCTACATCCGCAGGACGGCGTCGACGCCGAGACGCTGCTACAGCATGCCGAGGCAGCGTTGCTGCACGCGCAAACATCAGGGGCAAGGCAGCTGCACTACAGCGCTGAGCGCCATTCCCAGCTCATCGGCCGGCTAGCCCTCGAACACAAGCTCCGATTGGCGTTGGAGCGACGCGAGTTTGAGTTGCACTATCAACCGAAGGTGAGTGTGATCACGCGTCGTATCCAGGGAGTCGAGGCGCTCATCCGCTGGCGCGATCCGGAGGCCGGCTTGGTCTCGCCGGCTGCGTTCCTGCCGCTCCTCGAATCAGCGGGAGTCGCCGCCGAAGTCGGCGCGTGGGTGATTCAGCAGGCTGCCCTCGACTGTAATCACTGGCTGCGCGAGGGGCTGCCGCCGGTGCGCGTGGCCGTTAATCTATTTCCGGGGCAGCTGCAACAGCCGGACTTCACACCCCTGTTCCTGCGAGCCGTGCAAGACTGGTCTACTTTGGCTTGGGGCTTGGACATCGAGGTCACGGAGGGCGCTTTGCACGAGGATTGTGGCGCTGAAGTGCGCAAACTCGAGCTGCTTCGCAAAAGCGGAGTTAAGGTCGCCATCGATGACTTTGGGACCGGCTATTCTTCATTGCGCAGATTGTCCACCCTACCGATCGACGCGCTGAAGATCGATAGCTGCTTCATCAATCAGATTCCTGAGAATGCGGCCGGCAAAGCCGTAATCAAAACAATTATGGCGCTCGCCCGCGCTTTCAATATGACTACGATCGCCGAAGGCGTCGAGAATCAGGACCAGCTCGACTTTCTCTGGCAGATCGGGTGCGATCAATCTCAAGGCTACCTGCACAGCAAGCCCATCGGTCGTGATGAGTTCGCCTTACTTCTGCAGCACGGAAATCGTCAGCTGATTCTTGCTGCGCAGCCCGCAGAGGCTGCAGCAGGCGCGAGCGCCGTAGCCCTTGCGCGATCCAAAAGATGAAGACGGGTGAGCCGATAGGGTGACAGCTGCTCACATTCTTACTAGATCAAATCGATCGAGGTTCATCACCTTGCTCCAAGCCGCGATGAAATCCTGCGCGAACTTCTGCTTCGCGTCGGCGGACGCGTAGACCTCAGCGATCGCGCGCAGCTGCGAATGCGAGCCGCAGATGAGGTCGACACGCGTGCCAGTCCAGCGCAGTTCTTTGCTCTTACGGTCACGACCCTCGTACACACCCTCGGATCCGGTGGGCTGCCACTCGGTGCGCATGTCGAGCAGATTGGCGAAGAAGTCGTTGGTCAGTGTGCCCGGCTTCTTGGTGAACACACCATGCTTGGACTGCGCTGCATTGGCGCCGAGCACGCGCAAGCCGCCAATCAGCACGGTCATTTCCGGCGCGCTGAGTTTGAGCAGTTGCGCCCGATCCACCAGGGCTTCCTCGGGTGCCATGAGCTGTGGTCCACGACGCAGATAGTTGCGAAAGCCGTCGGCAACGGGTTCGAGGGGAGCGAAGGAATCGACGTCGGTCTGCTCCTGGGATGCGTCCATGCGGCCCGGCGTGAAGGGGACCTTCACATCGATCCCGGCATCCTTCGCGGCTTTTTCGATCGCCGCGCAGCCACCTAGCACGATCAGGTCCGCAAGCGAGACGTTCGTGCCGCCGGACGTCGAGGCGTTGAACTCCTTCTGGATGGCTCCAAGCTTCTGCAGCACCGATTTGAGCCCGGGCGGCTGGTTGACCTCCCAATCCTTCTGCGGCGAGAGCCGAATGCGCGCGCCGTTAGCGCCCCCACGTTTGTCGGAACTCCGGAAGGTCGAGGCCGAGGCCCAGGCAGTCGAAACGAGTTCCGAAACCGAAAGGCCGGATGCGAGGATGTTGGTCTTCAATCCCGCGATGTCCGAGTCTCCTATCAGCGGATGATTAACCGCGGGGATCGGATCCTGCCAGATCAGCGTTTCCTTGGGAACGAGCGGGCCGAGGTAGCGCACGATTGGGCCCATGTCGCGGTGCGTGAGCTTGAACCAGGCGCGCGCGAACGCATCCGCGAACTGCTCCGGATGTTCGTAAAAGTGCCGCGAGATCTTCTCGTAGGCCGGATCTAAGCGCAGCGATAGATCCGTGGTTAGCATGGTCGGTACGTGCTTTTTGGATTGGTCGTAGGCATCCGGAATGGTGGCGGGGGCATTTCTTGCCTTCCATTGCTGCGCGCCGGCCGGACTCCTGGTCAACTCCCATTCGTATTTGAACAGGTTGTCGAAGAAGGAGTTGCTCCACTTCGTCGGCGTCTGCGTCCAGGTGACCTCGGGGCCGCCGGTGATGGCATCGGCTCCGATGCCGGTGCCGTGCTTGCTCCTCCAGCCGAGACCCTGATCCTCGATAACCGCGCCCTCCGGCTCGGCGCCGATGAAGGACGGATCGCCGGCACCATGGGTCTTGCCGAAGCTATGGCCGCCCGCGATGAGCGCCACAGTCTCTTCGTCGTTCATCGCCATGCGCGCGAACGTCTCGCGGATGTCGCGCGCCGCGGCGACGGGGTCGGGGTTGCCGTTGGGTCCCTCAGGATTGACGTAGATGAGGCCCATCTGTACCGCGCCGAGCGGTTTCTGCAGCTCCCGTTCGCCGCTGTAGCGCTCGTCGCCCAGCCAGGTTCCCTCCGGGCCCCAGAAGAGTTCTTCGGGCTCCCACGTGTCGGCGCGACCGCCGCCGAAACCGAAGGTCTTGAAGCCCATCGACTCAAGCGCGACGTTGCCTGCGAGAATCATGAGGTCAGCCCAGGAGATTTTGCGGCCGTACTTCTGCTTGATGGGCCAGAGCAATCGGCGCGCCTTGTCGAGGTTGGCATTGTCGGGCCAGCTATTGAGCGGCGCGAAGCGCTGCTGGCCACCGCCGGCGCCGCCGCGGCCGTCGGCGATCCGATAGGTGCCCGCGCTATGCCAGGCCATGCGGATGAATAGCCCACCATAGTGGCCGAAGTCAGCCGGCCACCAGTCCTGAGAGTCGGTCATCTGTGCATGCAAGTCCTTGATGACAGCGTCGAGGTCGAGGCTCTTAAACTCCTTGGCGTAGTCGAACGACTGGCCCATGGGGTTCGACTGCGCAGCGTGCTGGTTGAGGATCTGCGCGTTCAGATGGTTCGGCCACCAATCACGATTCGTGCGTGCCTTGCTCGCGCCTACAAAAGGGCACTTGCTTTCCGCCACCACGCTCTCTTTCTCGGTTGCCATGTTTGTCTACCATCCCCGCGTTAACCTGAGCCGGGTGTCACACATCATCGTCAGAAGGCTACTTATCTTGGGGCCTTCACCTGAGATCTTAGGGTCTGCGTCCAGTGGTGGGTACATTATTCTTCACTTGGAATGGAATGAAGTCGATTTTCTCTATTACGACCATTGAGCAAGTCAATCGATGGTCGATTGCATTGCCGAATTGCGCCTCGACTTCAGTTCACCCGACCTGCCGACCGAGGGCACGGGAAGGACAAACGACGTGCTGCGGCGGCTTACGCTCTCCTGCTCATGATGAATAATCACAAGGCCCTCGGGCATACTTGATGCCGAGGCCGTCGACAGCCTCCGTCAATGGAGGTCCATTCCTTATGCGAATTGATAAATGGGCGTTCCTGACTTCAGCGCAGCTGCTTTTGTGCACTGCCGCGCTGTGCTTTGCATCGTCGCCTTCTCCAGACGCTCCTCTGGTGGTGGATCAAAATAGCCATGTCGTGGTCATGGAATACGAGGCCTGGTTCGGACCCAACGCTGTGACCTTCCAAGGCAGTGCAGCCATGCCCCTGTTGCAGTCTGCCGACATGCAATCCGTAGGTGGGGGATATGATAGCGCCGATGCCGCAGTCATCCGGCAGCACATCGCCTGGATGGAGTACCTGGGAGTCGATGCCGCCATAAGCGAAGTAACGAACAACGTGAGCTGCATCTTCAACAGCGAGTGGTTCGTCAAGAAATACGTCCCAGACTGCAACCCTTCCTTCCGCGCTTACAACCAAACCATCCGCGACAATACCGGCAACCTTTACCCCGCATGGACGACCCTGGGAACCCGACTCAAGCTCATTCCCATGCTGGGCGGCTCTGACCAGGATGTCTTATACAAAGACCTCGACGGCAAGACCGCCTTCGAGAAGGAGATCGAGTTCTTTGGATCGCTCCTTCAGAAATATCCGCAGCGCCAGGTGATCTACCAAGGCAAGCCGCTCATGTTGATTTTCCTCGGCGCTTCGCAAGACCCCAACCGTGCCGACAACCCCCTCTGGTTTCAACTCAGAAAGTTTCTGACCAAACATCCCGAAATCGCCGGCAACTACACCTTCAAGATGATGGCCGGATATCTCGATGCTCAGCCCGGGCTTTGGGCATCACAAGGAACTCCTAACGGCCCGGTCGAGATTAATCCGGCATATGGTTTCTGGAGCTGGGTGGATCGGCTGAACATTTCCTGCGCGAACCCCACATGCCCCTATTACCCCTCGTACAACGAAACCACAGGCGAAGCTGATTTAAGGGTTGAGAATTACACGGGATCCATTGCAACTGCAGGAAACGAAGCTGGATGGGGTTGCCCCGATCCAAACTCGCTCCCCTACTGTCCCGATGACGCCCTCCGTTTCGGAGAGCACGAATCGTACGCCACATTTCACGCCTTCATGGCCTACGCGCGACAGCTGGATCCAATCTTCCTTATCATCCATCAGTTCAACGAGTTTGTGCCACCCGACGAAGGCTTTGACGCAAACACCGACGATGACGTAGAGCCTGCAAATCTCTGGGGCCGCAGTGCCCTCGGTGCCGTCCGACACGAAATCCTAGCGTACCGTTGCAAAATCGACTGCGAAGATGTGACGTATCACCCCTGATTTCGCCTGCCCTGGAGCGTCACACGACACGGAGCGGGCACCAGCACTCAAGCGATGATGCACCTGACGTCTTGACAGGATCTGTCGTGGTCAATCACGCATACGAAAGCGGCACCGCCGTCGTCATTTGCCACTGGATATGCCACTCGGCATCGGCAGCGACGAGCCAAATGCTCGAAAAGACAGGCAATAATTGGCGGAGAGAGAGGGATTCGAACCCGTCGGAAGGCATTATCAGATCAGTAAGTTGCCGTAACCATGAGAGATCTGGTTCCCTACCATCCCCGCAAGGCCCCGGATTTGCCACCAGTTCGCCATCACAAGTTATTACGTCGCCCATTATACGAGACACCCGCACGCCGAGCCGCTCGCGGCGGGGCCACCGTATAATTTGGCGTAGTCGTGACAATGGTAACAGTCCAGCTCGGCGATCAGGAGATCAAGACGCTCAAGGCGCGTACCGCCGGGCGCGACGCTTTAATAATCGTCCGGGATTGCGATTTTCATAAGCTCCGTATTCATGTTAATAGCAGTTAATCCTCCGCAAGAGGTAGTTTCGTATGAGGTCGCTGGGGGTCACCGATCTTATGTTGCCGATTTGCTTTTATGCGCCAGTGCCTCGCATGCAGTTTTAAGCGTCGCCCAGTTCGGCGCGTACATGAGCGCTTCGTCGTACTTCAGGAGTGCTTCTTTGATTCTGCTCTGCCGCACGAGCACATCGCCCCAGGCCTTCAGTGGATCAGCCCACAGCGGTCCGCGCTCGGGGTATCCTTGAGTCGGGCACATCGCCCGGTAGTGCTGCCGCCAGGCGTGAGTTCGATCGACTTCCACACGCCAATGCGCCCCTGAACTTACTCGAATGATCCACGGTATTCACTACCGCCTGACACTGTTGTTTCTTGTATCGGGCGCCGCTGCACTCATCTATCAGATCTGCTGGCAGCGATTGTTGTTCGAATCGGTCGGGGTCGACATCGAATCGGTAACCATCATCGTCTCTGCATTCATGCTCGGCCTGGGACTTGGATCGCTGGCGGGCGGCCACCTCGCGGATCGCTTTCCGGGTCGGACGCTCGAGATGTTCGCTCTCACGGAGCTCGCGACTGGCGCATTCGGAGCCTTCAGTCCGGCGCTGATTCACACAGTGAGCAACGCGGTAGTGCACGCCTCATTGGCCGCAACGGCAGCCGCGAACTTCGGGCTGCTGCTGATTCCCACCGCACTGATGGGAGCGACGTTGCCGATTCTCGTCCGACGCGTGGTACAGCTCTATCAGAACGTCGGCGAATCGGTCGGTGTGCTGTATTTCGCCAATACGCTCGGAGCGGCATTGGGTGCGGGTTTTACCGGATTTGTGGCGTTCTACCGCTTTGGCCTGGCCTCGACGATCCATGTGGCGGTCGCGCTGAATCTCGCCGTGGGCGCAGTCGCATGGCTCAGCCTGCGGGAACGTCATGTTTAGTTTTCCCTTCTGGTTGTCGTTTCTCATCGGCTTTCTGAGCCTCAGTGAAGAGATTCTCTGGGTGCGTACAGTCAGCTTCGCCTACCGGACGCTGCCGCCCACGTTTTCGTTCGTCCTGGTGTGCTATCTCCTGGGCATTGCATTCGGCGCGGCGGTTGGGAAACGCCTGTGCCGGCGTACCGCCAATCTCTATGGCGCGGCGGCAGTCGTGCTCGCCATCGCGGCGGTGACCGATGTCCTGACGCCGGTGTTCATCGCCAATGGCATAAGTCCAAGCGATCAGAACCTGGGTTATCTGGCGCTGGCCATCATGCTGACGTCGGGATTGAAAAGCGTACTGTTTCCGGTCGTTCATCAACTGGGCTCCATGTCGCAGGGTCCGGCCGTTGGCCGATCGATGTCGCGGATTTACTTCGGCAACATTC
>Ga0182018_10005051_pt1 | contig 10788 bp, 8 predicted proteins | sample 812P2MmetaG_FD_120490 | JGI IMG/M metagenome (GOLD analysis project Ga0182018, IMG submission 120490) | Permafrost microbial communities from Stordalen Mire, Sweden - 812P2M metaG | ecosystem: Environmental > Terrestrial > Soil > Wetlands > Permafrost | place: Sweden: Stordalen | collected... | reverse complement strand
TGCGCGTCTGCTACATGAAGGGGCGCGCGAATTATTTGTGCCGGCACAAGTTATTTGCGCTGCGGAATCAGCCAATTCTGTCGGGGCTCGAGGAAATTTCGCAATATCAGGCGATCGCGGAGTGGGAGAAGACGACGGAGACCGGCGATCGGGTGGAGATTGACGATCTGCCCGAGGCGAGCGCGGTGTGGTCGAAGCTCGATGCGCGGAGCGAGGCGTGCCTGGGGCAGACGTGCCCGGATTACGGGCGGTGCTTCATCACCGAGATGCGGCGGCGCGCGGCGGAGAGCGATGTGGTGATTGTGAATCATCACCTGTTCTTCGCGGATATGGCGATCCGGCAGCAGGCGGGTGGCGCTCCGGACGCGGGGGTGCTGCCGGAAGCCGGGGTGGTGATTTTCGACGAGGCGCATGAGCTCGAAGATGTGGCGTCGAGCTACTTCGGGATCAGCCTGAGCAACGTGAAGTTCGAGGAGCTGGCGCGGGATGTTGAAACGCTGCTGCGCGCACAGGGTGAGTTAAAGGCGGATGTGGTGACGGCGGCGCAGATGATCCGGGAGCGGGCGCGGATGTTTTTCGGCGCGCTGCCGATGCGGGTGAATGCCAGAGGCGATGGCCGCGAAAGTGCGGGCGAAGGGCGGATGCCGTTCACGAATCGCGAAGAATTCCTGGAGACGCAGGGGGATGTGTATCTGGGATTGCTGAACGCGCTGCACCGGATGGAAGGCGAGCTGGAGAAGCTGAAGGGTGCGGAAGAGTCGCAGCCACTGCGGCGGCGAACGGGGATGGTGCGCGAGCAGCTGAAGTTTCTGATGGAGTCGGAGGATCGCAACACGGTTTTCTGGCTGGAGCGGCGTAGCGGGCGGCAGATGAGCACGCATTTACAGGCGACGCCGATCGATGTTTCGGAGCTGTTGCGGGAGCTGCTGTTCAACAACTATCCGAGCGTAGTGCTGACTTCGGCGACGCTGACGGTGCAGGGCGGATTTACTCATATCCGCAAGCGGCTGGGGATGGATGAGACGCGGGAGCTTGTAGTGCCGTCGCACTTTAAGTATCAGCAACAGGCACTTTTGTATTTGCCGCCGGAGATGCCCGATCCGCGCGAGCCGAATTTTCAGGAAGAGGCAGCCAAGCGAATACGGCGGATGCTCGAGATCACAGAGGGGAGGGCGTTTTGTCTGTTTACGAGCTACGCGCAGATGCGGGAGCTGTACGAACGGCTGCTGGCGGAGGTGGGGTTTCCGCTGTTACTGCAGGGGACGGCGCCGAGGAAGGCGTTGCTTGAGGAATTTCGCGCGACGCCGCATGCGGTGCTGTTTGGGACGTCGAGTTTCTGGCAGGGGGTAGACGTGCAGGGCGAGGCGCTGAGCTGCGTGATTGTGGACCGGCTGCCCTTCGCGGTGCCGACCGATCCGGTGGTGCAGGCGCGAATGCGGGCGATTGAAGAGGCTGGCGGAAGTCCATTCTTCGAGTATCAGGTGCCGTCGGCGGTGATCACGCTGAAGCAGGGATTTGGGCGGCTGATTCGGTCGCTGGACGATCGAGGGGTGCTGATGTTGCTGGATCCGCGCCTGGAGCGGCAGCGATACGGGCGGATTTTTCTGGAGAGCCTGCCGCCGTACCGGATCACACAGAATATTGGGGATGTGGAGGCGTTTTTTGCGGCTGGCTGAGCGCCGGATTGCGCCAGATGACGCAGTATCTGACGCGATGTGACGCAGCGCACATGAATGTAGCGCCAGCGCACGTTGCGATCCTGGTCCACAGTCATTGTGATTTCAATCACATGCCGCTTCCGCGGGAGTTTGGCACGACTCTTGCTGTAACTCCGCATGTCAAATCAATTTCCCCAGGAGAAAGACATGGAACGGAGTCAGGGCTGTCTGGAGTGCACATCGCGTGGTAAGCACCTCTTCTGCAGCATGGAAACTTCCTCGCTGGAGAAGTTCGACTGCATCGGAACGCCGGTACAGTTTGGAAGTGGGGCCATTATCTTCCGTGAAGGCGACAATTGCGGGTCCGTTCACGTGCTGTGTTCAGGCCGTGTGAAGCTGTCAGCAACCAGTCGTGAAGGGCGGACGCTGATCCTGAAGATCGCGCGGGCGGGCGAGGTGCTTGGACTGTCAGCGGCGCTGGCGGGACAGCCCTTCGAAGTGACGGCGGAAACGGTCGAACCGTGCCGGCTGAAGACGATCCGACGGCAGGCACTGCTGGATTTTCTCGATCGCACTCCGGACGCGAGTATGCGGGCTGCGCGGGCGGTGGCTCAGGAGTACAAAGCCGCGTTCAGTGAAGTGCGGAGGCTGGCCCTGCCGGCTACCGCCTCCGGGCGAGTGGCGAATCTGCTGCTGGACTGGACACGGGATCAATCTCCCGAGAACGCAACCCATGGGAGGTGCATGATGCCGCTCACGCACGAAGAGATCGCTTCGATGACGGCCACCACGCGGGAAACCGTCACGCGGGTTCTCGGTCAGCTGAAGCGCGATCAATTGATATCGATTCGCGGAGCCGCGCTCACCGTGCTGCAACCACAGGCGCTGGAACGGCTCGCGATCTGAGTTTTTAACCCTCCCCCTGAACTGTGAATGCTCGTATGCAGTTGTTGCATGACTTCGAGGCAGCCGAAAGGCTGCCTCTTTTTATTTGTGTGGCGGCGATCAGGCGTGGGCCGGGAGAGGAACGCAGGGGTGAGGAAAAAAGAACGGCAGTCCGGGTTGGCCTATTCCTGATACCACGGTATGTTGATGACGACGATACGCTGGCTCCCGCGCACCAGCAGGAGGAGCTTGAGCAGGCTGGAACGCTGGTTGTGCAGCAGGGCTTCCCACCAGTGGCGAACGACTAGTTCTGGAACGAGAACAGCGATGTGCCGGTCGGGGCGCGAGCGCTCTTCGGCGAGGATGTAGTCGAGAACAGGCATCAGGATGGTTCGGTAGGGGGATTGAAGGCGGATGAACTTCGGGTCGGGAAGGCCGGCCTTACGCATGGGGGTGAGAATCTTGTCGGTCCATTGCAGAGCCAGCTCCTCGGCGCCGTGATCGGTGTCCGGCGAATCGACGTGAACGATCTGCAGATCGTTGGAGATGGACATGGCAAAGCGCAGGGCTTTGGCGGAGATGCGGCTCCAGCGGTCCATGGGAATGATGACGATGGGCGGGTTGATGTTGGTGATCTGCAGGGGTTCGGGGCAGGTGGTTTCCTGGGAAACGCGGCGATAGTGACGATGGACGGCGACCATCAGGAGGATGAGGCAGGGAATGAGGAGGGCGGTGACCCACGCGCCTTCGACAAATTTTGTGGTCAGGACGACGACGGTTGTGAGGCCGGTGGCCACGGCGCCCAAGCCGTTGACGAACACGCGAAAGCCGGAGCCGTGTCCCTTCTGCTTTCTCCAGTGCACGACCATGCCGGCCTGGGAGAGGGTGAAGGCCATGAATGCGCCGATGGCGTAGAGAGGAATGAGGCGATCCGTGACGCCGCCGAAGAGGATGAGGAGTCCTCCAGTGAGCGCGACGAGAACGTAAATACCCCATGAGTAAAGAAGGCGGCGGCCGCGCAGCGTGAAGACATGGGGCAGATAGCCTTTGAGGGCGATGGCGCGGGTGAGGCGGGGGAAATCGGCGAAAGCGGTATTGGCGGAGAGGGCGAGGACGAGCAGGATGGAGCCGATGGTGATGTCGTAGAACCAGCCGCGACCCATAACCGCAGAGGTGAGCTGGGAAAGAACGCTCTGATAGCCGGAACCTTCGGGATCGGTCGCGCCGACGTTATAAAAGCGGCAAAGGGCGGCGATGCCTGCCAGAAGGACAACCAGGAAGGCAATGATGACGGTGAGAGAGCGGCGAGCATTTTTCGTGGTGGGGTCGCGAAAGGCCATGACGCCGTTGCTGACGGCTTCTACTCCGGTCATGGCGGTGCAGCCGCTGGAGAAGACGCGGAGCAGCAGCCACAAACTCACTGCGGCGACGGCCGGTGGAAGTTTGGGCGGAGCGACGACGGGGGCGGGATGGCCGTGGCTGGTGACGGTGTGGAAGAGGCCGATGGCAATGACGACGAGGAGTGTGCCGAGGAACAGGTAGGTGGGAACCAGGAAGACCACACCAGTGTCGTGGACTCCACGCATATTGACCACAGTGAGGAGGACCAGGATGACAAGGCAGATGGCGAGCGTATGCGGCTGCAGCTTCGGCGCCGCCGAGATGAGCGCGCCCACGCCTGCGGAGATGCCGACTGCGGCGGTGAGGACGTAGTCGATCATGAGGGCTGCGGCGGCGAGCAGGCCTGCGTGGTCGCCGAGGTTCTCGCCGGCGACGGTGAAAGAGCCGCCTCCGTGGGGATAGGCCTCGATGGTTTGGGAGTAGGAGAAATACAGGATGATGAGAAGGATCAGAATCGCTGCGGTGATGGGACCGATGAAGTGGACGCCGCTGATCCCCAGAGGAATAAGGAGGGTGAGCGCGGCTTCAGGGCCGTATGCGGCGGAACTGAGGGCGTCGAGGCCGAAGACGGGAATGCCGGCAGCAGGGCCAATGTGCTCGGCGCGTTCGTCCGATGTGGGGAGCGGTCTTCCGAAGAGCAGGTCTCTGATCTGCATGCGGGGTTGAGCTTAAGGGATCGAGTTATCGTGTCAGATTTATTGCTCTATTGCTTGAGATGCTGAAGAAAAAAATGGGCCATGATGGCGTCGGCTTCTTTGGATTCGGGGAGATTGGGGTCGTTCCAGAAGGCATGGGGCAGGCCCTCGAAGACGACGAGCTGGTCGTTATCGTTTCCGGCGCGCAGAAAGGCGCGGTCGAGGATGGTTGTGGCGCTAAGCAGAATGTCGCGGCCGCTGGTGATGAAGAGGGTGGGAGGCATGCCGTGGAGGTCGGCGAAGAGTGGAGACAGGACAGGGTCGCGAGGGTTGGCCGAGCCGACGTAGGCTGGTGCGTCAGGACCAGGGCCGGGCGGATCGAGGTGCCCGGAGAGTCCGTTGAGAGCGTACATCGCCCAGGAGTCTCCGAAGCGGCTGAGATCGCCGTTGCCGGAGAAGATGCCAAGCGCGCCGGGAAGCGGAAGGCCGAGCTGTTTGATTTTGACAGCAACTTCGCCGGTGAGAATGGCTCCGGCGGAGGTGCCGTAGATGGCGATGTGGGCGGGTTTGTAGCTCCTGAGCAGGTCTTTGTAGACGGCAATCGCATCGTCGACGGCGGCGGGGAAGGGATGTTCGGGCGCGAGGCGGTAAAGGACCGCGACAACCTTGATCTTCGTGAGATTGGCGACGGGGATGGATTCGGTCCAGGAGCCCGAGTCGGAGTTGAAGCCGCCGCCGTGGAGATTGATGAGGACGCGGTCGGGATCCATACCGGAGACTGGCGTGATGACGCGGACGGGAACGCCGGCGATGGTGCTCTCGGCACGGTTGACGGGGTAAAGCTGCTGAGAGACGTCTCCTGCGTGGGCCTGCCAGACGTCAGTGCCATGGCGGCGCTCTTCAAGGGTTTGGGGTTTCGCAGCGTCGGAGGCCTGGCGGGACAGAGACTTTTTCGCTTCGGGGCTGAGGTCGGGAGGAACGGGAACGACGCGGGTGATGTGCGCGGTTCCATCGGCATCGATGTAGCTGGTGTCGGTGTTAGGCGCCTGGGCGGCGGTGGTTCCCTGTTGCGCAATCGCGGCGGAGCACGTGAACAGAAGAATGGCGGCAAGCGACTTCATGCGGTTTTTCCTGGCGGCAGTAGCAGCCGACGCAGGATATCAGAGAAGCGCGCGCTGAAAAGCGAAAGGCCCGCTTTCCAGCGGGCCCGCTTCAGAGGCATTGGGAGGGAAAGCCAGGGGACGTTCGTAGGGGAGTCTTGCGCTAATGCACCGCAAGACTGGTACAGGAAGAGATTTATACAACCAGGTAGGTTGGTAATGCCTGAAGTAGCCTCTGGTGTTGCAGTTATAGATGCAGCGGGCTGTGGAAAGTTGGCTGGGATTTCGATGAATTTCAGCACGCCCGGATATTATTGATAATGGGCAGGTTACGAAACTCGGAAGCGCGCCTGCCCGGTACGATCCGCCCTACCGGTACTCAATTTCGTAGAGTTTTGAGGCGTGGGGCGGAAGGGTCGCTTCGATGTGATCGAGCCGGCCCATCTCTTCGCGTTGCCATAAATCACGCACGGCGAAATGGCCGAGCTGCAGGCCGAGGTCCGGCCAGGAGTAGCTGACGGATTGCGGCGCGTCGGAGAGATTGAAGATGGCAACGTAGTCTCCGCTGTGCTCCGGTGCCGAAGCCATCCAGACCGATGTGTCTTCTTTCTGGATCACGGGATGGCCGTCCTCGGAATACTGATCGACGGCGAGGATTTCGGGGTTGGTGATGGCGGATTCGGTGAAGGAGTCCATTTTGAGCAGGTTGGTCCCGATGAAGAGCGGCGAGCGCGCGATGGACCAGAGGGTCATCATGGTGCGCACTTCATCGCGGGTGAGGCGGGACTGGCGCGGCTGACCCCAGCCGGGAGTTGGGCCGAGCCAGCCGATGGGGAGCATGTCCGCGTCGGGCCAGTGGCCGGGGCCGGCGTAGGGCTGCCATTTTGCGAGCACCGCGAACTGGTTTTTCAGGGACTGCGGAAACTCCGGGGCGTCGGCCGGCTTCGACCAGAGGTCCCACATATCGTCGGAGATGCGCCAGAGTTGCGCACTGCGGACCGCGTCGTTGGCGGCGTAGATGGGAGTGGGGCCGGGAGAGAGGCTGAGCACGATGGACCTGCCGCTGTCGGCGAGTGCATGCTGCATCAGGTGGATTTCGTCGGCCTTCCAGGGGCGAGAGATGCAGTCGACCTTGAGGTAGTCGACGCCCCATTTGGCGTAGAGATCGGCGACCGAATCGTAATAGGCCTGCGCAGCTTTGTTGTTCCTGAGCCCGTAATTGTCGGAATTCCATGCGCAGGTGTCGGTGGTGTCGGCAGCTTCGGCGGCGCCGAAGTGCGAGCCTGCGATGCGGAGATTGTTGGTGACGGCTTCGCGAGGAATGCCGCGGATGATGTGAATGCCGAATTTGAGGCCGAGGGAGTGGACCCAGTCGGAGAGAGTACGAAAACCTTTGCCGCCGGCGGCTGACGGGAATCGGTTTATCGCGGGCATGTAACGACCGTCTTCGGACAGCGTGTAGTCCTGGTGGCCGGTGGGATTTTCGGGATGCTGCGCGAACCAGCCCTCATCGATGACGACATACTGCCAGCCGAAGCGCTGGAGGTTGTTATGGAACCAGGTAACGGTGTCGCGGAAGTGCGATTCGTCGATGGTGAGGCCCCAGGAATCCCAGCTGTTCCAGCCCATGGGCGGCGTCTGGACCTTGACGCTCATATCCTCACGCGCAAAGAGTCGAGTCTGGGAACCCGTGACAGCGATTGCCAGTAGGGCGACGATCAGGGGCAGGAGAAATTTGGCGGAGGTGCTGCGCATGGCTTACGGGCCTCGTTCGGGATGACGGTCGAACCGTTTTGCGACGCTATTTACGGTACACCCGGAAGGCACTGCCGGTGAGATATACTCCTCTTTCTATGCGGGTATCTGTGATTTTGCCAGCGGCCGGGCTGGGCACGCGCATGACTCCCGGCCACACGACGCATACCGCGCCCAAACAATTCCTGGAGCTGGCTGGAAAGCCGATCCTGATCCGCACGCTGCAGGCTTTTGCGGAGGTGCCGGAGGTTTCGCAACTGATCGTAGCGGTGCGGGCTACCGAGATGGAACGGCTGACGGCGCACATCTTCGAGCACGGGTTTGCGGAAAGAGTGCGTGTGGTGGAGGGCGGCGATTCGCGGCAGGAAAGCGTGTTTAACGCGTTGAAGACGCTGGAGTGCGGCGACGACGACATAGTTCTGGTGCACGACGCGGTGCGGCCGCTGATTGAGCCGGCGGTGATTCGCCGCGTGATAGAAGCCGTTGAAAAGCACAACGCGGCGATTGTGGGGCTGCCGGCGCTGGACACGATTAAGCAGGTGGAGCGCACAGCGGATGGGGCGATCATCACGGCTACGATTCCGCGCGAGTATATTGTGCAGGCGCAAACGCCTCAGGGATTCCGCTGCGGGCTGCTTCGGCGGGCATTCGCTGAAGCGGAAGCGGATGGATTTGTGGGCACCGACGAAGCCAGCGTGGTGGAGCGCGCTGGAAGCCAGGTCTTTGTGGTTCTCGGATCGGCTTCGAATCTGAAGATCACGCAGCCGGGGGATCTGGAACTGGCCGAGTTTTATCTGGGGCAGCGCGGGAATTCGCATTAGCGTTATTTCCTGCGGCGGCCTTGCATTCAGAGGGCGCTGAGATACCCTGAAGTGAAGCTGCACGGGACTGGCACGGAATTTAACCCGGAACTTAACACCCATGGACATTCGGATTGGCTACGGCTGGGACTCGCATGCATTCAAGCCCGGAGTGCCGCTGAAAATTGGTGGTTTGAGCATCGAGCATCCTGAGGGCCTGGCCGGGCACTCGGATGGCGATGTGCTGTTGCATGCGATCACTGACGCTCTGCTGGGCGCGGTTTCCGCCGGGGATATCGGCAGCTTTTTTCCTCCCGGCGACCCGCGGTGGAAGGATGCCGACTCGGCGATCTTCCTGAGCCTGGCGATGGAAGAAATTGAAAACGCGGGCTACCGCATTGTGAATGTGGATACGACGCTGGTTCTGAATGCACCGAAGATCGGGCCGATTTCGAGCGATATGCGGGAACATGTCGCCGAGCTGCTGGGCATACTGCCGGCCAATGTCGGCATCAAGGCCAAGACGCCCGAGGGGCTGGAGGCGGATCACGTGGCGCAGGCGCACGCGGTTGTGTTGCTGGAGCGCATCGCAGAGCCAGGGGAGATTCACTCGATGCACGCGGTGGTGCAGAGCCAGCGGGAGCTTGAGGATGTGGTGCGCGACCTGGTGAGCCAGGTGCATGGCGTGCCGGCGAAGCCGCCGTTCGATACCGACGACATTACTTAGGTCTTGTTTCTTAAGTTCCTTAGACAGCTCAGCGTGTGGAGGAGCTCGAAGGAGAGCCCCGGGGGCTGAAAGCTGTGCCCTTTCAAAGCGGCGAGTTTTTCCGCAAGCTGTTTCAGCCATGCCATTAAGGCCGCAAAATCATGCGGGCTTTAGCCCCTGAGTACCTTCTCTGGGCGCGATGGGTTCTGGGGCTGAGCCATCTCAGCATACATCCAGCGCACTCCAACCGCCTCCCCCTCCGTTAGCCGGTGATGGGTCAATTTCGATCCACAGAGCAGAATCCGCCTGTGGGTGTCGATGCGGTAACGGGATCGACGAATGGAGGCGGGCAATGAGAGCATGGCGGGCATGTCCACATTTTTCCTGTTTATTTCCGATCTTTTTCATCAGGTGCTCTTTTACCTCGGTGTTGTGGGGACCGGCGTGTTTCTGATCGAAAAGTTGTGGAAGCCTATAGAGCGGAAACGCTGGTTTGTGATTGCAGGCCTGATCTGCCTGTTCGTCGCCTGCTATCAGGGTTGGCTGGATGAACACAGGAACACGGAGACGGTGATCGCGGAAAAGGCGTCCGAGGCGGGACTGAAAAACTCATGCCTGACCGATCTCAGGGTAGAGGGTGCTTTTGCCAAGGGCCAGGAATCGATGAACGGCTCCCAGCGCCAAACTTTGGACCGTCAGCAGGATACGATTGCAAAGCAACAAACGGCAGTGAATAGTTGTGTCGTTTCCCTAGGAAAGATGAACCCCCAGGTGATCCTGAAGACGAGCGCGCTTTACATCCCAGTTGCCTCCCAGAACAAGCCAGGAATAAGCCGATATGCGCCGCCAGTCACAACCGCTTTTGGGGTGATAGTAATCTCTACAAACGAGCATATTGAACCTACAGGCAGACTTAAGTGCGATCAACCATTCGATCCGTCCGCACCGTTACTTCCACAGGAAGGCACCGTTTTGTCTGCCCCTGTGTCTCCTACCAAGATTTCCGACCGGGAATATGAGATTCGCGTGAATCAAATGGGTCAGGACTGGACTCCGAACAGCCCGATTTACATGACTACCACATCAGCTACCGCCTTGGGGAAATGCTCATTCCTCCCCCAACAATGAGGCGCTAAGCGCTCATCCTGAATCCGTCAAGAATCGACTTTGGCTCCATGAGCGAAACTAATTCCTCGATGAAATTGACCCATCACCCGTTAGCCCCTCCAACGGCTCGGCCTGTGCGGCGAGGACCCCTCCACAGGGCTCAGAGCTCAGAGCGCAGGACTCAGCACAGCGCTCAGAGCTCAGAGCACAGGACCCCTCACAGGGTTCAGAGCGCGGAGCACAGGGCTCAGTTCCCGCGAGGATGGGATCGTGCTCTCCCACATCTGCCAACCCCGGGCAGATATGGGGCACCCGCTCCTGTGTGCCGGATCCCGGCTCCTGGCCTCCAGCTTCATCCTCTTGGCTCCCAGCTCCTGGCTCCTGGGTTTCCTCACCCAGCTCGTCCTCGCGCACACCCGTTCGTCTGCGTTTGCGTTCGGCGTTGGCAGCCTTCTGCTTTTCCATGTGCATGGTGTGGGCGAGGCGGCAGCCCTCCAGCAGCAGGCTTCCACTCTTCAGCGCAATGGTCCCCTGGGCCACGGCGCGCAGCGTTTCCGATAACACCAGCACGATGGAGGCCTCGTCCTCGAGCAGCGGAACATCGATGCCCCGCCCGGCGCGCAGGAAGACGCCGTGCCGATAGCAAAGTTCGTGGCCGCGAACGGCCCAGTCCCGGCAACCCTTGCCGTCGGCTTTGGTGTACCGGCAGCGGCGGTGCTCGGGCGCCGAGCCGCCGCGATC
>Ga0182018_10005050_pt1 | contig 10792 bp, 9 predicted proteins | sample 812P2MmetaG_FD_120490 | JGI IMG/M metagenome (GOLD analysis project Ga0182018, IMG submission 120490) | Permafrost microbial communities from Stordalen Mire, Sweden - 812P2M metaG | ecosystem: Environmental > Terrestrial > Soil > Wetlands > Permafrost | place: Sweden: Stordalen | collected... | reverse complement strand
TCGAGGTCGCTTGGCTAGCGGCTTCCGACCGTTCCGAGGGCAAGACTTACGGTGAAGCCGTTCGCTGGCGATTGAAAACCGGGATCCCGGCAAATATAGCCGCCATGAAAGTTTCGCCTGCTACACCTCAAGGTGCCCCTAAGATTATTTTTGCGGCGCTCGATGCCGCGATCGCCGCCGAAATGGAGCCGCGTTTTGCTGAGGCGGGCTGCGCCGTGGTTTCGAATTCCAGCGCCCTGCGCATGCAGTCTGACGTACCCTTGGTGATTCCCGAGGTCAATGCCGGTCACATCAAACTGATTGACGGGCAAGCGTGGAGGAAAAAATCCCGAGGGTATGTGGTGACCAATCCGAATTGCTCCGCCATCGGCTTGGTGTTGGCCCTGGCACCGATACAACAGCGCTTCGGATTAGAAGCCGTGATGGCCGTGACCATGCAGGCGGTCAGCGGCGCAGGGTATCCGGGCGTGGCATCGCTCGATATCTTGGGCAACGTTATTCCCTATATTCGTAACGAAGAAGAAAAGATGGAAGAGGAAACGCTAAAGCTGCTGGGACAACTGAACGGAACCAGAGTTGTTCCTGCCGCTTTTGCCATGAGCGCGCAGTGCAACCGGGTTGCGGTGGAGGACGGGCACACGGAATCAGTTTCTGTGAGATTGAAAACGAAGGGCCAGCCGGCGGATATCATTGGCGCATGGAACGATTACCGCAGCACACCGCAGGAATTGAACCTTCCCAGTGCGCCCGCGCGCCCCGTAGCTTACATGGAAGCGAATGATCGTCCACAGCCGCGATTTGACGTAGACACGGGCGCGGGCATGACCACGTCGGTGGGACGGCTGCGACCGTGCGGAGTACTGGAATGGAAGTTCACCATTCTTTCGCATAATACGATCCGCGGGGCCGCGGGCGCCGCCGTGCTGAATGCCGAACTCCTCAAGGCTAAGGGTTACCTCGATTGAAACCTGAGCGGCACTCCCGCAATCTTGGCTGGATGTTACCCCGATGATCGTAATGAAATTCGGCGGCACTTCCGTGGAAGATGCCAAGGCCATTGCGCGCGTGGCTGCAATCGTAAAAGACCGCCTGCCGCAACGCCCTATGCTGGTGGTTAGCGCGATGGCACGGGTTACCGACACACTTCTTACGATGGCCCGCGCGGCGGGAGCGGGCGAACGAAAGACCGCTCTCAAACTTTGCCGCTCCCTGCAGGAGCGCCACTACAACACCGCGAGCGAACTGCTGGGCACGGCATTATTCACGGACTTTCACGCGGAGTTGGGAGCCGATTTCGAGACGCTCGATGAGTTGCTGCGCGGCATTTCCGCAGTTGGCGAATTGACTCCGCGGACCACCGATCACGTCGCCGCGTTCGGCGAGATTCTCTCCAGCAGAATTGTGGCGGCGGCTTTCTCGGCCTATGGCCTGAACAGCGCGCATGTGGACGCACGCGAAGTGCTGGTGACCGATAGCAGTTACATGCAGGCGGTTCCGCAGCAAGAAGAAACCAACGAGCGGCTGCAAAGCAGAGTCAAACCGATGCTGGATGCCGGCCGGGTTCCGGTCATGGGCGGATTTGTCGGAGCAAGTCGCGCGGGCGTGACCACGACCATCGGGCGAGGCGGTTCCGATTTTTCCGCCGCCATTGTGGGCGCGGGATTGGGCGCGGAGCGCATTGAAATCTGGACCGACGTGGATGGAATTCTCACCACCGATCCGCGTATTTGCAAGGAAGCGCGGCGCATTAAGGTGATCAGTTTCGATGAAGCCGCCGAGCTGGCATATTTTGGCGCCAAGGTGCTGCATCCCGCGACCGTGCTGCCGGCTATCCAGAAAAATATCCCGGTTTACGTGCTGAATTCGCTGAATCCGTCGTGTGAAGGGACGAAGATCACCACTCGCACGCCCCAGGGGAAAAACATCTTCAAAGCAATTGCAGTGAAAAAGCGCATCACCATCGTCGATGTGGCGGCGCCGCGTATGTTGCTGGCACACGGATTCTTGCGCGCAATCTTCGAGGTCTTCGATCGACATAAGGTTGCGGTCGACGTGGTCTCGACTTCCGAGGTCAGCGTTTCGCTCACCGTGGATTCCAACCAGGCCATTCCAGCGCTGGCGGCAGATCTGGCAAAGTTGGCGGACGTGAAGTATGAAGGCCGCAAGGCGATCGTGTGCCTGGTTGGCGAAAGCCTGCGGGATAAGCCGGGGGTTGCGGCGCTCGTGTTTGGAGAACTAGCCGACAAGAAGATTCGTATGATTTCGCAGGGCGCTTCGGAAATTAATCTGACATTCGTCATTGAAGAAGACGAAGTGGTAGAAGTGATCCAGCGGCTGCACAAGACATTTTTTAAGGACTTGGATCCGGAAGTTTTTGCTTGAGGGCTTTTGGCGCCTAGGTCTCGCGAGGAAATGCCGCCGGGAGGACCCGAGGAAGTATATTCTAAGATTTTATCGGCAAACTGCACGAGGTTTTCTCGGCGATCTGCGCGTTAGAGCTTTTCGATGAATATCCTGCTTCTCGGCCGCGGAAAGACTGGATCGCTGGTGGCGGAAGTAGCCCGCCAGCGCGGACATGAGATTCGCGTCGCGGGGGCGGCGGAAAACGCCGGTGAACAGGCTCTCTCCGCCGAAAACCTACGCGACGTCGATGTTGTCATCGATTTCACGGCTCCCTCTTGCGTCCTCGTTCATATGGAAGCCTCCGTCGAAGCTGGCAAGAACATGGTCGTGGGTACAACTGGCTGGTACAGGGAAATTGATCGAGTCAAGAAACTGGTCGAGAGCAGTGGCACGGGATTTCTCTACGCGGCAAACTTCTCCGTGGGAGTGAATCTATTCCTGGAGGCCGTCCGGGCGGCCGCCGCCGCCCTGCAGCACGATTACTCAGCCCAGATCTTCGAGCGGCATCACGTTCACAAAAAAGATTCGCCGTCAGGAACAGCCCTCGTCATGCAACGCCTCATCCGCGAGGCCAGCGGCAAGGATGAGGATGTGGAGATCACTTCTTTTCGGGAAGGCGACGTGGTAGGCATGCACGAGGTCGTTCTGGACTCCGCTGCCGACAGCATCTACCTCTGTCATGACGCCAAGTCTCGCCGAGGATTCGCCGAAGGCGCCGTGCGCGCCGCGGAGTGGCTTTCCGGCAAGAAAGGCTTCTACGATTTCAAAGACATCTGGCGGAAGCTGTAACGCCCGGCATTTTCCGCAGGCGTTTCGCCGCACGCCCATTCGCGCTATCTTATTAGCATGCAAGTCCGTGGTTGCGGTACCGCTCTCGTCACTCCGTTTCATCAGGATGGCTCCATCGATGACTCTGCTCTGCGCAATCTGGTGGCGTGGCAGGTCGAGGCCGGAATCGATTTTCTCGTCCCCTGCGGGACCACCGGCGAGACACCGACGCTGAAGCGCGAGGAGTGGCTCCACGTTATCGATACCACGATCGAAGTGGCGGCCGGGCGCGTGCCCATCATGGCGGGTGCAACCTCAAACTCTACGCAGGACGCCGTGGAGAAGGCCAAAGAAGTCGGTGGACGGCCCGGGGTCGACGCCATTCTCACCGCTTCTCCTTATTACAACAAGCCCACGCAGGAGGGTCAGTATCGACACTTCAGGGCGATCGCCGAGGCCGTACCCGACAAATCGGTCGTTCTTTACAACGTGCCCGGCCGCACTGCGGCGAATCTCGAACCGGCAACGCTGGCGCGCTTGGCGGAGATTCCGAACATCGTCGGGGTGAAGGAAGCGAGCGGCAACATGACACAGATCGCGGAGGCAATCAATACGGTGCCTGAAACATTCCTCGTCTTTTCGGGAGACGATGCCGCCACTTTGCCGGTGATTGCACTGGGAGGAGTTGGGGTGATCTCGGTCGCGGCAAATGAAATTCCGCGTGAAATGGCGACCATGACCCGCGCTGCTCTCAACAACGATTGGGCCACTGCCCGCAGTATTTATCGGAAGTATTTGGGATTGATGCAGGCGAACTTCATCGAGTCGAGCCCACTGCCGGTGAAAGCCGTGCTGGCGATGATGGGAAAAATTGGAGAGAATTATCGCCTGCCGCTGTTGCCCATGCGCCGCGACATGCGATCGAGGCTCCAAAAAGTTGTAGCGGAGGTAGGACTCATCGCTAAGGCGGCAGTCCCCGCACCGGAGGCGACTGTATTTTACATTTATGAAAATTGGGCGGCGGGTCCACACAAGGTTGTGCTGCACCGGGGATCATGCGGTCAATGTAACCAGGGCAAGGGCCGGCCTGCCGGTCACGACGCGAATCATGCGCGCTGGCACGGACCTTATGCGACCCTGGCGCAAGGACGAGAAGTAGCGCACGAGATGAGCGGCGTGCTCATTCGCAGCGAGTGCAAGTGCGTATGAGAGTTACCATTGCTGATTTTTGATTGGTGATTGCCGATTAAGACCTCCGGGCCATCCTGGGTTCCGTCATCACTCAACAATCAACAATCAACAATTTCATGCAATCCTTAAAATCATCCATTGAGCGACTGGCCGCGCTGGGCGAGGTGGAACACAATCCCGAGGCTCGCCCGGCATTTTTCGCATTCCGTGACGCACTCACGCAGGGCAAGATTCGAGCCACGGAGAAGATCGACGGCCGCTGGGTGGTCAACACTTGGGTGAAACACGGTATTCTGCTGGGCTTCCGGCTGGGCGAACTGGCCGAGACGGGCTCCGCGCCGCTGACGTTCGTGGATAAAGACACCTTCCCTGCCCGACAGTTTTCCGTGGCAGACCGCGTCCGTATTGTTCCCGGAGGTTCCTCGGTGCGCATGGGGGCGTACGTGGCGCCGTCGGTGATCTGCATGCCGCCGATGTTCATCAATGTAGGCGCCTACGTGGACGAAGGCACGATGGTCGATTCCCACGCGCTGGTGGGATCGTGCGCGCATGTCGGCAAGCGGGTTCACCTCAGCGCCGCCGCCCAGATTGGAGGAGTGCTCGAACCGGTGAATGCGTCGCCTGTGGTCATTGAGGACGACGTGCTGGTCGGCGGCAACTGTGGAGTTTACGAAGGAACGCTGGTTGGTGCTCGTGCCGTTCTTGGTGCAGGAACGATCTTGACCAGATCAACCCCGCTTTTTGATCTGGTGCGCGGCGAGGTTTACCGCGCGACGTCCGAGGGGCGGCTCGAAGTTCCCGAGGGCGCTGTGGTCGTGCCGGGGTCGCGTAGTGTAACGAAGGGCGCGGCAGCGGAGATGGGAATTTCTTTGTACGCGCCCGTAATCGTGAAATACCGCGATGAGAAAACAGATCGCGGGGTTGAGTTGGAAGATTGGCTGCGCTGATTCACCCCGCAACGGCTTCAGCTGATCTCGACCAGCAGGGTGCGCGCGTCCTCGACGCTGATCTTAATCTGTGCGAGCTTCGCGACAACAACGTCGGCTTCACGGAGCGCTACCGCGGGATACGTAGAGGTCAGCCCAATCACCTTCATGCCTCCTGCGTGAGCCGAGCGGATTCCGGCAGGTGCGTCTTCGATTACTAAACATTTTTCTGGGTTGACGCCCAGCAACTCCGCACCCTTCAGATATGGCTCCGGATTTGGCTTTCCATTCACAACATCGTCCGCGGTAACCATGATGTTTGGAACCGGTAGGCCGGCATGGTGTAGCCGCCCACTCGCCAGATGGCGCGATCCAGAAGTCACTACGGACCAGAGACCCTGGGGGATTATGCGAACCAACTCGACGGCACCCGGCATTACGACTACGCCGTCACGATCCGCCGCCTCACGCTCTTCCAGACCGCGCACTTCCGATACCGCATCAAGCTGAGGAGCAACAGCGCGAACAACCTCAACTGCGCGAACGCCATGAGCGATGGCAATCACCTTCTCCTCGTCAATGTCTCGCTCTCTCGCCCAGATGCGCCACTGTCGGTCCACAGAACCAGTGGAATCAACCAGTACACCATCAAGATCGAAGAGAATGGCAGCACTGCGAAAAGTGGGCATTCTTTTTTTTAACACAGAGTTGCTGCTGGTTTTCGATCGATGCAGGAATGGCCCATCAGAAACAGGGGGTTGGGACACTGCGCTAACGTGATTGGGGTAACCATATCTGCGGCGCTGTTTGCTCCAAAGCCGCCTGATGCGCCCGATGACGGAGCTCCAAATGCCGCTCGCGAAAGTGGGTTTTGGCGCGCTCGCCCCATGCCCGTACGAACCAGTAGTTCAGACCCGCTCCGATCGCCGAGCTAACCAAGGGGATCATGCGGCCGGCCCACTTCTCGACGACCTCACCGCTGGCGCGAGCCGCGATACGCTGAATCACTCGCGGCACGAATTTGTTGACCACTTCTTTCTCGACGAGTTCGCGGCTGATGTCAACTCCCGCCGCGCTGGCGGCCGCGATCCAGAGTTCGGCGATCTCATCGTCGGTGTTGAACTGAAAACCATACACCAGACTGAGCTTCTGGATTGTTCGCATGGTGATGGCCGACAGAATACCAAGATCGGGGATGATCGTGATCAAACCACCCAGTCCGAAGCCAGCACCTTCAGCGGCCGCGAGTTTCATCCCCCCACGAATCAGATCGTCAGCGACGACGTCTAGTTCGCCTATCTCCATCCTATACATTCCGTGATAACCACTGACGGGCAGCCGGTAAGCAGTGCGAAGTTGTACGAGAAATCTATCCGGGTTGACCTGGACCGTGGCGTAAGCGCGGGTCAGCCCTTTGATCACCGCCTTTTCGGCACGAGCCCGAAGCCACGACTTGGATTCCGATCCAGCCATTGCATCAACCTTAACTCAGAGAAAGCGAGAATACTATCCTCTGCTCTGTAGAAATAGAAGAATCGCTCTGTACGCTATGTTACAGAGTCTGCTAGCATCAGCAGTACTCCATGCCAACTGCAAAACTGCAAGTTGTCCCTTTAGGGGGCCTCGGCGAGTTCGGAATGAACTGCATGGCGGTCCGCTGGGGCGACGACATTATCGTGATCGATGCGGGACTGATGTTCCCCGAAGCGGAGCTGCTCGGCGTGGACATTGTGATCCCCGATATTTCCTACCTCATCGAGAATCGCCAGCGCGTGCGAGGAATTATTCTGACCCATGGCCATGAGGATCACATCGGCGCACTGCCCTGGATTCTTTCCGAGCTCAAGGTGCCGGTATGGGGAACAGAGTTCACTCTCGCCTATGTGGAAGACAAGCTTGATGAGCATGGACTGCTGGAGGACGCGGATCTGCGTGAAATGCGGGCCGGTGAACGCTTCAAGGCTGGCGCTTTCACGGTGCATCCCATTCGGGTCACGCACAGCCTGGTGGACTGCGTCGCTTTGGCGATTCACACCCCGCTTGGTGTGATCATTCACACCGGCGATTTCAAAGTCGATCCCACGCCCACCGACAACCATCTTTTTGATCTGCATTCCTTTGCGGAGTATGGCAAACAGGGCGTGCTCGCCCTGTTTCAGGATTCCACCAACGTTGAGCGCAAAGGATATACACCCAGCGAGCGGGCCGTGCGCCGCAAGTTTGATGAAGTGTTTGCGCACACTCAACGGCGATTGTTCATCTCGTGTTTCTCTTCATCGATTCACCGCATTCGCCTGGCGGTGGAATTGGCGCACCAGCACGGCCGCAAAGTGGCGTTCGTAGGCCGCTCGATGAACAACTCCGCCGAAATCGCCGAGGATCTAGGTTACCTGGAGATTCCAGACGGGCTGGTGATCAATCCCGGCGAGATGAAGAATTTCGCGCCAGAAAAAATTTGCGTGATGATCAGCGGTACCCAAGGCGAGCCTATGTCGGCCCTGTCGCGTGCGGCAGTGGACAACCACAAGCACGCCAAGATTGAAAAGGGCGACACGGTTGTGCTCTCCTCGCGCATCATCCCGGGCAATGAGAAGACGATTTATCGCATGATCGATCACCTGTTCCGCCGGGAAGCGCATGTGATTTACGAAGACGGTACTTCGCCTCCCATCCATGTGAGCGGGCACGCGAGCCAGGAAGAACTGAAATTGATCATTAACCTGGTGAAGCCGAAGTACTTTATTCCCGTCCACGGCGAATACCGTCAGCTCAAGCTGCACGCGGAAATGGCCGGAGCGATGCATAGCTCCGTGGGCAAGGTCATCCTGATCGAGAGTGGCGACATTCTCGAATTCGATGAACGCAATGCGCGCAAGGCTGGACGAATTAACGTGGGCCGAGTTTGCATCGATTCGGGTAATCGCACGGATGTGGTCGAGGACTTGATCATCAAAGACCGGCGGCATTTGAGCGAAGACGGCATCGTACTGCCCATCATCGCCATCAACAAACTCACTGGGCGTGTGGAAACGGCGCCGGAGATTGTTACGCGAGGCTTCAATCCTGGCGACAACGGTTTGCTGGACGGAGCGCGGCGCATCGTGGAAGATACTCTGGCGCACTCCAGCGAAGAAGAAAAGGCCGACTACGGTGTGATCAAGGAAAAAATCCGCGCGGATTTGAAGCGGTTCATCTCCAAGGAAACCCAGAGACGGCCATTGATCATGCCGGTGATTTTGGAGATTTAATCGACCCTCGAACCAGATTGAATTGATTCCAACCGGATGCTATATTCTCGGCGTTTGATAGTGGGGTGACGACATGAAACATGGCGCCTTGCTAGCTGCATCCCTCCTTTTCGCCTTCGCCCTGGCCGCTCAAGAGTCCGATGAACCGTCGCGGGGGCCCGATGGCGGCTCGCGTATTCGCGTGACCGGTATCGAAGTTCTGCCGGTTACCGGAAGGCCTTTTTCCGGGCGGAGCACCACCGGGTGGACCCGGAACCTCGGGGACGGGAATCTCATGGTGACACATCCTTTTCGCGATGGTCGCGCGAGACAGCAAAGGCCGCATTTACCGCGAACGTCGCAGCTTTGTACCCGCTGGTACGGATGAGGAATCCAGCTTGGAAGACATCATCCTCTTCGACCCAATCTCCCACACCCGAACAACTTGTACCGTCGCAACTCATCGTTGCGATGTCACCGACTATCATGCGCCCACTTCATTTTTACAGCGAGGCCGGCCGGTCCATTTGACGACGGGAAACGCACAGCCTTGTGCGAGAAAGCTTGGGTTCTGACGTCACTGACGGTGTGAACGTCGCCGGCACGCGCGAGACGATTACCATCAGCGCCGGAGTGGTGGGGAACGCGCAGCCCCTGGTCACCCCGCGAGAGTTCTGGTACTCTCCCGATCTTCAAGTAAATCTGTCGATCACGCGTAAGGACCCGCGAGAAGGCACGCAGGTTATTCATGTGGGAGATCTCTCGCGCACGGAACCTGACCCGGCAATGTTCCAAGTTCCCGCAGGCTTTGTCGTTCGAAATCTCGGCGGGTTGCTCTCCAAGCCGATGGACAGCACCGCGAAATCCGAAAATTGATCGATACCACGGCGGTCCACCGAAGGGATTCATTCACCGCAGGGTGCAAAGTCCAGCTTGCAAAGTCCGGATCCGTGGTGTGGCATCACCCTTTGGCTTAAACTCACCGTAGGTATATTCCTCCTTTATGCACATATGCTCACTGTGAGCCTCTCCGACATCAAAAACGCCCGCTCCCGCCTTCAAGGCATAACCGTGCGCACGCGGCTGATTGAATTCAAGCTCTGCGACGAAGATCCGCGCCGCCTTTACCTCAAGCCGGAAAACCAGCAACCCATCGGTGCCTTCAAGCTCCGAGGAGCTTACAACAAGATCGCCTCGCTCTCGGAAGAAGAACGCAAGCGGGGAGTCATTTCCTACTCCAGCGGAAATCACGCGCAGGGCGTGGCTTACGCGGCGCGGGCGTTAGGGGTGAAGGCCGTGATCGTCATGCCCGAGAATGCTCCGGCGATCAAGCGCGAGGCTACGGCAGCCTTGGGCGCGGAGATCGTGATCGTAGGGCCGGGCAGCGCCGAACGGCAGAATAAGGCCGAAGAACTGGCCGGGCAGCATGGATACGTGATTGTGCCTCCTTACAACGATGGGCAGATCATCGCCGGTCAAGGGACGATGGGACTGGAAATCCTCGAAGATCTGCCGGAAGTCGAGATGGTTCTGGCTCCGGTTGGGGGCGGAGGCATGATCAGCGGCGTAGCGGCTGCGATCAAGCTCACCAAGCCTTCGGTCAAGGTAATCGGCGTAGAGCCGGAGGTCGCATCCGATGCGCAGGCAAGCTTGCGGGCGGGAAAGATTGTGCAGTTCCCTGCCAGCGAAGTTTCGCGGACGATCGCCGACGGACTGCGGACACAAAGCATCGGGCCCATCAACTTTGAGCACATGCGCCGTTACGTGGACGATATCGTGACTGTGACCGAAGACGAAATTCGCGATGCGGTGAAGTATCTGAGCGCCAATCCGGCCACCCTAGCTGAGCCTAGCGGCGCGGTCGCGGTGGCTGGATTCATTTTCCATGCTCGTCAACTGCCGCCGACCAGGCTAGGCGTAGCCATCATCAGCGGCGGGAACATCGATCCTAAGATGCTGGACGAATTGCGGCGCGCATAGCCTATCCGCCGGTTTACGGCAGGCTCACTTTGCCCGCGACGCCCGCGCCCATCGCCCAATCGCAACGGCGGACCAAACCGCCTCGACCAGCCCGAAAGGCCACGCGCCTTGCAGAAACCCGTAGACGGAGCCCAGCACGCAAGCTCCGGCGAATGCAAGAATGAACCATCGACTGCGATCTTCCAGGGCGTAGCAAATCAGCATTGCGGTCACGGCAAACAGTCCGAAGATGGTTAAAGGGGACAAGAATCTTCTCGAACCGCTCCCGGGCGTCTATTTCCACTACTTGCCTTCGGC
>Ga0182018_10005048_pt1 | contig 10793 bp, 8 predicted proteins | sample 812P2MmetaG_FD_120490 | JGI IMG/M metagenome (GOLD analysis project Ga0182018, IMG submission 120490) | Permafrost microbial communities from Stordalen Mire, Sweden - 812P2M metaG | ecosystem: Environmental > Terrestrial > Soil > Wetlands > Permafrost | place: Sweden: Stordalen | collected... | reverse complement strand
GAGCAGATCAAGCTCGATCTCAAACAAAAGGTCCTGATGTTTGCGCATCGCGTGGAAGCAGGCGGCGAAAAATCCCTGGCAGACATCACCGCGCAGGAGGGACAGGCGGCGGGAGCGCGCGCCACGGTTATCGATCCGACGGGCAAGGTTCTGGCTGATTCGGAAGCGGACCCGAGCACAATGGAAAACCACGCGCACCGCAAAGAGTTTGTGGCGGCGCTGGCGGGTGAAGTGGGCGTGGAGGAGCGCAACAGCCAAGCCCTGGGAGTTCCGTTTGTTTACGTGGCGGCGCCGATTGCGGGGGGAGCGGTGCGATTAGCGTATCCATTGCCTGAGGCCGAAATAACGGACCGGCCGCTGCGGATGGCGCTGTTGTGGGGATCGCTGGCGGCTTTTGGGTTTGCGATGCTGGTGGCGGTGGCGGCTTCGCAGTATGTGGGAGCACGCCTGCAAAGGATCGTGAATTTTGCCGAGCGGGTAGCGGGGGGAGACCTGACGGCGCGAATCGCGTCGACCTCGACGGACGAGATTGGGCAAGTGGCGGCGGCGCTGGACAAGACGACGCGGCGTGTGGAAGAAAGTTATGCGCGGCTGCAAACCAGCCAGCGCGAGCTGGAAACTCTGCTGAACAGCATGCAAGACGCGGTGGTCGCGGTGGACGCCGATGGGCGAATCCAGTGGGCGAACCGCAGCATGGACCGGCTGTTGAGCCGAGCTCCGCGACTGAATGCTCCGCTGATCGACAGCGTGCGTGATCCGGATTTTCTGGAGGCCATTCAAGCGGCGGCGCGCGACCAGGGGGTTACGTCGGCGCGCTCGAACACGATCGCCACGGGCCGGACCTTCGATGTTACGGCAGCGCCGATGCCGGGAGGCGGCGCGGTCGCGGTGCTCCGCGATCTGACTGAGACCGAGAGGATGGAAAAAAGCCGGCGCGATTTTATCGCTAATGTTTCGCACGAGCTGCGCACGCCGCTGACTTCGATTCAGGGATACACGGAGACGCTGCTGGACGGTCCGCTTGAAGATGCGCACTTGCGGGAATTTCTGGAAATTATCCGCAAGAATGCGGCGCGCATGTCGCGGCTTACGGAGGACCTGCTCACGCTGGCGCGGGTGGAATCGGGCGAGCACCGGTTCGACAAGCAACGGGTGAGCGCCGAGGAATTGCTGCAAGACGCGCAGGAAAGTTTTCGCGAAGTGGCGAGGCCTTATGGAGTTGAACTGGTGGTGGAGAACTCGGTTCCCGCGGGCACGGTGAACGCGGACCGCGAGGCGATCCACCAGATATTCTCGAACCTGATTGAGAACGCGCTGAAATATGCGGCGACGGGAAAGAAGATCGTTCTGGGAGCGCGGGCGGCAGGGGGCGGGGTTGGGTCTGGCGTCGAATTTGGCATCGAATTTTACGTTCAGGACTTTGGGCCCGGCATTTCTTCCGAGCACCTGCCTCGTCTGTTCGAGCGCTTCTATCGCGTGGATAAAGCGCGCTCGCGGGAATCGGGCGGGACTGGGCTGGGATTGGCCATCGCGAAGCATATTGTTCTGGCGCATGGGGGAACGATTCGGGCGGAGAGCGAACTGAATCACGGGTCGACTTTTCTGTTTACGCTGGCGGCTTCGGAGAAGAATTCGGAGTAGATGACGGGCAAAGGACCGAGCCTTTTCAACCAGTTTTCAACTAGGAGAAAGCAAATGGGCGACTCCCGGACTCGAAAGCGCCGCCGTTTCTCTAACCAATTCGTAATTATCTGCGTTTCGATTTTCCTTATTACATTTCTCATTACAGCGGTGTCCGTGGCCCAAACCTCGGCGGTAGCTCCGCCCGAAGGCGCATGGGTCGAGGCGATGAAGGCGAATCCCGGATTGGTAAAGGGGTTTGGCCAGCTTGTGAGCAAGTTGCAGCAAGGCGTTCAGTTTCCGGCGGCGCTCGGCCAGAGTCGACTCTTGCCGTTACTGCCAGGAACGATGATTTTCTATGGCGCGTTTCCCAACTATGGAGAGTCTCTTCATCAAGCACAAACGGTGTTCGACGAGGAAGTGCAGCAGAATCCGGCGCTACATACGTGGTGGCGGCAAGGCGAACTGGCCACGGGTGGCCCTAAGGCCGAGAGTTGGGTGAATAAGGTCTATCAACTGTCTCAGTTCCTGGGAGACGAACTGGTGGTGTCGAGCGGAATCGCAGACAGCCGGGGACCGATTTGGCTGATTCTCGCGGAGGTGCGGAAGCCGGGCCTGAAGGATTTTCTACAGCAGATGTCCACGGAGCTTGGAGTCAACGCGAAGCCTGCGGTGCGGGTGTTGGATCTGCATGAACTTAGTACTGCAAGTGACATCGGAGCAGTGCAGCAACCGGCGATCCTGGTTCGTCCCGACTTTGTGATCGTGGCGCGCGACGTGGCTGCGCTGAGTAAGTTCAATGCCCGACTCGACGCGGGTGTCCGCGAGTTTGCGTCTACGCCGTTTGGGGAACGGGTGACGCAGGCGTACGACGGCGGTACGACGATCGTGGGGGCGATTGACCTGGAGGAACTTCTGAAACAGGTCCCACCGCGCGCGAGCGAGGGTCAAGAGGTTTTCGAAAAAACGAGTTTTGGTGACATGAAGTATCTGGTTTGGACACATAAAAGTGTGGCTGGCCACGCAGCCAGCGAAATGGAATTGAGCTTCGCTGGTAAGCGGCACGGAGTGGCAGGCTGGCTGGGAGCGCCAGGGCCCATGGGCAGCCTCGATTTTGTTTCACCGAAGGCGATCATGGTGGGGGCGGTGCGGTTGCAGAATCCAGAGCAGATATTTGATGACGTTAGGGATCTTTCGACCGCTTCGAACCCGAAAGCGTTCGCAACGATTGAGCAAATGGAAGCGGTATTCAAGGTGAGTTTGAAAGAGGATTTAGTTGCACGTCTGGGCGGGGAAGTCGCATTCGAACTGGACGACCTAAGCCCGTCGGCCGCTGCGTGGAAGGTCATTCTTCAGGTCAAAGATGCCGACCACTTGCAGTCAAACTTGAGCACATTGCTGGCGGCGGCGCACCTCAATTTGCAGCAGTTCGAGGACGAGGGAGCTACATACCATACTTTGAGCATGCCCTCCGCGGGCAAGGCTCTTGAGATCAGCTATGTTTTTGCCGACGGGTATCTGGTCATCGCTTCCAGCCGCGAGGGCGCGGGCGAGGCAGTTCGACTCCATCGGTCCGGTGAATCATTGAACAAGTCCGCGACTTTTCTCGCGTCCCTTCCCCCAATCTACGGTTCGCAAGCCTCGGCCCTGCTCTACGAAAACCCGGTTGCAATGGTGGCGCTGAGTCTGCGCCAGGCTTCACCGGAGATGGCCAAGTTTTTTTCGCAATCGACGGTCGAGAGTCCGCCAGTGATGGTCAGCGTCTATGGCGAGGAAAATGCGATCCGCGAAGTGAGCTTAAATCGAGGAGTGGACGCCGGCGCGGTTATGGTCGTAGCGGCAATCGCGATTCCCAACCTGATGCGGGCTAGGATAGCGGCGAACGAATCGAGCGCCGTCGGGACGATACGTGTGGTGAACACCGCGCAAATCGCATACGCGGCTACCTATAAACAGAGGGGCTTTGCCATCGACCTGGCCGCACTTGGCCCACATGCGGGTGGAACCGGCGCGGGGTCGCCGGACCATGCGAACCTGATTGACGCGACAATAGGGAACGCAAGTTGTACTGCGGGCAAGTGGTGCATGAAGTCCGGGTTCCAGTTCAGTATGGCCGCGGTGTGCACAAAACAGCGGTGCAACGATTTCGTGGTGGTCGCTACTCCAGTCAACAGTGGCACAGGATCGAGAAGCTTTTGTTCGACAGGGGACGCGGTGATTCGTTCCAACACTGGTTCTCCGATCCCGTCGCAGATCAGTGTGGCGGAATGCCAGACGTGGACGCCCCTACAATAGTAAACGCGAGTAAATTCACGGGGTTTTAACTTCCTTGGAGGCGGCGGGAATTATGATAAGCGGAGGATAGTGTGCCAGGCGCGTCCGGAAATGCGGTGCGCGCATCGAATTGAGCAGGTGGTTCTGTCTTTGGACACTACTTATGAGCACAGCCAGCGTAAAGACACCTTTTCCGGAGCCGGCACATTCGGTCCTGGTGCAACGGACAGTGGAAGCTTGCGAACTGGCACGCCAAGCCGCGGCGATTGCGGCAGAGGGAATCGCGACGGGATCGATGTCGCGACTGAGTGACATCCGGGAGTGCGAAAAAGCGCTCGACGCTATCGACCTGGAAGTAGACTCCGGTGTTACTTCTACGATCACGCGCGTGCCGGAGGCCGAAACCCGGCAACTGCTGGCGTGCATGAAGGTGATGATCGGGCTGGAGCGCATTGGGGACCTGCTGCTGAGTTTTGCCACGAGCGCGCAGGCTGCGGGAGGGCGGCTTGATCCGCAGGATGCCCGCGACCTGACGCAGATGGCGACGGTTCTTGAAAAAATGCTGGCTGATGTTGGACAATCGTTTTCACAGCGCGACGTGCAGAAAGCGATCGAAGTGTTGCGCGCCGATGCGGAGATGGACCGGTTGCGCAATATCATCTTTCTTAGGCATATTGAGAACCCCGAGAACGTCGCGCACCACGCCAGCCTGCAAGTGATCTTCATGACGCAATCGCTGGAACGCGCTGGCGACCACGCTAAGAATCTGGCGGAAGAAGTTTGTCACTTTGTCAGCGGACGCAGCATCCGGCACGTGCTCATGGCTTACGACAAGCCGAAAGAGCAGATGTTCATCGAATGGCTGCGGCATAGGGAAGATAAGACGCATTAAGGGCGCGGTGGGGCTGGGTTTCGAAATAGCCGAAGCTTGGTTTGAAGTAGAGTGTGAGGTTGAAAGATGCGGGAGGCCTCGGGCTTCACGCATTTTTTTTGTACCGGCTTCTGTCGGCAATCGTAAGCGGCAATCGTCCGCGCGGCAATCGTCGGTCGGGAGTAATGCTCGGGCCTTGACAGGGTAATCCTCCGAGGCGAGACTCGATTCAGCGCTTTCAGGATTGATTGCCGAGGCAAGTGAGATGTCTGGATCTGCCCAACCCGAAGACCGGATTCCACCGGTGAACGTCGCGGGCGCGATGGCTGCCAGGGAAGAGAATTTCTCGGCGGGCGTTGTTTCGTCTGGCGGCGGCATGCTGGCGGAAACCGAACTGGATGCGGCGCTACAGTTGCTGGTGGAGCGGGCGCAGTACATCACGGGCGCCACGGGAACGGCGCTGGCTTTGCCGCAGGGCGATGAGATGGTTTGCCGCGCGAGCGCGGGGTTGTCGGCTCCGGCGGTGGGAGCGCGATTGCAGGTACGGTCGGGATTGACGGGCGAAAGCATAGCGCGCCGGCAGTTGCTGCGCTGCGACAATGCGGAAAGCGATCCGCGGGTGAATCTGGAAACTTGCCGGGCGCTGGGGATTGCTTCGATTGTGGTTTTGCCGTTGCTGCGGCGCAACGGCGAGGTGCGCGGGCTGTTCGAATTGTTCTCGGACCATCCGTATGCGTTCGAAGAGCGCGATCTGATTGCGCTGGAGCGGATGGCCGACCTGACGTTGACGGCGCTCGATCTGGCGGAACAGCGGCAGAGTTTTTCTCCTTCTCCTTCTTCTGCACCTGCTTCTGCACCACTGCCTGCGCCGGAGCGAGAGAAGCCGATTGTTGCGGCTGCGCCGGGCGTTATTGCTGCTGCGCCGTGCGATATTGTTGCTGCGCCGAGCGATGTTGTTGCTACGGTGAGCGAGGTCAGCGCGGATTCCTTTGTGGCTGGGCGTGGACTTCATCCGGTTGAGGGCGAGACTGACGAGATGACGAGTGCGGCGGCGGATGCGGCGGAGCTTCCCGCTCGCGAACTTGTTGCCGAACCTGTTGCCGAATCCGTTCCCGAATCTGTTGCCGATTTGGGGGCGATTTCCCCGCAGCAATCGTTGCCGGCGCCGGCGGCGACTTTTATTCCGGAGGCGATGCGGCGGGTACAGAAATGCGCTTCGTGCGGATTCCCGGTCTCCGAGGGAAGAACGCTATGCCTCGATTGCGAGAAGAAAGACAAGGACAAGAAGCGCGACCAGAAATTGGAGGAGGTGCGGCTGCAGACTGTTGAGGCTGGAATGCAGGCATCGATTTCGCAGCAAGATGCTCAGCCGGACGCGGCGGCGCAAATGCCGGAGGGGGAAATTCTGCCACCGTTTCTGGCCAATGCGGTTCCTGCGGAAGAATCTTGGCTGGCGAACCACGTCAATTTGCTGGCGATCGTCGTTTTGATTGTGGGCATTCTGGTGGCGGTGGTGGTGTTTCGATAACGAGGCGTGCAAGAGTGCCTGGAAGTGGCGAATACGCTTTCACCACAGGGTACATAGAGACTCAGAGAAAGACGAAGGCGACCGTTAATCGGGCCGGGTTTGACCCAGTGCAAACGGAGATACTGCATGAGCGATTGTTTCTGTTTCTCTTGACAACAGAGCGGTGGAGACCATACTCTGCGCTTAATCCTTGCTGTGCTGAATTGTTGTCAGGGCAGACGTTGTTAGAGCAAGCAGAGATCCAACACAGGTGCTGAGACATGAAAAATGTGTATGAAGTTTTACGGCAGAAGGAACTGGAACTGACCCGGCTGGAAAAAGAAGTGGAAGCCTTGCGAGTGGCGGCTCCGCTGCTTTCCGAGGAAAAGGAAACTCTGGCGGAAGCTCCGAAGCCGACCTTGACGACGGCGCAGCCGCAGCCGGTGCGGATTCCGCCGGTGGTTGCCGCGCAGGGTGGGGGCGCTCCAGCTCGGGCCGCGGGTTGGGAAGACGCAGCCAAGCGCTGGCCGTAGGGTAATTCGTTTGCCGCGTTGGAGACGGGGCTTGCTCCGTGGTGTCGGTATTTGAGATAGACGTTTCTAGATAGACGCTGATATGGCCTGGGATCGAACTCGCTCCCGGGCTATTGTTTTGGTCGGAGTACATCACAACGATCTGGTGTCAGCAAGCGACAGACCGATACGAATTGATTTCAGTCCTGCGAGGCGAAGGCCAGGGCGAGGATGGTTTTCTGTTCCACCTCGTGCGCTTTGGCCGATCCAGTGGCTGGACTGGAACTGGCGGAGCGTTTGACCGAATGCACGGGCCGGTCGCCGACGAGCTGTTTGAGGCGCGGCAAGACATAGAAAAGCGCACCCATGTTGGCCGGCTCCTCCTGTACCCAGACGATATCTCGCGCGGAGCTATGGCGCTCGAATTCCGCGGTGAGCTCGGCTTCGGGGAAGGGATACATCTGCTCGAGAAAAACGATGGCGGTGGTGGTGTCGTTGCGGCGTTGACGCTCGGCGCGCAGTTCGTGACCGATCTTGCCGGTGCAGAGGAGAATGCGTTTGGCGTCGTGCACTTCGGTGTCGGGAATTACGGGCAGAAATTTCAGATGGGTCAGGTCTGCGACGGGAGACAGGGCGTCGGGATGACGCAACATGCTTTTCGGCGTGAACACGATCAGCGGCTTTCTCCACTTGCGGAGAGCCTGACGACGGAGCAGGTGGAAATATTGACCCGCATTTGAAGGCTGGCAGATCTGAATGTTGTCACGCGCGGCCAACTGCAAGAAACGCTCGATGCGGGCGCTTGAATGCTCCGGACCCTGGCCTTCGTAGCCGTGGGGCAGGAGCAGAACCAACCCAGAGAGCAGATTCCACTTGTCTTCGCCGGCGCAAACGAATTGATCGATCACGGCCTGCGCAACGTTGGCAAAATCGCCGAACTGGGCTTCCCACAAGACCAGAGCCTCAGGATAATCGCGGCTATAGCCGTATTCAAATCCCATGACGCCGGCCTCAGACAGCGGCGAATTGTAGATATCGCAGGCTGCTTGCCCGGGCGCGATGTGGCGCAGCGGGACATATTCGGTTTCATTTTCGATATCGAGCAGCACCGAGTGGCGCTGATTGAAGGTGGCGCGGCGTGAGTCTTGGCCGCTGAGACGCACCGGAATTGCCTGCTTGACGAGGCTGGCAAAAGCGAGCGCCTCGGCCATGCCATAGTCCACGGGCTTTTTGCCGGTTCCCATTTCCTGGCGCTGCTCAAGCAACTTCTTCACCTTGGGATGAATGTGGAAGCCGTCGGGATATGTGGTCAAACGCGCGGTGAGTTCCGCCAACTCTTCGGGAGGGATGCCGGTGGGTTGTTCGTACTCCGGTTTATAGCGGCCTCCGAAGTAGTCATCCCAATAGCTGGGGAGATCACGCATCATAGGCTTCTTGGTGAATTTGGTGGCGGCCTTCTGCGCGATTTCGTATTCACCCTTGACCGCTTTCACTTGTTCGGCGACGCTGTCGTCATTCATGCCGATGTGTTTGGCATAAATCTGGTAGAGCGGGGGATGCTGTTTGATTGCCTTGTACATCAAGGGCTGGGTGACGGTGGGGTCGTCCACTTCGCTGTGGCCGTGACGGCGATAGCCGATGAGGTCGATGATGACATCGGTGCCGAATTTGTAGCGGTACTCGGTGGCAATGCGCGCGATGCGCATGACCGCATCGACGTCCTCACCGTTGACATGGAAAATCGGGATTGGCTGACGCCGCGCCAGTTGCGCGGAGAAGCGTGAGGAGTGTTCTTCGCGGGCGTTGGTGGTGAAGCCGATGAGGTTGTTGACGATGATGTGGATGGCGCCGCCGACGGTATAACCAGCCAGGCCGGCATAGTTCATGGTTTCCGCGGTGATGCCTTGTCCGGCGAAAGCGGCGTCCCCGTGCACCAGAACAGGGAGGTATTTCGCTTTGCCTCCTTCGCCGGCGCGGTCCTGCTTGGCGCGGGTGCGTCCCACGGTGACGGGATCGACGGCTTCGAGGTGGCTGGGATTCGAAGCGAGGTGAATATGAATTTGCTTTCCGCTGGGGGTTACATATTCTCCGGTCGCGCCCATGTGGTACTTCACGTCGCCGGACCCCAAGACGCTGCGGGGATCGACGTCTTCAAATTCAGCGAATACCTCTTCGGCGGGGCGATTGGCGACGTGGATCACGACATTCAGGCGTCCACGATGACTCATGCCCATCACCAGTTCCACGGTGCCGCGTTCGCCGGCTACGTCGAGAACCTGGTCAACGGCGGTCAACAGGGAGGTGCCACCTTCGAGAGAGAATCGCTTGTTGCCGAGATAGCGCTGTTGCAGGGTCTGCTCGAACAGATCGGCGCGCAGCAGAACGTTGAAGGCATGCTGCTGATCGACTGCGATCGGTGTGCCTTCGATTTGTTCCTGGATCCAGAGGCGGCGCTCGGGGTCGGCGATGTGCATGAACTCGACGCCGACGCTGCCGCAATAGATGCGGCGGGCTTCGCGGGCCCACTCGTTGTCGCTGGCGATTTCGAGGTCGGGATGCGGTTGCGGGGGCAGCAGGCCGAGCGGATTGAGCTCGGCCTCGAGATAGCCGAATTGGCGAAAGAGGGTAAAGACGCGCTCGCGCTCGTATTTTTCGATGATTCCGTTGGCCGAGGTCTTGGTCGTAGCTTTGGCAGGGTTCCGAGTTGAAGTCGCCATAATGATGTCTCTATAGAATAACGGATGAGACGAGGGCTGTGGCCGATTCAGGGTGGGAAATGAGGCACGACCTTTATTAACATGATTTTGGACTAGAATACGGCTGCTCGAAGATCGGAGGCTGTGTGGACAATGGAATAGTGGATGTGCCGAGTCGCTACCCGGTGCCGGAGACTTTGGCGCGGCTGGAGGAGATTCTGAAAGATAAAGGGATCACGGTTTTTGCGCTGATCGACCACAGCGGGGAAGCGGAAAAGGCCGGCCTGAAGATGCGTCCGACACAGTTGCTGGTTTTTGGGAGTCCGAAGAGTGGGACGCCGTTGATGGTGGCGGCGCCGCGACTGGCGATCGATCTTCCGTTGAAAGCGCTGGCGTGGCAAGACGAAAAAGGGCAGGTGTGGCTTTCCTATAATGCGCCGGAATACCTGCAGCAGCGGCACGGCTTTCCGGAAGCGCTGGTGAAGAACATCGCCGGAATCGCTGGGCTGGTGGAGCAGGCGGTGGAATAATGGCAGGCTGTATCGTCAGGTTCGATATCTTCTATGGCCGAGCGCATCGCTAAGCGCAGGGCTGAAAACATGGCTGAGAATTCCAATCCTAACCGGGCGCGCGATCATCTGGCCAATGAGCGCACATTTCTGGCGTGGTTGCGGACCGGGATTGCGACCATCGTGTTCGGATTCGCCGTCGGGCGATTTTCGATCGCCCTGCGCGAATTCATGAAGGTGGAGGGATATACCTCGGTCACGCCCGGCCTGACGACATGGCTGGGGATTATTTCTACGGTGGGCGGCGTGCTGCTGATTTTTGCCGGGCTGCAGCGATACAACAAAACCAAGATACAACTCGACAGCGACAGCTTCGAACCAGCCGGATTTGTGATCGACCTAGTGTCGTGGCTGCTGGGTATTTTTGGATTGGTGCTGGGGGGATATCTGGCGTATATCGCAATTTTCAGCAAATGAGGCGGCCGTGAAATGAGTGAGGCGAAACGAGTGATGCATGGCGCGTGATGAAGAAAAAGAAGCCGCCGGCCGGGCTGCGGCGAAACTGGTGCGCGATGGCGACGTAGTTGGATTAGGCACGGGCTCGACCGCATACTTCGCGGTGGTCGCTCTCGGCGAGCGGGTGAAGGCGGGACTGAAGATGGTGGGGATTCCAACCTCGATTAAAACCGGCGACCTGGCGCGCGAAGTTGGGATTCGCTTGATCACGCTGGACGAGCATCCGGAGATTGACATCACGATTGATGGGGCGGATGAAGTGGATCCCAAGCTGAATCTGATCAAGGG
>Ga0182018_10005047_pt1 | contig 10794 bp, 9 predicted proteins | sample 812P2MmetaG_FD_120490 | JGI IMG/M metagenome (GOLD analysis project Ga0182018, IMG submission 120490) | Permafrost microbial communities from Stordalen Mire, Sweden - 812P2M metaG | ecosystem: Environmental > Terrestrial > Soil > Wetlands > Permafrost | place: Sweden: Stordalen | collected... | reverse complement strand
GAGCTGGCCGAAGCCCCGATCGACCGCTACGCCTTCGCCCGGGTCGGCTACCACCGCGGGCTCGACGCCCTGCGCGCCGCCGGCTGGCGCGGATCGGGGTACGTGCGCTGGCGCCACGAGTCGAACCGGGGCTTCCTGCGCTCCCTCCACGCCCTCGAGCAGGCCGCCGCGTCCATCGGGGAAACCGAGGAGCAGGAGCGCTGTGCTCTCTTCCTGCGGCAGCTCGACCCGGAGTGGACAACCATCGGGCCGCTGTAGTTAGAGTATCTAACTGTATGATGGTCGAAGTGTCTACCCCTCCCCCCGCGGCCCCGATCGTGACGCCGACGCGAACGAAAGGTGACAGACCGAGCGTGGGGACCTACGGCCGCGTCACCGCATGGCTGTCCAAGCGGGTGGAATTCGCCCTGGCCCAGATGGACCTGACCCTGCCCCAGTACCGGGTGCTGGGCATTTTGGCCGAGGGCTCCGCCGCCGCGTCGGGCCTGGCCGGACGTCTCGCCGTACGGCCCTCGTCGGTCACCGCCATTATCGATGGCCTGGTCGCTCGCGGCCTTGTGGACCGCAAGCACGAGGAAGGTGATCGCCGCCGCATCGCCCTCCGCCTCACCGAAGAGGGCGCCCGCATTGTGGCCGAGGCCGACGTCGCGGTCGATGAGTACCTGTCGTCGATCGCCGCCTGCCTCCCCACCGAGGACGAGTTGATGGTGCTCCGCTCCTTGGAGCTGTGGGGCCAGGCGTTGGCCAAGTTCCACCAGGCCCGGTCGGAGTCGGGATGAGCACGACCGAAGACCAGGTCACCGGGATGCCGGCGGACGACGACGAAACATCGGGGGCGGCCTCGGGGGCTGCAACCCAGACGACGGCGCGAGGGCTCCCGCTCGCCGCCTATGTCCCCATGGGGATCACCAGCAACTACAAGAGGCCGAAGGCCACCGTCGACCCCGACTCGTCCAAGACATGGCTGCGACGGGCCTTCCCGATTGTGGCGGCTCACAAGAGATCCTTCTTCACCGCGATCATCCTCTCGTTCGTCGGGCTCGTCCTCCAGGTGCAGATCCCTGATCTGCTCAATCACGCCATCGACAACTCGCTGGTCCGCCACACCGTGCCGCTGCACTTCTACGTCGACTGGGTGATCGCGCTCGGGTTGATCGGAGGGGTGGCGGGTTACCTCTCGCGCACCTCGCTCTACAAAATGGCCTACGCCATCGAGTTCGACCTGCGCAACGGCATCTACGAGCACCTGACCCGCATGTCGTTCCCCTTCTACGACCGGGTCCAGTCGGGGCAGCTCATCTCCCGGGCCAACTCGGACATCCGTTCGGTGCAGATGTATCTCACCTTCGCCCCGTTGATCCTCGTCCAGTGCTCCATCGCACTGGTGGCCTTCGGGTACATGCTCTCCATCAACGTGGAGCTCGCCTTCATCGCCATGGTCACCATGCCCTTCATCTTCTGGTCCGGCATGCGCATGCGCAAGGTCCTCTTCCCGGTGTCCTGGCTCATCCAGTCCCGCCTGGCCGAGGTAGCCACAGTGGTCGACGAGAACGTCAACGGCGTGCGGGTGGTCAAGTCGTTCGCCGCCGAGGAGCAGCAGCTCCGTCAACTGGCCACCGCGGCCGACAGGGTGCAGTGGGGGTACATCAAGGACGCCGATCTGCGGGCCCGCTTCTCGCCGGTGATCCAGAACCTCTCCCAGGTCGGCCTGGCGCTGGTTCTCCTCTTCGGCGGCTACATGGTTATTCACGGGACGCTCGGCTTCGGCGCCATCCTGGCCTTCAACGCCTACCTGTTGATGATGCAGGCCCCGTTCATGATGCTCGGGATGCTCATCATGATGGGCCAGCGGGCCTCCGCGTCGGCCGAACGCATCTACGAGATCCTCGACGAGCAGCCCACCGTGGTCGATCGTCCAGAGGCCGTGGACCTGACCGACAGCCGGGGTGACGTCCGCTTCGAGAACGTTCGCTTCGCCTACGGGACCGAGAGCCGCGTCGCCCTCTCGGTGGAAGACGGCGGCAATCCCGATGTGCTCTCCGACTTCAACCTCCACCTCCGCTCGGGCGAGACCGTGGCGCTGGTCGGCCGGACCGGCAGCGGCAAGTCGACGGTGGCCCGGGTGCTGGCCCGGTTCTACGACGTCACCGGTGGGGCCGTCTACGTCGACGATCACGACGTGCGGGACCTCACGTTGACCAGCCTGCGGGCCAACATCGGCGTGGTCCTCGACGAGCCCTTCCTCTTCTCCGTCTCCATCCGCGACAATATCGCCTACGGACGGCCCGACGCGAAGAAGGAGGAGGTCGAGGCCGCGGCACAGGCGGCCGGCGCCGACGGCTTCATCCGCCACCTTCCCGCCGGGTACGATACCGTGGTCGGTGAGCGCGGCTACACGCTCTCGGGTGGGCAGCGGCAGCGCATCGCCATCGCCCGCGCCCTCCTCATCAACCCCCCCATCCTCATCCTCGACGACGCCACCAGTGCCATCGACGTGAAGGTGGAGCAGAAGATCCACTCCGCACTGCGCGTGCTGATGCAAGACCGGACGACGCTCATCGTCGCTCACCGGCTCTCCACCATCAGCCTGGCCGACAGGGTGGTGCTCCTCGACGGCGGGCGGATAGTGGCCGACGGCACGCACGACCAGCTCCTGGCCAGCACGCCCCTCTACTCCGAAGTGTTGGCCCAGGCCGCCTCGGTGGAGAACGCCGAGCCCCTCGAGGGCGGCGACGACGCCGCGGATCCCGACACGGGACCGGGGCTCTGATGTTCGGCGGCGGCGGCGGCGCGGGCTGGGGGGGACTGGGAGGAGGACCACCTGGAGCGGCGCAGCCTGGAATGCCGTTCGGCGGGATCCCCTCGGAGCTCCAAGCCGGTGTCGACCTCCTCCTGACCCAAGAACCGGAGCGGGGCGAATCCGACGTCACGTTCTCCCATCAGCCCTCGGCCGACGAGAAGCGCCGGCTCAGCCTGAGCGGGCTGCTCAAGGTCTACCCGGGCATGCTCGCCCTGGCTCTCCTTTTGGTGGCGATCATCGCCGTGGCCACCCAGCTCGGCCCGTGGCTGACCGAGACCGCCATCAACCACGGGATGCAGCCCGGACACGGGAACTTCGGCCTCGTCGTCATCCTCGCCGCCGTCTATCTGGCCGCGGTGGCCGTATCGGGCGCCGCGCAGTGGGGCCAGGTCAGGGTGACGGGGCGGCTGGCCTCCTGGGTCATGAACGACCTCCGGATCACCATCTTCCGCCACTTGCAGCGCCTCTCGCTGGACTTCTTCACCGAGGAGAAGGCCGGCGTCGTCATGAGCCGGATGACGAGCGACATCGAGAACCTCCAGCAACTGCTCCAGGACGGACTGGCCCAGTTCGCCGTCCAGGGCCTGACCATGCTGGTGATCACCTGGTTCCTCTTCACCACCAACACGCGCCTCGCCGTCATCACCATCGTCGTCGTGATACCTCCGCTCACCCTCATGTCGATCTGGTTCAAGCGCGCCTCGGAACGGGGCTATGTCCGGGTGCGCGACGGGATCGCCCTGGTGTTGGCCGACCTGTCGGAGAGCCTGTCGGGAGTGCGGGTGGTCACCGCCCACAACCGCCAGCGCTACAACGTGGTAAAACACCGCAACATCGTGGGCGAGTACCGCGACGCCAATTACTTCACCGGCCGTCTCAACGGGGTCTACGGCCCGGGGTCCCAGCTGCTCGGCGTGGTCGGGCAGGTCGTCATCCTGGCCGTCGGCGGCAACATGTACCTCCACCATCAGCTCTCCCTCGGCGCGCTCTTCGCCTTCTTCCTCTACGTCAACCGGTTCTTCCAGCCCATCCAGCTCCTGGTGCAGCAGTACAACACCTACCAACAGGGCCAGGCGTCCGTGATCAAGCTGCGCATCTTGCTGGACAACGAGCCCTCCGTGCTGGAGGCCCCCGACGCCGTCGACCTCCCGCCCATCCGCGGCCGGATTCGCTTCGAGCACGTCTCGTTCGGCTACGACCCGGCGATCCCCGTGCTGGAGGACATCGACCTCACCATCGAGCCGGGCGAGACGATGGCCTTCGTGGGAGCCACCGGCGCCGGCAAGTCCACCATGGCCAAGCTGGTGACGCGCTTCTACGATCCCACCGAGGGCCGGGTGCTCATCGACGGCTACGACCTGCGCGCCGTCACCATGAAGTCGTTGCGCAGCCAGCTGGGCGTCGTCCCCCAGGAGCCCTTCCTCTTCGCCGGGTCGATCCGGGACAACATCTCCTTCGCCCGCCCGGACGCGCCCGACGACGCCGTCTGGGATGCCGTGCACAAGGTGGGGCTCACTGACCTTATTGCCCGCCTCCCCTACGGCCTCGACACCGTGGTCCACGAGCGGGGCCAGTCCCTCTCCTCAGGAGAGCGGCAGCTGGTGGCGCTGGCCCGGGCCTTCATGGCCCAGCCTCGGGTCCTCGTACTCGACGAAGCCACCTCCAACCTGGACCTGCAGTCAGAGACGATGATCGAAGCCGCGCTCGACGTGCTCCTCCAACAGCGGACGGCGGTCCTCATCGCGCACCGGCTCTCGACCGCCATGCGCGCCGACCGGATTGTGGTGGTCGGCGACGGCCGGCTGTTGGAGTTGGGCACGCACGACGAGCTGGTGGCGTTGGGCGGCCACTATGCCGAGATGTACGCCACATGGATCTCCCAGTCCCACGCCGCCTGAACCGGATCAGTGACCGGGGCCTAGGCGGAGGTTGACGGGTCGACCAAGCGGATCATCGAGACCGTCGAGACGACACCCTCTGTGTCATAAATGGTCGCTTGGACCTGCCCGGTTCCCGTGTGGCCGATCCAGCCCCGACCATCGAGTGACAGCCATTCGCCGGGCGGCTCGCGGATGACATTGATGGCGGCATCGGCGTTGATCCAGCCGGGAGGAGCAACCGGAAACGGGCCCATCCCGCTGGCCGTATCGGCCACGAACGCGAGCCTGGCCACCGGACGTGGGCGCTCGCCGGCGATGACGTCGATGCGCAGGCGCATCCAGTTGGGGTCGTTGTAATAGCCCCCGAACTCCTCGAAGAGGTACTCCATGGCCAGTCGGGAGCCCGGCGGCTCCGGCAACATGAAGACCTCTTTATCCACCGGCTTCGGCTGCGTCGGCAACGGATTGGAGAAGCGGCCGTCGGGGAGATCGTCGCCTTCGACGGCGGCGCGGCGGAGGCGCACCGCCGTGGCCCGCGTCACCTCGAGGTCATCGGCGAAGAGGGACGTCGTCACCACCTGAATCTTCTTCCCCTCCCGGACGACGCGTACGTCGGCCCTCAGCGGCGTGAGCGGGACGGGTCGCATCAGGTCCGTGGTGAGCCGCGCGATCTGCATCGGGACGAGGCTCGGGGTCTGGTCGACCAACGTTGCGATCAGGGCAGCGGGGGCCCCGCCGAACTGCGCCCCCGGATCCCACGGTCCCTGGCAGTAGTGCGTCGGCACGTACAGGTCGCCGTCGGGCACGAAGAGCGCCGCATCTTTTTCGATCGGGCGAAACACCTCGGGGGATTCTCATCGGCGGCGTGGTCGGGCGCAAAACGCCGACCACATTGGGATCGGGCGCACGGCGCCGCCGCGTGCGGCCGAGGGTCGTTACCATCGGGACCCGGGCCTCCAGAGCCGCAGGGGCTCCTGATCGGGAGGCACACCAATGTCCACGCGCCACCAGTTGCGATCGCTCATGGCCGGGAAGCCGTTTCTCGCGGCCGAGTGCTACTCCGCCCTAACGGGCCGCATCGTCGAGGAGGTCGGTTTCCCAGCCGCCTACATGGGTGGCCACGGGACGAGCATGATGCACTACGCCATACCCGACAACGGTGTCTTCACCCCGACCGAGATGGTAGAGCAGGCCGGCCGGGTGGCCGAGGTCATCTCGATCCCGCTGATCGTCGACGCCGACCAGTGCGGGGAGACGGTGGCCGATGTGTACCGCAGCATCCAACGCTACGAGCACGCCGGCATCGCGGGCCTCCATATGGAGGACGAGATCCCGCCGAAGCACTCGAGGTGGAGCGGGGCCCTCCTGTCGATCGGCGATATGCAGTCGCGGATCCGGGCCGCCGTGGCGGCGCGGCGCGATCGCGACTTCGTGATCATCGTCCGCTGTGACGAGCTCTATGACGTCGGTGGCGGGGGTTCGGGATCGCTCGACGAGGCCATCCGGCGGGGCGTCGCTTACCAAGAGGCCGGTGCCGATGCCTACCTCCCGACCTTCGCCACCGAGGAACAGGTGGCGGCCATCAAGCGCGCTGTGTCGGTGCCGCTCGTCGGCTTCGGCAGCCTGACTCCGGGGATCGATTTCGCCCTGTCGACGGGCTGGGGAACGGCCTCCGCCGCCCGGCAGCACCGGCAGTGGGCCACCCACCTCCTCGAGCACGGCGACCTCCCGCCCGAGGCGTTCGAGTTCCCGGCCAAGGCCGAGGCGATCCGACAGGACGCCTACGACCACATCATCGAGGCGTGGGTAACGGATACCGGGCGGGCGTTGCGGCCGCCGGCTTCCTGAGGGCGTCAGGCGTTCCGAGCGCCCTACCCCGAACCGGGGCGACTCCACTCCCGCAGCGTGGCCCGGTACCGCGTGTCCCACCGGTCGTACTCGTGGCGCAGGTGGGTGCCCGGCCAGGCGTCCGGGAGCAGCTCCTCGGGCAGCAGGGGGTCGGCCTGGAGGTGGCGCAGGACGGCGGCCGACAGCTCGAAGCCCGGCGCCAGCGCGGCGGCGCTATCGGGCGCCAGGGCGGCCATGCGGCGCCGGAGGTCGTGGGCGCGGTCGGCCCACGCCTCCAGGTCCCACAGTGCGCCGGCCAGCCGTCCGGGTTCGCCTGGCCGGGCCGTCATCAGCTCCACGTCGGCCGCCAACCCATCGGCGAGTTCGACGGTCACGTTGTCGGGGCGCATCCATACCCCTTCGCGGAGCTCGGCCAGGCGGGCATAGGCCAGCGCGCCCCGGCGGGCCGTCCGGACGTCGGCCGCACTCCCCGTTGTCGTGACCACGGCCACCCACCACTGCCCGTCAAACGGGTTGGTCCGCCCCGACCGGCTGGCCGACTGGCGGGCCTGGCGCGCCTGCAGATGGCCCGAGAGCCGGTAGTGACCGGACCCATCCGTGGTGGCCTCGCCGGCGGCCACCATGCGGCTGAGCGCCACTCGGGCCCGGTTGGCGCTGATCCCGAAGAGCCCCGTCAGGCGGACGAGCTGGGCCACCGGTAGCTCTGGGGGGTCCATGCCCAAAAGGGCACTGGCCAGGACCGACCGGGCGGTGAACGGAGTATTACTCTCTTGTGTCACTTGTCGAGAGATAGTAATATAGAGGCATGGCCACAACCATGGTGCCGGATCTGACGGCACGACCCGACGTCCTCCCCAGCGAGCGCCTGCTGGCCAACGGGATGGCCAGCCCCGAGCTACGCCCGGCGCTGCGCCGCATCAGCAACGTGCGCAACGCCATCACCGTGCTGTCGGTGTGGGGCTACGTCGTGCTCATCGTCGGGGGCGCCGTCTGGGTCAACGCCTGGTGGAGCTACCTGCTCGCGTTCGTGCTCATGGGGCCGATGTACGCCCGCTTCGCCATCCTCATGCACGAGGCGGCCCACAAGCTGCTGTTCACCAACAAGAAGTGGAACGACTGGATCGGCACCTGGGTCATCGCCTACCCGTTCTTCACCCCCGTCCAGCTGTACCGGCGGGTGCATTTCGCCCACCACAAGGATGAGTTCGGGCCCGAGGAGCCCGACCTCGCCTTCTATCGCCCCTACCCCTGCACCCGCGCCGCCCTGCGCCGCCGCCTGTGGCGCGACGCCATCGGCATCTCGGGCTGGAAGAATTTCGTCCCGCTGGTCAAGAACACCGCCACGCCGCGGTTCAGTCGCATCGGCCTCTCCATCTTCGGCGTGCAGGCACTCCTGTGGGCGCTCTCGTGGTGGGCCACCGGCCGGTGGTGGGTCTACCCGGTGCTGTGGTGGTTGCCCTACATGACCCAGTGGCGGGTCCTCAACCGCTTGCGCTCCATCGCCGAGCACGGCGGCATGGAGCGCAACAAGGACCGCCGGGCCACCTCGCACAACGTGCGGCAGTCGTGGCTCGCCCGCTTCTGGATCGTGCCCTACAACACGGGGTGGCACCTGGCCCACCACGTGGACATGGGGGTGCCGTGGCGCAACCTGCCGGCGTTCCACGCCGAACTGGAACGCGCCGGCTACGTCACGGACGCCATCACCTACCCGAATTACCGTGCCCTGTGGAGGGCACTCTCGAGTGCCGACATGGACGCACCGGCACGCGCCGCCGCCTGAGCCGGCGCGCTCAACCGACCCCGAGGGCCCGGCGCAGGACGATTGCGGCCTCCTGCTGGGCCCGCTGCGAAATGGCGGCCGTCGTCACCAGCGTCGAGCCGTGGAAGGTGCCGGGGAACTGGTGCAGCTCGACCGACACGCCCGCCCGTAAGAGGCCCAGAGCGTAGAGGATCCCCTCGTCGCGCAGCGGATCGTTCTCGGCCGTCGAGATGTAGGCGGCCGGGAGCCCCGACAGATCAGCCGCCCGTGACGGGGCGGCATAGGGCGAGACCTCGCCGGACCCTGCCTCCTCCCCCAGATACGCCTTCCAACTCTGCTCGGCCAGCGGCCGGTTCCAGATCGGCGAGTCGACGAAGGCGCGCATGGACGGCGTCTCCAAGCGGTCGTCGAGCTCGGGGATGTGCAGCATCTGGAAGCACAATGCCGGTCCCCCAAGGTCGCGGGCCAAGAGCGCAGTCGCCGCGGCCAGGCCGCCGCCCGCACTCGTGCCGACCAGCGCGAGCCGCGCGGAATCGACACCGAGCTCGTTCGTGTGGGCGGCGAGGAACGCCAGTGCGCTGTAGCAGTCGTGCAGGCCGGCGGGGAAGGGGTGCTCGGGAGCGAGCCGGTACTCAACCGAGACCACGATGGCGCCGGTCCCGTTGGCCAGCGCCACCGCGCCCGCCTGCTCGGAGTCGACGCTGCCGATGACGAAGCCGCCACCGTGGATCATGACCACGCCCGGCACCGGGCCCGCCCGTTCCTTCGGCACGTAGAGGCGCACGCCGACGTCGGGATCGCCCTCCCAGCCCGGCACGAGCCGGTCCTCGATCTCGAGCTTCTCGAGGCCCGGTATGTCGGTTCGCAGGGCGGCCATCATCTCGTCGAACCCGGCACGGGCGGCGACGGCGTCGGCGATCTGGAGTGGCGGCAGCAACTCGAGGATGGCGGTGAGCTCGGGGTCGATCACCGTCCCCCTCCCATCGCCGGGTGCGCCGTCACTTGGGCTGCATCCGGATGCCGGCGTCGATGCGGATCGACTCGGCGTTCATGTACGAGTTGGCCAGCAGCTCCACGGCCAGGCTGGCGAATTCCGTGGCGTAGCCGAGCCGTCGCGGGAACAGGACATCTTGGGCCAGCTTGGCCTTGAAGGCCTCGGAGCCCTCCCCGGTCCCGTAGATGGGGGTGTCGATCAACCCCGGCAAAATGGTGTTGACCCGGATGCCGACCACCGCCAGGTCGCGGGCCACCGGGAGGGTCATGCCCACCACGCCGCCCTTGGAGGACGAGTAGGCGGCCTGGCCGATCTGACCGTCCTCGGCCGCCACCGACGACGTGTTGACGATGGCGCCCCGGGCGCCGTCCTCGTCGGGCTCGTTGAGGCTCATTTTGGTGGCCGCCAGCCGGATGCAGTTGAAGGTGCCGATGAGGTTGATCTCGATCACCCGGCGGTACAGGTCCAGATCATGCGCCGAGGCGTACTCACCGTCCTTGCCGATGGTGCGGGTGGCCCACCCCGTTCCGGCGCAGTTGACCAGCGACTTCAAAGGGCCCATCTCGATGGCCGCCTCGACGGCCGCGATGACGCTCTCGGCGTTGGTCACGTCGGTGGGGGCGAAGATGCCGCCGATCTCCTTGGCCAGTGCCGTGCCCTTGTCCTCTTGGAGGTCGGCCACGACGACGTGGACGCCGCGCTCGGCCAGCAACCTCGAGGTGGCCGCGCCCAGGCCCGAAGCCCCGCCGGTGACGATCGCGGATGTCCCATTCAGATCCATCGGTTCTTCGACTCCTTCATCGGGGCCCCACCCGTGGGCCCGGCACGAGATGTGCCCGGCAGAGGATAGGGCGTCACCCCGGCCGGCCCCAACTCGCCCGCACCGCGCCCGGGGGCGTCACATCTGCTCGGGAGCCTCCATGCCGAGCAGCGACAATCCGAGGGCAAGGGTGCGCGCGGTGAGGTCGCACAACGCCAGGCGCGCGGTGCGCACCGACACGTCGTCGACCAGCACCCGGCACGCCTCGTAGAAGGTGGTGAAGATGGTGGCCAGGTCGAACAGGTAGGTGCAGAGCTTGGCCGGGCTGTAGGCCTCCGCCGTCGCTGCGATCGCCGCCGGGAACTCCAACAACTGCAGCGCCAGCGCCCGTTCCTGGGGCTCGGGCACCGACGGCCGGGCGCCCCGCGCCGGCGGGGGCATCTCGGCCCGGCGGAAGATGGAGCGGATGCGGGCGTGGGCGTACTGCAGGTAGGGGCCCGTGTTCCCCTCGAAGGCCAGCATCCGGTCCCAGTCGAAGACGTAACCCCGGGCGCGCTCGGTGGACAGGTCGGCGTACTTGACCGCGCCGACGCCGAGCGCGTGCGCCACGGCGGCCTGGCGCTCGGGTGTCAGGTCGTTGGAGCGTTCCTTCATGGCGGCGGCCGCCCGGTCGATCCCCTCGGTCAGCAGGTCGATGAGACGTGACGAACCGGCAGCACGGCTGGCCAGCTGCTTGCCGTCCGTCCCGAG
>Ga0182018_10005045_pt1 | contig 10797 bp, 6 predicted proteins | sample 812P2MmetaG_FD_120490 | JGI IMG/M metagenome (GOLD analysis project Ga0182018, IMG submission 120490) | Permafrost microbial communities from Stordalen Mire, Sweden - 812P2M metaG | ecosystem: Environmental > Terrestrial > Soil > Wetlands > Permafrost | place: Sweden: Stordalen | collected... | reverse complement strand
CGTAACATACAGTCAATCATCAGCTTCGTCGAGGCCGATGGATTAGAGGTAAGGTGTACACTCGAACGTGAAAGCAGGCGTCCTTTCAAATCCACTGTCGCGACTGTAGCCTCCCCGGGATGAATGTCGACCGCGATCACCACCAGGTCGTCATTCAGGCCTAAAAGCGTTGGGCGCCGTCCTCGCGGTCGAGAAGCGACTCCCCCCTCGCGTACCCATTTCTCCCGAATGAGTTGCTCGGCAATCTGCGAGACCGTGCTTCTTTGCAGTCCGGAATGGCGCGACAAATCGGCCCGTGAAACTGGCTGATTGGCCCGAATCAACTCCAAAACGATATCGCGGTTGATCCGTCGCGCGGTCTCGCTGGAAGCAAGCTGAACATCCGTTAAATCAATGTGCCGCATGCCCCTTGAGCGTTGTTGCGATTTCACGACAATCCTCCTGGGGCCAACGAACCCAATTGCCCGGTGAGAGCGATTCTCAAATCGAAGTTTCGTAACTTAGCATGACACATCGCTCCCACGCGGTAAATTGATTATCCAAACTGCGGGTAGATACGTTAAGTGGAGTACCGCCCATCCATCTGACTATCCTGTTACTAAACGCGAGCATTCCAAAACGCACAAATACTTAGCCGTTTCGATCAGCTCTTCCAGAGCCGGACTGCGTTGCTCTTTGCCAAAATGCCATTCGCCTGCAAAAAACGAGTGCAGCCCAGGAACTACAGCCGTTTCAGGATTGCGGTACTCCATGCCACAACACTCAAGTCGATGCGACCCCAAGGTGAGGGGTCCCCGCGGACAGGTCTTCGTCCGTGGGGTGTAAGGAGCAGCGACCCTGAAGCTCTTCGAAAATGGGTATACCTACCCTGGAACCGCTCTCGACACGCGTTTTGAGCGTAGTCTTCCACAGGGCAAAGACCGTTCAGTGACTCCTGGGCGCTGTGAAATCCTCGCTGGCCGAGGTCTGAGGGCCGCCCATTCGCGTGAGCTTAGCCCCCGGTCAAACGAAGGAAGAATCCATCGTTCTTACAAGCCGCCTGAGTCAAAGCTTTCATCGCTTTCGAAAACGTTATCGTCGAATATAACGACTTTTGATTTTCGAAGATTGGCAACGCCATCTAAAGGCGAATAGCGCGTGAGGATGAAGCGACTGAGAAAGCCGGGGCTCATCTGTCCGAATTTTTCCTTGAAGCCCAGCCTCATCGAGCTGGTTCCCGTTGCAGAATTTATCACGGCCGTCGGCGGGAGTCCGGCGCGGTCCATCAATTCCAATTCGTCAAGAAAACCAAGACCGTGCATCACTCCGTAGGAGCCCGCGTCACTGCCCGCGATGATCTGGACACCGAGTTCGTGAGCCTTTACCAGGGCTGATGCGTGCTGATCGAGAATTCTTTTCAGATTTAGAACGACCTCGGCATCCCAGCCCATTAGATTGGCGTGGTCAATCTGTTTCTGCACAGGTGCGAAGGTCGGCACCCACGCGATTCGCCGGTCACGCATCTTGGAGAGTTGATCGGCGCGCACAAAGAACCCATGTTCAATGGAATCCACGCCGCCATCGATCACACGCTCAATGCCATCATCGCCAGATGCGTGAGCAAAGGTTTGTTTGCCGAATGATTTTGCGGCCGCGGCCAATTCGCAAATTTCTTCTGTAGTCATCTGGGGCGCGGCTGTGACCGCACCTCCCTTGAAATTGATAATCCCGGTTGGAATCAATTTGATTCGATCTGCGCCGGCTTTGACACGGGCCTCGACGCATTGCCTCAACGAATCGAAGCTCTCAATTGGCTCGGCCATGAAGCCACCGTAGCGCCCAAGATGATGAATCGCCGCGCCAGGGCTGTCCACGTAAGGCATGAGCGGGCGATCGGCGCAAGCGCACAATCTACTCAACGCGAGGCCGACACCATCTTTGTCGCCTGCATCGCGGACCGCAACCACGCCGAGCCGCACAAGTTTTTCCAATCGCGGACGGGCAAGTTTCAGCAGTTCGCTCGGTGTTTTGTTCAGATGAGCCGCACGTTTCTCTAAGTCCAACTCGCCGCCTTCAAGGAAAAAATGCGCGTGGGCTTCAATCAATCCGGGCAGCAATGTGTAATGCGGTAGATCCAAATCGGGCTTCTGTTGGCCGGGATTCACCAAATGCGGCGGTGGTGAGTCCTCGCCGACAAAAAGAATGCGGTTCTTGTCATAAACCGCATGCGCGTTTCGCAGGGGTTGCGTGCTGATGCCATCCAGCAATGTTCCAACGCGCAGCCAAACGCGGCGTTGATCGGTTGCGCAGGGGACGGTCATATCGTCTCGTTTGTCCATTTCAAAAATCGACGACCTCTGCTTCACTGCAAAGAGCCATGATGGCTTCCACTTGCCGGTAACCGGAAATCTCATGGCTCTCCCCTTCGCGTGCCCGGCCTTGTTCGAGTGCGGAGCGAAGTTTAGCCACCATTGGATGTTCCTTCGGCAGTGGGCCAGGAGTCTTCTCCGGATTCGCCAACGCAAAATCCAGGCCGGCTTCCATCCCGATCGTGAGGTAGGCTTTCTCCAGTTCCGCACGGAACGCCCTGGGCGTGCCCCATGCAAAGTTAGAAAGACCGACAATCATGTGAACGCCCTTCAAATCAGGATCTGCGCTGATCAGCCGCATCGCATCCAAGCCGATGTTCACAAGGCCATAAGTATCGGCGCCCACGGGCGCCAGTCCCGGATCAATAATGATCTGGTCGTTACGGCGGCCGGCCTTGGCGGCAAGAGATTCTACAAAGTATTTTGCCGCACGGTGAGAATCCTGCGGATTGAGGCATTGAGACGCTCCATCCGAAGAGAACGTTTCAGAAGCCATTACCACGGCGAGCGTGTCATAGTGCTTCACTAGTTCGACCATCTCATCCAGGTGTTCGCGCGACGCGGCGAGCGAATTGAGAATTGGCGCGCCGCTCTTTTTCCGGTCGTAATGTTTCAATGCAACCTTGTGGTACCCGAAGAACGGATTGTCAAAGGCGATTGGGATTTCGGTCACCTCCTGAACAGCCGCGATCACTTCCGGAAGAAAATCGAGCATCTCCTGCCTGCGCACCTGAATTTGCTGCGTGCCATCGAGGTTCAAGCTCAGGTAACTCGCACCGAGTTCTGCCTGCAATTTTGCAAGTGCCTGGTAACCTCGCGGGTCGCGCTCGATGAACGCCTTGCGCGCGCGTCCGTAGGAGTTGTTCATTAACTCACCAACGATGTGCAACTTCTTGTTCATTCTTTACTTTCCCCGTTTCGGATAGTCGGCTCCGTCTCGGAGGACGACTCCTGTTTCGCCGAGTGATCGCGCCCCAGCCAAAGATTCGCCCATGAGGAGGTTCCACGCAGGCCCTGATTTTGGATGACAGGCACATGTTGCAGTAACTCATGTTCCTTGCCGTCGTGTTTCAGCCGCTCATAAGCGCGCAGCCAGATGCAATCGCCGTAGCCGTCCACTTCGCAGAGGCCTTGGCGCGTTCCGCCACAAGGGCCGTTGCGCTGATTCTTGGCGCATTGCGATTCAGGGCAGAGATACGCGATATCAGGCAGCGAACAATCTCCGCAGTCCTTGCACTGGAATAGCGCGGCTTTGCTTAAGTGTTCGAGGACACGCAACGATGAAGGCCCTTGGGACGAATCCTTGGCATTCGCGCAGATCCTCGCTCCCCATTTGGCAAACGGTGTACCGGGCGCAAACATTGTCTGATGAGAAAACTTCGACAATTGATAGACTGCGGTGACATGTTTGGTGGCGCCAGGCGGCCTCTGGTCTTCCATATCCGGATTGGCAAGATCTGTCGCCGGATCCTTGGCGTAATAGAAGAATTCGCCGGGCTGAGAGAATCTGACTTCGCGCGCGAACAGCTTCCAATCGTCCGGCGCAAACGTCCGCTCTATTCCCAGAATGTTTTCAATCGCCGAAATACTATGGATACCGCCGAGGTAGATGCCCCGGAATCCGAGCCCGCGATAGATTGCAACCTGCTTCGCCGCAAATTCGTAAAAGAATGCCTTCCCGCCGTCGCCTGATTTAGCTTGTCTCTGGCAAAGTTCCCAAAGTGGCTGTGTCACCACGACGCCCGGAATTTGCCCTTGATGAAATATTTGTACGGTACGCAAACTTAATAGAAACACGTTGCCAAGAAGGGGCGTCCCTCCCATCCCTTGTGCTTCCATGTAAAAACGCAACTCAGACATCTTCCGCGAGTCGAATCCAATCTGATTGATGATGAACTGCGCTCCGCAATCAATCTTCTTCTTTAACTTTGCATATTGCGGGATTACTTCGCCTTCGCGCAGCTTGAAGTTCGTTGTGACCGCGCCAATACAAAACTGCGTCTTTTCAAGCGTGTGATTCCTGCCCACCGCTTTTCCGGAGCCAAGCCCTCGATTCATTTTGTTCAGCATGGAGATCAGGCCGACGGAATCAATGTCGAATACTGGCTTGGCAAGCCCGTCGTTACCGGCGACGGGGTAGTCACCGGTCATCGCTAGAATATTGTGGAAACCCTCGCTGCTAAGCATCCAGGCATTACTCTCAAGCCCGTTCCGGTTCGAATCTTTGCAGGTAAGATGAATGACAACTTCCATGCCGGCATATAAAATCGGGCGACCGAGAGCGAGCGGCGCAAGCTGGGGATTGCCGCCGGCGTTGTCCGTAATGGAAATCCAGTCGATGCCGGGATGGGCTGCGAGCTCGTTGGCGAATGTTCGGATTTTAATCGCGCCGCTCTCAGCCATCGAGCCGCGCACTGACACCAATTCTGCCGCAACCAGAAAACGAGTGGTCCCGAACAATTTCTCGCACAGCGTCTGCATTTGACCGAAAATAACACAGTTTTATGATTCAGGAAACTCTCCAAGGTTTAATTCGCTGTTTGTCTCCGGTACAACACATCGAATTGGCGAGATGCTCCGCTTCTGGCCTGCTCACCAAGCTTGCAAAAGAAAAAGGCCCTCGCGAGAGCGAGAGCCTTATTTAATATCTCTGATCACCCCGAGGGCGGCGATCTTGTCGACGCCCTTTAGCCTAATTCTTTCAGGCTTGCGGTGCTTGGTGCCTGAATGGTCAGAAGTTGATATGTCCGCTGAGCTGAATAACGCGGTTGCCGGTGTTGGTGCCGGCGTAAAATGCGCCGCCTCCGGCCGTTGTATCGGAAAGATACCCCGTGTACGTGTTGGTCATAAATGTGCCGCCCGCGTCTTCGATGCTCACGTCGGGCGTGCCATAGAAAGCCCGATTCATCACGTTGAAGACGTTCATCGTGAGTTGCACGGTCACTCGCTCGGTCGCCTTGAAGTTCTTACCCACCGAGGCATCCAGATCGTTCCAACTATCGCCGCGCAGCGTGTTGCGGCCCACACCGGGGAAGGCATTCCCCAAATTGAGCGCCTCTGCCTGGTTATTCCACAACCAGTGGAACGAGGAGCGTGGTCCAGGGTTGCCGTTGGCGTAGTTATCATAAATACCGTTGCCGACGTTGATGCCGACCGACGTCATCGGCGCGGTCTTGTTGGCTAGGATGGGACGGCACTGGCTGCCGAAGGCCTCGGCAAATCCAAGGTCGCAGAAGTTTGTCGTGACCTCGTTGTATAGCGTTGACTGCGTGTTGGGGTCGGGGAGGTTGGTAAGATTCGAGGTATTTGGGGCGTAGAACTGGGACACCGAGAACGGCTGCCCGTTGGTGTACTGGTAGAAAGTATTGAGGAAGTACCCGCCCAGAAGCCGGCCCAGGATCCCGTGTTGCTCTTTGAGCCAGGGCTCGGTAAAGGTCAGTTGTACTCCCAATGCGTTCGGATACGAGTTACCGTCCACACCGCGCTCTCCAATGTCGGAGTTGAGCGGGTCCTGTGCATACGCGCTGGTGTTGCCGCCGCTGCCCGTGCTGAAGATTTCGCTCGTATTGCTGATGTCGCGGCTGTAGGTATACGAAACTATCCCGGAAACGTTATGGAGATTCCGCACCGTAAGCGAAGTCTGCAAAGCGTTATAAATCCCAAACGCCGTGTTGCCAGTTGTGTCCACCAGACCATAATTGCAATTCTCGCGGCCTATAGCGTTGGTGTTCAAGGGATTGGTCGGGATCGTGCAAGGGCTGATGCCGGCGCCGTAGCTCGGAAACGCGCTCTGCACGGTGGCGATCTCGGGATTTGTGTTCAGTGCCTGGAACTCGTCAAAGGTATGGCTGCCCACGTAACGAACCTCCCACACCGCCGAGGGAGCGACCTGATATTGAACACCGAAGGTGTAGGTCTCTGCCATTGGATTCCGGAAGTTCGTCGGGACCAGTAACGTTGTGTTCAGTCGCGGGTCGCCGCCGGTCGGGAGATATTTGCCGTCGGCCGCCTGCACGGTTCCAAGCGTCAAGCCGCCCGACGCGGGAAGGCAGTTGACAGCAGGGGTAGTGGGGGTGGCGTTTGGATCACACACAAAAGTATTCGCATTCACCACCGGTGAGCTTTGCGCAGCATTCAGGAAGATGTTATAGAACGCTGGATCGACGTTGATCGCGAATCCGGCGTGCAGCACCATCTTGGGCAGATTCGGGGGCGTGAAGGCAAGCCCGACGCGCGGCTCGAAATTCCTGTAGTCCGGATTGATATACGGAAACGTGGTGGCCGAGAGCGGCAGGGCCTTGCTCCAGAATGGATTTGGCCCGGTCTGCTGCTTAACGCTCGAGTCGTGGAGAAGGTTAACCGCCTGCCCAAAATACTCATAGCGCAAACCAAGGTTGAGGGTCAGGTTGTTCATCACCTTCCAGTTATCCTGGAAATAGAGAGCATAGTCCGACTCTTTGTACGCGAGCGTGGTGGGGCCCAGCGCCAGTGTCAGTGTGCCGATCCCTTGCAAAAAGCCGGTAAGGCCGTTGTTGCACAGATTCCCCCCGCCTTGCTGGGAACATAGACCTTCCGACGCAGTGCTGCCAGAGGGGTAGGTGTACGCAGGAAGGTTTACATTTGGGGTGAAGTTAAAGTTACCCTGGCTGTTCGGCAGGCCGAAATTGGGCGAGTTCTGAAAGTCGAGCTCACCACCGAAGAGAAGCGTATGCCGCCCCCGAGTCCAGCTCATGTTGTCTTGCACCTGGTTTACCTTCACGTCGCGGCCTTGTGGAAGCGATCCTGGCGTCACAAAGCTATCGGCTCCGTATCCGTACTGCGAACCCGCCGCCCCAAGGCTCAGCGTCACCAGCGAGCTGCATGAGCTGAAGTTGGCGAATGTGCAGCTTGGCAGTCCGCCCCCCTCGAAACCGATCTTGGACTGCTGAAATGCGTACCGCAGTTGGTTGGTTATGCTCGGTGTGAAGGTATGTGTCCAGTCTCCGCCCACCTCGTGGGTGATTCCATTCACCTGCGAGGTTCCGCCAGTGGCAACTCCTGGGTTGGCATATAAGTACCATGCGGGGATCCACGGATTGTTCTGATAGGCATAGCGCACATAGAGCCGGTCCTTCGCGGTCATCTGGTAGTCCAGTCTGCCCAACTCCTCCTGGTCAAGCACATTCTCGGTCAAGGTGCGGCCAACCGCCGCCATTTCAATCGAATTGACGGTGTTGCCGTCGGTGACCGGGATCATCTGAGGGGTGCCTACCACAACCGGATTACCCTGGCTGATAGAGTAGGGACCATTTGCAGTAAGGTCCGCCACCGCCGGATTATTCGGGTATGCCGCTTGCAGTTGTTTCAAGCCGTTGGGGTCGGGGAAAATGCCGGCGCCGGAAGTATCAAATCCGCCGCTCTGGTACTCTCGCGCCCAGAACGTGCTGCCAAAGAGCCAGAGCTTATCCTTGATCACCGGCCCGCCGAGCGTTCCCCCAAAATTGTTCTCCACAAAACGTGGCTGCGTGGCGATGGTGCATCCATTTGCACTTGCGTATGCTGCGTCCGAGCCCCCTGGGCAGAACCCGTACTGCGGGGCCTTCTCGGTCTGCAGCAGCGATGACCCCCACGATCCTATGTAGTACTCGAAACCCGAGCCATGGAATGTATTCGTGCCCTGCTTGGTGATGTAATTCACCACGGATCCCATATTCCGGCCATATTGGGCGCCCATTTCGCTGGTCACAACCTGCACTTCCTGGAGCGCATCCTGGTTGGAGAAGAAGAAGCTCGGGCCGCCAATCGAGTTGTCGTTGTTGGTCTGCCCGTCGATCTCGGAGTTGTTCGAGCGGCCACGCTGTCCGTTCACCGAGAAGTTTGCGCCATTGGTGTTCGAAAAAGCGTCAGAGTGGGTCATCACAACGCCAGGGACCATCAGGGTCACGTTGTCAAACGCTCCGCTTACGGGAAGCGATGCCAGCTGCGCGGCATCGATAGTAGTTTCCGCCTGGGCGGATTCGGTGTTGATAAGCTCTGAGGCGGTGGCAAGCACCTGAACCGTTTCCGCGTTCTGGCCAATGCTTAGCGCAACCTTGAGAGGTGTTGAATTGCCCGCCACCACGCCCACGTGGTTCAGCACTGTGCTGCCAAAACCAGCGGCTGACACCGTCACGGTGTACGAGCCGATCGGCACGTCCGAAATCTGGAATGCCCCCTCGCTGTTCGATTTAACCGCGAAAGTGGTCCCCGTCGAGTCGCTAATCACCTTCACGTCGGCGTTGGGGATAATTGCGCCGCTCGGGTCAGCAACGGTCCCGCTGATTCCGCCGGTGATGATTCCCTGTGAGAATGCGACCGAACTTGCGACAATCAGTGCGAACCCCGCAAGCGTCAGAAAGCGAACAGCCACGTAAGCGTTTTGATATCGGAATATTCTCATTGCATCTCCTCCAAAGTGGTTGCGGGATCATCTCTGATCGAGTTAGTCAATTCGTGCGCCACCCAGGACCTCAATGGGATTCCTGGTGTGGTGCAGGGGTGCCGTCTGACCAATGGAAAACGGGTATCATGAAAATTGTTTCCGTCTCTGGGACGTCACGATTCTCGTTGTTGTACAAAACAGGCGAACCTTCCAGGTCTGCTTCCCAACTTGCGTCGTCTGTTTTGGGAACATGAAACATGCGGTGCAGACACCAGTGTTGCGTTTTGGCATCCCGCGCCCACGCCTGCCGCGACGTTCCAGAGATAGAACTCAGGAGGATCAGGAAGGCGATCGCAGCGAATCCATTTCGGGTCATCAGGTTCTCCCGGAAGCACATTCTGAAACCCAGAACGCATCCAATCGCATTCTCGGGAAGTGACCGGACCATCACTGTCATTCAAGCTCGGACGCCGCGTGGGGTAACTCCGTAGCGGCGAATTCATCGAACTCAAAGCCGTGCTCAGAGCCTAGCGCAATGAAATTGATAAGCCGGACAAAATCCGCCGGTCGATGGAGAAATGCGATGAGTCGAGGGTTTTGTGGGCCAAGTTGCTGCGTTGCGGAGCGGCTGCCGGACTAGAATGCTATTTATGAATCGAGAGAATGTCCTGAATTTGCGGTCCTTCTGGCAAATCCAAATCATTGGATGGAGCTGCTTTTATCTTTTCGACCTTCTGGAATCCATTCATGAGTTCTTGACTAAGCGTGCGCATATCGATGAAGAGACGGTGCCTATTGTCTTCATGTTCCTGGGAAGTTGTGCCCTGCGTCCTTTTTGCCGCAGGCTGCTGCGGCAGCCGCAGTCGTGGATCTCTTTTGAATTGAAAGCTGCAGCAGCGGCCCTGGTCACATCAATTCCCGTAGGCGGCGCGGCCTGCCTTTATTTGGAGCATTCCTATCCCGTGCCCTGGCACGCTTTCGTTACAGTTTTGATGTGGTCATTCTTCATTCTCTTCATGTGGTGCAGTCTGTACTTCAGCATCAAGCAATGGCATCAATCGCAGGATGAAAAGGAGCGCCTGCTGCGTGCCGAGTCCGAGGTCCGAGAGGCGCGTCTGCTTGCACTTCGCTATCAGTTAAATCCACACTTCCTATTCAATTCGCTCAATGCCGTCTCAACTCTGATTCTGGATGGAAATGCGCCCGCGGCCACCCGGATGCTGACGCAGATTGGAGATCTTCTACGCACGAGCCTTGTTTCCGAAGTCACAGCAGAGGTGACGCTTTCCCAGGAACTGACCTTTACCGAAAGGTACCTGGCAATCGAACAAACAAGGTTCGGAAGACGACTGAAAATCGATATGGCTGTTCCGTCGGAAACGCGGGATGCCATGGTGCCGAGCATGTTGCTGCAGCCGTTGGTTGAGAACGCAGTGCGATATGGCGTGGCGCCACTCGTCGAAGGCGGGTGGATTGCAATCAAGAGCGCGCGCCATGCCGGCAGGTTGCGAATCGTCATCGGGAACTCCGGACGGCCGGGTGAGAACGAGCAGAAGAAGATTGAAAATGGAATTGGCCTCGGAAACACGGCGGAGCGTCTGAAGACACTTTACGGAACCAATCATTCATTCTCGCTCGAATGGCCCGAATGCGGTGGTTGCAAAGTTACAGTCGAACTCCCATTCCGCATGACTGAGAGCCTTCAGGAGATCGTTCCATGCGCGCGCTGATAGTTGACGACGAGCCGTTAGCGCGGCGCGGCATCGTCCTCCGGCTCCGGAAGTTCAGAGATGTCGAGATTGTCGGAGAATGCGGAGATGGATCGTCTGCGGTAGAGAAGATTTTGCAGCTTGATCCCGATGTTGTGTTTCTTGATGTCCAGATGCCGGGCATGGACGGGTTCGAGGTTCTTCACGCTTTGCCTCAGGAACACCTGCCCGCCGTCATTTTTCTTACTGCTCATGAAGAACACGCACTGAAGGCATTCGATGCTCACGCGTTGCATTACCTGATGAAGCCAGTGGACGACTTGCGCTTTGCTGCGGCGAT
>Ga0182018_10005044_pt1 | contig 10798 bp, 11 predicted proteins | sample 812P2MmetaG_FD_120490 | JGI IMG/M metagenome (GOLD analysis project Ga0182018, IMG submission 120490) | Permafrost microbial communities from Stordalen Mire, Sweden - 812P2M metaG | ecosystem: Environmental > Terrestrial > Soil > Wetlands > Permafrost | place: Sweden: Stordalen | collected... | reverse complement strand
CCACCATGCGCAAACCGAACCCAAGACCGAGCGTGGCCTGGCCACGGCCCGACTTGATGAGCGCGCTCAGGTTCGGGTGCGCGCCCAGCTCTTGGATGAGCGGGGCCAGCCAGCACAGCAGGCCGAGGCCGAGTCCAACCACCAGCCAGCCGTAGCGCCGGGGCCGCCCGGTGATGAGTCCGAACATCCCGGCCAACACGACCAGGGCCACCGCGGGGACGACGAAGAGCAGATGGCTCTCTGCGGCCACCGAGGCCGACACCACCAGCACCGGCCACCAACGGGTCCTGCCCATGACCACCACCCAGGCCAGCACCAGGGCGGCGATGAAGAACGGCAGAGGAAAGTACGCGTTCCAGGGCAGGTTCTCGAACACGGCCGGGGTGAGCCACACCAGGTCCAAGACACAGAACCCCACCACCGCGCCGATCATCCACGCGCCGAGCGACCACGCCGCCTCGATCGACAGCGACAGCACCGCCCCGCAGCACAGCGCCGCTCCCCAAAACAACCCGTGGGCGGGGTCCAGATGGACCGGCACCGCGAGCAGATAGAACATCAGCGGTCCGGGGTCGAACACCACATGGCCGGTGCCCGCCGACGCCGCCGACGCGAGCCCGGTCAGCGGCGGGTGCAGCGAAAAGACTTGGTAGGCCCGACTGGCGATCGCGGCATCGTCGCCCAAGGGACGCCATCCCCGGGCGAGCTCGGCGAACATGGGGACGAGGACGGCCGTCCACACCGCCACCTGGCTCGTGATGCGGACGGCACCGGGCACGCTCCACCATCGGGCCCGGGGCCGAGATGGTCGTTTGAGGCCACTTTCCACGAGAAGTCCGGCCACCGGCATCCGGTCCACGGACCCCGTTGTCGCCTTGTTTCGCAATCTCACCAGCGGCCTCACGTCGGATGCTACTGATCGCCGCCCGAACGAGTCGATGGCGCCTACCAGGCTTCCTGCTTTGGCACCGGTCGCGATAGGTACCCCACCGGACGGCGAAGGCGTGCCGGAGATCGTGAGGGTGGATCGAGCCTTTGGGAGCGTTGCGCAAACGTCCCAACGGGGAGGCAACGGACTAAAATCCCAGATAGATAGGTAAAACCCAGGGCGCGCTTAGCTCAGTTGGTTAGAGCAGTTGGCTTACAACCATGGGGGCCGAGCGCTGTACTTATCTGGGTGTTCCCAGGTCGTTGGCGAGCGAAGCCGCAACAACTAGCTGCTCTGGTCGAGTCTTGCTTGGCACTCGTTGCCATCGGATCTCTGTCGTCGAGTGTTACCACGGCCGGACTTTGCCGAGGCGACTGACGCCGAGGAGGATGGCCAATGCCACGCCGAGTTGAACGAGCGCCAGGACCATCGCTTGTTCGTGGGAGCCGTAGAAGACGGCGTTGTAGAGAGCGATCGGCATCGTTGTCGCCATTGGCACCGATCCGGAGACGATCATGGTCGCTCCGAAGTCACCCAGTGCGCGGCCGAACGACATCGCGATACCTGCGACGATTCCGCGCCGCGCCAGCGGCAGCGTCACGAGGAGGGCGATCCGCCATCGGGACAGTCCCATGGCACGAGCGGCCTGCTCGAATCGGGGATCGACAACGGAGATCGCCGTTCGTGAGAAGCGCAGGCAGTACGGGAACGATTCGATGATCTGCGCGATGACGATCCCTGTGAATGTGAAGGTGAGCGGATGGCCGAAAAGGCGGATCTCCGCATTGCGAATGGGTCCTGGCCCTCCCATTCGTGTGAGGAGGTAATAGCCGACGACGGTGGGCGGGAGCGCTATCGGCAGGCTGAACACGGTCTCGATCGCGCCGCGTCCGGGGAAGCGGCCTTTTGCGAGGACGTACCCGAGAGCGATGCCGACGACGGCGACGACGATCGTCGCCTCGATGGCTGCATGGAGCGAGACCGACAGCGGATTCCACACCCAGGGTGGTATGCCGAGGCTGTTCAGCCACGAGTGCGGAACCAGTCCGGTCACGCCGACTCGGTGCTCTCCGGTGCTCCCGGCTGAGGCTCGGGGCGAGCCGGTCGCTCGACGATGCGTCTCCCGGTCACCCGCCCGTCGTTATAGGCAATGACAACGTCACCGAGCTCCTCTGCTTCCTCGGCATCGTGCGTCACGAGCACAGCCGCAACGCCCGACGAGAGGATCACCGCCCGGATCAGGTCTCTCAGCTCACGGCGCACCGCTGAGTCGAGCGCGGAGAGTGGCTCGTCGAGCAGCACCAGTGCCGGGTCGCCAGCGAGGCCGCGCGCCAGTGCCACCCGTTGGCGCTGACCGCCCGAGAGCGAGCCCGGTCGCCGGTCGGCGAACTCCTCCGCCCCAACCCGTTCGAGCCAGGAGCGGGCGACCGCACGTCGTGCCCGGCGGCCGCTGGCCTGACGGACGGCGAAGGCGACGTTGTCGAGAACGGAGCGGTGTGGCAGCAGCAGGCCATCCTGAAAGACCATTCCGACCCGACGCCCTTGGGAAGAGACGTGGATACGGCGGGCGCAGTCGGTCACGACACGACCGTTGATCACGATGGTTCCGGTGTCGGGACGGATGAGGCCCGCGATGAGCGCCAGGGTCAACGATTTTCCTGCTCCGGACGGGCCGAACAGCACCGACATCCCAGACTCCACGGTGAATGCCACGTCCAGCTCGAACTCGCCAATTTGCCGAGCGACTGTGACCTCGAGCGCGGCGGTCATGTTCGGCTTCGGCCGAGCAGGCCGACGCCGCTCATCGCCGTGACCGCCATGAGGACCAGGATCAGCAACATCGTGTTCCGCTCGGGCGTGGTGAACGAGTCAAGGATCGCGAGCGACAACGTGCGCGTCTTGCCGTTGATGTCTCCGCCGACCATGAGTGTCGCCCCGTATTCGCCGAGGGCGCGGGCACATCCGATCGTGAGACCCGCGGCGATACCGCGTCGAGCGAGCGGGAGCGTCACCTGCAGTGCCACCCGCCAGCTGGGTAGACCCATCATCCGCGCGGCCTGCTCAAGCAAGGGGTCGACCCCTTCGATGGCAGTACGCGCGGCCCGCATACAGAATGGGAACGCGGCCACCGTTGCGGCAACGATGCACCCGGCTACGTTGTAGACGAGTACGTGGCCGACCGCGCGCGTCAGGAGCCCCCCGACCTGGGTACCAGGGGAGAGCACCTCGAGCAAGTAGAAGCCGATGACCGTGGGCGGCAGGATGATCGGGAGGCTTCCGAGGGTTTCGAGCACGTTCCGGCCTGGGAAGCGACCCTTCGCAAGCGCGTATCCCGAGGCGACTCCCGTGATCCCCGCGATCGCTGTGGCCGGGACTGCGACTCGCAGCGACAGCAGGAACGGACCCGAGACCACCCCCCAGTACGCGATTGAGCCGGCCATGAGGTGGGCGACCCCGAACCCGAGTCCAAACCCGGCTAGCACAGCCGCCACGATGACGGCGGCCTTCTGGTTACCTCCGAGCGTCTGAGCGATACTGCGCTTCCACTTCACGCGCGGCGTTCGCGCTTCAGCTAGCTGATCGGGTCATAGCCGAAGGTGGCCATCACGGCCTGTCCGCTTCACACGCGGCGCTCGCGCTTCAGCTAGCTGATCGGGTCATAGCCGAAGGTGGCCATCACGGCCTGTCCCTTGGCGGAACGGAGATACTGGATGAACGCCAGTGCAGACTTGCCGTCGGCGCTCGTAAGGTCGGCTGCCGCATCCTGACCCTGGTCGTCATTCTCGACGACTACCCACTGCCTGATCGGCTGGTAGTACCCGTGCAGTCCTATCAGGGTCTTCGGGCTTGCTGCGGCGCCCTTCGCGAAGGTTCGCGAGCTGATCTTGGCCGCGACATTGTCGTGTATTCCTGCGACGTAGTCCTGATCGGTACAAGACTCGGCGTTCGAAATGTGGGTCGTCCAGCCATTCGAAATGGTTGCATCTGCGGCATGCGCGACGCCGCATTCGGGAACCTCGGCCCAGAAGTCAGTGTCGTTACCGCCGGGAGAGACTACGAATGACTTCGGAAGAAGCGCGATCTGCGAGGTGCCGGCGACGACCGTGTCCTGCGTATAGGTCACGTTATCGCCGAAAATGATCGGCAGCGTGGGGTCGGAGTAGTTGCCATTCCCATTCTGCCCACCCGATGACGAGCTGGTGGTGTTGTAGTTGTCCAGGCTTGACCCCTTGTCGGTCATCTGGTCGATCTCCGCGCATGCCGTATCGGATGCAGTCGCACCGAGGGCATGGCGTGGATGCGCGTGGTAGTACCCGACGGCCGCGACATAGAGCGCCTCCATCCCCGCGAGCCCATACGGTGCGTTTGGCGCGACAGCCGATGGGCCGCAGCCGGCGTCTGCGAAATCCCAGCCGTTCTTTGGATCGGCAATGGCGAGATACCCACCGACATTCTGAGCAGCAGAACCCCCGTAGGACTTGTTGGTATGGGCGAGGAGATCACTCCACACCTGGGCCATAGTGGACGGCGCTTCTGCCGTCCCGCTCTTGGTGAAATAGCCGCCCGCAGGCTCTGCGCACGCGGGAGCGCCCTGTGCCGGAGCGAGTGTCGTGCCGCCGCTCCGGCACGAGAAGATCACGAGCCGTCCAGTGGTGTATTGCGCCCGGGTAGAACCAATACCTGGGCACGACGTACCGTTGTTATTGCCGCCGTTCGCCGCGGAATACGTCGCTGAGTGCGGGTCGATGCACTGGCCGGCGCTGTATTTCGACACCGCCCCCTTGTTCTTCGTAGCGGCGGTGCCGATGGGAATCGTGTCGTCGACGTTTGCTTCGTCAGCTGACGCAAACAGTGCAAAGCCGGCGGGTGCGTTTCCTGTGCCGTTCGATGCGAAATCAACGCCGCCGTCTATCTCGCCAGCAAGATGGCCGGAACCACCGAAACTGAACGTGACACTGTTCCCGCCGTTGGCGGTCTGAACGAAGTTCTGTGTCATGAAGTCAAACGCCGGCTCGGTGTTCGACGCAGCAAGGAAGGTCGTGCCAGTCGATTGGGCCGACGCCGAGCCGGCGCCAACCCCCACGGCGCCAGTCAGAACCAGCCCTGCTGCGCCCACGATTCCAGCGAATGAGAGCTTCTTGAACATCGGGTTCCCCCTTCCCTGCGTGGCCCACGAGTTACAGGAGACGGCAGGACTCCCGAAGATAGATGCCGCCAGGTTCTCTGGTCAATTGCAATTCATAACTTTTGTAACTGTGAAGTGGGCAAATATGGTTCCAAACCAATGATTACTTAGTAAACCGCCCATCCGAAAACCGGTCCGAACAGTTAGTGAGCTAAATCGAACCCATGTCGACAGAACCCACTCAGTGGACGTCGGCCTCAATGCCGTGAGTGAGGTTCCTTCAGCGAGCCGGTGATTGGTAGGCCGGGGAGCCGATAACTATCGTCCCGCAGCCCTTCCCGGGCACGTACACCACCGAGTTGTAGACCGGCGTGAATGTGAGCAATCGCTCTCTTCGCAGCGTTGATATCGACGCGTACGTACCGAACCTGATACAGCTCGTCTTCTCCGCGCTCATGATCGTTGCGCTCTCGGCACCGATGGCGCCGGTCGTTCCTCTATTCGTGGTAGCGCCCGACAGGAGAAACACCGCGAAACCGAGGATGAAGGAAAGTGCCAGAACAGCACCAAGAAGGTGGGCAAAGGAGAGCTTCTTGAACATAAGAATGCTCCTCTGGATCCCGGGGCGGTAGCTGTGTCAAGGATAGACGTAAGGCGCGCAACGTCGAACTTGTTGGAGCGAGACGCCGAGGATGCATAAGCTCACCAAAGATGGAGGACTACAGCGTGGGTGAGGCAGCCGGGTTGCTGGGCGTCAGCGCCGATACCGTTCGGCGCTGGATCGACAACGGCAGTCTCGACGCCAACCGAACAGTCAATGGGAGACGCCGAATCGAAGGGGTGGCGCTCGCTCGATTCGCCCAATCGCTCCATGAGAGCTCCGATCCGCTTGTGGCAGCAAGCGAGTCGATTCGTAATCACTTCACCGGAATCGTGACCAAGGTGGTGAAGGACAAGGTCATGGCGCAAGTCGAATTGCAAGCAGGACCGTTCCGTGTCGTTGCCCTCATTAGCCGCGAAGCGGTGGACGATATGGGGCTCGAGGCTGGCGTGATGGCCGCAGCCGTGGTCAAGTCGACGAATGTGTCGATCGAGCTGTAGGTGCGGATAGCCGTCATCCGGTCCCATTAGTTAATTCGGCCCGTGAGTAAGGATCGCATCGAGGAGGCGCGCCGCCGGGGCAAAATTACGAGGGCGCTTAGCTCAGTTGGTTAGAGCAGCTGGCTTACAACCAGCAGGTCGGGGGTTCGAGTCCCTCAGCGCCCACCATGACGGTCTTACTCGAACCCCTGCCCTGATAGATGTCCAGGAATGGGTTCCCCGAAGAGGCCGGAGAGGTTCGTCCCCTTGTCTTCAGTTGGGTCGGCCTCTTCGGCCTCTTCGGTTCTCTCGCCCCCCGTTGACCCTCGACGATTTCCCCGAAGGGCTCGGCCAGCACGTGGTCGGTGACCTCACCGTGGTCGATGTACAGCTTCTCAAAGAAGGCCTGGTTGAGCAGTCGACGCTGATCAGGGCTCATCTGTCGATACAGCTCCTCGGGATTTTCGAGGAGATCGAGCGCTGACTCGATCACCATGGCCCCGATGTTCAATCCGACATCGATGCTGCCGAGGTCGTCCTGAAGTTGAGCCCGCCGGCCTTGGATGCGGGTGAGGCGAGTCCGGATCTTGTCCTTGGCAAGTGAGCCTTCACCGGCAAGGTCGAGCAGATTCTCCTCTTGACGATCCAACTTCAGCAGCTCGTTCGTGAGTTGCCGGTGACGCAACTTGGCGGCGCTCTCTTGGTCAACCAAGGCTTCGTGTAGGGCTTCCCGTACCAGGTCAGCGAAGTCCGAGTCCAGTTGCAGCACGGCGTGGTGGCGTTCCACGGCTTCCTCGACCACATCCAGATTCACGTAGGGAGCGTCGCAGGTGTGCTGTTGGCGTCCCCGGCAGAAGTAGTAGAAGTAGGTCCCGCCGTGCCCCTTGGCTCGGGCGATGATCATGCGACTCTCCCTGCCTTGGTCGTGGCATTGCCCGCACCACACCGAACCCTTCAGGTAGTGGTGATGGACGCGTTGGCGCTCACGGCTGGTGCTCTTGGCGTCGAGGGCCATCTGGACCTGTTCGAAGAGATCGTCGTCGATCAGCGGCTCATGCCGACCTGGGTACTCGGCTCCCTTGAAGGTGACGTAGCCAACGTAGTAGCGGTCTCGGAGCATGACCTGCAGTTTCGAGCTGGAGATGGGACCAGCGGGGAATCGGCTCGGCCGAGTCCGCAGGCCTCGATCAGTGAGTTCCTGAGCTAAGGACTCGAGCGTCCAGTCGCCGGTGGCGTACAGCTCGAAGGCCACGCGAACGAGCGGTCCCCGCTCCGGGTCGACAGCGACGCTGCGGACCTCTCGTCCTTCGAACTGATCCCGAATGTTGGTGTAGCCGAGCGGCGCTCGCCCAAGCGTGCCACCGTGTCGCGCCTTTTCGCCCATCTTGTAGCTGATGTCAGCACCATCTTCGGCCGAACGGAACTCGTTGAAAGCGGCCAGGATCCCGTGGAGAAGCTGACCGGCTGGGGTCTCGTCGATGCTTTCGGTTGCTGACGCCAGGGTGACCCGGAACTTCCGCAGGCTCATCAGCACGAAGGCGTCGTCGACTCGGTTGCGGTTCATCCGCGACAGCTTGTAGACGACCACGTAGTCGACGTCCCGGTCTTCCTTGATGCGGGCCAACATCGATTGAAAGGCCGGTCGCTGGTCCATACGCGTGGCACTGCGGCCCGGTTCGATGTACTCGTCGATAACGTCGGCACCCAGCTGTTCGGCCTTGCGTAGGCAGGAGGCCCGCTGGGCCGGGATGGAGATGCCTTCGGGGTCGTAGTCAGTGTTCACCTGCGAGGGAGTGCTGACCCTGAGATAGAGGACGGCTCTCTTCGCCCGTACTATGGAAGGTGCCGGCTCGTTGGGTGGAGCGACCACCGCTGCTCCTCTCCTTGTCCGTGGCTCCAAGGAGCCGATTTCGCGCCGCGCGCGAACCCCCCGGCGGTCGGTGAGGTTCGTGAGCGGCGGGTTCATGGTTCGATCGCCTCCGTCGCCGGAGCGGGCTCCGGATGTCCCATCACTTGATTCAAATGTTCATGCAGCTCGCCGATGGCGTCGTCGGCCAGTTCCGGGTAGCGCACCTTCAGATAGTGGGGCAGCGCCGGCAGTGAGCTCGGTACGACGTAGCCGGCGAGGGCAAACACGTCGGCCAAATCGAGCTCCAGCGCTCCGGCGATGCGAGCCAACTTGTCGGCGGCCGGCGCGGCGTAGGCACCGCGCTCGAGACGCATGATCGTCGAGTCTCGGACGTCAACCGTCCGTGCCACCTGTCGTGCGGACAGATCCAGCTCGATGCGTCGAGCACGCAGGAATTCGCCGAGCCGTTGGGCCCGTTCGGGGTTCATTAGGGGTTTTGCTCCTTCGGATACCCATTTTAGCAGGAAGTTTGCCCAAAAACAGCACTTCGTTGCCCATTCCACAACGCGAACCTGGATCATCGGGCCATGTCGAAGACGTAGACGCCTTCGCTCCCGTCGCTGGCGGTGAGCTCGCCTGACAGCTCCAAATCACGGGCGAACCCGGCGATGTCGACCGTGACGTAGGCCTGAATCCCTTCGGGCACCGCCCTCTCCACAGCGTCGAGGTAGCCGAGGTCGTCAAGCAGATCCTCGGCATAGCGCTCCAGACTTTCGAAGCAGCCGAGATAGGTGTCCTCGAACCGATCCAGATCGTCAGGATCAGTTGTGCCGACAAGCGCTGCCCAGTGGGCGAAGGCTTCGCCGTGCTCGGCAATGCCGCAGGCAACCCGGCTGACGAGGGCCAGTCGTTCGTATTCGCTCAGCGGCAGCGGCCCGAAACCCTCGTAGTCGTGGATGGCCCACTCCTCGGCGCCGGGAGTGGGCGACGCGGCCAGCATCTTGTCAACCTGGCGAGCCAGATCTTCGGGTTCGACGGCGGCGTCGATCCATCGGCCGAAGAGACGACCATCGTTGTAGTCGCTCAGCGAGGCGACGTAGATCCGAGGCACCGGCCGTGGCCTCGCTTCGGTTTCAGGGTTCTCGTCTTCGGACCCTGGTGTTTCATGATTTTCGCTCATTGTCGGTACCTCCTTTCCTTATGCATTCGTGAGTGGCATGGGTTACGGGGATCCCCGGATGGACGCTCCTGGTGAGGCCACCGGTCACCGACCAGTTAGGCAGCACGCCGCTCTTCCTTCTCACGGGCCAGGCGGGCGGCGTCCAAGCGCTGGTGGGCCATCACCGCGAACTGCGGATTCAGCTCGATGCCACACCACTGCCGTCCCCAGGCCTCGGCTACCAGACCGACCGTGCCGGCCCCGAAGAACGGATCGAGCACGACCCCCGGTTCCCACCCGGCACGGCACCGGCAGGTCGAATTCCGTACAACCTCATCGCCAACGCCTCTCCGGATCCGTTGCCAAGCTCGACCGCAGCGTTGGCAGACCCGCTCCGGACACGTGGCCAGAAGAGGACGCTCGACAAGGCGCGGCGGAAAGGTAGCGAAGTGCGCTCCCCGAAAGCTGGCAGTTGCCAGAGACCAGTGGTCGCCGGGGTTCTTGCCTCGTGCATGGCCCGGTATTCCGCTGCGTTTCAGTCGGTGCAGTCCGGCCTGGCTGCCGGCGAGCGGTCCTGCCCAACTCGGCCGTACCGGGACGGCGGACGCCTCGGCTTCTGGGCCGGTCGCTGGCCGTTGCGCCGAGCGATGAGGCACTCTGATGGCGTCGAGGTCGAAGTAGTAGCGGGGCGAGCGGGTCAGAAAGTACACGAACTCCCACGTGGCGTTCAGCCGATCGGTCACGCTGTTGGGCATCGGATTGGGCTTGGTCCAGGCGATCCGGTTGCGCACGATCCAACCGTCGTTGCTCAGTGCCATTGCCAGACGTTCCGGGCCGAGCAGCAGGCTCTTGGCTGGGGCTCCGTAGCGGGAATGCCGGGAGTAGCTGTCGGCAACGTTCAGCCAGACCGAGCCTTCGGGCTTCAGCACTCGGGCCAAGCCACGCATCACGAGGCGCAGTTCTTCGACCCACAGGTTCACTTGGCCCTCTACGCCGATCTGGTTGGCGACTTCGTAGTTGCGTAGCCAGAAGTACGGCGGGGAAGTGATGCAGGTGTCCACGGAGGAGGCGGGCAGTTTCGGCAACTCGGTCCGCACATCGCCCACCAACAAGAGGTTGCGCGGTAGTGACCGATTCATTGATCGGCCTCCGTCAACATCGCCACCGCGGCGTTCGATCGGCAGACAACGAAGAGACCCTGAGCCAGCTGCCGGTCTCGGTCGAGGGAATCGCGCAGTCGAGCGGCGCGCTGGTCGTCGGGAACGATCCAAAACACCCGCGGGGAGACACCGTGGCGGGTCTGCTCGACCCCGGAGCGGTAATAGCTCTCATAAGCGCGGCACTTGCGCAGCAAGGCCGGCAGATGTTCGGTGCCTCGATCGACCTCGACGAAGAATCGCCGTTCAAAGTCACCGACCCCGAGCGACACGAAAAGATCAGGCCGCAACGTCAGGCGTCCGCTCATCCCGGTCACAGTTCGCCAGCAGGCGGGCTCGGCCTCGACTCCGAGGACTTCGCAGCGCCCCTGCCGTTCGGCCACTCTGAGGTCGACCTGTAAATCACGATCGAAAACGGCAGCACCTGAGCGCGTAAAAACATGATCGAAAACGGCAGCACCTGAGTATCCCCGGATCTGTTCGATCCCGCTTCAAGGCT
>Ga0182018_10005042_pt1 | contig 10798 bp, 4 predicted proteins | sample 812P2MmetaG_FD_120490 | JGI IMG/M metagenome (GOLD analysis project Ga0182018, IMG submission 120490) | Permafrost microbial communities from Stordalen Mire, Sweden - 812P2M metaG | ecosystem: Environmental > Terrestrial > Soil > Wetlands > Permafrost | place: Sweden: Stordalen | collected... | reverse complement strand
GCTTCGACATCTCGACCGAGAGCGGAGACTGCGCGGGAAGCGGCCCCGTATTTCGAATCGGCTTTCCGCCGACAATGCCCCACAGGAACTGTGAAAAGTCCTCGCCAGCCTTCTGCATCTCGAGATAGATGCGGGCAGCCTGGATGGTGGCTTGAATCTTCGCGCGGGAGCGAATAATGCCAGGATCAGCGAGCAGACGCTCGATGTCGGCTTCGCTGAAGCGAGCGACCTTCACCGGGTCGAACCCCTTGAACGCTTTGCGAAAAGCATCGCGCTTCCGCAAAACGGTAATCCAGGCCAGGCCAGCCTGAAAACCTTCGAGCATGAGTAGTTCCCACAGAGCCCGGCTATCGTGCTCGGGGACGCCCCACTCCGTGTCGTGGTACTCGCGGAGCAGCGGATCGCTCTCAGCCCAGGCACATCGGGATTTAGCTTTGGTGATCACGGCCATTATGCTCCTTCCAACTGCCCCATCAGCTCTTCCCACTCGGCAGTCAATGCGGTTAGCTGAGTCCGCAAATCCTCGGCCAGCGCGGTGAGACGAGTTGTTTCCGCGGCCGAGACAAACACGCCCAACTGCTCTTCGGTATGCGCGATCGCGGCTTCAATGCGCGGAGTCTCTTCTTCAAGAAACGCAACCCGCTCTTCCATCTGTTTCTGCTTGATGGGGTTCAAGCGGCGTGCCTTTTCTTTCGGCCCTGAATCGAAGCCGCCTTCGATAACAAAAGTATTGGGCGGGGACGCCGCAACCGCAGCGCCAATGGCTGGAATGGACGGTTCGGCAGGGGCTAGAGCCCCATTCGTCTTTGGCGTGTTTTTCGACACCCGTTCGGCCAAGCTCAAGGCAGGCTTTGAAGTCGCGTCTCGGCTCGAACCATTGCCTTGAGTGCGCTCCAGAACCTTTTCTCTGCCAGTGCTCTCAACCAAAACCCCGGCGTACGCAGTACTCTCTTTGCGCCGCAGGTAGTCCTCGTAATTGCCTTCGTAGCTGATGACGTTTCCGCCCTCGACTTCAAGCACGCGCGTGGCCAGGCGATCAATGAAATAGCGGTCGTGCGATACAAAGACCACCGTGCCCGTGAAAGCCGCAATCGCCTCCAGCAGCACGTCCTTGGCGCGCATGTCCAGGTGGTTGGTCGGCTCATCGAGCAGCAGAAAGTTTGAAGGCGAAACCAGAATCCGCGCCACGGCGTAGCGGTTGCGTTCACCGCCGCTCAGCACTCCCAGCGGCTTGAATACGTCGTCGCCACTGAAGAGGAAGCAACCGAGCAGCGACCGAAGCGCCTGCTCCGGCACTTTGAGTGCGGCACGGCTGATGTCATCGAGCATGCGTGCTTCACCGTCCAGCACTCTGTACTGATCCTGCGCAAAGTACTCGGTGACCACGTTGTGGCCCAAGCGAATCTGCCCGCTCGTTGGCGCTTCATCGCCCGTCAGCAGCCGGATGAGCGTCGACTTGCCTGCGCCGTTGACCCCCACCAGCGCCACGCGATCTCCGCGTTCAATCGAAAACCGCACATTCGTGAGTACCCGCTTCTCGCCGTAGCTTTTCGAGAGGCCTTCGGTCTCCACCACCATCCGCCCAGAGGGTGGCGGCTGCGGAAACTTGAAGTGAATTACCGGCTCGTCCTCGGGAATCTCGATCCGCTCAATCTTCTCAAGCTCTTTGATGCGCGACTGCACCTGCTTGGCCTTTGTAGCCTGCGCGCGGAAACGATTGATAAATGCTTCAAGGTGCTCAATCTGGATGCGCTGGTTGCGGTAAGCCGCCTCTAACTGTGCCCGCCGCTCATCCTTCTGACTTAGGTACTTGGTGTAGTTTCCCTGATAGATCGTCAGCCGCTTATTCCATATCTCGACTGTCCGATCGATGGTGACATCGAGAAAATAGCGGTCGTGCGAGATAAGAATGTAGCCGAAGGGATAGCTCTTCAGGTAGTTTTCGAGCCAGTTGCGCGTTTCAAGGTCAAGGTGATTGGTCGGCTCGTCAAGGAGCAAAAGATTCGGTTTGGCCAGCAGCAGTTTGGCCAGCGCAATGCGCATCTGCCACCCACCGCTGAACTCATCGGTCTGGCGCGTCCAGTCCTCCTTCGAAAATCCGAGCCCCGTGAGAACGCCGCCGACCTGTGCGTCCAGCGCGTAGCCGTCCAGCGCATGGAAGCGCTCCTGCAACATCGAAAATCGCTCGGCCGCCGCGTCGTATTCCGGGCTCGCGTGGTCGAGCTCCGTTAGCTGTCCGGCCAGCCGCTCGATCTCCTTCTCCATCTCGCGCAGTTCGTCGAATACGCTCAGGCACTCCTCAAAGACGGTCCGGCCCGTGAGGCTAAGCCCCTCCTGCGGCAGGTATCCGATGCTCATGCCGCGGGTCAGTTGCATGGTGCCGTAGTCGAGCGACTCAAGCCCGGCGAGCACCTTCATCAGCGTGGATTTTCCGGTTCCGTTGGCGCCCACCAGCGCCGTCTTTTCGCGCGCACGGATCAGCCAGTTGGCCTCAAGAAACAGCACACGCGGCCCAAAGCGCTTACCGGCATTTTGAAGGGAGAGCATGCTCTCCCATTTTCGCAGAGGGAAGTGCGGAGCGTTTCTGCTCACATGAGTTTGCTGGAGGCCCATCTATTTCGACCGCCGCAGCGGACGAAATCGGCGGGATACGAAATACTCCCTTAGTGTTCTGAGTCTAGAGTTCACTAAACAAAAGCGCTGTCATCCTGAGCGAAAGGGGGCCCCAGGCGTACTCTTCAGCCCCGGGGTCCCCAAAGAGCGGTCTCTGCTCTTTGGGGTGGAGGTTGGGGGTGGTGAGCCGAAGGATCTGCGGTTGCACTTCGGAAATTATGTAACGAACTTTCGACTCACTCCCTTAGCTCAGTGCCCAGCGCAGAGGCTTTCCAGCCTCGCTTTCGCCTTCAAGAGCGATGGTCCGGCTGCCAATCCGCTTCATCGGGCTCTCTGCCCCGTTCACCTCTGCGCGGCTCATCTTCTTCGCAATCTCTTCCGGCAACTGAATCTGGACCGTCCACGTCCCCGGCTGCGAAGGCGCGTACCATCCCTCGTACTTGCCTGCAGCAGAGCGGCTAACAGCCACCAGTGGCGAATCGAAGCGATACTCCCCAGCAGCAATTTCGGGGCTCACATTGAATCCGCTCTCAGTGAACTCGATCCCCAGCAGCTTGACCGTTGAATATAAGAAGCACGCGTGCGAGTGAACATTGAGCACCGGGAAATCCGTTCCGTGAAAGTACGGATCGTTCGCCGCCGCGCCAGGACGCTTGCTGAGCGGGGAGTTCCACGAGTCGTTGCCGCTCCAGATTCCGTACCAGATGTCCGGGTAGGCGTTGGCGTGCGCGCGGAAGGTATTCTTCTTCCACTCGTCCCACGCCATCGCTGGATCGACCCCGGCCAGGGCCCACACCAAAGTCTGGTTCAGCGATGGCCAGATTGCGCCGCGCTCCAGGCTGCCTACATCGTTCGGCTTGCCCTGTCGCGTGTCGGGCCCATCGCTCATCTGCGCCGCGCCCAATGGCCCCGTACGCAGCAGATCGTTCATCGCGCGCACCACCTGGCTGGTCTGCTCCGGTGTTGTCACGCCGCCCAGAATCGCCCACGGCTGCGGCTCAATCCACAGCGTCGATTCCCCGATCCATCCCATCGTCGGGCCCATCCACGCACGCTTGAGCCACTTGCCGGTCCACTGCGCACGTGCTGCAGTGCGGGCTTGTTCAGCGGTTGCAGTTAGCTTCTCAGTTAGCCCCGACGCATCTCCTGCAAACCTAAGCATGCGCGCGTAGAAATCGAAGACCCACGCCGACATGGCCGTATTCAGCACGCTTTCGCCTTGTTCGACGCACTCGGCCATTACGGACTGCGCGTAAGTCGCGATCAGGCCATCATTCCAGTCATCGTTCAGCATGCGCACGAGCCCGTGCTTCCCGGTGCCCACGTTGTCAGCCTGGTGCCTGAAGCAGCGCGCCAGCAGGTTCCTCACACTGTCCTTTCGTCCAGCTGTCTTTGAGTAGCTCGCCGGAATCTGTTCGTCAAGGAACTCAAGATCGCGCGTCGCCAGCACATATTCGCTGACAGCCCACAGCAGCCAGAGCGGGATGTCGCTCACGTTGTCCGAGACGATTGGCGCAATCGCGCCGTGCCCTACAATCGCGTAGGGAATCGATCCGTCGTCACGCACCTCTTTCAGCGTGTAGCGCAGAACGCTCTTCACAATCTCGGGGTCGCTGAAGATGAACGGGAGGCAATGCTGCAGCGGGTCGCGCGCCGCTCCCTGAAATCCCATTACGTATTCGTAGAAGCCATTCTGATTGAGAATGTGCTCGCCGAAAAAGTTGTCGTAGGTCATGCTGCTGCGCAGGGAATAGTGATTCCATGTCGCCTCGCGTTTCACCCACGGCTCGGCGGCAACTTCGAAACGCATTCCTCTGCTCTTCCACTCCGCACTCGAGTGGATCAGAATTTCTGCCGGCTTAGCCTTGTACCGCGCAATGAGAGCATCCAGTTTGAAACCCTCCGGCAGGTAGCCATATAAAAAGCTCAGGGTCCGCTTTTCGCCCGGTGCCAGGTCGAGAGTCCGGTCCAGCAGCAGAACCGTGTGCGGCGAAACAAAGTGCGGTCCATTCTCATTGCGCAACCCGTCCCAATCCTTGTTTAGGCCGTCAGGGTTCGAGGCCCCGCCCATGCCGAAGAAGGCCTCGCCATCGGTCGAGACAGAGCTTGCCGGCGCATCCAGCGAAATCAAAAAGGTGGGCGGGATCTCCGTCGTGTCAAACGCAGTGCCCGGCGTCGACTCATCGATCGCGCTGAGGAAGGGATTTGGATGGGCCTTCAACTGTTCCTTCATGCGGTACCACACGGCATCGTCTTGAACCGCTCGCTCGGTGAACTCTTTGGTTTCGAGCAGCCCCTGCAATCCATTCACCGACGAAACCTGGTGACCGAACAGCCGTCCGAATTGCCGGCGCAGTTCCACCGGCGTTCCGAGTCCCGCAAACGACTCAATGAATGCCCTGAAAGAGAATTCATAAGGCTGGCAGCCCCAGTACTCAATCCAACGCATCTTCGCACGCGCGTCGCTTCGGTTTTGAATCGTCACCTGGGACAACAACACAGGGTCGTCCCCGAACGGCGCAGAGATCGATTGGTCGACTGAATAGTTCTGACTCGAAGCGCGCTTGCGAAAGTAGCCGGCGCCAAAAATCCGATCGAGAGCCGGATTGCTTCCGTCGTAGTAGGTGCTTAGCGTCTCGTGGCCGTCTGTCAGATATCCGAAGCCTCCGCCAAACTGGCTCGTTGTCGGATCAAAGTCGTTGAGGAACTTCGGCACCCCTTCGTCCTGGCGCACGCGCACATGGCCAAAATTCGATACGATCGCGGTGATGCGGTCGTTGCCCACCTGATGGATATGCTCGGTGCGGCCAAGAATGCCCGGGGTAACCGGCGTTTGGGCTGCGGGATCCGTGGTCTGATTGCACGTGTATCGGTACGCCGGCAAGCCGAACTCATCCTCAAACCATGTGCCGAATTGTCCCGAGCCATCTGCGGGCGATTGTGTGCCAGCGGGTTGCCCTCCATGCATTTCGATCGCGAGGGTTGATCGCCAGCCCTGACCTGCGACTGCCACTCCAAGTGCGGATACCATGAACTGTCTGCGCGTGGGTTCCATCTTCCACCCCCGATTGCATCCGAGTTATCACAAGCCGTTTCTGAGCGATCCCAAGCTCTTTGGGACGGGCATTCCCGATTGTATGCGCTCTACGCGCTGAGATCCCTGCAAAATAATCGGTTACGAAAACACCCCGAAGCCTCAGCAGGCGCGGTGTGAGAGCAGATTGATGTGGGTCATTTGGGTGCATCCCCCTTCGGAGTGGGCTGCCCGAGTCGGGTTCGACCTGCTTTGCGTCACGGCTGGCGCAGTTCCACGCTCGTCCATTTGGGCATAAACCGAAGCTTTTGTGAATAGTCTCTGAACTGCCAGTATCGAATCGTTAATTTAGGCCTTTTTGTTCCTGGAGCGTTTCCAATTGCCGGGATTCGTGGTCGGCTTCTTCAGGCTGTGCATTTCTCCGATAAGCCTCTGCCAACTCCTCGTGATAAGCGGCAACGTTGGGGTTGAGTCTTATCGCGATTTCCAGAGTACCGACTGCGTCCTTGGCCAATCCGAGATCGATTTGAAGCTGAGCCAACCGATAATGGACGTCCCCACCCTGAGTTTCTGACAAAGCCAAATCGGATAGTATTTGCAGCGCAGCCGTCTTCTCGCCGAGTGCTAGGTACGCGCTCACTAAGGCATTCTTCGACTCTGCACTTGACGGGTCCAGATTCAATGCGATTCGCAGTTCGTCCGCGGACTCGCTGTACTGCTTCTTGCTGGCGTAAGTCTCTCCAAGCAGATAGTGGACAATCGGAATTTCCGGGTTAGCTTGTTCAAGGGATTCCAGCTGAGCAAGCCCTTGGTTCGAGCCAGACGTGATGGCGATTGCGCCGGCATAGGCAATTGCGAGTTCCGGAATCGCGTTCACTTTCTCTTCAATCGGCTGAAGCACCTTTACGGCCCGGGCGTAATCCTGCACCAGGCAAAGGCTCAGCCCAAGCATTCCTCGGACATGCGCATCTGCCGGATGCAGGGCCAGCGTGCGGCTCAATGGCCCAACCGCCTTCACATATTCCCTCGCTGCAAAGGCGGCGCGGCCCCAATTCTCATCAATGCCAGGGAGCGCCGGGTTCCACTTTGCGGCTTGCTCAAAGTAGCTGGACGCATTCATGTATTCGCCCGCGTTTGCCGCATTGGCCCCGAGATTGGCATAGCTGCTCGCAATTATCGGTCCGGATTGCTTCTCGAATGTCTTGAGTGCCGCTAACTTATCAGGATCCGCCGCGTGCGTCCTTTCCAGCGACATTTGCACCAGAGAGTTTCCTGACAATCTCGACTCCACGCTTTGCTCTTTCAGGAAAAGCAGATTCCGCGCAATGTCCAGTTCCTTGTGCCCTTCCGCCGTGTTCCCGCTGTCCGCAAGAAGTCTGCCCAGCCAGAAGTGGGCTTGTTCCACTTCATAGTCATTGGTCGACGGGTCAAGCGTCAGCGCAATCGACTTACGAAACGCGCGTTCCGCCTCGGGAGTCTTCCCCACTTCTTTATAGAGTTGACCAAGGGTAATATAAGTTGCCGCACTTTGCGGATTCGCTTCCACAGCGTGCTCTAGGTTTGCCTCTGCCTCCGCATACAGGTGCCGGCTCATAAGTATGCGCCCCATGGGCATGTAAACAAGAGTGTTTCCAGGATCGATTACCAACTCTTTGCGAAACTCCGCTTCCGCCTTGTCGTATCCTGGCTCACCCAATTGCATCATGTAGGTTGCGCCCAGCGAATAATGCGCACCTACGATGCGATCGTCCTTTGCAATCGCCTTCTTGAATTCACTAATTGCCGCATCGAAAAACTTCGTATTGCCATATAAGCTGCCCAGCTTCAAATGGAGTGCCGCCGTATCCCTGTACTTTTTCGGCATTTCGTCAAGAATCCTTGCGGCATTCAATTGATCTCCCAGCACGAGATAAGCAGCCGCCAAATGCGAAGAAGTGTCGAAGGAAGGGCGCAACTCGGCTGCGAGTTTGAACTGCTGCAACGCTTCCTGGTGCTCACCCAACTCCAACAACGCCTGTGCAAGCACTGAGACAGCATGCGCATTGGGAGGATGTGCATTTCTGCTGAGGGAATCCAGCGCGGATGCCGCAAGGTCTTTTGCCTTTCTCCAATCGGCGGCATCGAGAGCCGCGGCGGCATAGTCCATCTTCAGTTCACTGTCTTCCGGCGCCAGCCTGAGCGACTCCTCGTAAGGCTCCACCGCGTGAGCATAGTCCCCGAGATTGGCGTGGCCGTTCGCAATGCGATGCAGGGCCATCGAAAGATAAAGCTTGTACTCCGAACTTGCACGGGAGATATCTCCTGCATCCTGAAACCTGAATGCGGCGTCGTAATGCAGCTTCATAGAGGATGGGGCACTGCCCGCCGACTGAGCTGTCTGTCCATGCAGCACGCCGGGCGCACCAAAGAACACTGCGCCGACTAACAAAATCCACGCCCAATCGAATGAGCAGGAAGGCGCAGCCGCGACCGCTCTGGCGCGGGCTGAAGCTATAATCATTGCCCTCATTTGCGCTCCCTTCACTATTTGAGGCCGTCGGCTGAACGATCGCTTGATGTTGCACACCTTAGTCGCCCTTTTTGATTCCATAAAGCAGAGATCAGAGCGGGGTCGATTTCAACTGAAACACGAGCTTCGCTCACCCAACGCAACTCAACATTGGGCTAGTGCCGCAGCGATCTTCCGCTAACCAGAGCCGTCCCACAATGGTCTAACGATTGACGCCTCAATCAACCTTCCGGATGAGAATGCATCGATGAATGAAGCGTCACGCGCTGATTCGCAAGATTCCGACCTGGACTGAATGATTTGACCGGGACTTCTGGTGCCATCCATCAATCGGATTAGAAAGTCGTCCTCCCGTCGAAGGTAGACACCTCGAATCGGCTGCAATGAAAATGTATGAGTTGGGTCTTCCCCCCACCGCGAGGTCAATTTTGATTTATTTCGCCATTCGTGTCGCTTCCCGGCGTTTGGGTCCAGGTGTTGCGTTTGCTGCGTTGCTAGTTCTCTGCACTACAGCGGTTTCTCAGGGGCCGCCGCCATCGCAACCACCGCTCTATGGAGGCAGCGCGCCATCCACTCTTCCCCAACAACAGACCGGTTCGGCAACAGGCGGAGTCTTTGCTCCCGTGCTCGATTCTGAAAAGCGACCCATCACAGCAGGCGGATTTGTAAAGACCGGTCCTATTGTTTTTCAGGACATCTCTGAGAAGGCCGGCCTCACTGTTTGGAAGCACAAAATGGGCACCCCCGAGAAGCCGTACATTCTGGAGACGATCGGCTCCGGCGTCTGCCTTCTTGATTACGACCACGATGGCTGGCTCGACATCTACTTCGTCAACGGTTCCACATACGATGCCGAGACGGGCAAGACCGAGCCGCCGCACGCCGCCCTCTTTCACAATAATCATGACGGCACATTCACAAATGTTGCCAACATCGCTGGCGTAACAAATGACAGATGGGGATTCGGCTGCGCGGTTGGAGATTACGACAACGATGGATGGCCCGATATCTACGTCGGCAATTACGGAAAGAACCGGCTCTACCATAACAACCACGATGGCACCTTCACCGACGTTGCTGAAAAAGCCGGCATTACGCTGGGCAATTGGTCAACCGGGCCGAGCTTCGGCGACTACGACGGCGATGGGCTTCTCGATATATTCGTGCCCGGCTACGTCCATTGGGATATGAATCATCTGCCCACCTCCGGATCGAAGGAAATGGGCTTTGCAAACTGTCAGTTCCGCGGCGCACAGACAATGTGCGGTCCGCGTGGCCTGCCCGGTGAGCCAGACCACCTGTTCCATAACAACGGCGATGGAACCTTTACAGACGTGAGCGAGAAAGCGGGCGTAAGTGACAAACGCCGCTATTACGGGTTCTCCTCAACCTTCGTGGATATTGACGACGACGGCAAAGTTGACCTGATTGTGACTGACGATTCGTCTCCCAACTATCTCTACATCAACAAGGGTGACGGGACTTTCCAGGATGCAAGCTTCTACTCTGGTTTTGCGCTGAACCAGGATGCGCGCGAAACGGCCTCAATGGGGCTGGCCGTGGGTGACTCTACAAACAACGGACGGCTCGATCTCTACACAACTACTTTCTCGGATGATTACAAGACCCTCTACCGCAACTATGGTGATGCCAACTTTGTTGATGTCACGCCACAGATGGGCATTGCCGAACCTACTTATCCCTTCCTGAGCTGGGGCACCGCGTTCTTTGACTACGACAACGATGGATGGAAGGACCTGATGTTTGTCAGCGGGCATGTTTACCCCCAGGTGGATCAACACAACTGGGGAACCTCTTTCGCCGAGCGCCCGCTTCTGTTTCACAACTTGGATCACGGCAAGAAGTTCGAAGTGATGCCTGCGGTCGAGGGCACCGGGCTCGCCGATGTGATTCCATCGCGCGGCGCCGCCTTTGGCGACTTGTTCAACGACGGCAAGATCGACGTGGTGATCAACTGTCTCGACCACACGCCGGTCCTGCTGCGCAATGTGAATGACGATCACAACCACTGGGTCGGCTTGTTGCTCATCGGCGGCGCCAAGAGCCCTCGCGATGCGGTCGGTTCGACGGTGCACCTGACGGCCGGCGGGATGACCCAGAGAGGGGATGTGATGAGCGGTGGCAGCTTCATGTCCTCAAACGATTTCCGCATGCATTTTGGACTGGGCGAGACCGCAGCTGTGGACAAGGTTGAAATTCGCTGGCCGGACGGCGTAAAAGAGACCTATACACTGCCCAGCGTTGACCGGTATTTTGCAATCGAAGAAGGCAAGGGGCTGGTGCCGAGCGTCTACGACGCTATTGCGCAGCAGCGAACAAACGTCGGCACTTCCCATGCGGGAAAGTAGGCAAGGGATGGAATCGGAAAGATGGTCCCGAAAAATACGTGGACTCGACCCGTTCCCTCGACTGGAGCTCAAATGAAGCGAATTGCAAGCACCTTGATTGTTATTGCCATTGCCGCCCTGGCTCTTTGCAGCCATCAGGTTACTCACGTCCGCGCTCAGCAGGACCAGGCTCAGCAAGGTACGGCGCAACCGGACACTACTCAGCAGCAAACCGCGACTCCAGCCCCTCCCCCACCACCCAAATACACTCCACCTGCCAAGGATGCGCAGCCT
>Ga0182018_10005040_pt1 | contig 10803 bp, 8 predicted proteins | sample 812P2MmetaG_FD_120490 | JGI IMG/M metagenome (GOLD analysis project Ga0182018, IMG submission 120490) | Permafrost microbial communities from Stordalen Mire, Sweden - 812P2M metaG | ecosystem: Environmental > Terrestrial > Soil > Wetlands > Permafrost | place: Sweden: Stordalen | collected... | reverse complement strand
TGTAGACTCTCTTCGCGGTTCACCGTCTTGAGTGAACCTAGCGAAATGATGATTGGATAGTCTCCCGCCGGGGAGGACGGGGTCGCCGGGGTGGCTCGAGCGGGCTCGCCCGTAAAATGACTGCTATAGCTGCCCGAATACGATGAGATATTGAAGATGAGCGGTGGGACTGGATCTCCGACGTGCATGGTCAGATGAGGAGCCGTGATCGTATAGGTCGAGGCCATCGCTGGAAGGGACGTTAGCAACAGAAGTATCCGGCAAAGCCTCCTCATAACTACCCCCCTGAATTGAGCATGCTTTTCTCCGACGCAACAAAAGCCCGAAACCTGGGGTACGCTATCAGCCCTTCCCCGGTCGGCGAAGGCCGAGCGGGATTATTCTGGCAAAAACGTATTCAGATAAGTCAGAAGCGTACCTAGTAGCACACAACGTCACTTCATCGAAACTCGAAGGACTCGACCTTCTCGAGTGCAGATCTTTGCCGAACCTTTCGAACTCGTACCAGGAGCGCGATGCCGAGAACGCTTTGAAAGATGACTTGTACTGCGCACATACCCAGGATGACTCCATTCAAGCCCAGGCCACGAGCGAAGGGTCCCGCCAACGCCACGGAAAACGCAATCAGCAGCGGGTAAGCCCAAAAAACAGGTTTCGTGTACTCAAGCGCCTGCAATCCGGCGCGCAAGGGCCCGGAGGTGAAGACGATCAGATATAGAACCGCATACAGGCGGAGTACAGTACCATCGGTCGAGTACTTCGCACCGTAAGCTAGCCGCAACCAGAAGGTGGGAAAGGCGGCAATGACTGATGTGAAGGCAAGCGTTAGGCCTCCCCACTGCAGAAATATCCGTCTGACGTATCGCAACATCCCGTCGGTGCCCCTGCTGTGCATCTGCCGTGCTGCCTCTGCCGGCACAACATTATCAAGCCCGAGGAACCAGATGTGCGCCACACCCACAATGTTGTTCGCTGCGCGGAGAGTCGCAGACGCAGCCGCGCCGTAGTAAACCGGAGCGGACAAAAGAAACAGGTTGCCGGCTCCCCATTGCATAAAGGCCGTCGGAGCCAGCCACCGGGATATGCGCCAGTGCCGCATGCAGGCTGCCTTGAACGAATTCCAGTCGAGGGTTATGGGCTCCAACCACCGTATGCAGGCAAAGAATCCCGCCAACGACGTGGCGGCAATAATCCAGAAGGCATTCGACAACGTCGCAATGTGGCTGTGTGACATCCAGAAGATGACAGGTACCTGACAAACATAGCTCACCACGTCTGTAGTGAGGGCTCGCTTGCTCTGACGGGTACAGAAGAAGTAGCGGCGAAGGAACTCCTGAAGCAGGTAAGCGAGCGTCGCCCCGCTGATCGGCAAAGCCAGATCTCCAACTCCCCACTGGGGAAAAAACTTGGCGGAGAGTCGCAGGGATAAAAACATGATCGGTGCGGCTATGAACGCAAAGACAAGTTCCTGAACCAGCACCGCACCGTAATACGACGCCCGGTCCTGCTCCTCCTGCTTTGGCCCGACACTCATCATCGGTGTCACGACCAGCGCATATTGAAGGCTGTTGGCGAAGAGTACGGCAATCCACGCAAGCGCAAACACACCGTATTCCCTGATGCCAAAAGCGCGCGCCAAAAGAACGTTCGTGATGAAGTTCGCGCCGCTGACGAGCCCTTGATCAAACAGCGCCGCAGGCGTGCGCCCTCCGCCAACACTGTGGAGGCGTCGAGCTAAGAGACTCTGGTGCGGTCTGGGCTGCTGACTTCTCAATAGCACTTAGTCACGCGTCGGCACCGAGAGGGGTACCTCGATTGGCGGCCTTCCTCTGATAAGAAACGCGATACTCCCTTACCTTCTCTGCTGCTCCAGCGAGCACCCCGACACAACATAGTATGAAGACAGCCCCAGTTCCACGGTACTGAGAGCCAAGTTCCCCTCCCGTTAGAGAATTCAACCCAAACTGCGCGAAGACAATAAAAAGAAAAAGCTGGCAGGGCCCTCGGCCAACCTCGCGGATAGACCTCCAAAAGACACGGCCATAGATGCAAAGGACTAGGACAAGCGCAACGACTCCTCCGTCGAGGGCCGTTTGAAGGAACTCGTTATGTGCGTGGGGAGGAATCCAGTGAGCGAACCTCCAATGGTCACGAATCGCATTCCTCGCTCCAACGCTGTAGCCATAACCGAGAATGGGTCGCATTCTGATGGCTTCCAGGCTTACTTGCCAGACACGGGTTCTATCATCGAGTGAAGAGAGCGTTTGGGCACTCTGTCCGCGACGAATATACTTCATCACGCCGCTGCTGAATGAAACACCGATCACCAACGCAAGGACCGTCGCGCCGGCCATTCCCCATCGGATGGCCGGCTTTCGGGAAAACACGATTGTATAAAGAAAGAGCACCAGAAGAAAACCTGCTTGCTGGGCTCGCGCCCCCGTGAGGAAAATCGTCAACAGAGCTATAAGGCAGGCTACCCACTTGCGCGGTCCGCGGGGAAAGAACAACAACGAATAGAAGAATGCCATGCTCCCAAGAAGCGCAACATGTGAGGGATGAATGAGTTGTCCACCCAATCGCCTGGCCTCATCGGGACCGCCCTCTTCCGATCCACCATATACTTGAGCCGGCATGATCGGAAGAATCATCCACACCAAAGCAACCCAGATCCAGCTGGAGCGGCCGATTAGCTCGACCACAAGCTCTGTTGCCTGTCTGGGCGGTGTGCGTGAATAGAGCGCAACAATCAAAACGAAGGCTATGACCCATTGGCCTAGCCGGAACAAAGAAAGGAACAAAGCCATCGTTGTAGGTGGCACAAGACGGCTCGCGGGTTCGAGCACAGTTGCTAGCATCAGTTCAAGCAGCAGGGCAATCCACAACCCCGAATCAACCCGAATCTTTCGAACTTCTATCGGCTTTCCCTCAAGGAGCAACATTGTCACCAGCAGGTAGGCGGTGATCACAGCCTGAATTACGACGCTTATAGAGGTCAGATTGATCGGATTGGCCGTGCGTCCCGTCTCGTCGAAGTGGACAAAATTCGGAATACCTACGATGTACGCCATCGTAGTCCAATAGAGCAGCGGATAACGCCGCTGCGTAGACACGACCGGAGCGTTGGTCATAGAGATCTCATTAGTATTGACCAAGGTCATGTTGCCTACACTCTTCGAAAGCACGCAATCCTGATAAGAAACAAGTTGTCGATTAAGCCGCGGTTGGTGTTTGGTACGGCAGGAAGCACCACGAAAAGGCGGGCACCCGGGGATTGCCCGGGTCAAATCTGGTACTTCAACCGCAATTGTTCATTAACGATTGTAAATTACGGCAGCTGCAACACCAGTATTCACAAGACCTGAGCCAAGTATCACCTTAGCCTTACTGATCGGCACGTAGATGACATCCTCAGCCTGGAGGCGAAGTGGAGCTACCTTTCCCTTGACTATGTCGCGGTAGGGGATAGTGAACTCTTCAACCTGTCCATCATCCTTTTTGCGAATTAACCGCATGGAGCCAACGGCGGCCGGCATGGTAGTTCCATAGGCGAGCGCAAGAGCCTGTGTTACGTTCAGGTCGCCATCCTCTTGCATGAGGTATCCTCCCGGCCTGGTGACCCCGCCGAGAACGTAGACGATCCCCGCCCTTTTTACCGTGACCGTGTCCCCAGGACGAACAATGGTATCGCTGAGGATATGATTATCGATGTTTCGTGAGTAGTGAACCACGACGCTCCTCGGTTCCGGTCCCGTTTCGTGCCGAATCTCGATTGTCTTGCCGGCGAATTCCGTCTCGCCACCCGCCATGGCGATTACATCGTCGAGATGACGAGGAGCCAGCAGCTCAACGCGGCCTGGAGTGTGAACCTCTCCGAGTATGGTTACCTCGCGACCGGCGTACTCCTCGATATTCAAGTTGACGTGAGGATCATTGAGAATCTTGCGATCGCGCAGGGATGCGGAGACTTCCGTGGCAGCTTCGACTAATGTCAAATCCGCGACATGAACATTGCCAACCATCGGTATGTTGATGTTGCCCGCCGAGTCAATCCTTAATTCAAGGGTGTACTCAGGCGTGTCATAAATCTCCATGCTCAACAAGAATCCGGGAGCTAGCTTCAACGTGGAGAAATCCTCCGGTACTGCAGCAAGCGGAGTCAGCTTGCGCCTGGTGGTCGCGGTGTCGCTGGGAGCAGGACCCGCCGCCGTGTCGAAGCTGCTCGTCCCACCGAGCTTTGGTGCGGGCGTATACTGCGCAACGGCGCCCATAGTAAATGCGACGTTTAGGCAAAGTATCGCGGCAATCGTGGAACCTGGTTTTCGCAGGAGACATTTATGCGCTGGCTGCAAGTTGATCCTCTTTCCCGCGGGAGTAGCCGTAGTCATAGAATCCGTTGAGCGTCGGCTGCCGCACATCATTCAGCACGAAGCCGATAACCGGCGCATGAGTCCGTCGCATAGCCTGCGCTAGCGCAGCCAATGCGGCACGAGTCGTGCTCCTGGAACGGACAACGGCGATAATGGCATTCACCTTGCCAGCTATGATCGAAGCATCGGTCACGGCAAGAATGGGTGGGCTGTCGATCAGGATGTAATCGTAAAACCTGGACAACTTCCGTAGGACGGAATCAAATGCAGGAGACCCGAAGAGCTCGGAGGGCAACTCGCGCTGCTCACCTGCAGGAAGCATGAATAGCCCAGGTAGAGACGAGTGCTGAACGATTCCGGAGATCTCGCCGCTGCCGCAAGCACCACTCAGCCCGGGAGCAACTGGAGTCGAGAACAGCTTGTGCAGCTCTGGGTTGCGGAGGTCGCCATCTAGTAAAAGAACGCGGCATCCCTGCTGGGCAAAAGCCACACCGAGATTGTAAGTGACTGTGGTCTTGCCGGCACCTCCAAGAGCGCTGGTCACCAGAATGGTTCGAGATTGCGTCGTGGAGATTGCTTCCAGCAACCCGTCCTCCCACGCGAAGACGGGGACGCCAGTGGCGGCGATATCGGCGGCGGCGTGATCCTCCGTGGAGAACATGTTTTGCTTCGCCCAGCGCACATCGCCCAAATTGATCGATGTGCGAAGTCCCCGAAAGGCTTCCGAGAAGGGCGAGTGAGGGGCATCTATCAGCTGACTCCCGCCAGGCCCCGTTTGTCTTAAAGTAAGTGCCTCAAGCCTCGGGATGTAGCCAAGCATGGTGAGGCCCTGTATCTCATCCAGGTCCTGGGGTGTTCGAACTGTTTCGTCGATACTTTCCTGAAGGAATGCGGCAGAGATACCGAAGAACAATACGATAGCTGCCAAGGCCGCAAAATACAGACTCAACTTGGGTATGTTGGGCGAACCGGCGGGAATCGCCTCGGCAACAATATCGATGCGCGTGGCGCGCGTGCCCGACGTTAGGGCAGCTGTTTGCAGCTTTGAGAAAAGCTTTTCATACAACCCTCGATTCGAGAATGCCTCCTGCGCAAGCAACTGGAGCTTTACGCTCTTATCTGCCATCACATTTGCGGCAGCCTCCTGCTCAGTGAACTGGCCCCGAATGCTATCCTCATTGAGCTTCGCGTATTGATAACTGTTCGCTGCTCGCAAGCGGATCCTTTCCAGCTCAGCTTGCATTTGCTGCTTCACCGCATCGATCTGCTGCTGCAATTGGAGCAGGCGCGGATTGTTCGAACCATACTTCACGACCGAAGCGGCGAGTTGGCGGTCCAAATCAGATTCCTGTGCACGAAGGGAGCTAACCAGCTCGATGCCCTCGGGAGTAATCGACCCCGAGCTGCCGCCGTTTCCACTCGACACGCTCATAGGACCAAGTCCAAGCACGACCTCGGGATCCTGAGACTTTACGAGATGAAAAACCGCCTCAGCGGATATGCGATTTGCCTCCGCTTGAGTCAACTCCTGATTCAGGCCGAAGAGGCGCGCGGTGACCGTGTTCTGCGGAGTCACCGAAACAGCGGTGGTGTCACTGCCATTCGATGATCCTGTCAACTCTATGCCGGCAAGGCCCGTGTTCCGCTCGTAATCGGCGAGCCTCTGTTCGGACTGCTCTACCTGTTTCTTGAGATCCCCAAGTTCGTGCTGAAGCCAGGCTGAGGACTGTTCTATGGAGCGCTGGCGGCGAGAGAGAGTGTCATCGATGAACGTTCTTGCCAGGGTGTTTGTAATACTCGCGGCCAGAATCGGGTCTGGGGCCTTGAAGGTGATAGTGATCAGACGTGTATCCGGCGGTGAGAGAACCTTCAAGCGGCTACGGAAAAGATTCAACGCCTTGTCGCGCGTGCGCGGCGCATCGTCCAGCGGCTTATCCTTCTCCGCCGGATCGATAGCTTTCTTGAACGAAGGTTCGTTGATCAAATTGAGTTTCTTGATCACGCGTAGCGCGAGACCGTCGTCGGTTTCCAGGATACTGACGCCGGTTTGAACTTCGTCTTTGATATCATCCGATGTCAGCGCGGGTCCGTTCGATTGTGCTGCGTCATTATCGCTGGGATCGTCTTTGTTGAACTCAATAATCGTCGTTGCTGAATACGCTTCAATCAGAAAGTATGCAGCTGTTCCCAGCGCGAACACAGCCGCACCGGTGATCGCCACCGTTCTCCAGCGCTGACGCAGAACGCGGAGCAGCCCGGAGAGCGTCTGGTACTGGGAGGGACCTCCAGTGGCCGTCCTGTCGATCACGATTGCATCCTGCGTGGAAATGTACCTCGGATTAGTAACCGTCGAATTCAATGTAGTTTCACCCATTGCTGGACTCCATGACTTTGTTATCGTCCGCTCGATAATGGTCTCCCTGACAACAGAAGCACCCGGAACGGCAAACGATTTCCATCACAATAAAGCGCTCTCGCGAAATGCACAGTGATGCGGAGCGTGACAATGGAGAGCCTAAATCTTTAGGGCTAAGGTCGGGCTGTATTTGCGAAGCCCGGCCAATTGCAGATAGCTAAGCCAGATGAATCGGGGGTTATTCCGAAGATATCTGCCAGCGAGGCGTCGCGGTTCCATCACCATTCGATACAGCCACTGCAGACCCGATGACTGCATCCAGTACGGAGCGTCCTTGGCATTTCCGCTGTGGATGTCAAAGGCGGCCCCCACACCTATCATCAATTGGACCGGGAGCCTTCCACTATACTGTGCCATGAACCGCTCCTGTTTCGGAGTGCTGAGCCCGCACCAAAGAATATGCGGCTCGCTCTCGAGGAGTTGGCGCGTCAGCGACTGTTCTTCCAACGTCGTCAAGGGCCGGAATGGCGGAGTATATGTGCCGGCAATTTGGAGGCCCGGGAAGCGGGCAACTAATCTCGCCGCAAGCTCTTGGGCAACACCGGGCTTGCCTCCATAGAAGAAGTGGCGGTAGCCCCGTTCGAGCGAGAGCTGACACACCTCTCGCATAAAATCTGGGCCGTATACTCTCGTCATGTTTTTGTGGCCCTGCCAGTGTCCGAGCCAGACTGTGGGCATTCCATCCGGCGTCGTTAGGAAGGAAGCATTCAGGATGTGCCGAAAGCCCTCGTCGTCCTGAGCTTCCATTATTCCGTGTACACCGGTCACACAGATATATCCTTCCGCGCCGGCGAGCAGCAGGGAATCTGTGTGCCGGACAGCGTCTTTCATCGAGATTGCGCTAACCCCCACCCCTAAGATGTTCGCGCGCGCTACTTGCTCCATGTTGTCCTCATCTGCTGTCGCGAATTCGATGAAATGGCCGGGCTATATATATTTTTCGGGAAGGCCGCGTTTATTCAAGACAGCGGCCAGTATCGGAACCTTCACGGATCGCACATTTGCCACTGCCACTGAAACTGCCTCTCGGCGAGTGGAGTCAGCCTCAAGGATCAAGACGAGGCCGTCGGAAAGCTGGCCGAGCACGATTGCATCCGAATATCGGACCAGGGGCGGAGCATCGATGATGACGGAATCAAAGTCCCGGCGAAGTTCATCCAGCCTCTCCCGCAGACGCTCCGAAGTCAGCAGGCTTGGGGAATCTGCGGCGAGTGTACCGGAGGAAAGCAACCACAGATTGTCCTGCGTAACAAGCTTCGCAAATGAATGGATGGGCCCTTCCTGAAGCAGAGCGTCCGTCAGGCCATGATGGTTGGTTGTCCCAAACAGTTCAGATAGCGCTGGAGAGCGGAAATTCGCTTCGACCAGGCAAACCGGTCTCCCGGCATCCTTTGCTAGTGTTTCAGCGACCGATGCGCATATCTCACTGCAGCCGTTGCCACGATCAATGCCCGCAAAAACAACGACCCGTGGTGGTTCTTGGGTCTGGTGAAGGAATATCTGCTGCACGAGCCTCAGGACCTTTTCGCCGGCCGGTTGCCTGTGGGTATAACCGTTGTTATTCCCATCGTTCAACTGAAGGGCCGGTTCGAAAGTGCGGCTTGCGCGAGACTTCCGGTCTATATCGATCTTTTGCATCAACTCGAAGTTTCTGCTCATGGTGTGCCTCTCTCCGCGAGTGAAGCCTCGCTTGGCTGCTTGATCGGGATGAGAAGCCTCTGACCAGACTTGATGTGGTCAAGATCGCTTAGCTGAGGATTGAGTCTATGAATCTCTCGCATGAGGTCCGGCTTGCATCTTCCAAACTTTTCAATACAGATCCCGATCACCGTTCGCCCGTGCGCCAGGCGGATTGTGCTTGTAGGGCTAAGTGGCTGGAGCTTTTGATCGGCACTGGATGAAGATGGAGCTGGAGCAGCGAGCGGGGGGACCACACTATCCGCCTGCTCGGCGGCCTCTGCAGGGGCCACTGATTGCGGCCTTTGGTCGGCACTGAATGAAGATGGAGCCACGGCGGTGAGGGGCGGCATCACGCGATTCGCCTGCACGGCAGCCGTTGGCCATAGATGGCTCGCGAAGAGCGCCCCACCTAGGCAGAGCAGAACCACCATGGCAGCGGCAAGTTTCGGAATCCAGCCCGCGAGCATGGATGATGCGCTTGCAGCGGAAAGAACTGCCGGGGCCTCGTGCGCATCTTTCTCCTCCGGCCGCGCCGCGAGAGAGCTCTTCTTCTGCCATCGTTCGAGATCAAGATCGGCAACGACCTCGCGAACGATATCACCATCGATCATTTTCCGTTGCAAAGCACATCCCAGCGACAACGCATTGAAACAGAGATTGTTGATATTGCGCGGAATGCCTTCACTGTGTTCGGCAATCAGGGCCAGCGCGTCCTCGGTAAACAAAGGCGTATCGAGGCCATATCCGGCTGTCCCTAATCTGTGACCTATGTAGAGCGCCGTCTCTTCCGGAGAGAAGGGTTTCAGGCTGGCAAAGATCGAGACTCGCTGCCGTAGCTGCACAAGCTCGGGCGACCCGATCTTTTCAGCCAACTGCGGCTGTCCGGAGAGAATGATCTGTATGAGTTTCTCCCGCGACGTTTCGAAGTTCGAAAGCATTCGCACCAGCTCAAGCACGGAGTCGTCCAGATTCTGCGCCTCATCAATGACAACCACAACGCGCTTTCCCAAGCGGTATTGTTCCGCTAGATATTCCTGCAACCTCAACTGCATCTCGACCAGGTTTCCACGCGTTTCACGGACGCCGAGACCCGTGAGGACAGCCCGCAGAAGAGCCGACGGAGTACACACTGTTTGGAACAGAAATACAATCCTGGCCTTCTCCTGGAGAAGGTTCGACGCATAATAGAGCAACGTGGTCTTTCCCAACCCCGGCTTTGCGATCAGCGCGACAAACCCGCATCCCGAATCGATCCCATAAAGAAGAGAGGCAAGCGCTTCCCTGTGCGTGTCGCTCAAAAACAGATATTCCGAATCGGGCGTGACTCCGAAGGGTTGTTCCCGCAGCGCGTAATAGTCTAAAACCATGATTTGCCTATAACCGGTCTCATAAATCCCCGGATGCTGAGACGGCTACGCGCGAGACCCGCCCCAAAGCGGGGCTCGTGCAGTATCCTGCACGAATCGGACCCCTATATGAGACCGGTTCTAAGCAGCCCTCTTGGAAACAGAGACGTTAACCGGACTTCCGAGAATGTCGATCACCTGGGCAGCAGTTCGGACGGACCGTGCACTGGGTGGTTTGCTCCTGGCTTTGTTGATAAAGCTCCGCTGCTGACGGTCTGCGTCCAAGCGAAATTGTCGATGCGGGGAAACTGATGTTGGAGCGCCCGGTAAGCAGGTTTGACATCGGAGCCAGCGACGCTGACAGAAACTGACCGTTGAATCATCTCGACAGAAATGACGAGCTTGGACTGCTCCCCGCAACGGATCAAGGTGCCCTCGAGTCCGGCCAGAACTCCTCGCACCACGCGCACACGGTCTCCGGTCTTGAGAAACGGGTGTGGAGAACACCCGGCACCATGAAAGACCGCCGCTCGAACGCTTTCTATCTCGCTTTCCGGGATAGCCAGCGGGCCGCTCTGATTACCGACGAAATTGACAATCCCGGGAACCTTCAGGACACGGAGTTGGAGCTCACTCGATCTCGCGATCTGGACAAACACATAACCAGGGAACAGCGGTAGGGCGACCATCTGCTTCCGGTCACTCCATTGCCGCTCTTCATTGATCAGCGGGAGAAAGTGGGAAACCGCCAGGTTCTCCAACATGGATGCTGCAACCTTCTCCTGACGCGACCGGGTTGAAACCGCATACCAAAGAGCTTCGTCGTGAGGAGTTGCTTGGTCCATCTTGTAAGCCCGTGACCTCGGTTGTTTCCCGGCGCTGATGCGTAGCTCCGCCCTTTCAGTCCCCACGAAGACTTAGGGACTGCTGCGGATTTCTTTCTAAGCTCGGCGTACATCCTCAACGTAAAGCGAAGCTCCTCCAAAACTTT
>Ga0182018_10005038_pt1 | contig 10806 bp, 9 predicted proteins | sample 812P2MmetaG_FD_120490 | JGI IMG/M metagenome (GOLD analysis project Ga0182018, IMG submission 120490) | Permafrost microbial communities from Stordalen Mire, Sweden - 812P2M metaG | ecosystem: Environmental > Terrestrial > Soil > Wetlands > Permafrost | place: Sweden: Stordalen | collected... | reverse complement strand
GAGTCCGGCACGCCGGCCAGGAGGTCCGACCTGCTCGCCCCCATCACGGTTGAGGAGATGCTCGCGGGCGCGGAGGGAAGGACCGCCGAGACAAGGGACAAGATCGATCCCGCTCTGATGCAGGCCCACGCCGCCAGGATCGGGATGTGGTCCGCCGTGGCGTGCCTCCTCCTCGCGGCGGCGGGAGAGCTCCTGCCCTCCGCAGACGCCATCCAGGCCATGGACATCGACAAGGTCTTCGACCAGCCGCTGGTCTTTCTGGGCGCCTTGGACCTCTTCTTGGCGACCATGCTTGGCCTCGGGGTCGTCGCCTTCTACCCCTTCATTCGCTTCAGGGCGGCCCTCGCGCTCGGGTTGTTCGGATTCGTGTACTACACGCAAGGCCTCAACTTGCCGCTGATCGCCGCGGTAGGAGGATCCCTGGGGCTTTATCTCGAGACGGTGTGCGTGAACATGTTTCCCGTCATCGTTGTTTCGATGCTCGGCATCGCGGGAATGGCGGGAACCTCGTATTTCCTGCTGTCAGTCTGACGGACCGAAATGCCGTTTCAAGGCATCGGAACACGGCTCTCCCGCCTTTGGAATAGGGACATCTGGCAGCCGACGCTCCTGAATGACCAATCGCCGCGGGGGTGGTTTTACGCGCTGCTGAGGGTCGTCTCGATATCGGCCACCACGTTCTTCGAGACCAAGACGTTCAGCCGCGCCGCGGACCTTAGCTTCAGCTCCATGCTCGGGTTAGGGCCCCTGATCGCGGTGGCCATGCTCGTCGCCTCGACCGTGCTCGGCGAACGCGACCCCAACCTGGCCGTCGACGCGCTCAACCGCGTGATCACGTTCGTCGCGCCGCAGCTTGAGGAGTATGAGAACCTGAACGACGGCGGCAAGGTGGCCGTCAACCCTCAGCTTGTCGTCATGATCAACGGCTTCATCAAGGGCGCCCAGTCGAACGCCGTCGGCGTCGTGGGCGCCCTCCTGCTGGTCGTGATCGTCCTCCTGCTCTTCAAGTCGATCGAGGACGTCTTCAACGAGATCTGGGGCGTGCGGCGCGGCCGCTCGCTCCTGACGCGGGTCGTCCTGTATTGGACCGTCCTGACGCTGGGGGGCGTGGTCTTTTTCGCGGCGGTGGCGCTCCTCGGTGCCGGCGAATTCGTGAATGTGTTCGTCGTGCAGCTACCCTTCGGCTTTGAGATCGCCCGGCTTCTCCGCTGGTCGCTTCCCCTGTTCTCGTTCGTCCTGCTCGTGGGCATGCTGGCGTCATTCTACCGGGCGATACCCAACACGCGGGTCAAATGGAGCGCGGCTCTTTCGGGAGCCCTTGCTGTAGCCATCCTACTGGCAGCCAATAACTTCCTTCAGTTCCTCTACCTTGAGCGCGTGCTCGTGACAAAGAGCCTGTTTGGATCGCTGGGCATGATCCCGGTCCTGATGTTCGGCCTCTTTGTCTTCTGGCTCTTCATCCTGGTGGGCGGCCAGATAAGCTATGCCGTCCAGAACGTCCATGTCCGCAACAGCAAGCTGGCATGGGGCAGTCTGAGCCCCGCCAACCGCGAGCGGCTTTCGCTCGCGGTGCTCCTCGCGATCTGCCGGCGCTTCCACGCCTGCCTGCCGCCGATATCGGTCCCCGAGCTCTCCAACGAGGTGCGGGTGCCCGCCCAGGTGCTGAATGAGTGCCTGAACCGGATCGTGGACCTGGGATTCGTCATGTCCGTGCCGGCGCCGCACGGCGCGGTGTCCGCAGGCATGCTCTATCAGCCCGCCCGGCCCCTGAACCGGATCACGCTCCTCCAGTTCAAGTCGGCTGCGGACAACCAGGGTGCAGACCCCGCCGCCGGCGCCCTCGAGAGAATAGACCCGGTCGTGCGCGAGTTCGGCGGCGCCATCGACCGGCTGGGAGAGCAGGCGTTCTTCCGCAAGTCGGTCGAGGAACTTCTGTCGGAGGAGCCTGTCGCCAAATAAAGCGTTGCCAGTGCCGGAGGGCATTCTAGCCTCCGCTCCCTTTTAAACACATGATTTCGTGGATACAGCGCACCTTCCAGCGGCACTTTCGGTCCATTTTCGGGATCCTGCTGGCCGTCACCATCATCTCGTTCATTTTCACGATCGGGGCGACCCCCGGGATCGGGCGGGCTGACCACCGGGACGTGACGCGGGACTATTTCGGCCACAACCTGGCCTCCCGGGAGGCGGTCCAGGGCATGGTCGGCGACGCCCGCCTCAGCGCCTACCTCCAGTACGGGCCCAATGTCGGGGCAGACCAGCTCCAATCCTACGCGTTCCAGCGTGCCGCGGCCCTGCATTTCGCCGACGAGATGCACATTCCCGCCGCCACCGCCGGCGAGGTCACCGATTTCATCAAGGGCCTGCGCGTCTTTATGGGGCCGGGCGGCCAGTTTGACGTTTCGCGCTACGACGCGTTCCGGACCGGATTGAAATCCGGCGGATCCCTTTCCGAGGCGGACATCGCCCGGGTGATCCAGGAGGATGCGAGGGCCGACAGGGTCCAGAAGCTGCTCGGGGGGCCCGGCTACGTCCTTCCGGGCGACGTGAAAAGCGTTATCCAGAGGGGAGACACGACCTGGACCGTGTCCACAGCAACAATCGACTATACGGCGTACGACCCCGGGATCAGCCCAACCGATGCCGAATTGGCGAAGTTCTTTTCAGACAATTCATTCCGCTACACGGTGCCCCCGCGCGTCTCCGTGAGTTACGTCGAGTTCCCCGCGTCGGCGTTCGCGGTCCAGTCCGCGCCGACGGATGCCGAGGTGCGGGAATACTACGACACGCACCCGGGAAAGTTCCCGAAGCCGCAGGCCGCGAAGGCGCCCCCGGCAAAGCCCGACCCCGCGGCCGACTTCCTGGTCGTCCAGCCGCAGGTGCGCGCCGCGCTCCTGCTGGAGAGGGAAAAGCGCAGCGCGGTGAAGGCGGCATCCGACCTCACCTACGCCCTCTACGAGGGCAAGGTCAGCCGCGGCGCCTCGCTCGACTCGTTCCTCACGGCGCAAAAGCTCAAGGCGGCGACCCTGGCGCCCTTCACGCGCGATACGGGCCCGGCTGAGCTCGGCGCATCGCATGAGGTTGCCGAGGCGGCATTCGGGCTCAATGCGGACCGATTTTATTCCGAGGGGATCCCCAGCCCGGGAGGGGCCGTCGTGCTCTTCTGGAATGAGTCGCTTCCCGCCCACGAGCCCCTGCTCGCCGACGTGCGCGACAAGGTGCGCGCGGACGCCATCGACGACATGAAGCGCAAGCGCTTCATCGAGCTCGGCAAGACCCTCAGGGCGGACATCGAACGCCGGCTGAAGGCCGGCGAGCCCTTCGACAAGGCGGCCGCGGCGGCCGGCGGGGCGGTGAAGCTCGCCGTCCGGACCTATCCCCCGTTCACGTTCCGCGACCAGCCCCGCGACATCGACCAGGCCGTGATCGGCGTGCTGGATCGTCTCGAAAAGGGAGGCGTGTCGGACATGGCGATAACGGCCGACAAGGGGTTCCTGGTGTATGCCGCCGACAAGAAGGCGCCCCCGCTTGACGAGTCCAGCGCCCGCTACCTCCAGGTCCGGGCGCAGCTTGCCAACGCCTACGCCAGGACCGGCTCGTTTTCGATCCTGAGCGAGGTCATGGAAAAGGAGCTCAAGCGGACGGATCCCGCCGAAAACAAGGCCGCTCCGTAGGCGCCGCTCGACGGCGGCTTTCGACCGTCCCGGCGGTTTGGGGCGCCGCACGTAGAAAAAGAGTAACTTTCGGGTGCCCAACAGTGTTGATTGATGCGTAGCCGACCCTTCCCTTCCCTCTAATGTCCCGATCCATGGTCCTCGCAAGACTTGCCCTGCTCTGCCTTTTTCCGGTTTTGTCCATCCGCGCCGCGGAGCTCTTCCCGCCGATACCGGCGTTCGGCGATGCGTCGATACCGGTGGACCTGACCGGCCAGGTGACGCTCCAGAACTGCGTCGCCCAGGCCCTCGGCAGGAATTTCACGGTCAGGATACAGCAGTTCAGCGTGATCCAGGCCGTGGACAATGTGGTGATCCAGCAGGCGGTCTTTGAGCCCACGTTCGGGTTTACCGGCGGCCGGCAGGTCACCGTGACTCCGACGAACGAACAGGCGCTCGGCGAGATTCCCTATTCCAGCTTTGATTCCGCCGCCCTCTCGGTGACCGACACGGTGATCACGGGAGGATCGTTTACGGCGAGCTACCAGCTGCTGCGCTCGGACTACAACCCGGCGTATTTCCTGCCCGACCCCGCGTTTGGGAGCACGGCGTCCATTTCCGTGGCGCAGCCGCTGCTCCAGGGCGCCGGGACCGACTACGGCCGCGCCGCCATCGAGAGTGCCCGCCTCGGCGTGAAGATATCCAACCTGACGTTCAAGAGCACGGTGCTGACGATGATCTACAACGTCGAGACCACCTATTACAACCTGCTCTACCAGCGCGAGCAGTACAAGGTGCAGGAGGAGGAGCTCAAGCAGGCCCAGCAGCTCCTCGATGAGAACACCATCAAGCGCCAGACGGGGGTCCTCACGGATCTTGACGTGATGCAGGCCCGTGCAGGGGTCGCCGCGGCGCAGAACCAGCTCATCCTCGACGAGCAGGCGGTCCACAACAGCGAGGACGCGCTCCTGCAGCTTCTCGGCGACCGCGAGTTCAAGCTGGCGGTCGGCAACATCGATTTCCCGGTCATCGGCGAGCCCGATGTCTCGTTCGACCGTTCGTACAAGCTCGCGAGGGACAACGGGCCGAACCTGGCGACGGCGCAGGCGACGATAGACCAGTACAAGCTCGCCGCCCTGAAGGCCAAGCGCAACACGCTGCCGTTGCTCAACGTCAACGGCGGCCTCGCGTACGACTCGTATGCGCCGACCGCCGGCCAGTCCGTCACGGGGAGCTGGAGCGGATACAACTGGAACGCGGGCGTCACGCTGAGCATCCCTTGGGGGATGCATGCGAACAGGGCGCTCTACCACGAGGCCCTGGCCAACGTGCGCAGCCAGGAGGTCGCTTACGACCAGGCCGACCAGAACCTGGTGGTCTCGGTCAGGGCGGCCATCCGCGGGGTCCAGACGAGCGTCGCGAGCGTGCGCTCGTCCGAGGAGAACACCAAGTTCAACGAGAAGGCGTACGAGCTTCAGAAGGCCGAATTCGACGCTGGTCTTGCAACCAGCTACCTTGTGCTGCAAGCTCAGAACAACCTTGAAACCGCTCGCGTCAGCGAGTTGCAGGCAAAGGTCAGTCTACTCTCGGCAATCGCAGACCTGCGCTTCCTCGAGGGAAGTTCGCTGCAGCTCTACCGCATCAACCTCCCGGAATAAGCAATCCGGGGGCGCGGCCGGATTCAGCCTGGTCGAGCTTGGGGTCGTCGTCCTGATCATAGGCATCCTGGCCGCCGTGTCGGTGCCGGCGCTCATGAAGAGCAGGCTCAACACGCGGTCGAGCGTCGTCATGAACGACCTGCGCGTCTTTGCCGGGGCGTTCCAGGCCTACGCCCAGGAGCACGGCGACTGGCCGCCGGGCGGATTGGCGCCCGGCGTGTTCCCGCCCGGAATGGAGGGATACCTGAACCAGACAAACTGGGGCCGGGTCACGCCGATCGGGGGCAACTACCAGTTCGCAACCGAGAGCCCGCAGGGGGGAAGCGTCTATGCGGCCGTGATCGTCATCTCCTCGGTCCCCGGCAATCCGGTCACCTCCGATTTCATCCAGCTCTCCGACATCGATCGCAAGCTGGACGACGGCAACCTCGCCACGGGGAATTTTTTCCTCGGATTCCGCAACTACCCGGTGTTTGTGTTGGAGCACTAGATGTATCAGATCACGACATCCCACCTGGGACCCGACGGGCGGAGGGCGAACCCAACCAGCGAGAATGCGGACCGGGGCGAGTTCAACTCCGCCGAGCTCTCGGTGCTCCTGGATGCGTTCACGGAGATCGATCCCGCCGACAACGAGGAGCATGACCCCCACATCGTCGCAACGAGCAGGAGCGCCAAGCTGATCATACGGACAAGCGGCGGCCGGCTGCAGGTGTACGACGGCAAGGACCACGCGGCGCCCGCGGTGGAGATGAGCGTGCGCGGAATCCTGGACCGCCTCGACCAGGCCCCGGAGAGCGCCGCGCCGGCGCCCCAGGCTCCCGGGCAGCCGCCGCCGAGCGCGCCCCACCACGGCATCGCGTTCGCCATGCTCATCGTCGGCCTCGCCCTGAACGGCTATATCCTCTACTCCGTTTTCTACGTCGAGAGCGTCAATAGGAAGATCGACGTCAAGCTCATCGCCGATGTCGACGAGGCGAACAGCAAGGTGGCGGCCCTGGCCGGGATCTATGCGACGGGCAGCCGGACGGGCGACCGCGTCATCGAGATCACGGCCGGCGGGCAGGTGCGGTTCTACGAGATCGGCGCAAAGGGCCCCATCAACGACACCAAGGACACCTACCGGATTGGACGCCACGACGGCGTGCTCTGCCTCTCCACGGTTGACAGCGGCGTCGTTGACGTGGTCGGCGACACGATCGTCTATTACAAGGACATCTACCAGAGGCGGCGCCCGTCACCGAAGGAATAGGCGCCCTGCGTCCGCGAGCTGCGCCGCGGCCACCACGAGGTGCGGCGGGAGCTGGGTGCGAAACCATGTGCGCTGTTTCTTGACCAGCGCACGCGTGTCCCTCGCGATGGCGGCGGCGAGGCCGTCCATGGGGGACCTCCCCGCCAGGGCGTCGATTGTCTCGCGATAGCCGATCGCGCCGGCCGCGCTAGGATTCGAGCGCAATCCCCCATCCAGGAGCCGCGTCACCTCGCCCACGAGCCCGGCGCGCAGCATGGCGTCGACGCGGCCGGCGATCCTCAACTCAAGGTCGGGACCCGCGCGGTCCAGGCGCGCGAGCCTCACATCCCATCCTGAGAAGGGAGGAACGGCGCGCGCGAATTCCGATGAAAGCTCGGCAACCGTGCGCCCCGACGCGAGGCAGCGCCCGAGCGCGCTCGCGACCCTGCGGGGATTGGCCAAGTCGATCCCGCCCAGGCCGCCGGGATTGAGCCGGCCAAGCTCCCCAACCAGGGCGGCCAGCCCGCCCGATTCCAGGAGGCCTGCAACCCGCGCACGGATCTCGGGAGGCACGTTCAGCCCGTCGGCGACGGGGGCGAAGAAAGTCTTGAGGTAGAAGCCGCTGCCCCCGACGACGAGAATCGCCCTCCCGCGCGCCGAGATCTCCTCCGCGGCGCTGCGCGCCATCGAGGCGTAAAGGGCCGCGTTCATCGGCTCGGAGACATCCCGAATGTCGATCAGATGATGGGGCACCCGCCGGCGCTCGTCCTGGGTCGGCTTGGCCGTCCCGATGTCCATTCCCCGGTAGAAGAGAAGCGAGTCGCAGGAGATGATCTCCCCCGAATTGGCCTCGGCCCACCGGAGCGCCCACTCGGTCTTGCCGACTGCCGTGCAGCCCGTGAGGACGTGAATCGTCCGGCCGGACTCGTGCAGCTCGCTCACGGCCCCTCCCGCGCCTCCCAAGCCGGAACTGCCACGCGCCGCCCGCGCTCCTTCGCGGCATAGAGCGCCTTGTCCGCAGCCGCGAAAAGCTCGGCCGCGGTCCCCGCGTCCGCGGGAAAGGAGGCCACGCCGGCGCTTGCCGTCACGTCGAGCCGAACGCCGTTCCCCGCGGAGACCGGATTCTCGGCCACCGCCGAAAGCGCGCGGCGGGCGACCTCGAGGGCCGACGGCCCGTCCGTCTGGACGAGGATCAGCGCAAACTCCTCGCCCCCGATGCGCGCGACCCGGTCGACCGTCCGAACGGTGCCCGCAAGGCGCCGCGCCACCTCCTTCAGCACCGCGTCCCCGCCGGGATGACCATGGGCGTCGTTGATGGCCTTGAACCTGTCGATGTCGATGACCGCGAGGCCCAGGGGGTGCCCGAAGCGCCGGGCGCGCTCCTCCTCCTCGGCGAGAATCCGGTCGTATTCGCGCCGGTTGAGGAGGCCGGTGAGCTCGTCCCTCGTCGCGAGGCGGCGCAGCGCCTCGAGCGTGTCGCCGAGCTTGAGGGCGTAGCGAAGCGAGCGTTCCAGCAGGCGCGGGGTGATCTCGCTCTTCACCAGGAAGTCGAGCGCACCCGCCTCCATCGCCTGGATGTCGACATTCTCGGACGACTCGGCCGTGAGGAAGACGATGGGAGTCAGGCAGCCCTTCGCGGCCGCCTCCCGGATCAGCTGAAGGCCGTCCCGGTCCCCAAGCCGGAAATCAAGGAGGCACACCGCATAGGCGCCCGCCACGAGCCGGGCCAGTCCATCCTCGTAGGTATCGGACCAGTCGAGCTCGTAGGGCCCTCCCCGGAAATTCCTGAAATGGGCCTGGACCAGCCGGAACTGCAGGCGGTCGTCGTCTATGACCAGCACCTTGATCATCGCCTTGACGTCCCCGCTGCGAGATCGGCCACCTTTCGAGACAGCGCGGCGCCGATCCCGGCAGGGGCCCCGAGGCCGTCGCGGATCACGTTGACGAGGGCGCTTCCCACAACGACGCCGTCGGCATGAGCGGCGGCCTGCGCCACCTGCTCCCGGGTCGAGATTCCAAACCCGACCGCCACGGGCAGTTCCGAGTGCCGGCGGATCCTCGCGACAGCCTCCGGGATGCCCCCGGCCAGCTGGTCCCTGACGCCGGTGACGCCCTCGCGGGAGACGTAGTAGATGAAGCCCGTCGCGGCGGCTGCGATCCTCGGGAGCCTGCTGTCCGGCGTCGTCGGCGCGACGATGCAGACCGTGTCGAGGCCGTGCTCCCTCGAGGCGGCCGCCGCCTCCTGGGCCTCCTCGGGCGGAAGGTCGAGGGTGAGCATCCCGTCGACGCCCGCCGCGCGTGCCGCCCCGATGAAATTCTCAACGCCGTTAGAGAAGACGATGTTGTAGTACGTGTAGAGGACGATCGGGACGCCGCTCGACTCGCGGATCCTGCCGGCGAGCTCGAACACCCTCGCCGCGGTCATTCCGGACGCGAGAGCCCGCTGCGCCGCGAGCTGGTTCGTGAGGCCGTCGGCCAGTGGGTCCGAGAAAGGCACCCCGAGCTCGAGGATGTCCGCCCCGGCCGCGACCACGGCGCGGCAGGCGGAAAGGGACGCGTCAAAATCAGGGTCGCCCGCGCAGAGATAGGCGACAAACGCCGCACGGTTCTGAGCGCGGGCCCGGGAGAAGGCATCTTTGATCCGTGACATCAGGGGCACGGTTCAAGAGCAATTCGCCCGGTCACGCCATCGAAAACTCCACCATGACCGGCCTGTGGTCCGACAGGAACGAGCGCACGACCTCGCTGCGCACCATTTTGCAGCCCGGCGGGATGAAGACAAAGTCGAGGGCGCGCCGGGGAAGCGGCGAGGGAAACGTGAGGCCCATGAGCGGGTGCAGGCTATAGTCGCCGTAGTCGCCGAGGTGGCTCAGAAGGGCCGCGGTCGCGTCGTCGCGCGTGTCGGGGTTGTTGAAGTCGCCGCACACGATGGGTGGGATCGCCCAGCCGCCCCCGCGCTCCCGCTCCTTGCCCCTGAGCCAAGTCACGAGGTGGTCGAGCTGGAGGAGGCGCTTGCTCCTGAAGCCGTAGTGAAGATGGAGGTTGACCATCGGCACGATCCGCCCGCCGACGTCGATTTCCGCGAAGAGGAACCCCTTCTCGCCCAGCCTGCGCTTCCCAAACACGATCGTCTCCGTCTCGTTTATCGGGAAGCGGGAAAGGATGGCGTTGCCGTAGCACAGATTGACCAGCCCCGCGCGCCTGTTGTTGATCCCAAAGGCCGCATGCGGAAAGCCGACGTGCGTCCGGAGGTAGTCGAGGTGGTCGAAGCTTCCCGACCACACCGAGCATTCGTCTATCTCCTGAAGCGCGACTATGTCGGCACCCAGCCTGCCGAGCAGGTCGGCTATTCGCCTCAGGTTCACCCTGAGCTTCCGCAGCGAGGTGAGGCCCTGGATCGGGGCGAGGCCCCGACCATGCGCGATGTTGAATGTTACGAGGCGCAGGCGCTGCGTGGGCACGGAAACCAGTCTCTGCCGCCCGCTGCCCGGATACAACCGGGAAACGGGTTGACAGGACTTTCAGCGGACGGGAAAGTCCACGTTCCTCAATTTACGGCGGTCATAGCTCAGTTGGTTAGAGCACAAGATTGTGAATCTTGGGGTCGCGGGTTCGAGTCCCGTTGGCCGCCCCATTTCTTGACTTCCTCCCGGTCTAAATGACGAAGGTCATTTTGACCGGGATTCCCGTCGAGCCGGCAAATATGGGCCGGTCTCTCGGATAGGGTCGCGGTTCACGGGCCGGAGTAACCCCCGAGCCCCCCGCGCAGACGCGGCCAGTCCGGCCGCCAGGATGTTGAGCGCCGAGACCAATTTACACTTGAGTACCGCATTGCTACGATGCAGCATTGCTGCATGGCAACCACAATTCCGCTTAGCAAACGCGGCTCTCTTACGCTGCCCCCTGCCCTCCGACGCAAATTGGGTCTCGATAAGCTTAGCAACCCCATGGTTCTTGTTGAGGAATGCGAGGGAGGTCTTTTCTTGCAGCCGGCCGTCGCGATGCCCATGCGAGACATTCCCAAGACTACAATTGACCGATGGATCGCCCGCGACGAAGCGGACATGGCTACTTTTCGAGCCACTCCTCGCAAAGCTAAACGGTGAGGCTTTTCCTTGATACCAGCGTTCTTCTGGCTGCATCGGGAACTGGGCAAGGAGCTTCGCGGTTTTTGATACGCCAGGCCAACGCGCAAAATTGGGTATTGGTTTCCACTGATTACTGCGCCGAAGAAGCGCGGCGGAATCTGGCAAAGATCGGACAT
>Ga0182018_10005037_pt1 | contig 10807 bp, 7 predicted proteins | sample 812P2MmetaG_FD_120490 | JGI IMG/M metagenome (GOLD analysis project Ga0182018, IMG submission 120490) | Permafrost microbial communities from Stordalen Mire, Sweden - 812P2M metaG | ecosystem: Environmental > Terrestrial > Soil > Wetlands > Permafrost | place: Sweden: Stordalen | collected... | reverse complement strand
GGTGATCTCGGCGGCCAGGTCGGGCTGGGTGATCGTGTCCAGGATGCTGCCGGGCGCGCGCTGCCCGAGTATCGGGCCACCCGGGCCCCCGGCAGCATCCTGGACACGATCACCCAGCCCGACCTGGCCGCCGAGATCACCCTGCAGCCGATCCGCCGCTACGGGGTCGACGCCGCCATCTTGTTCTCCGACATCGTCGTCCCGATCTGGGCGACCGGCTTCGGCGTCGACATCGTCCCGGGGCGCGGACCGGTGGTGGACGAGCCGGTGCGATCGGCTGGCGACCTCGACCGACTGCGACCGCTCGACCCTGAGGGTGACACGGGATTCGTCCTCGAGACCGTTCGGATCCTGAAGAGGGAGCTGCCGGCCAGCGTGCCGCTGATCGGGTTTGCCGGTGCCCCGTTCACGGTGTCCAGCTATCTGGTCGAGGGCGGACCGTCGCGTGACTTTTTGAAGGTGAAGGCGCTGATGCACACCGATCCGGCCACGTGGGACCGCCTGGTCGACCATCTGGCTGAGCTGGCCATCGACTCGGTGACGTCGCAGATCGGAGCCGGGGTCGACGCCGTGCAGCTCTTCGACAGCTGGGCGGGCGCCCTGTCCCCGGCCGACTATGAGCGGTTCGCGCTCCCGGCCACCAAGCGGGTCCTCGACGCTGTCTCGGCGCTCGGCGTCCCGTCGATCTTGTTCGGGGTCGGGACCGGCGAGTTGCTCGGCCTCATGAGCTCGGCCGGACCCGACGTCGTCGGGGTGGACTGGCGGGTCCCGCTCGACGTCGCGAGAGCGAGGGTTGGCGCGCACCGGGCGGTCCAGGGGAATCTCGACCCCGCGGCGTGTTTTGCACCGTTCGATGTCGTGGCCGGGCAGACCCGGGCCGTCCTCGAGTGCGCCGGGACCGAGCCCGGGCACATTTTCAACCTGGGCCACGGCGTGCTGCCCGAGACCGACCCGGGCATCCTCGAGGCCGTCGTCGAACTGGTGCACGCGGAGGGCCGGGCCGGGGTCCGGGCGTGAGCGCCCGGGTCGGGGTGTTGGTGATGGCCCATGGCACGCCGGGGACGCTCGAGGAGGTCGAGCCGTTCTACACGCGGATCCGCCGCGGCAGCCCCCCGTCGGCGGAGCAGCTCGACGACCTGGTTCGCCGCTACCGCGAGATCGGCGGTGTCTCGCCCCTCACCGAACGCACCCGCGCGCAGGTCGCCGGGTTGGCGGCCGACCTCGAGACCGGGGAGCCCGGTCGTTTCACCGTTTGCTACGGCGCCAAACACACCGAACCGTCGGTCGAGCGCGCGGCAGCCGAGCTCTCGACAAGCGGCGTGTCCGCGATCGTCGGCATCGTCCTGACACCGCACCGCTCGTCACGCGGGTCCGGCGAATATCTCGATCGGGCAAGCGCCGCTGTCGAGGCGGCCCGCCCCGGTCTCCCGTTCGCCCGTGTCGACCAGTGGTTCGACGCGCCCGGCTTTCCCGAGCTGCTGGCCCGTCGGGTCGCCGCCGCGCTCGCGGCGGCCGGGCCGGATCCGGCCGTCGTGTTCACCGCGCACTCGTTGCCCGCATCGGTCCGCGCCGCCGGCGACCCGTATCCCGACCAGGTCGAACGGTCGGGTGAGCTGGTGGCGAAGGCGGCCGACCTCGACGGGGCCTCGGTGCCGTGGCGGGTGGCCTGGCAGAGTGCCGGCCGGACCGACCAGGAGTGGTTGGGCCCCGACCTCCTCGCCACCATCGACAAGCTGGCCAAGGGGGGATGCCGGTCGCTGGTCGTCTGCCCGGTCGGGTTCGTCTCCGACCATCTGGAGATCCTCTACGACCTCGACGTCGAGGCCAGCGCTCGGGCATGGTCCGCCGGGATCCGCTTCGCCCGGACCGAGTCGCTCAACGACGACCCCGAGTTCCTCGGCATCCTGGCCGGCGTGGTCCGGGCGGCCGCCCGGGACCTCTGATGGCGCTCGCCTCACCCGCGCCGCGTCCGGCCGATCGCCGTTGCGTCGTCGTGGTCGGCGGCGGCATCGCCGGGCTCGCGGCGGCCTGGGAGCTAACCGGGGGTGAGAGCCCGGACACCGACGCACCGGCGGTCACCATCCTCGAGTCGTTCTCGCGGCTCGGCGGCCCGCTGCACTCGGAGCTCTTCGGGGGTCGCATGGTCGACGTCGGTCCGGACGCCTTCCTCGGTCGGCGGCCCGAGGCCGCCGGGCTGTGCCGTGAGCTGGGGCTGGGCGACCAGCTGGTGCCGATCGGCGCATCGGGCGCCTCCGTCTACGCACGGGGCCGGCTCCGGCCACTGCCGGCGGGACTGATGCTCGGGGTGCCAACGCGCTGGTGGCCCGTGGCCCGTTCCGGAGTCCTCGGAGGGGCCGGCTCGGCGCGCTTGCTCCGCGACGCCATCGCACCCCGGCCCGACCGCCGGGGCCCACTCGGCGACCGGGCCCTCGGCCCGCTCGTGGCGCGCCGGCTGGGTCGCCGCGTCGTCGACGCTCTCGTCGATCCGCTGATCGGTGGGATCCACGCCGGATCGGTCGCCGACATGAGCACCGCTGCCGTGCTCCCACTGCTCCTCGCCGCCGCGACCCAACGCGGCGGGCTGATGCGCGCGCTTCGCCGGGTCGGCCCGGCGACGGCGCCCACCAACGAGGACGGGCCACCGGTGTTCTGGGCACTCGCCCATGGCATGGGCTCCCTCGTCGAGTGCCTCGAGGCGCAGCTGCGCTCCCGCGGCGTCGAGATCCGGACTGAGAGCCCGGTGGAGCGCCTCACCCGCACCGGGTCGGCCGCCGGATGGACCGCGGAGACCCCGAATGGCCCCGTCATTGCAGACGGGCTCGTCCTGGCGGTCCAGGCGGGCTCGGCGGCCGACCTCCTCGCTCCCCACGACGCCGACGCGGCCACGCTCGAGCGGACCATTGACTCTGCGTCCGTGTCGGTGGTCACCCTCTCGGTACCGGCCGACGGCGTCTCACTGCCGCCCGGCACCGGCTTCCTCGTACCCCGGCATACCCCCTCCCCGCTTGCCGCGGCCGATGGCGACGACCTGTTGCTCACCGCGTGCACGTTCCTCGACGCCAAGTGGCCACACCTCGCCAGACCGGGTCAGACCCTTCTCCGGGTGTCGGCGGGCCGGGCCGGCGACACGCGGGCGGATGAGATGGACGACGCGCAGCTCACCAACCGGGTCGTGGCCGAGCTGGCCGTCATCCTGCAGATGACCGGGACCCCCAGCGAATCGATGGTCACCCGCTGGCCCGCCGGGTTCCCCCAGTACCGGGTCGGACACCTCCTCCGGGTGAGCGGCATCGAGGCCGCGGTGAACCGGCTGCCCGGGGTAGCGGTGGCCGGCGCCGCGTATCGGGGCGTGGGGGTTCCGGCGTGCGTGGCCAGCGGGCGAGAGGCGGCCCGGTCGGTCCTCGCGTCGCTCCGCACCAGCACCGACGCACCGAGCGGGCCCGGACCGACCTCATGAACGTGCGCCGGGGTGGGGTCGTGCTCCCCTCCTTGGCCGCCGGAGTCCTGTTGGCCCTGTCGCTGCCGCCGTTCGGCGCGTGGCCGGTCGCGTTCGTCGGCGCCGCGCTTCTCTATTGGCGCCTCCGCGGGCTGCGGCTGCGGGCCCGGCTGCTGGCGGGGTGGGTGGCCGGGGGCGGGTGCTTTTCGATCGGCCTGTACTGGGCGCAGGGCTTCAACTGGTACGGGGCGGTGGTTTTGGTCCTGTTGGAGTCCCTCAGCGTGGCGGCCGCCGCAGCCGCGACCCCGCCAGTCCGGGGTCGCGCGCCGGCCTTCGTCGGCGCGGCCACCCTGGCCGAGGCGCTCCGCTTTGCTTGGCCCTTCGGCGGCCTGCCGATCGGTGGCGTGTTCCTCGGCCAGTCAACCGGCCCGTTGTTGGGGGCGGCACGGCTGGGCGGGCCACTCCTCCTGACCGCGATCGTGTGGGCGGGAGGTGCGGCTCTCGGCGAGCTCGGAGTCTGCGCGCTGGCATGGCGACGAGCGTCCCGGGTGGTCAGCATCCCGTGGTTGGGACTCGGAGCCCTCGTGCTCGTCATCCTCGTGGGAATCGTCGGCGACCTCGCCCCCGACGGCGGCCCGGCCGTCCGCACGCTGCGGGTCGCAGCGGTTCAGGGCGGGGGTGTGCGCGGCTTCGGGCAACTCGAGACGAGCCAGGCCGGGGTCTTCGGTGCCGAGCTGGACGCGAGCATCCCGCTCCGGGGGACCCATCCGCGGCCCGAGCTCGTCGTCTGGCCCGAGGACGTGGTCGCGCTCACCGTCCCGTTGCACGAGAGCGGGGACGCCGCACACCTCGCAGCACTCGCCCGGTACCTCGACGCGACGGTCTTGGCCGGCGTCACGGTGACAGAGCCTCACGCGACGTTCCGCAACGAGATCGTCGCGTGGAGCCCCGCCGGGCGCGTCGTCTCGGTGTTCGAGAAGGTCCATCGGGTGCCGTTCGGGGAGTACGTCCCATTCCGCGGCTTGTTCTCACACCTGGCCAACCTCGATGCGGTGCCACGCGACGCCATCCCCGGCCGCGGCAGCGGCCTGATGCGAACCCCGGCCGGGCCGCTCGGGATCCTCGTCTCCTACGAGGTCTTCTTCGCCGACCGCGGCCGCTCTTCGGTGCGGGCCGGAGCCCAGCTGCTGGTGGTCCCGACCAACACGTCGTCGTACTCGAGTGACCAGATGCCGAGCCAGGAGGTGGCGGCCGACCGGGTCCAGGCGGTCGAAGAGGGCCGGGACCTCGTGCAGGCCGCGCCGACCGGGTACTCGTCATTCGTCACCAACCGCGGCGCCGTATTGCAGCGGTCCCGGCTCTCGGCGCGCCAGGTGCTCGCCGGCACGGTCTCGCTTCGGGCCGGCGCAACCCTGTATGAGCGCTTTGGCGATCTCCCGATATTCGTGCTGGCGGCGCTCGCACTGGCAGTGGGTCTCGCGGTTGGGCTCGCAGCCTCACGCGCGATCGCTCAAATCTGATCGGGACGACCGCCTCGGTTACGGAGCAGGTTCGAAGTCGATCGCCACGATCGTCGCCAGATCGCCGACGACGTCGCCAGGGATCCCGACCGTCAGCGTGCCGCGGGGATCGGGCATCAGTCCCTCGATCACCCCGGTGTGCGTATGGAACTCGAGCGGCCTTCCCGAAGCCACTTCGCGCACCGATCGCACTCGACGCACCGGCACGTTGCGCACGTCGGCCCCGTCATAGGGGCGCATGAGGAGATGGAGGTAGATCGAGTCCCCGCGCCGCGTGCTCGGCCCGTAGAACTGGGGCGCTTCGAGCCCCGCCCCGGTGGCCCGTATCGCTTCGCCGTTTCGATCCATCCAGCTCGCGACCGCCTCGAGACGCTCCACCTGCGCCTCGGGCAGGGAGCCGTCGCCGCGAGGACTGATGTTCAAGAGCAGGTTGCCGCCCTTGCCGGCCACCTGGCACAGCGTGTGGACCAGCTGTCGAGCCGACTTGTAATCGGTGTCACCGGGGCACCAACCCCAGCTGTGGTTCATGGTGAGGCACGTTTCCCAGCGGCCCCCGGGCGCCGAGTCCGGGACGAATTGTTCGGGGGTGGCGAAGTCCCCCACCCCCGGGAGACGATCGTTGATCAAGATGTCGGGCTGCAGCCGGCGAATGGTCGCCTCGAGGACGTCGGCACCCCAGTCCGGGCGCTCCCACCCGCCGTCGAACCACAGCATGTCGATCCGGCCGTACCCGGTGAGCAGTTCGGTGATCTGCGCACGCATGTATTCCAGGTAGCGCTCCCAACGCTCCGCTTCGGGGCGGGGCGGTGATACGCCGATCACATAGGGCTTGTCCGACTCGGTGAAGGGCGGATAGTCCGCGTGGTGCCAATCGGAGAGCGAAAAATAGAGCCCGACCCTCAGGCCCTCCCTGCGCATTGCGTCGACGAAGCCACCCACGATGTCCTGTCCGCCCGGCGAGTGTTGGACCGAGAAGTCCGAACAACCGGTCGGCCACATCGCGTGTCCAGAGTGGTGTTTGGTGGTGAGCACCGCGTACCCCATCCCGGCCCGACGCGCCAGGCGCGCCAGCGCCTCGGGGTCCCACGACACCGGGTCGAAAGTGGCCGCCGAGGAGTGGTACTGCTCGACGCTGACCGATTGGCAGAACGGTAACGCGAACACCCCACCAACCAGCGGCCACGACACCTCGAGGCCCTGTTGGCTTGCGTGGTCCCAGTGGACGAACATCCCGAAACGGGCCTCGTCGAACCATGCACCGGTGTCGGGTCGCGCGTCTTCCACGGGGGGAGCGTACGAGACGACGCCCGGACGGCGCCCGAGCAATCCCTTGTACCTCGGATCGGACAGCCCGCGGCCCGCTCACGCAGCGGTCGGTTGCGCTCCCACTACTCGTAGTAGCCGGAGTGGATGTAGACGCACGGCACGCCCTCGTCCTCGAACATGGCCCGGTTGGACGGGTCGTCCTCGAAGGCCAGCCGGAGATCGAAGCCGTACTCTCGCAGCGCCTCGACCGTGCGGCGCTTGAAGACGGTCACCCGGGCGTAGTCACCCCGGTCCCGCATGACGAGCAGGTCGAAGCGGACCGAGAAGCGGCGAAGCCAGGCGTCGGTCTGGCGGCGGACCCGGAGCGGCCGGCCGGTGAGCAGCACCACCTGGAGGTCGCGGTCGAGCAGCTCGAGCAGCCGGGCCAGTTCGGTGACGAGGGGGTCCTCGCCGCAGGCCTCGAAGAAGGCGTCCCAGTCCCGGTCCTCGCCGACCAGGAACCGCTGGCGGCCGGCGGCGTCGGACAGGACGCCGTCGATGTCGAAGACGACCGTGGCACCGGGTTCACGCGGCTCGTCGCGCCACGACCAATTGGAGGGGATCACACCCGCGCCGGTCATGGGTTCAGGGTAGGAACAGCAGCGTGGCCCTGTGCGCGAAATCGACCAGCGGGGCCGGGATGATCCCGAAGACGACCGTCACGGCCACGCATATCCCGATGGCCACGGCCGCCCCGAGCGGCACCGGGATGCGGGTCGGCTCCTCGGTCTGGCCGACTTCGGGTGTGAGCTCGGCCGAAGCGTCGTCCTCCATCAACAGGGCCGCGTTGAGGCGGGTCCTGGTCTCGCCGGCGGCATCGGTTCCCGACCACGTGGTCCCGCCACCGTGCGAAGCCCCGACCAACGCCGGTGTCACCGTCGGCGCGGCGTCCGTCGCCCCGACGGAGGGCTCGTCGCTCGTCGCGTACATGAGGACCGTGACCCGCAGGTAGAAGAAGGCGGCCACGGCGGCCGACACCATGGCCACCACGGCCAGGGGCACCGAATGCCCGTCGACCGACGCGATCACCACCTGGAATTTGGTCAAGAAGCCCGTCGTGAAGGGCACCCCGGCCTGGGCCAGGAGCAGCACTGCGAACGCCAGCGCGAGCAGTGGCTGCCGTTTGGCCAGGCCGCGGTAGGAGGAGATGTCGTGGTCGCCATCCCCCATCCGGCCCATCACCGTGACGACGGCGAAGCTGCCGATCACCATGAACATGTAGGCGAACAGGTAGTAGAGCGCCGCGCTCACCCCGCGCGCGGTGGCCGCCTGGAGCCCCAGCAACACGAAGCCGGCGTGGTTGATCGACGAGTATGCGAGCATCCGCTTGATGTCGCGCTGGACCACCGCCAAACCGGCCCCGACGACCAGGGTCACGATGGCCAGCGCGTAGATGATCGGCCGCCAGTCCGACGCCAGTACCCCGAACGACGACACGAACACCCGCAGGAACGCCGCGAATCCCCCGGCCTTGGCCACCGCGGCCATGAACCCGGTCACCGGCGACGGCGCGCCCTGGTAGACGTCGGGGGTCCACATGTGGAACGGCACCGCGGCGATCTTGAACGCGAAGCCGACCAGGAGCAGCGACATGCCGGCCAGCAGCACCCCGTCGTGGACCAGCACGTTGTGGGAGAGGAAGGAGGCGATCTGAGTCAGGTTGGTCGTCCCAGTGGCGCCGTAGGTGAGGGCGATGCCGTAGACGAACACCGCCGAGGAAAAGCCACCCAAGACGAAGTACTTGAGCGCGGCCTCGCAGGACTCGGTCCGCTTGTGGTTGAACGCGGTGAGCACGTACAGGGCGATGGAGAGGATCTCGAGGCCCAGGAAGACGATCACCAGGTCGTTGGCCTCGGCCATGAGGATCGCCCCGGCGGCGGACACCATGGCCAAGACGTGCAGCTCGGCGCCGTCGATGCCCTCGCGGGCCAGATAGCCCTCGGCCACCAGCGCGCTGAGCGCCATGGCCACCGTCACCAGCACGGTGATCAGCACGGCCAAACCGTCGACGACCACCGAGTGGTCGATCGTCGTGTACGGGCCCCGCGACTGGACGTCGGCCCACTGCCACCAGGCCAGCCCGAACGCGCTGAGCGAGATGATCAGGGTCGTCGCGGTGGCGACACGTAACCGCAGCTGCCGCTTGACCAGCGACGACATGCCGAGGAGCACCACCGCGCCGCCGAGCATGACGAGCACCGGGAGGATGCCCAGATACCGGATGCTCGGCACGTGGATGACGTTCGAGGTCACGGCGTGATGGACGTGCGTGGTCGCCTCGGAGAGGTGGCGGCTCATGGCGCGCTCGCGTTCGTGGCGCGGGCGGGCGGCGTGGCGTGGGTCGCGACGGCGGGCTGGCGGACGTGGGTGACCTGCTCGACCCGGTCGACCAGACGGTTGACCGAGGGGGTGATGCGGTCGATGACCGGCTTCGGGTACACGCCCAACAAGACGATGAGGACGAGGAGCGGGGCGATCACGATCCGCTCGTTCCAACCGAGGTCACGGGTCTGGGCGACCGACGGGCTCGGCTTGCCGTGGAAGGCCTGCTGGTACGCCCACAGGAGATAGAGCGCCGCGCCGACCACCCCGATCGTGGCCGCGACCGCCCACCACCGGTGGACGAGGAACGTCCCGGCGAGCACCAGGAATTCGCTGACGAAGCCGTTCAGCCCGGGCAGCCCGATCGACGCCAGCATCACGACGGTGAAGGCCGCCGCCATGATCGGTGCCGGGGTCTGGAGGCCACCCAGCTCGGCGACCTGCCAGCCCCCCCGGCGTTCGTAGATCCACCCGATGAGCAGGAAGAACCCGGCGGTGATGAGCCCGTGGTTGACCATCAGCAGGACGCCACCGACCAGGCCCTCGGTCGATAGGGCGAACGTCCCGAGCGCGATGAAGCCGATCTGGGCCAGCGACGAGTACGCGACCAGGCGCTTCAGGTCGTTCTGTGCGCACGCGACCAGGGCGCCGTAGAGGATCCCGATCACGGCCAGGGTCAGCAGCAGCGGGGCCAGGGTCCGCGACGCCTGCGGGAACAGGTTGAGGTCGAACCGGATGATCCCGTAGGTGCCGAGCTTGGCCAGCACCGCCGAGAGGATCACCGAGCCGCCCGCCGGCGCTTCCGTGTACGCGTCGGGCGACCAGGTGTGGAAAGGGAACAGCGGCGCCTTCACTGCGAACGCCGCCGTGAAGGCGAGGAACAGCAGGATCCCGGTGCTCGACGCGAGTCGAGTGTGCTCCAGGGTGGGCAGGGAGAACGTGAGGACGCCGGTCTGGTGCTGGTGCACGAACGCCAGCACCACAATGCCGACCAGCAGGAACGCCGAGCCCAAGAACGTGTAGACGAAGAACTTCACGGCCGCATAGGCCCGCCGCGCGAAGCCCCAGTTGGCGATGATGAAGTACGCGGGCACGAGCGTCAGCTCGAAGAACAAGAAGAACAGGATCAGGTCGAGCGAGATGAAGCTGCCGATGCAGGCCGCCTCGAGCAGCAGCATCCAGGCGGTGAAGGGCCGTGCGTCGGTCCTCGAACGGGCGCCGGCCAGCGCGATCGGGAAGAGGACCGCCGCCAGCAGGACCAGGAAGATCGAGATCCCGTCGACCCCGACGAACCACGACACGCCGATCGACGCCGCCCACACGTGCTTCGAAACGAACTGGTACCCACCGTCGCCGGTGTGCATGAGCACCGTCGTCGCGATGGCGAAGCCCAGCGTTGCGAGCGCCACCGCGATGCCGACCGCCTCGGTGACCTGGCGCCGCACGTTGACCATGAGCGCGACGGCCAGCGCGCCGCCTGCCGGCAGCAGGACCAGGACGGTCAGGAACGGGAAGTGGGGCAGCTGATTCACGACCACCACACCCGGGAGATGACGAAGGCGATCACTGCGGCCAGCCCGAGCGCGATGCCGAGCGCGTAGTTCCGGACGTAGCCGGTCTGCAGGCGCCGGACCCCCGACGCGCCCTTGCGCACCGCCGCCGCGGCGCCGTTCACGGCGCCGTCGATGATCCGGCCGTCGACCACGGTCGCCGCGAACCGGGCCATGGCCTGGCCCGGTCGGCCGATGACGGCGTCGTAGAAGTCGTCCCAGTACCAGACCCGCTGGAGGAAGGCCGGCTCGAGCGTGGGCCGATCGACGCTGCGTCGCCACAGCGCGAAGGCGATCGAGAGCCCGATGACCGCCACCACCGCGTCGATCACCGCCAGCGAGACCTGGAGCCCCACCCCCTCATGGGCCAGGTACAGCGTGTGCGCGAACACGGGCGAGAGCCACGACGCGAAGCCGTCGCGGTGCACCCACGGGAGGTCGAGGATCCCACCGGCGAAGGCCAGGACGGCCAGGACGACCAGCGGCAGCCGCATGACCCACGGGCTCTCGTGGGGGTCCGACGGGCGGTGGCCGTCGACAGCGGCGGCCCACCGCTCGTCGCCGCGGAAGGCCAGCACGAACAGCCGGGTCATGTAATAGGCCGTGAGGATCGCCGTCACCAGCCCCAGGGCCCACAACGCCGGGCTCTTCTGGTACACGTTGGCCAGCACGTC
>Ga0182018_10005036_pt1 | contig 10809 bp, 7 predicted proteins | sample 812P2MmetaG_FD_120490 | JGI IMG/M metagenome (GOLD analysis project Ga0182018, IMG submission 120490) | Permafrost microbial communities from Stordalen Mire, Sweden - 812P2M metaG | ecosystem: Environmental > Terrestrial > Soil > Wetlands > Permafrost | place: Sweden: Stordalen | collected... | reverse complement strand
CGGCCCGCCTGGCCGGGCGCGGCAGGACCCGCGGCTGAGTCAGGCCCGGCCGCCCCGCTGGCCCGGCCGCCGCCGTCAGCGCTGCTGGAGCCGCCGCTGCGGCCCGCCATCGACTCGGTGAGCCCGCCAGGGTGTGACCCGGGGCCGCCGGGCTCGCCGGGCAGCGCGTAGAACAGCGTGCCGTCCGGGCCGCGGAGCCGCACGGCGCCGAGCTCTTCCAGGTCACGCGACAGCGTGGTCTGGGTGACCCGCACCCCGCGCCGGGCCAGCCAGTCGGCGAGCTCGTCCTGGGACCGCACCGCCGCCTGCTCCAGGATGCCGGCGATCTGCGCGTGCCTGGCGGCCTTGGTCACCGGGCTCACCGGGCTCATGCCAGCCTGGCCGGCGGCACGGGCCGCGGGGGCGGCGGTAGCGGCGCCATGATCAGGCGTCCTGCGCGGCGAGCGCGCCTGCGTCATCGAGGATCCCGGCCAGCGCGGCGGTGAAGGAATCCGCCTGCGCGGCGGTCAGGATCAGCGGCGGCGCCAGCCGGATGGCGTCCGGCTGCACCGCGTTGACCAGGTACCCGGCCGCCCGGCAGGCAGCCTCGACGCTGGCGGCGGCCGGGCCGGTCAGCTCGATGGCGAGCCAGAGGCCGCTGCCGCGGACCCCGGCCACCAGCGGATGGCCGGCCGCGGTGATCCCCGCCGCGAGCCGCTGCCCGGTCGCCGCGGCATTCGCGAGCAGCCCGTCGGCCTCGATGGTGTCCAGCACGGCCAGCGCCGCCGCGCAGGCAATCGGGTTCCCGCCGAACGTGCTCCCGTGGTCACCCTTGCGCAGCGCGGTGCCGCAGTCGCCGAGGCCGATGCAGGCGCCGATCGGCAGCCCGCCGCCGAGGCCCTTGGCCAGCGTGATCACGTCGGGCAGCAGGCCGGCCTGCTGGTGCGCGAACCACGCCCCGGTCCGGCCGATCCCGCTCTGGATCTCATCGAGGACGAGCAGCGCGCCGGCCTCGTCGCACGCCTCCCGCGCCGCCGCCAGGTACCCGGCCGGCGCCGGGATCACGCCCGCCTCGCCCTGGCAGGGCTCCAGGAACACCGCGGCGCAGTCCGGCCGCACCGCCGCCCGCAAAGCGCGGGCGTCACCGAAGGGCACGAACCTGACGTCAAGCCCGAACGGCCCGAACGGATCCCTGATCGAGCTCTTGCCGGTCAGCGCCAGTGCCGCCGAGGTCCGCCCGTGGAAGCTGCCCTCGGCCGCCACGATCACCGGGCGGCCGGCGCCCTGGCGGCGGCGGACCACCTTGACGGCGGCCTCGTTGGCCTCGGCTCCCGAGTTGGCGAAGAAGACCCGGCCGTCGGCCGGGCGGCCGGCGCTGCCTCCGCTGCCGGCGCCGCCGAGTAGCGCGAGCAGGCGCTCGGCCAGCGCGATCTCGCCCTCGTGCAGGAACAGGTTGGACGTGTGCGCGATGCTGTTCACCTGGCGGGTCACGGCCTCGGTGATGGCCGGATGCGCGTGGCCGAGCGCGCTCACCGCGATGCCGGCGATCAGGTCGGTGTACTCACGGCCGTCGGCGTCCCAGGCCAGGCAGCCCTTGCCGCGCACCAGCGCGGCCGGCGGGATGCCGTAGTTCGGCATCATCACCGCGGCGAAGCGGTCCTGCAGCTGCTCGGTAGCGGTCTTCCGGTGCGGCCCGCCGGCCAGGTTCGGTGTGCTCATCAGGCATCGCTCATTCCGTCGCTCTGCTCATTGCGCGGCCGGTCGGGCAGCACCATCGTGCCGATGCCCGAGTCGGTGAAGATCTCCAGCAGGATGGCGTGCGGCAGCCGCCCGTCCAGCACGTGCGCCTGCGGGACGCCGCCGCGGACCGCCGCCAGGCAGGCCTCCATTTTCGGGATCATGCCCTCGCTCAGGCCGGGCAGCATCGTCTCCAGGCTGGCCGCGGTGAGCTCGCTGATGACCTGGCTGGCGGCTTCCTCGCCGCCCGCTTCGCCCGGCGCGCCCGGGCTGGCCGGCCAGTCCGCGTACAGGCCCGCCACGTCGGTGAGCACGACCAGCTTGGCGGCGCCGAGCGCGACGGCGACCGCCGCCGCCGCGGTGTCGGCGTTGACGTTGTAGACCTCCCCGCCCTCGCTCCGCGCGATGCTGGAGATGACCGGCACCCGGCCGTCGTCGAGCAGGGCGTGCACCGCGCCGGGGTTCACCGCGTCGATCTTGCCGACCATGCCGATGTCGACGGGCTCGCCGTCCACCAGCACGTGCCGGCGGGTGGCGGTGAGCAAGTTGGCGTCCTCGCCGGACATGCCGACGGCGAACGGGCCGTGCCGGTTGATCAGCCCGACCACGTCCCTGTTGACCTGGCCTGTGAGCACCATGCGCACGACGTCCATGGTCTCCGGGGTGGTGACGCGCAGCCCGGCGGTGAAGCTGGTGGCGACGCCGAGCCGTTCGAGCTGGGCGCTGATCTGCGGGCCGCCGCCGTGCACCACGACCGGGCGGAGCCCGGCATAGCGGAGGAAGACGACGTCCTGCGCGAACGCCAGCCGCAGTGCCTCGTCGGCCATCGCGTGCCCGCCGAACTTGATCACCACGGTCTCGCCGTGGAACCGGTCCAGCCACGGCAGCGCCTCGATCAGCGTCGCCGCCTTGGCCAGTGCCGCGGTGCGGTCCGGCAGCAAGTCCGTGATCTCGCCCAGCGTCTCGGTCACGTCGAGTACGCCGAGTTCTCGTGCACGTACGCGGCCGTCAGGTCGGTGGTGCGGATCGTGGCGGCCTGCTGGCCGGCGCGCAGGTCGACGGTGATGGTCACGTCCCTGGGCCGCAGGTCCACGCCGGCCCGGTCGTCGGCGGCGAATCCGTTCCGGCAGACCCACACGCCGTTGATGGCCACGTTCAGCTGGTCGGGATCGAACGCCGCATCGGTAGTCCCGACCGCCGCGAGCACCCGGCCCCAGTTGGCGTCCTCGCCGCCGATGGCGCACTTGAGCAGGCTGCAGCGGGCTACCGCGCGTCCCGCCGTGACGGCGTCCTGCTCGCTGGCCGCGCCGGTCACCTCGATGTCGATGACCTTGCCCGCGCCCTCGGCGTCCAGCTGCATCTGGCGGGCGAGGTCAGCGCAGACGCCGGTCAGCAACTCCGCGAACTCGGCTGGATCCGGGCGGACGCCGGACGCCCCGCTGGCGAGCAGCAGCACGGTGTCGTTGGTGGACATGCAGCCGTCGGTGTCGAGCCGGCTGAAGGTCCGGCCCGTCGCCACCCGCAGCGCGGCGTCCAGCTCGCCCGGCCGCAGGTCCGCGTCGGTGGTGAGCACGCACAGCATCGTCGCGAGGGCGGGAGCCAGCATGGCCGCGCCCTTCGCCATGCCGCCGATGGCGTAGGTGGCGCCCCGCACGCACGCCTCCTTGGGCACCGTGTCCGTGGTCCTGATCGCGTCAGCGGCGCCGCGGCCGCCGCCGCCGCTGTCAGCCGCCACGGCTGCCTTGTCCACGGCGGGCAGCAGCAGGTCCATCGCCAGCCGCTCCCCGATGAGGCCGGTGGAGCAGACGGCGATCTCGGCCGCGGGGCAGGAGATCGCGTCAGCCAGCCGCTGCGCGGTCAGCCGGGTGTCCTCCTGGCCGGCCGGCCCGGTGCAGGCGTTCGCGCCGCCGGAGTTCAGCACCACCGCGCGCACCTGGCCGCCGCGCGTCACCTGCTCCGTCCAGCGCACCGGCGCGGCCTTCACCCGGTTCGACGTGAAGACCGCGGCGGCGGCGTGCGACGGCCCCTCGTTGAGCACCACCGCGACGTCGGGGTCGCCGGATATCTTCAGCCCGGCGGTGACGCCTGCCGCGCGGAAGCCGAGGGGCACTGTGACGCTCATGGCGCTACTCCGTAGGTCGTGAGACCGGCGGTCTCCGGCAGTCCGAGCATGATGTTCGCGTTCTGGATGGCCTGGCCGGCCGCTCCCTTGCCGAGGTTGTCGATGGCGGCTACGGCGACGGCGCGCCCGGCGTGCAGGTCAGCGGCCGCCTGCAGGTGCACGGCGTTAGACCCGCCGACGGACGCCGTGGCCGGCCACTGGCCGGCCGGCAGCAGGCAGATGAACGGCTCGCCGGCGTAGGCGGCGGACATGGCGTCCCGCAGCGATGCCGTGGCCTCGTCCTGGCCGCCGGCCCCGGCGCCGGCCCCGGCGCCGGCCCCGGCGTCCGGCTGGCCCCGGGTCAGCCGGGCGGTGCAGGTCGCCAGGATGCCGCGCGGCATCGGCGCGAGCATCGGGGTGAAGGAGATCGTCACCCGCGGCGTGCCCTGCTGCGCCCCGGTGGCATTGCCCTGAGCTGCGCGGCCGGACCCGCCGGTCATGGCCCCGGGATTCCCGGCAGCGGCGATGGCCTCGCTCAGCGCCTGCTCTATCTCCGGCGTGTGCCGGTGCGCGCCGGCCACCTGATAAGCGGAGACCGAGCCCATCACCTCACTGCCGAGCAGTTCCGCCTTGGCCGCCCGCCCGGCGCCAGAGGTGCCGGAGGCGGCGACGATCACCACGTCAGCCGGCTCCGCCAGGCCCGCCGCGAGCAGCGGCGCGAGCGCGAGGATCGCGGCGGTGGCGTAGCAGCCGGGTGCGGCGACCCTGGTAGCCGTCCTGATCCTGGCCCGCGCGCCGGGCAGCTCGGGCAGGCCGAAGACCCAGCGGCCCGCATGCGGCGTGCCGTAGAACCTGGCCCAGGCAGCCGGATCGGCCAGCCTGAAGTCCGCGCCCAGGTCGACGACCCTGGTGGTCTCCGGCAGCGCGCTGGCCAGCGGCGCGGACTGCCCGGACGGCAGTGCGAGGAAGACGAGATCGCAGCCGGCGATGAGCCCGGGATCGGTGGCATCGAACCGGCGGCCCGCCAGCGCCGGCAGGCCCGCAAGCTGCGGATGGACAGAGCCGACCGGCTGGCCGGCCTTGCTGTCCGCCGTGACCGCGGCAAGCTCCAGGTCCGGGTGGCCGGCCAGCAGGCGGAGCAGCTCTCCCCCGGCGTAGCCGCTGGCGCCGGCCACCGCAACCCGCGCTCCCATGCACCCCTCCTCAGACGGCAGCCAGCGAGCCGTCCGTGACACGCCTATGAATGATTATGCTTAACCTTGCTTGTTTATGCAAACACGTCCGGCCGGCGGCGGGACGCACGCTGCCAGGCAGCAAGGCAGTGCAGCTGGGGCGACGAGGCAACGAACTGGTGTCGGCCAGCGTCTAACCGGGGAGTCGGCTAGGGGAGGTCCGGCGCCGAACGGCATGATGAGATGCGCCGAGAGGAGACGCCCGATGGCCGGTGGCCCGCTGCGCTCCACGGCGTGCTGTGCGCTCGCTGGCCTGGTCGCCGCGGCGATTGCCGTGGCCGGCTGCGGCTCCGCCGGGCCGGGCCCGGCCAGTTCGCCCTCCCCCACGCACGTGCACACCGCCAAGGCAGTCAAGTCGTGCGGGACCACCAAGACCGCGGCCAATGTGCCGGTCCGCATCGAAGTCCAGCACGGGCCGGAGACCTGCAAGGCCGCGATGAGCGTCGAGCGGCACTACGCCGCCGCCATCCTGGCCGGCCGGGCACCGGGCAATGGCGGCGGCGGCCCGGTCAATGTCGGCGGCTGGACCTGCCAGGGATTCGCCACGCCGGTCGTGCTGCGCACCGGGAACGCTTCCAAGTGCGTCAAGGGAGCCGACGAGATCCTGGCGATCCTGCCCGCACCGGCCTGACCCGCCTGACCGCCGCACCCGCCTGACCGCCACGCTTCGCGGAGCGGGCCGTCTCCCGCGCTGGCGACTCTCAACCACGCGCTGGCAGTGCTCGGACGGCACGGAGGACAGTTCCCAGACAACATGGAGGATCCGCACGCTGCGCAGCGTGCGGATCCTCCATGTTGTCTGAAATACGGGCCGGTCAGGTCGCCCCGCGGAGCACCGCGCCGGTCCGCCGCTGCGCCTCCGCGACCGCCGCGTCCCGGGCGGCGCTGGCCTCCTCAGCGGTCAGCGTCCGGTCCGGCGCGCGGAACCGCAGCGTGTAGGCCAGCGACTTGCGGCCCTCCCCTGCCTGCTCGCCGGTGTAGACATCGAAGAGCCGGATGGACTCAAGGAACACCCCGGCGCCGGCGCCGGCGCCGCCGGCCTCAGCAGCAGGCCCATCAGCATCAGCACCACCCGCATCGCCAGCCGCGGCACCGGAATCAGCAGCACGCCCAGCGCCCGCCGCCCCGGCGACCAGGGCCGCCTCCACCTCGGCGGCGGGCACGGCGGCGGCCACGACAAGCGCCACGTCCTGGCTGGCCGCCGGGTAGGCCGATACCGCGGGCGCCTGGACGATGCCCAGCGCGGCCGCCGCGGTCTCGATCACGGACATGTCCAGCTCCATCGCGCAGGTGCGCGGCGGCAGGCCGAACTCCTGCACCGCCCGCGGGTGCAGCTCGCCGGCATGCCCGGCGAGCCACTCCTTGCCCTCGCCGGCCGTCACGTACAGGGCAGCGCAACGGCCCGGATGCCAGGGCGCCTGCTGGTCGCCGCGGACCGAGAACGGCACCCGGCTGATCCGCAGTACCTGCCGGGCCGCCTCGACGGCATCTTCCCAGCAGGCCGGCCGGCCGGCCCCCCACCAGCCGGGCACTTCCCGGTCGCCGGCCAGCGCCACGGCCAGGTGCAGCGGCTGGTCGGGCAGCGCCGCATTCAGGGTGGCGAGGTCCTGGACCGTCGGCCCCCGGTCCACCCGCAGGATCGGCGCCGCGGCCTGGCCGTCCGGCCGGGTCAGGAAGACCTGGCCGAGCTCGAACAGCGCGACGTCGGCGAAGCCGCGGCCGATGTTGCGGCCGAGGACCCGCAGCAGCCCGGGCAGCAGCGTGCCCCGCAGCAGCGGCTCGTCTTCCTTGATGGGGTTCACCAGCCGGGGCACGCTGCGGCGCGGGTCATCGGGCGTCAGCTGCAGCCGGTCGGCGTCGGCGGGCGAGCAGAACGGGTTGCTGATCACCTCGACGTACCCGGCGCTGGCCAGTTCCCGGCCCATTGTCCGGCGCATCTGCTGCCGCGGCGTGAGGCCGCGCCCGGCTGTCGCGCGCGGCATCCGGACCGGGATGTTCTCGTAGCCCTCCAGCCTGATGACTTCCTCGGCCAGGTCGCTTGGGTCCGTCAGGTCGGGCCGCCAGGATGGCGGGACGACGGTAAGCCGCTGCCCGGCCCGGTCGTGCTTGCCGTGGTCGTGCCGGACGTGCCTGCTCGGCGCGGCGGCCGATGCGGCCGGGGCGGCGGCCGCGCCGCCGCCAGAACCAGTGCCAGCACCCGCTGCCGCCAGCACGGCGCCTGCTGCCTTGCCGTCCGCGGTCAGCTCGCAGCCGACTTGGCGCAGCCGGCGGGCGACGACGGCGAGTCCGTAAACCACCCCGGCCACCTGGTCCGGGTAGTCAACCGCCATCACGACCGCCACCGGGGGGACATCCTGCGCTGCGTGCGTGCAGCCGGGCACGATGATCCCGCCGCCCAGCGAGGCCAGCATCGACGCGGCCCTGGCCGAGGCGCGCAGCGGCAGCTCACGGTCCACCCCGCGGGCGAACCGCATGGACGCCTCGCTGTTCAGCTTGTGCCGGCGGCTCATCCGGGCGGTGCCCTCGGGCGAGAAGTGGGCGGCCTCGATGACCAGGTCGGAGCTGCCGGCCGAGATCTCGGTGGCCAGCCCGCCCATGGTGCCGGCCATCGAGATCGGGCCGGACGAATCGGTGATCAGGATGTCATCAGGGTCGAGGTCACGGACCACGTGATCGAGGGTTTCCAGCCGTTCGCCCGGCCTGGCCCGGCGGACCACGACCGGCCCGGTCAGCCTGGCCCGGTCGAAGGCGTGCATCGGCTGGCCGAGCTCGAGCATCAGGTAGTTGGTCACGTCCACGGCCAGCGAGACGCTGCGCATCCCGGCCCGGGCCAGCCGCACCCGCATCCACAGCGGCGCGGGCCGGGTCTCGTCGATCCCGCGGACCTCACGGAGCACGAACCGGTCGCAGGCGCTGGCGTCCTCGATGCTGGCCGGGTACACATCGGCGGAGATCTCCGCCACGTCGCCCGGCCGCCCGGCGTCCGCCGGGTCGGTGAACCCGGCGCCGAACGCGATCGCCAGTTCCCTGGCGACGCCCCGGATGGATAGCGCGTAGCCCTTGTCCGGCGTGACCGCGATGTCGAGCACGTGATCGCGCAGCCCGGCGTACGAGGCGAAGTCCTCGCCGAGCGGCGCGTCGGCCGGCAGCACCAGGATGCCGTCGTGGTCGTCGCCGATGGCAAGCTCGGCCGACGAGCAGATCATCCCCTCCGACGTCCGGCCGTAGGCCGGGCGAGCGCCGATCTGGACGCCGCCGGGCAGCGTGGATCCCGGCAGCGCGAGCGGCACCAGGTCGCCGACGGCGAAGTTGGTCGCGCCGCAGATGACATGGTGCTCAATGCCGCCGCCGATCGACATGCGGCAGTACCTGATCGGCTTCCTGAAGCCGCTCAGTTCCTCGATCTCGCGTACCTGGCCCACCACGACGCCGGTGATGTCATGGCCGACCTGCTCGACCGACTCGACCTCCAGGCCGGCCGCGGTGAGCCGCCTGGCCACCTCGGCGGCGACGGCGTCGGACAGCCCGGCGGCGGACAGGCTGATGCCGGGCTCGCTGTCGGCGGGCTCCAGCGCCGCGTACTCCAGCAGCCAGGACAGCGGGACCCGCATCACGCCTCCATTCCGAATGCGCGGCTGAAGCGCACATCGCCCTCGACGGTGTCCCTGATGTCGGTCACCCCGTGCCTGATCATCAGGCTGCGCTCGATCCCCAGCCCGAAGGCGAAGCCGCTATAGCGGTCCGGGTCGATGCCGCACGCCACCAGCACCCGCGGGTTGACCATCCCGGCGCCGGCGATCTCGATCCAGCCCTGCGACCGGCACACCCGGCACGGGTCCCCGCCGGGCCGGGTGGACGCCCCGCGGCACACGTGGCATTCCATCGATACGTCCGCGGACGGCTCGGTGAACGGGAAGAAGTCCGGCCGGAGCCTGGTCCGCAGCCCCTCGCCGAACATCGCGTCGACGAACGCGGTGATCGCGCCGCGCAGGTCGGCCATGGTCAGGCCCTCGTCCACCGCCAGGCCCTCGATCTGGTGGAAGACCGGGCTGTGCGTGGCGTCCAGGGTGTCGGTGCGGAAGCACTTGCCCGGGCTGACGACGTACAGCGGCAGCGGCCGGGTGAGCATCGAGCGGATCTGCACGGGCGAGGTATGCGTGCGCAGCACGACGCCGGAGCGCGGCTCGCCGTGCGGGCCGGCCACGAAGAAGGTGTCCTGCATCTCGCGGGCCGGGTGGTCGGGCGGGAAGTTCAGCGCGTCGAAGTTGTACCACTCGGCCTCCGCCTCCGGCCCCTCGGCGACCTCGTAGCCCATGCCGACGAAGATGTCGCTGAGCCGCTCGCCGACGGTCGTCACCGGGTGCCGGGCGCCGGGCGGCACCCGGTCCCACGGCAGGGTGACGTCGACGGCCTCGTCGGCCAGCGCGCGGTGGTCCCGGTCGGCCTCGAGTTCCTCCTGCCGGCTGGTCAGCGCGCCCTTGATGGCCGACTTCGCGGCCCCGACGCGGCGGCCGGCGTCGGCCCGCGCGGCGGGCGGCAGCGCGCCGATCTCCGCGTTGGCCTCGGCGATCGGCGCCCGGTCGCCGGCGTGCGCCAGCCGGGCCGCCTTCAGCTCGTCGAGGTCGGCCGCGCCAGCGATGGCGCTCAGCGCGTCATCGACCATGCGCTGCACTTCCTCCGCGGACAGCGCCGCGACCTGCACGGGGTCATAACTCTTGTTCGGTGCGGACATAGCGCTCTTGCTCTCCTGCGGTCACCGATGGTCACGGACGGGGCTGGCACTCATCTTTTCCTGAAACGGATAACGCGGTGCTGGTGATCCGTTCAACCGAGCTCAGCCACCGGGGCCTGGCTCGCCGCGCCGCCAGGGCCGGCCAGTCAGTCCAGGGAACTCCCCAGGCCCGCCGGTCAGCCGAAGTCAGGCGTGCCGACGGGCATCGTAAATCGGAACTCCGCCCCGCCGCCCGGCGCCTGATGCACGGCGATGGTGCCACCGTGCGCCTCGACTAGTCCCTTGACGATGAACAGGCCGAGGCCCGCACCGGCGCGGCGCTTCACGCGCCAGAACTGGCGGAACACCCGGGGCGCGAGCTCGGGCGAGATGCCCTCGCCCTGGTCCCGGACCGATACCGCGATTCCAGGGGAACCTGCGATGCGCAGCGGCTCCACCATGGTGGTAACGGTACCAGCACCGTGCCGGAGCGCATTCTCGATCAGGTTGCTGAGGATCTGGTCGACCTTGTCGGCGTCCAGCCAGGTCTCCGGCAGGTCGCCGCGTACCTCAAGCCGGAACCGGGCGGGGTTGTCGCCGCCCGCCACCCGCCCGGCGATGATCCGGCCGGCCCGCTCGGTGACGTCGACCAGCTGGCGGTGCACCTCCAGGCGGCCCGACTCGATCCTGGAGACGTCCAGCAGCTCGGTGATCAGCCTGGTGACCCGGTCCGCGTCGGCGTTGACCGTCTCGAGCATGACCTTCTTCTGGTCGTCGGTGAACCGCGGCCATTTGGCGAGCAGCGTCGCGGTGAATCCCTTGACGCTGGTCAGCGGCGAGCGGAGCTCGTGCGCGACGGTGGAGACCAGGTCGGCGCGGGTGCGCTCGATCCGGGCGCGCTGCTGCGCGCCGCGGATGTTGATCACGATGCGGCGCACGGCGCCGGGATCACGGTGCCAGCCGCCGCGCGCTTCGCGGCGGGGGTCGCGCACGTAGCCGAGCGTTATCAGCAGCTCGGTCCCGCACGGCAGGTACAGCGACCGCTCGGG
>Ga0182018_10005035_pt1 | contig 10810 bp, 7 predicted proteins | sample 812P2MmetaG_FD_120490 | JGI IMG/M metagenome (GOLD analysis project Ga0182018, IMG submission 120490) | Permafrost microbial communities from Stordalen Mire, Sweden - 812P2M metaG | ecosystem: Environmental > Terrestrial > Soil > Wetlands > Permafrost | place: Sweden: Stordalen | collected... | reverse complement strand
AGCAGTACCAGAGCCACGAATTCCAGTCCCAATCCCGCACCAAACGAGCGATAACGGGACTCGCCGTCCGGCAAAGGTGAGAACAATACTCTTGAAGTCGAGGCCATAGCCTTCTCCGATGGTGCGACAAGTAAAGATTGAGTTGTGCGCACGGGCAAAATTTTCCTGCGCTGGGCAGAAAGTACTAGACTGACGGGCTTGGGTGAATAGAACTAAAGTACCATTCTATAGCGTGCCGTGTTGAAAGCATAACCTGTTCCAGCGCTGTACGAATGTACAATACGGCACTGCGGTATATGCTCCAATACAGGGTGTTTTGTACGGGGGCCGGGGCGCGACATTCAGGCTATAAATGGCTGCCTGACGCCGCATCTTCGAATCTGATGCCACTTTCTCCGAAATCGTTACCAGCAAAACTGTGACCACTTTGCTAATTAAAAACCAAGAGGGCGCGAAGCCTAATGGCCTTCGCGCCCTCTATTCGTCCTACGTTTATAGTTGTCGCTCGCGATGCTATTCGACTAACGCCCCTCAATCGCGATGTACGCAGTAACTCCGCCATGATTAACGAGCAGTAGAACTGGGCCCTTGCCCGACCCAACCGCCTGCTCGAACTCGTGCGCGTTCGTCACTGGCTTGTGATTCACTTCTTGAATCACGTCGCCACGGCTGAGGCCCGCTTCCGCTGCCGGGCTCGATGGATCCACCGAGCCGACGACAACACCATGCGTTCCGGTTGGCAGATCGAGCTGCTGAGCGATATCGGGCGTGAGTGTTTCAACTTGAACACCGTCAAGGCTCGACCCGGCACCCTCGGTCACGGGCGCCTTTGCGTCCTTCTCCGGCAATTCACCTAGCGTAACGTTGAAGTTCCGAGCTTGCCCGTCGCGAATCACCTTCAAATCCACGGACGTTCCCGGGGCCATCTGTGAAACGCGCAAGCGAAGATCGTTGGCGTCTTCGACCTTCTGGCCATTCAGCACAGTGATAACGTCGCCGCGCTTCAAGCCCACTCTGCTTGCAGGTCCATCAGCGGTCACATCTCCGACCAATGCACCGGCGTTGTCTTGAAGCCCAAACGACTTTTCAAGAGCCGGCGTGATAGTTTCGGGAAGTATCCCAAGATAGCCGCGAATAACTTTCCCGTGCGTCACCAATTGATCCATCACGGAATGCGCCATATTGATCGGAATGGCGAATCCGATTCCCTGGTTGCCGCCGCCATTGCCGGGCAGTATCGCAGTGTTGATGCCGATCAAATCGCCGTGAAGATCGATCAACGCGCCGCCTGAATTTCCGTGATTGATTGCCGCGTCAGTCTGAATGAAATCTTCATACCCTTCGATCGCGCCGCCGAGGCCGCGATTCGTCGCGCTGACGATTCCCATCGTGGCGGTTTCGCCGATTCCAAATGGGTCGCCAATCGCGAACACCACATCTCCCACCTGAACTTTTGAAGAATCACCGACTGTGAGAGCAGGCAGGTTCGTCGCGTCAATCTTTAGAACCGCGACATCCGTCTTCGCATCCGTCCCGATAACCTTGGCGGTGAATTCGCGACGGTCACTCAGAGCCACCTTGATATCCGTCGCGCCATCTACCACGTGATTGTTGGTAAGGATGTAGCCATCGGGAGACACGACAACGCCCGAGCCCAAACTTTGCTCACGCTCAGGTTGCTGCTGCTGATGTTTGAACTGCTCGCCGAACTGATCGCCGAAAAACTGCTTGAACATGGGATCGTTGAAAAACGGCTGCATCTGCTGGCTCGACGGCTTCACCATCTTTGAAGACGACACATTTACGACCGCCGGAAGAGCTGGTTTCACACTCGACGAAAAACCGTTTGTGAATCCGCCGAGACTCACCGGATTTGCGTTCGTTGCCATTTTTACGGGGATTTTGGCGGCCCCGAACACCGCATGGCCGGACCAGTTTACGGCCCAGACGCTGAAAATGCCGCCGGTTACGAGCGCTGCTGCCAGCACCGTCACCGCAACCCAGCGGCGCACTCCAATTACTTTACCGCTCATCGTTAGGTCTCCTTTGCGATTCGTACCTGGGCGCTTCGCCCGTATGATGAACTCGAACTATTTCCAGATTCTATCAAAAACGTGTTTCAGCCAAAATCCTGTCACGCTACTCACGGTTCCACGGAAAGCTCGCAACGCCTTCCGCTTTTCTGCTCCATTAGATGCAGACGGTACGATTCGCGATAGGTTAGCATTCCCGCGGGACTCGCCGTCCCCTGCGCCGCGGAAACTTTTCTCCGTTGCCTCCGTCCAACTATACGCAAATAAAGTAGTTCCGGGAACCGACGGATCGAACGCCCACGAGACCCTAATACTTTTAAATTGGAGATTCGAATGATGCGCAGCCTCATTTTACTCACATGTGCGGTTCTTGTATTTGGTGCGTGGCCCGCACGGACTCCGCCCAACCCCGGCAATGTCTCTTCGGCAACTAATCCCGAACTCGACAAGAAACTTGCACTGATCGCAGGCGAAGGAATGACCGATCCGAAGCCCTATCGATATCTCGAGGAACTAAGTGACGACATTGGCGGCCGCGTCACCGGCTCTGCGCAAGCGGCCGCGGCGATTGTCTGGGGCACCGAGAAAATGAAAGCAATCGGCCTCGAGAACGTACACACGGAACCATTCGAGATGTCGCGAGGCTGGACGCGAATTTCTGCAAGTGCGGAAGTTGTCTCTCCGATTCATCACCGCCTGACGCTTTCGTCGCTCGGTTGGGTTGGATCCACGCAGCAGGGGGGAGCCGAGGGCGACATCGTGACCGTGAACATGTACCAACTTGCGGACGAGATGGCTGACAATTCGGGGAAATGGGCCGGGAAAGTCTTGCTCGTCGTTCGCAAGGGTGAACCTCCACCCCCGCAGGATCGCCGAGCGCTCTTTGCGAAGTTCGGACCATTCCTCAAAGCCGCGTATGACGCGCACGCCATCGCCGTCATTGGTGGTCAAGGCGGCTCCAAGTCGCAGGGAATGAACATCACGCACACCGGCGTCCTCGGATTCGACACTACTTACGACATCCCTGTTGTGAGCCTCACCGACGAAGATCAAGAACAGATCGAGCGCTTGCTCGACCGCGGAAAGACTGTGCGACTCAAGATAAATGTCCAAAACCGTTTCAGCGACGGCCCGGTCCAAAGCGCGAATGTAGTTGGCGAAATTCGCGGCACGCAGAACCCGGAGCAAATCGTTGTCGTCGGTGGACATTTGGATTCGTGGGATCTGGCCGAGGGCTCGACGGACAATGGCATGGGAACCACGACCACTCTCGGCGCGGCTGAGGCTATCGTGAAATCCGGCGCCAAGCCGCGGCGCACACTTCGCTTCGTTCTGTTCACCGGAGAAGAACAAGGCCTGCTCGGCTCGATCGCTTACACCAAACTTCACAAAGACGAAGTGGCGAGCCACGTTGCGGCGGTGATTCTCGACAACGGGCAGGGACCCGTGAACGAATTCAATCTTGGCGGGCGCGCAGATTTGATTCCGGCAGCGAAAGATTTCGCAAAGCAACTGCAGTCATTCGGCGAAATCACCGTAAACGACGACGTCGAATTCGGTACCGACACCGGCCCGTTTTCCCTCGCCGGACTTCCCGGCATAAATCTCGGCCAGGATTCGCCGGATTATAAGTACACACACCACTCCGAGGTGGACACGTACGACAAAGTGAAACCGGACATCCTCGCGCGCGACACCACCGTGATGGCGCTCACATCGTTCTGGATTGCCGATCGCGAAGAGCGGCTCGCGGCTCCGTGGCCGCCGGAGAAGACAGCGCGAATGCTCATCGAGAAGCATCAGGACGTTATGTTGAAAGCGATCGGCCTGTGGCCCTTTGGCAATCTCGGCAGCGAGCCTGATAAGAAGCAATAGCTAGCTGATTAGCCGGGCGATGAAGAACGCCGCGGCCGCGGCCAATCCGCCGACGAGAACCGTCTGCAGTCCGCCGCGCCATGGCTTGACGCCCGTGAAATAGCCTTTCACCGAACCGAAGACAGCGAGGGCGAGAAGCGTCACGGCCACCGAAACCCACAACGCCTGCCGGACTTCGTGGCGCATCAGCATGTAGGGCGCCAGCGGAATGAGGCCGCCAACGATGTAGGACGCGGCGATGGTCGCAGCGCTGCGTCCCGCGCGTGCCGGATCGGGCTCCTCAAGTCCCAATTCGAAACGCATCATGAAATCCACCCATCGCTTTTTGTCCGAGCAGATGGACGTGACGATCGGCGCCATCTGCGCTTCCGTCAGGCCGTAATCCTGGAACACTTTGACAACTTCCATCTTCTCCACGTCCGGGAGTTCTTCGCACTCGCGATATTCGCGAATTTTTTCAGATTCGTAGTGCTCCGTATCCGTCTTCGCCGCAAGATATCCGCCGAGTCCCATGGCGATCGAGCCCGCGGCAATTTCGGCGAGTCCGGCCGTCACAATTAGGCTACCGGCTGTCGCCGCCACAGCGCCCGTCAGCCCAGCCGCAAGCGCGAACGGCACCGTCAAGCCATCCGACATTCCGATCACGATGTCACGCACGGCGGCAGTCGCCGTGAAATGCTTCTCGATGTGCTGATGCTGGTGCTCCGCCCCCGCCATGCTTCACTCTCCGCTATCGACGAATTCAAACGTCTCGGTTGATTTTCAAACGCTACGCGTCAGGCGCCCCGAAAGAGCTATAATTATCGGGCAACACAGGTATTTGAGGAGAAAAAAATGAGCCAGACATCCGGGCAAGGCGCCGCAGCCCAAACCGCTTTTGTACTGCCGCCTCTGCCGTACGCTTTCGACGCACTCGAACCTTATATTGATGCTAAGACGATGGAAATCCACCACGACAAGCACCACGCCGCATACGTGACGAATCTCAACAAGGCTCTCGAAGGCCACGCCGACCTTCAGAAGCTCTCACTCGAAGAATTGATCGGCCACCTCGATCGCGTGCCCGAAAATATTCGCATCGCCGTCCGCAATAACGGCGGCGGTCATTCCAATCACTCCATGTTCTGGAAGATCATGAAGAAGGGTGGAGGCGGCGAACCGAAGGGCGAAATCGGAGATGCCATCAAGAGCGCTTTCGGGAGCTTCGCTGATTTCAAAACAAAACTCAACGAGGCAGCCACCAAGCGCTTCGGCTCCGGCTGGGCGTGGCTGATGTTCACCGGCGGCAAGCTGACCATCGATTCAACGGCGAACCAGGACAGCCCAATCATGAACGGCAGCAAACCGGTAATGGGGCTCGATGTTTGGGAGCACGCCTACTACCTCAAGTATCAGAATCGCCGTCCGGATTACATCGAAGCGTGGTGGAACGTCGTGAACTGGGACGAAATCACGAAAAACTTCGAGACCGCAAAGAAGTAAGCGCGGAGGATCCACCACTCTGCAACTTCAGAGCCCGGAGGCCCCTGCCTCCGGGGCAACTCAACCTTTCGAAGAAGCCGCCCTGGGGGAAACTTCGGGGCGGCTTTTTTGCGATTAGTGCGCCCAAATTTTCGCAGGATCGATCTCGTACGGATAGACGTGCACCATCCAGTTGAAAACTACAGCAGACCATCGCCCCCCGGCAGTTTCACACGCATCTTGCGTCACGATTGAGCCGCGGAGCCCGAATTCGCTCCAGTTCACTTGCATCAATCCCTCCCCCTTCGGGGGCATGCACAGATTGACGTGCTGGTGCCATTTCGCCACGCTGAGAGGAATTCGTTCGTTCAACTTGTCCTCGCTGTACTGGCGCGGCGCTGTATACATCGCGCCCTCGAGTTGATACCCGCCCCCAACTTTCTTATACAGCAGCGATGTCGGGTGCGCCGGATCGAAAGTGAACTGCGCTTCAAGAGCGTACTTATAGTTCGTAAAGTGGTAGTGGTCCTGCGGGAGCTCCGGATGGAAAATCTTGAATCCATCATTGAGCGCGACCTGGTAGTCCTTGTACTTCTCGATCGCGGGCCGCAGCGTCGCCAGCACTTCGTCGGCGCGCTTCTCATCGCCCGGTCTCGCACTCCGCATCGAAGTCATGCGCATGTGCGGTCCCATTTCCATGTGCATGTCAGACATTTGCTGATTGGCAGTCACAGCCGCTTGAGGAGACGTAGTTGAGTCGTGCTGCGTCTCCCCCATGTCCATCCCCGCCATGCCTGATTGATCCCCTGAATGACCATTGGATTGGCCCTGTGGCGGAGCTTGCGGTGGATTCTGTTGCGCACGAACGCGCGGAACGATGCAGGCCAGTAAAATTGCCAGCGCGAAAATAATCCAGTAACGTTTCCTCATATATTAAGCCTCTCTACTTAAGTTAACGCTCAAGCCCACGAAATGTTTCGGTTCGCGCGTCGCCGCGTGTGCGACAAGTCACCAGCCGTCGGAATTTCACTCGGTTGCCGTATCGGAAAAATCGATGATTCTGGCGTCAAAACAGCCACCGGCACTTGTAGCGGCGGGCTTTCAGCCCGGCATCTTCATTCCTGGCTCATATTTGACCGTAAGCAGATACGCTTGCCACAGAGCGCTGCCTGCGGACGCCTAGCCAAAGATCTCCGATGTTCGGAGCCAACCAGAGGCAATTTCCTGTCGCTAATGTCGATACTTTCTTAACCCCGTTACGTCCAAAGAGTTGCGGGGCGTGCGCTCGCCAAGCCGGCATGCCTCGGCGAATTACTTCGCTTAACTTGAACAGCCAAGACAGATAGAATGTCGCGCCGCCGGCAAGAGCCGGTGATGGAGGAAGTTCCATGAAGAGATTTGTACTGATCGCGATTCTCGGTCTGGCAGCCAGCGGCGTGTCGCACGCGCAGTCCGAGAAACCATTTCTCCTGCGCCAGCCCACGCTAAGCAAGACGCAAATCGCGTTCATCTACGGCGGCGATATCTGGCTAGTCGGCCGCGACGGTGGCGAGGCGACTCGGCTCACTTCGGGCACCGGTTCGAAGGCATATCCGCGATTTTCTCCCGACGGCTCGCAGATCGCGTTTACAGCCGACTACGAAGGGAAGGCAAACGTCTACGTCGTGCCCGCGGCCGGCGGCGTTCCGCGGCGAGTCACCTACGAACCAGGTCCCGACATCGTTTCCGGATGGACGAACGACGGCAAAAATATCCTGTTTGCGTCAACGCGAGATAGTTCCACGCGAGGCATCTTTCGGCTGTTCACCGTACCCGTAGGAGGCGGATTTGCCACCGCGCTGCCGCTCCCGCGGGGATGGGAAGGATCGTACTCGGCAGATGGCTCTCGTCTCGCGTATCGTCCCGTTTCCATGCCCTTCGGAACCTGGTCGCATTATCGCGGCGGCACATCTTCGCCGATCTGGATTGCCAATCTCTCGGATTCTCAGATCGAGCGCGTCCCGCGAAAAGATTCCGTGGATCAGAATCCGGTCTGGATCGGTGACGCGATCTATTTCCTATCTGATCGCAACGGAATTCCGACCATCTTTAGCTATGACACGAAATCAAAAGAAGTCACCGAGGTGATACCGAATCGCGGCCTGCCAATCAAGAATATGTCGGCAGGCCCCGGTGCAATCGTCTACGAACAGTTCGGCGCGATTCACATTTACGATCTCTCAGCTCACAGCGAACATCCGGTGGAAATCCGCGTGGCCGATGATCTTCCCGAAGCTCGTCCGCACTTCGATAATGTCGCAAAGCAAATCCAAAATGCGGCGATCTCGCCCACCGGCGTGCGCGCCGTATTCGAAGCTCACAACGAAATTCTCACCGCGCCCGCGGATAAGGGCGACATCCGCAACATCACCAACACGCCCGGAATCGCCGAACGTGATCCGGAATGGTCGCCCGACGGAAAATCAATCGCGTATTTTTCGGATGAATCCGGCGAGTATGAACTCCACATCCGCGACCAGAATGGCATGGGCGATGTTCGAAAATTCAATCTTGGCAATCCGCCATCCTTTTTCTATTCGCCGCGATGGTCGCCCGACAGCAAGAAAATCGCATACACCGACAAGCGCCTGAACGTTTGGTACATCGATCTGGGCAAAAAAACGCCGGTCAAGGTTGACACCGAAGCTTACGAAGAGCCCGAGCGGCACTTTGACCCTTCCTGGTCGCCCGATAGTCGTTGGATCACCTACACGAAAATTCTCGAAAATCATCTCCGCGCTGTCTTCGTCTATTCACTCGATATCGGCAAGACGGCGCAGGTCACTGATGGATTGAGCGACGCGAGATACGCCGTTTTCGACAAAAACGGTAAATATCTCTATTTCACCGCCAGTACGAATATCGGACCAACAACCGGCTGGCTCGACCTTTCAAGCTTCGGCCACGACGTAACTCGAAACGTTTATGTCGTTGTCCTGCGCAAGGATTTGCCGTCTCCAATTGCACCCGAAAGTGACGAAGAGAAGCCGGATGCCGCAAAGCCGGATCAATCCGACGCCAAGAAAAAAGAGGATGCCGCGGCGAAACCGGAAAATGAAGATAACAAAGGCAACAAAGACAGCAAAGAGGCCAAGGACAAAGCCAAACCCGAAGAACCCGTGAAGGTAACTATAGATTTAGAGGGCATCAGCCAGCGCATCCTGGCGCTCCCCATTCCGGCCAAGGACTACGCGGGTTTGGCGGCGGGCAAAACCGGCGAGATCTACCCGATCGAATCCGAGCGCCCGCCCGATGACGCTGCAGATGGCGGCGGACCTCAGACCCTCTCCGTCTATAAGTTCGAACTTACGAAAGGTAAGCTTGCACCACTCATTTCCGGCATTAATTCGTTCGATATTTCCTTCAACGGCGAAAAATTTCTGTACTCGCAAGGCGGCGCTTGGATGATCCATCCAACAACTCCCAATCCGGCAGCAAAGCCCGACGAAGGGAAGTTGAAAGTTGACGGAATGGAAGTCCGCGTGGATCCGCGCGCCGAATGGACGCAGATGTTCAACGAGATTTGGCGCATCGAAAGGGATTTCTTCTACGACCCGCACTACCACGGCATGAGCATTGACGCACTCAAGAAAAAATATGAGCCGTATCTCGACCGGCTGGGCAGCCGCGCGGATTTGAACTACCTGTTCCAACAAATGCTCGGCGAGCTGAACGTTGGCCACATGTTCGTTGGCGGCGGCGACATACCGGAGCCGAAGGAAGTTCACGTCGGCCTTTTGGGCGCGGATTACACCATCGAAAACGGCCGCTATCGTTTCGCTCGAATCTACAACGGCGAAAATTGGGACCCGCAGCTCAAAGCCCCATTAACACAGCCTGGCGTGAATGTTTCGGCCGGCGAATATTTGCTCGCGGTCAACGGCAAGGATGTGCGCGCCTCCGATGATGTGTTCAGCTTCTTCCAGGAAACTGCCGGACAGCAGGTCTCGCTGAAAGTTGGACCCAAGCCGGATGGCGCCGGTTCGCGCGATGTCGTCGTCGTGCCCATAGAGAACGATACCGCGCTTCGGAATCGCGCGTGGGTGGAAGACAATCGCCGCAAAGTGGATGAATTAAGCGGCGGTCGCCTCGCCTACGTCTATCTTCCGGACACCGCCAATGGCGGCTTCACCTACTTCAATCGCTACTTCTTCGCGCAACTTGGCAAGCAAGGCGCGGTCATTGACGAGCGCTACAACGCCGGAGGTGCGGCGGCTGATTACATGATCGAATATTTGCAGCGGAAAAAATGGAATTATTTCATGACCCGCGATGGCGCTCCCTTCAGCACTCCAGAGGGCGGCATCTTCGGGCCGAAGGTAATGATCACGAATGAATTCGCCGGTTCGGGCGGCGATATGCTTCCGTGGCTCTTTCGGCATGTTGGATTGGGGCCGCTTGTCGGCAAGCGGACGTGGGGAGGACTTGTAGGAATTTATGATTATCCGCAGTTGATGGATGGCGGATTTGTGACGGCGCCGCGCGTTGCATTTTTCACGACGGAAGGCGCGTGGGATGTTGAAAACCATGGCGTCGAGCCGGACATTGAAGTCGAGCTTGATCCGCACGCTTGGCGCGAAGGCCACGACGCGCAACTTGAGAAGGCCGTCGAAGTTGCGTTGAAGGAAGTAGAGAAAAATCCGCCGCCCGGGGTGCCGAAGCTTCCGCCATTCCCGGATTATTCACACACCCAATAAAACTTTATTGGTATGCGTCACGCGTGGGGTTTTTTTGGCGTGCGGTGCGTTCGCGGTCTTACGTTAGCGGCGTTAAACGACATCGAGTTTGAGGCGGCCGATCGTATATGACGCTAGGCCACCGGCGAGTGCCCCTGCGATTGTGATGCCTTCCCACGCGAGGCCGACGGCCACGGTCATCGCGGCTGGCGCTCCGAAAGGCAAGAGCAGTCCAGCGAGAGTCGCTTCGCGCACGCCGATGCCACCTTGCGTCAGCGGAACTAATGCCGAAAATTTCGCCATCGGCCACGCAAAAATCCACACCTGAAGCGGCAGGTCCAGTCCCGCTGCGTTCGCGAGCACCATTGTCAGCAGGATGAACGCGCCCTGCACGCAAATCGCGAGCAGGTACGCGGCAAAAACAAAGTGAGATCGAGCGGACATGGCGCGTTGTGCTTCTCTCAATCGCACGAGCCGGCGGCGAATGCGAAACGAAAATCGGCGTGCGGGCAGTAAGAACAAAGTGAGCAGCACAGCGGCAGCGAGAATTGCCGCTCCCGCACCGGCAAGAAAGAAAACGCGCCTGCTAGCCGAGCTTAAGCGACCTGGAACAAGGAGCGCGCCGGCAATCGTCAGCAGCGCGAGCGCCAGAAAATCAAGAATGCGATCGAGGAGGCTTCCGAAAAGCACAGCGGCCTTGCTCCGGCCCATGCGCAATGCCAGCGT
>Ga0182018_10005033_pt1 | contig 10813 bp, 14 predicted proteins | sample 812P2MmetaG_FD_120490 | JGI IMG/M metagenome (GOLD analysis project Ga0182018, IMG submission 120490) | Permafrost microbial communities from Stordalen Mire, Sweden - 812P2M metaG | ecosystem: Environmental > Terrestrial > Soil > Wetlands > Permafrost | place: Sweden: Stordalen | collected... | reverse complement strand
GACGTGCTGGCCCGAGGCCGGGGAACATTCATCGCCATCGATCCCGAGCGCATGTTCGCCAAACATCTGGACAAATCGACGAAGAGACGAATAGAAGATAGGAAATGAGCGCGGTCCTTTAAGAGAAAGGTTGGGAGGAGAGATGAAAGGCGCATCCTGTCGCACCGTCGGTGGCCTGCTCTTGGCCTGCGGCACTCTCTCCGCACCTGCCGCTGCTCAACCCCAGCAGCCCTGCGCGATCCCTCCGCTCTCTGCGATGCATGTGCCCGGAATGACCATCACCGCTGCCAAAGTGGTCCCCGAATTTTCGGGCCGACCCGAATACTGCGACGTACACGGATCGATCACCACCACCGGAGAAGGCGCAGATCCCGGCTCCGCCGACTTCGAAATCAAGCTGCCCGCCAACTGGAACCACAAGTTCCTGTTCTGGGGGGTCGGCGGACTGGCCGGCAGCCTCAACCCCTCCGCCAACCGCACCGACGTCGCCGAGTCCCTGGTCAAGGGATACGCCACGGCGATCACCGACACCGGCCATCAAGGCACGCCCTTCGCTCCCGCCTGGGCTCTCACCTCGACCGGCGTTCGCAACCTGCCCGCCGTCGCCGATTACTTCTACCGCGCCGGCCACCAGGTCACGGTGGCCGCAAAACAGTTGGTGAAGAGCTACTACCAAGCGGCCTCCATCCGCCGCTCCTATTTCGATGGTTGTTCCTATGGCGGCCACATGGCGCTGATGGAAGCGGAGCGCTACCCGAACGATTACGATGCCGTCATCGCCGGGGCCCCTTATCTCACCAACCGCACTCAGCTCTGGGGCTACAAGAATGCCAAAGCATTCCTGAATGCCTACATCCCCCGCAGGTTGATGCGAACCATCGACGATGCCATCAACGCCAATTGCGATGTCGCCGATGGAGTCACCGACGACCTAATCCAGAACCCCGCTCAATGTTCCTTTGACCCGGACACGCTGGTCCCGGCCACCCTGACCCGAAACCAAGCCGCCGCACTCAAGGTCTACCTGCGAGCGGTGACCGACACGAGGGGGCGTCTGGTCTTCCCCGGGTCGTCGGTCAGCGACCTGGCCACCAATCAGCTCGCCAGCGGCATCCTCCCCGCAGCCGAGAATGCTCCGCCCGTCGACCGCACCGCCGCCGAGCCCTGGGGAACCGGCGCCCCATTGGTCTGGGACCTGGCTGAAGCCTTCATCAATTACTTCGCTGAACTCGATCCCAAATTCAACGCCAACACCGATTGGCCGGAGATCGACGGCCGAATCACGCCCGCGGCGCTTCGCCTGTTCGATCGGCAAACCGAAATCGGCAATGTGGACCAAGCGGATCGCCTGCGGACCTTCCTGAAAAAAGGCGGAAAGATCCTGATGTACCATGGCTACAGCGATCCTCTGATTCCCCCCTACCGCACCATCTGGTTCTACCAAGACCTCGCCAGGAAACGCCGCGACGCACTCGAAAAGCAGGTGCGGTTGTTCATGGTGCCTGGCATGAGCCACTGCGGCGGCGGCCCCGGCCCCAATACCTTTGACACCCTGACGGCGCTCGAGAATTGGGTGGAAAAGGATTCTGCCTCGGACGCCATCCTGGCGTCCCACTTCAAAAACAACGACCCGCGATCCCCTCCCGACCGCACCATGCCGCTGTGCAAATTCCCCGAAGAAGCCCGCTACGCCGGCACGGGAGACGTGACGGCCGCCACCAGCTGGAGCTGCCCGGGAAATCGCGATCTCATGAAAACCGGTCCCAACGGCGCCCAGGCGCAGGCAATCCGCGCCGCCGCGGGCGGCAGCCGATAGTCGTGAGGGGCGGTCGCCGTGGGGGGCGGCCAGCCCCCACTTTAGTAGCATGTTCCCAGCGGGGGTGTTTTTCGTCTGTTTTTGGCTTGTGTTTGTGGTCCCGCCTCTTCGAAGCAGACCCTTTCATCGCGCTGTCTGCTTTCGCGATCACGGCTTGCAACTAGGTGCTCTTTCCCGGCGTGGCCGTTGCTGCTCGGTACCTTGCCGTTTTTGGGCGCACAGCCGATGCCGGAACCCGAAGGCTGCTGACCGAAATTCCATCCTGCGATGTAAAATAGCTGTAGGTAGAAGCTTCTTCGCGCTTTCCGGGCGCCGATTCTTCACGATCCAGAAAAGAGTCCACTATGTCGCAAAACAACGGAACCCCCACCAGTCTCCGCCTGAAGACCGGCCTGGCTGAAATGCTAAAAGGCGGCGTCATCATGGACGTCACTAACGCCGAGCAAGCCGCCATCGCAGAAAAGGCCGGCGCGGTAGCCGTCATGGCGCTCGAGCGTGTCCCGGCACAAATTCGCGCCGAAGGCGGCGTGGCCCGCATGGCTTCGCCAAAGAAAATCCGCGAGATCATGGCGACCGTCTCCATTCCGGTCATGGCCAAATGCCGGATCGGGCATTTTGCGGAAGCGCAAATTTTGCAGGAACTGGGCGTCGACTACATTGACGAATCCGAAGTCCTTACCCCGGCCGACGAAGCGCACCACGTCGACAAGCACGCCTTCAAAGTCCCCTTCGTCTGCGGCGCGCGCAATCTGGGGGAAGCTCTGCGCCGCATTGCGGAAGGCGCAGCCATGATTCGCACCAAGGGAGAAGCCGGAACCGGCGATGTAGTCCACGCCGTCAAGCACATGCGTCAGATCGTGCAGGAGATGAGAATCCTCACCGTGCTGGGCGAAGAGGAGCTCTACGCCAAAGCCAAAGAACACGGTGCTCCCTACGAACTGATCAAGCTGGTGGCCAAGGAAGGGAAGTTGCCGGTGCCTAATTTCTCTGCCGGAGGCATTGCCACGCCTGCCGACGCTTCGTTAGTTATGCAGCTCGGTGCCGAAGCGGTGTTCGTGGGCTCGGGTATCTTCATGCAAGATTCGACCAACTTCGCCGATCCAGAGGAAGCCGCAAAGCGCGCCCGCGCTATTGTGCTGGCCGCGACGCATTACCAAGACCCTAAAGTACTACTTGAAGTCAGTGAAGACCTCGTCGGCGCTATGAAGGGACTCGCCGTCTCCGCGCTCGATGAAGCCCACATGCTGCAAACGCGGGGCTGGTAACGAGCGGGCCCTGGGGGGCTCAAAGCGTTCCATTCGCTGCTGGCCGATTTTCCGACTGACGTATAATCGCCGACTCAGCGATCGGCTCGAAAGCCGGGCTCACGTGATGCCAGGATGGGACAACTTCTTCGTCGCTGAGGCCGGCGCTGCCGCCGCGCTTGCCGGCTTGGTGTTCGTCGCGGTTTCGATCAACCTCACGCGTATCTTGGAATATCCACATCTGCCCGCGCGAGCGGCTGAGACGCTTATCGCGCTTCTGTCCGTACTGGTCGTCACGACATTTGCCTTGGTGCCAGGGCAGTCAGCCCGCGCCTATGGCGTCGAGATCGGGGCGACCGGCCTCGTCATCTGGACCATTCAGACCGTCATGCTGGTGCGTGCGCAAAAAATGGACCGTCAGTACAGCAGGGCTGTGCTGCGAGTCCTCATGAACCAACTCCCGCCGTTGCCGTTTTTCATCGCGGGTGGGCTGATGGCAATCGGCCACGCAGAAGGCGTGTACTGGATCGTGCCCGGTACCTTGCTGTCGTTTGCAGCCGGCATTTTCGGCGCCTGGGTGCTCCTGGTCGAGATACAGCGCTGAGTTTCTCCCGGAGGCGACATGTCCATCTTTATTTGCGAACACGGGGTATTCTAGGTGTGTCGCGATTTCCAGAACCCGAGGACGGTTTTTCCCCTTCAGCTTCGTGGTCCCTCTACGAGAGCAGGTGAGCGCATCGAAGCTGCCGACAGCGTGGGGGGCATCAGGGTTCTCTACGACGGAGCGACTTTCTTCTACGCCGGCGTTCAGTGCATCGTTTGAGATGAATACGGAGGCTTCAAAACTCGCTGATGCTTTGGGGATGGTATTAAGATTCCCCGTCGTCGCTTTTGCCGCCGGAAGGGTCCGCACTCACACTCTCACACTAACTTTCGCACTTCGTCCATTCGCTTCAGCCAGCCGTCCAACGAATCCGAGCCGGGCTCAAAGCCGGGATCAAAATGGACTTCATGCGCGCCAATTTGCTTGCAGGCGTCGGTGTCTTCTTGGATCTGTCCCATGGTCCCGGTAAAGATGGCGCGATCGTTTCCGAGCGGCTTGTCCGTGACGTGCAGATTGGCGCGCACTACCAGCTCCAGCCGCGAGGCGTCCCTTCCCGCTGCCTTGGCCATTTGTTGGATGGAGGAAAACATCTGCGCCATCCCGGCAGCGGGGATGAAAGTAGGATTCCAGCCTTCGGTCAGCTTGGCCAACCGTTCTAGGGCGGCGGGCGCGAACGCCGCCAGGTAGATGGGCGGATGCGGCTTCTGCGTCGGCTTCAGATCGATATAGGACAACGGCAGCTTGTAGAATTGGCCATTGAACTCCACCGGGTTTTGGGTCCACACGGCCTTCAGCACTTGCAGAAACTCATCCGCCATGGCGCCGCGCTTTTTCATGTCGGCACCGGTGGCCTCCATTTCATCCTGCGACCAACCCAAGCCAAGCCCCACGCGTAACCGTCCGTTCGAAAGGTAATCGATAGTCGTGAGCCGGCGCGCCAGCATCACCGGGTTGTAGTAGGGGATGTCGAGAACGCTCGTGCCGAGGAAAATTTTCTTGGTTTGGGCCGCCGCGAAAGTAAGCGTGTCCAGCGGATCTAGCATACGTCGGAATGACTCGGGCCACTTGCCATCCGCAGTACCGGGATAAAGATTCTGCGGCTTCACCGCATAGAGGACCCGCTCGAAGGTCCATAAGGTATCGTAGCCAAGTTCTTCGGCGCGACGTGCGACTTTCGACACAGCTTCAGGACTAGCAATCGCGCCGGCGTTAGGGAGAGCAAATCCGATTCGCATCGCAGCAATCACCTCGACAAGAATGGGTTGACGACTCGGCCCTCCATATTACGCCGACCAATGAGGGTTTGCCGCCAGACAGGTCTCGCCCCAATGGCTCTAGAAAAAAGTAAAAGCTGCGCTAGTCAGGCGGGGTTGCGCGGGGCCGCGTAGCCGGTGGGTTCGCGAGAAAGTGATCCATCCGGTTGATGGCGGACGGGGCTGGCAAGCTGGGGCGGGCGACTCGGTTGTCCGGTTTTGCTGGGATCTCAGCCAGAAAACGTCGGGCAAAAGATCTCAGGCAAAAGACCTCAGGCCAGAGCAGCGATCACTTCATTTGTCTTTCTGTCTTTTGGTTGCTCGCGGAACTCCTGCCCTCGCATCCAGTAAAATCAATCCCAGTACGACCACGACGAACGCTCGACGACTTTCATGCAAATCGGTGTCCTTGCACTACAAGGCGATTTTGACGCGCATCGCAAACGGCTTGAAGAGCTGGGCGCTAAAGTTGTGCTCGTCAAAAAGCCCGAGCAGCTCGATGAAATTGACGGCCTGATCATCCCGGGCGGCGAATCGAGCACGTTCCTGAAACTTTTGGGCGAAACCGGCTTCGAGAAGCTCCAACAATTTGTCCGCGTCAAACCCACGTTCGGAACCTGCGCCGGCGCCATCCTGCTCGCCCAGGAAGTCGAGAATCCCAAGCAAGGAGGTCTGGGCGCGATCGATATCACGGTTCGCCGCAATGCCTACGGCCGCCAGCTCGACAGCTCCATCCGACAAGGAAAACTGGGCGATGATCCGCTCGAGATGGTCTTCATCCGCGCCCCCAGGATCGAACGTGTCGGCCCCGGAGTCGAGGTCCTTGCCACCGCGGGCAGCGACCCTGTCGCCGTCCGGCAGGGAACCGTGATGGCTGCAACCTTTCACCCGGAACTGAGCGATGACACTCGCATTCACACGGCATTTCTAGAGATGGTGAGTGCGCCGAACAGGAATAAAGCCTAAGAGCGCTCCGCCGGCCCCCCCGAGGCTTGACAACACGTCGCGCGCGTCTTGTGCGATCGGGCGTCTCCAAGCTCGGCCTCTGAGGCCGAGGCCTGAGCCCTGAGACGAGAGCGGCGCCGGCCAGCCCATTCGGACGCGACGAATTTTTTCTACAAACTCTCTTGACAGGAAGTTTTCGTAACCGTACAGTTACGCATTATGCGTCACCGTGTGGTTACATATTCCTCCGAAGCCACCTTCCACGCGCTAGCCGATCCCACACGCCGCGCCCTGCTCGACCTGCTGCGGCAGGGAAGCCAGCCAGCCGGGCAGATTGCCAACGCATTTCCGATTTCCCGTCCGGCCATCTCGAAGCATTTGCGGCTGCTGCGCCGGGCGCACCTGGTGCACGAACACCGCCAGGGAAGGCACCGGATGTACCAGCTCAATCCCGAATCGCTGAAAGTCGTCGACTCCTGGCTTGCGCCATACCGCGTCTTCTGGCGCGCCAATCTAACCAGCTTGAAGAAGTTCGTCGAAACCGAATACGCCCGCGAGTCACAGTCTGGCCTCCCAGGCAAATCGGGCTCACGAGGCCGATTCTGGCCACAACAGAAAGGGATAAAGCAATGAAAAACACTATGTTCACTCGCACCGCTGTCCTGCTGTTCACTGTGCTCGCAGCCTCTGCGGCGCTCGCTCAATCGGACGCGCAGAAATCCTTCGACAAACTCAAGAGTCTTGCCGGTTCCTGGCAGGGCAAGAACGCGGACGGCAAACCGGTCGAGATCTCGTTTCGCAACACGGCCGGCGGTTCCGCGCTCATGAGCGAAATCACCGCCGGAGATGAAGAATGATCAGCATGATCCATCTCGACCGCGACCGCCTGCTGTTGACCCACTATTGTCCAGCGGGCGATCAGCCGCCCATGAAGGCGTCCGTGTCACCCGAGGGCAAAACCATCATGTTCGATTTCGTAGACCCACTGATCTTTCAAGCCCCGAATCCGGCCATATGAACCGCGCGGCTTTTACTTTCGTGGATGCCGATCATCACAGCGAAGAACGGGACTACATGGATCACGGGAAGGAAATGCGCGAAGTGTTCGAATTGCAACGGGCCAAGTGAGGCCGTCACTTGGGCCCTTTAGGAACAGAGTCAGGAGAATCATGGCCACCATCTTCCTCACACCCGACCAGGATGCCGTCGTTTCGGAGATTGAAATTGCCGCCCCGCCACAACGGGTCTTCGCTGCGCTCACCGACCCCGAGCAGAACAAGCAGTGGGGCCGCAGCGCGGCCTTTGAAATTACCCTGTGGGAAATGGACCCGAGGGTTGGAGGAGCTTGGCGCTTCGTCTCCCGGGAGAGCGGCCAGAATCGGGAGTACCTTCACCATGGCGAGGTCCTTGAGTTCGATCCGCCGCGGGTATTGGCGTACACCTGGTTCGCCAACTGGCACGAGCAGCCCAGCCGGCGAACCGTTGTCCGCTGGGAACTAACCGCCAGCCGAGATGGAACCAAGGTGAAAGTGACGCACAGCGGACTCGCAGCTGAAGCCAAATCGCGCCAGGACTATTACCAAGGTTGGCCTGGCCTGCTAGCGCTACTCAAGAAGTTCTTGGAAAACCAACTGGAGAATCCAATGGCAACCATCACCGTGACGTCCGCCCAAGACGCCATACTCGCCGAGCTCTTCATCGACGCCCCGCCTGCGCGCGTGTTTCAGGCCATCACGGACCCCGCCCAGCTGCTCCAATGGTGGGGACAGGAAGGCATGTATCGCACCACCGGATGGCAGGGCGATCTGCGGGTAGTGGCAGCTGGCGCAGCGAGGGCGTCGGGGCCGATGGCAGCGCGTTCCAGGTGAGCGGCGAGTATCTGGAAGTCGACCCGCCGCGCCTGCTGGTTTACACCTGGATCGCCACCTGGACCCCCGATCTCAAAACCACAGTCCGTTGGGAACTCAGGCCGCAGAACAGCGGCACGCTGCTGAAGCTGCGGCATAGCGGCTTCGCCGGCAATAGCAGGGCCGCGCAAGACCACAGCAATGGATGGCAGCGCGTGCTTGGCTGGATGCAGGGGTTTGTTGAAAAGGGAGACACGATTGACTCCCGCAGGCCGTTGTCGAAATAGGAGGACGCAATTCCTAAACCCTGGATATGGTTACGCCTCGCCTCCGTCGTCGACGCGCTCTTCGCCGTCGGACACGGCCTGGGCCACGTGCGCACGATAGAAGGCGGTCTACCCGGAGAGACCGTACTTGGAGCGATGAAGGCTTTCCACTTCAACGCCATGGGTTCGGACCGAACCTACTGGGACTTCTTCACCGGCTACAGTCTGGTGGTGGTCGTGACCGCCGCCTTGCTCGCAGTGACGCTTTGGCAGCTGAGCAGTATAGCCAAATCCCACGTGCTCGAAATTCGTCCTCTCCTCTGGACCCTGACCGTGGCCCAGCTCGCCATCACCATCATCGCCTACACCAATTTCTTTGCTGCCCCCGCGGTCGGCAATACGCTGGCCTCGGTGTGCCTGGCCATGGCCGCCTTCACCCGGTAGAAGCTGGCGATTGCTCGGGAAGTTTCCGCCGGACATTGGTTATGGGACTCTGAGCACAAGCTGAACTATCATGGGTGAGGCGTCCTTGGGGATTACGATGGAATCCCCGTGTTCGGAGCACGTCCGCCCTGCGTTGGAACCGAACAAGTCACGGAGAAAGTCACGGTGGCGAGAAAGAAGAACAAGGCGGAACCCGTCCCGGAAGGGAAGCCCAAGGAAACAGCGGTTGAGTTTCTGGGCTCGATGGCGGCAGTGTTGGCGACGGGCTTGTTCATCGTCACCTTTGTCGTGCAGACTTTTGCGATCCCCTCGAGTTCGATGGAGAACACGCTGCTGGTCGGCGACCACCTCTTTGTCAACCGCCTGCAATTTGCACCCAAGAGTTCATGGCTGGGGCCCCTGCTTCCCTATAGCGACATTCGTCACGGAGACATTGTGGTGTTTCTGTCACCACAAATCCCGGGACTCTACGTGGTGAAAAGAATTATCGGGATTCCGGGGGACCGTATCCATCTGCGCGACGGCGAGGTCTACCGCAACGGAAAAAAACTGGACGAGCCCTACGTCTTGCATGACCAAGACAACGCCATTGACCATTACCGGAACAATTTCCCCGCCGTGCCTCCGCCCGACTTCGATTCCAACATATACGACGTTTGGCGAGCGCAACTTCCATCCCACATTCAAGGGGAAGACATCGTGGTCCCGCCGAATGCCTATTTCGGCATGGGGGATCATCGGGGCGTCAGCCTGGACAGCCGCTACTGGGGATTCATTCCCCGGGAAAATGTGATCGGACGCCCCATGTTCGTCTACTGGTCCTTTGAGACACCGGACGACCAGTACCTCAGAACATCGACTGGAGATCGCATCGGATTCCTGGCTCATGTGATCATCCATTTCTTCGATGAAACCCGGTGGCGGCGGACCCTTTGGGTAGTGCGCTGAAGTTTCTCTTCTCGCATGACGGGGTCACGACTGAAATCGCCGACTGAGGCCAACCATCGCCCAAAATTCAGGCGGCCGCCGCTAGGGACGACGCCTACTCGCAATCGACGCCTTCCGACGACCTCCTGCACAGCCACCAAGGGCCCTGCCCTCTACGCACGTCATGCCCGATGGAGTGAAACGTGACGAAATGTTTTGTTGCCTCATCATTATTTGGGTTTTGATGTCATCGTAAGTAAGTCTGCGACCAGGCCATTTGGATTTTGTCACCGCACAGGAGCAAATCTCCTATTTTGTCGGGCTGGATGGTGCCGTGACTCGCGATCGCACAGCGTTTGGTTTCCCCAAAATCCCAACTTCCGGGCCGCAAATCGAGCCAGAAACCGCTGTCCGCGAAGTAGGCCACAAGCATGGGCTGGTCTCGCGGTCTGCATCCTGCGGCCGCAAGGAGCACCAGGCAAATCCCCAACGGCCCTAGTCGATAACGGCGTTGCAAGCTCAATGTCAAAGTCCGTCCCCGTGACGGCACCAGCCACAGCATATTGGCAGCCCCTTCAATGGAAACAAGCTCCACCGAAGGTCCCGCCGAGGGGAAGCGTTTATGACGGCTGAGTGCCGCAGTTATTAGTGTCGCTACATTCCCGGTCGGTTCCGATCTCGTGGGTACGGCTCGTCCCCGCCGGACGGCCTGCGGTCGCGAATTGCTGCCTTTCGTCGTTTGGTGGATGCCTCGATTCGGCCGCCAATGGCAGACTCGGCGGTAGGAGGTATCACACAATGCTGAGCAATACTGTATCCGTCTTCGTGGCCAGCCTCGCATGCCTGGTGTCCGGTCTGCTCGGCCAAGTGGCGTGGGCGCAATCCTCAGCCCCGCCAACCTGGGAGTTGCCGCATGGAAGAATGGTGACCGAGGACCGCCCTCGCAGTTACCGTTTTACGGTGGACTACAACTCGGCCAACAGCAAAGGGGAGATCATCACTCGCCAGCGTCTCACGGGAGAATACACTCGCGGGCTGGCGAACGGGGAAGTCGTATGGAACGACGTTGCTCTGGCCAACGCGGACGGTCCTGCTTCCGCGTTCGCAGCGGCAGAGAAGATGACCTTTATGGAGGGATTCCGCTATCGCAACGATCTCTCCGCTACCATGAAGCCGGACTTCTTCAAAGCTTTTCCGCCCACAGCGGTCATTGAGCGTAATCTGGTGTGGGACACGGGAATGATCGAGCTGTTTGGCCAGAACTTTTTCGAAAACCTGAAACTCAACCAGCCCTACCACATCGCCTCTGACCACGATATGAACCTGCCGGGCGTGGGCACCTTTCGCAATCGTGATGTGGTCCTAGAGTGGATCGGGCGCTCGCAAAGAAATGGCCAGGATTGCGCACTGATTGAATACCGAGCGTTTTTCAATCCGCTCGAGATTGCTAACAGCGGCATGACCCTG
>Ga0182018_10005032_pt1 | contig 10815 bp, 8 predicted proteins | sample 812P2MmetaG_FD_120490 | JGI IMG/M metagenome (GOLD analysis project Ga0182018, IMG submission 120490) | Permafrost microbial communities from Stordalen Mire, Sweden - 812P2M metaG | ecosystem: Environmental > Terrestrial > Soil > Wetlands > Permafrost | place: Sweden: Stordalen | collected... | reverse complement strand
CATGGTCGCGCTCAGCTCGACGGCACTCGCGTTCGCGGCGGTGCTCGAGCTTGCGCGTGAATTCTTTCATTTGACCGCGGATCAATTGCCGTTGGTGCACAGTTATTTCACGTGGATCGCGGCGGGGGGATTCCGCGCCGATTTTGCGCTGCAGGTCGATCAGCTCACGCTGGTCATGCTGCTCGTCGTCACCGGCGTCGGCTGGTTGATTCACATTTATTCCACCGCGTACATGTCGGACGATCCCGGCTACACGCGCTTCTTCGCGTATTTAAATCTTTTCATGTTCTTCATGCTCATTCTGGTGCTGGCGGCGAATTACGCGCTGATGTTTGTGGGCTGGGAAGGCGTGGGGCTTGCGAGTTATTTGCTCATCGGCTTTTACTTTTTAAAACCTTCGGCGACGAATGCGGGCAACAAAGCGTTCTGGGTGAATCGCATCGGCGATTTCGGTTTTCTGCTGGGATTGTTTTTGATGTTCCGCACGTTCTCGTCGCTCGATTTCGGTTCGGTTTTCTCGCAAGCATCCACGATGGGCGTTGAAACGTCGGGACACGGCGTGCTCACGGCGATGGCGCTGCTGCTGTTCGTGGGCGCGACCGGAAAATCAGCGCAACTTCCGCTTTACGTGTGGCTCCCCGACGCGATGGAAGGCCCCACGCCGGTGAGCGCGCTGATTCACGCCGCTACCATGGTTACCGCCGGCGTTTACATGGTCGCGCGATCGAGCATGATTTTCACGCACGCGCCGGCGGCGATGACAGTGGTTGCCGTGGTCGGCGCGGCCACAGCGCTCTTCGCCGCAACCATTGCGTTGGTGCAAACCGACATCAAGAAAGTACTGGCCTATTCCACCGTGTCGCAATTGGGCTACATGTTTCTCGGATTGGGCGCGGGCGCGTTCGGAGCCGGAATTTTCCACTTGATGACGCACGCGTTTTTCAAAGGTCTACTATTCCTGGCCGCGGGCAGCGTGATTCACGCGATGGGAGGCGAACAGGATCTGCGCAAGATGGGCGGACTGCGCAAGAAAATTCCGTGGACCTACTTCACGATGCTAATGGCCACGCTGGCCATCGCGGGAACGCCGGGATTTTCCGGTTTCTTCAGCAAGGACGACATTCTCGGCTCGATCGGCACCAGCACTGGCGGTCAGATCCTTTGGCTCGTCGGCGTCGTTACGGCCGGCCTCACTGCCTTCTACATGTTTCGGATGTTTTTCCTCACGTTTCACGGCGCGCCGCGTTACGACGAGCACGCCGTGCACGTCCACGAATCGCCCGGGAAAATGCTGGTGCCGCTGGTGGTGCTGGCAATTCTCTCGGTGGCCGGTGGATGGTGGGCTGCGCCTGAACTTTTCGGCGGACCAAATTATTTCGATCGCTTTCTCGATCCGGTGTTTGCCGCGAGCGGCTGGACGCTAGAGGAAATGAGCCGCACGTTCGTGCTCGGGCGAATGGCCGTGGCAGTGGGCCTCGCGCTCGTGGGATTTCTGGTGGCTTGGTGGATGTACGTGCGTCGCCCGAATGCGGCGCAGCATGTTGGCGAATCTCGATCCGGAATCTACCGGTTGCTCGCAGGAAAATATTTCGTGGATGAAATTTACGCCGCCGTGATCGTGCGGCCGCTGGTCTGGATTTCGCGCGTGGTGCTGTGGCATGGCGTGGATGAAGGCGCGATCGATGGCACGGTGAACGGCGTGGGCCAATCCGCGCAAGTTGGCGGCGGCATTCTGCGGCGAATTTATTCGGGCAATACGCGCAGCTACGCAACGTGGGTGGTGCTGGGCGCGGCCGTGCTGGTCACATTCCTGCTTTGGATGGGGCGCTAGCGTGCCACAGCATTTGCTACTGACGGTCCTCATTTTCCTGCCGCTGGCGGGCGCGCTATCGCTGCTGGTGCTCGGCTCGAACGACCACGAATGGATTCGCGGGTTCGCGCTAGTCGCGGCGATTGCCGAGTTTCTTTTTTCGTTGTTGCTGCTGCGCGGCTTCGATTCCGCGAACGGCACGTATCAATTTCAGGAATTTCGCGAATGGATTCCTTCGCTCGGAATTCACTATCACCTGGGCATGGACGGCATCAGCCTGTTTCTAGTTTTGCTGAGTACATTTCTCACGCCGATCGCCATGCTGGCCTCGTGGAGTTCCATTCAAGAACGCGTGAAGGCCTTCTTCATCGCGCTGCTGGTGCTCGAGGCGGGAATGGTCGGCGTGTTTTTGTCGCTCGATTTGTTCCTGTTCTTTCTGTTCTGGGAAGTGATGCTGATCCCGATGTATTTCCTGATCGGCGTTTGGGGACACGGGCGGCGCGTCTACGCGGCGGTCAAATTCATTTTGTATACCATGTTCGGCTCGATCCTGATGCTCGTGGCCATGATTTGGCTTGCGCAGCTTGCGCATACCTTCGACATTGTGGCCATCCAAGAGCGCTTGATGACGGGGCAACTGGTGCTTTCCTCGCGCGTGGAAATGCTGCTGTTCGCCGCGTTTTTCCTGGCATTTGCGATCAAGGTTCCGCTGTTTCCATTCCACACCTGGCTGCCCGATGCGCACACCGAGGCGCCCACGGCCGGCTCGATTCTGCTTGCCGGCGTACTGCTGAAGATGGGCGCGTACGGCATGCTGCGATTTTGCCTTCCGCTTTTTCCGGACGCGAGCCGGCGATTCGCGCCTGAGATTGCCACGCTTGCGATCATCGGAATCATTTATGGCGCGCTCGTCGCCATGGTACAGACGGATTTGAAGCGCCTAGTTGCGTACTCGTCAGTCAGCCACATGGGCTTCATCGTTCTGGGGATTTTCGCGCTGCATCCAATTTCCGAAAATGGCGCGGTGTTCCAGATGCTGAGCCACGGCGTTACCACCGGCGCGCTGTTTCTCGCCGTCGGCATGCTTTACGATCGCAGGCATACATTTGAGATTCGCGAATATGGCGGCTTGGCGACGCCGATGCCCGTGCTCGCGGCGTTTTATTTGTTCATTTGCTTCGCTTCGGCCGGGCTGCCGATGCTGAATGGATTCATCGGCGAGTTTTTGATCCTGATTGGCACGTTTGTGCGCCACGCTTCTTGGGCTTCGTGGGCGGCGGTGGGCGTGATCCTCTCGGCGGTTTATCTGCTTTGGTCGTATCAGCGCGTTTTCTTTGGCCCGGTCACGCAGGAGCGCAATCGCACGCTTTCCGACGCGTCGCTGCGCGAGCGCGGCTTGCTGGTGGTGATGGCGGTGATGATTCTGTGGATGGGCATCGGCTCGACCGGCTTCACGCGGCGCATCGAGCCTTCCGTCACGTACTTGCTCGAAACCATGCAGCGGCCTCCGGTTGATGCAAGCGCGCGGCCGGCGGCGCGGCCCGGCTCGGCGCCCGCGCTGGTTCCGGCAGTTGCCGCTTCGGCGATTTCTGTTTCGCCCGCGGCGCATTTCGCGGCGGCGCAATCCGCGCCGTCGCCACGCTTAATTCCTGCGCGGGGAGCGGCCGACTAAACATGTTCCCCTCGCACGCAGAATTGGCGCGCATCGCGCCCGAGATCGTGCTCACAATCTTCGGCGCGCTGGTCATGCTGGCGTCGCCATTTTTTGAGAAGCCCCCGGGCTCGACGCAACCGAGCGGCGCGAATTGGCTCACAGGTTTCGCAGTCGTCGGAGCCGCGCTAGCGCTTGCGTCCACGATTTTTCCCGCGCGCCATCCCGGACCAGCTTTTTCCGGCCTGATCTCGGCAAATTCTTTCAGCACGCTTCTGGACGGCATCATTCTGACCGTGACGCTGCTGGTGCTGCTCGGCGCGGCCGGTTACCTCGAGCGCGACAACATGGCGCCTGGCGAATTTTGCGCGCTGGTGCTTTTCGCGGCCGTCGGCATGTGCGTGATGGCCAGCGCCACCGAGCTGGTGACGATTTTCATCGGCCTCGAAGTCAGCTCGATCGCGAGTTACGTGCTCGTTGGTTATCGCCGCGATTCGCCGCTTTCGGATGAAGCCGCGATGAAATATTTCCTACTGGGCTCGTTCGCCACGGCATTCTTTCTGTACGGCATCGCGCTGGTCTACGGCGCATCGGGCACCACGCGGCTCGACCAGATTTCTGCATCGCATGCCGGGGTCACGCCCGCATTGCTGCCCTTGGGCCTCGGCCTCGTGTTGGTGGGCCTCGGCTTTAAAGTTTCGGTCGCGCCGTTTCAGATTTGGACGCCCGACGTGTATCAAGGCGCGCCTGCTCCGGTCAGTGCGTTGCTTTCCACCGGCCCCAAGGCCGCGGCCTTCGCGGTGCTGCTTCGAATCGTCGCAAGCGTCGACGCAGCATCGGGAGTGTGGCTGTGGGCGCTGTGGACCGTCGCTTTACTTTCAATGTTCGGCGGAAATTTGGCGGCGCTGGCGCAATCAAACAGCAAGCGCCTGCTGGCCTATAGCTCGATCGCGCACGCCGGCTACATTCTGGCTGCGCTTGCGGCCGCCGCTGCGGCTGCGAAGTCCGGCGACCCGGATGTGTGGGCCAAGGGCATCGCCGCGGCGCTGTTTTACCTCGCCGCCTACGTGCTGATGAAGCTCGGCGCGTTCCTGATGATCGCGCATATTTCGGGTCCAGGCGAACAGCGGCAAGAGCTTTCAGATTTTGCGGGTCTCGGAACGCGTCAACCGGTAGCGGCCGCTTGCCTCACTCTATTTCTCTTTTCGCTTCTCGGACTGCCGATCACGGCTGGCTTTGTCGCGAAATTTTATGTGTTTGGCGCCGCGCTCTCATCGCATCTGATTTGGCTTGCGCTCGCGGTTGCGGTGAATGGAGTCATCGGCACGTATTACTACCTGCGTTTGGTCGTCGTGATGTACATGGGCGAACCGAAGCCGGAAACGCCGCGCTTCCCCGTGCCCGCCACAGCCGTCGTCGCGCTCTTCGTGGCCGCCGCCGGGACAGTCTATTTCGGTCTCTTCCCCGCTCAGCTGGCCACCTGGGCCGCGCAAGCCGCAGCCTCGCTGCGTTAGTCGCCAGCAGCGCGCGTAGTTATTCACTCCCAAAAATAATTCGGCCCGAATCCTCGTGCGGGGGATTCGGGCCGCGTGATTTTTGTTTTCGCTCGCGTGCGAAGGCCGAGAGCGGCCGCCGCGCGAGCTCGAAGCCGCTACTTAACTTTAATGAAGATGATGGCAAAGGTGTAGAGCGCCATCGATTCAATCAGCACGAGAGCCAGAATCAACATGTTCTGGATCACGCCTGCGGCGCCTGGATTTCGCGCCATGCCTTCGGAAGCCGCGGCCGAAGCCTTGGCCTGCGCGAATCCGCAAGCCGCCGAAGCAATGGCCATCGCGAATCCGGAAGTGATCGCAACCCAATTCGTAGGCGTGCCCATTGAGCCGCCTTCGGTCTGCGCAAATGCCGAAGGCGCGAGCAGCATGAACGTCACGACTACCAGCAGAAACGTGGCCCAAGTTTTTCCGTGTTTTTTCATCAAGGCGAATCTCCTTCTTCTCCGAGAAATGGCCGGCCGGAGGTGGCTCCCGACATCCTCATGCAGCCGGGATCGCGCGGCGCGGCGTTATGATGCCTGTACGAATTATGAATGCCCTGCTTTAATGCGCTTCCGAAACAGCGCCACTCAAATAAATCACCGGTAGAATCGTGAACACGAAAGCCTGCACGAAGGCCACGAAAATATGCAGGATGATGAAAAGCGCGGGAGCTACCAGCGGCACCGGCGCCAAAATGTAACCAGCCGGATTCGCGTGACCCGCGAAAAGGAAAAGCGCCAGCGTGAGCCCCAGGAAAATCGTATACAACATTTCGCTGACCATCATGTTGACCCACAAACGAACGGTGAGTGAGAGCAGCCGCGCCAAGTGGCTGACCGATTCGACCACCACCATCAGCGGCGAAAGATAAATATTCGGCCCCATGAAATGCGCGCCGTAATGAATCGGTCCGTGCTTGCGCAGGCCGGACCAGTGATAGTAAACGAAAACCACAATCGCGCAGCCGAGCGGCACGGAAACTTCCGCGGTCGGCGAGCTGAGGCCCGGCACCAGGCTGATCAGATTCGAGATCAGCACGAACAGGCCGATCGAGCCGATCATCGGCAAATAGCGCTCGCCGCCGTGGCCAATGTTGCTATCGATTAGATCGGAAACGCCCAGATTCATGTTGTTGTGTAGCAGCGCTTCCATGCACTGCTGCGTCGCGCCGGGGTTGTCCACGGAAAGTCGCGCGCGCAGCCACAGAAAAAATACGATCGAGAAAATGAAAACCAGAAACTCCATCGCAATGTGATTCGGGATCGGATATTCCGGATTCGACGGCGTGATGTGCAGCGCGGCGAACAGCGCAAGCGTAAGCTTGCCCAGCAGCAAGTTCACAAGTTTGGTGAAGCCCAGAACGTGTTCTTCCATCGTCTCTCAGTTGGCCGTTATGCCGCCCAGGGTCAATTCCCACAGAACGCCGACCACAACTGCCGCAGCCGATGCGAACAAACCGGCCAGAAGCGCGACCGCAGGAAATGCAGAATGCGTGAGAATAACATACACGGCGATGAGCAGCAAAACGAAGCGCCCGAAAAATTTAAAGTACGCGGATTTCGGCACGCGCGCGGCCCGCGCATTTTCATCCGCGGTTACCGTGGCCGCGCGGCCGAAAGCCAGAACGCTCCCCTTGAGCCAACGGAAGTTGAGCCAGGAAAGTATCGCGCCAATCGCCAGACCGAGCGCGCCGCGCCATCCCCATCGCCATCCGGCGGCTACGCTTCCCACCGCGCCAAGCGCGAGCGTGAGCCATTCGATTCGGCGCAGCGTCGCGCTGCCAAATGCTTCACTGGCCACCGCGCGCCCGCTTTCCCGTCAGCCGGCGCACGACTTCGTAAATGCCGCCCGCGAATCCGAGCGCGCCAAGCACAAGCGTGAACGCCGGCGAGCTGTGCAGCCAGCGATCGATAAAATAACCGAGCGCCGCGCCGATCAGCACCGAGCCGACCAGCACGAACGGTAAATCGAGTACGTTTGCGAGTTGGCTAAGCGCGCCGCCGCTTGGGCCACCCGGGCCATTCTTGGGCGAGCCGGATGACGACGGACGTGGATCAGTGGCCAAGCGAGCCAAACGGCAAGAACAGCGAATAGCTGGCCATGCGCACGAACGGTTCGGGATAAATCCCGGCGGCCAAAGTGACAAAGCACATCACGGTGAAAGCCACCGTCTGCGCCATGGAGATTGAAACGCGGCTCTGATCGGTGCTGTCTTTCAGCCAGGCGTGGACCACCACGCGGAAATAATAATAGAGCGCCGGAACGATATACAGCGCGGCGAAAACCGCCAGCACGTAATGCTGCGACTGAATCAGCGCCAAGAAAATAAAATATTTCCCGATGAATCCCGCCATCGGGGGAATGCCCGCAAGCGAGAGCATGAAAATCAACAGCAGCAGCGCGGCCATCGGACTGCGGCGATAAAGGCCGTTCAGATCGTCCAGTTCGTCGCCGGCGAGACCTCGGCGTTGCAGCACTATCAGCACGGCGAATGCACCCGCGGTCATGAAAACATAAACCATCAGGTAGTACGCGATCCCGACGAGACCGGTTTCGTTCGCGGCCACCAAGCCCAGCAGAATATAACCGACGTGCGAAATCGAGGAATATGCCAGCAGGCGCTTCACATTGGTTTGCGTGAGCGCCGCGAAATTGCCCAGCGTGAGCGTGGCCACGGCTACACCGGCCAGGATCATTTCCCAATTCACGCGCGCGGGCCAGAAAACCGTGAGGAACAAACGCAGCAGCAGCGCGAAGCTCGCGGTCTTGGACGCAATGCTGACATAGGCCGTGATCGTGGTGGGCGCGCCCTCGTAAACGTCCGGCGCCCATTGATGAAACGGCACCGCGGCGACTTTGAAGAAAAGGCCGACGGCGACCGTCAGCAGCGCCAGCATGATCAACAGATCGCCCGTGCCGCCGTGAGAAATCCGCGAATCGATCACCGCGGCGATAATCGCGAGATTTGTGCGCGGCAGGTCCACGTTCTCGCCGAACAGCGCCGTCAGGTCCGTGGTGGCGGCAAGACCATAGAGGATCGAAAATCCGTAGGCCAGAATCGCGGAACTAAACGCGCCGAGCAGAAAATATTTTACGGCAGCTTCATTCGAGCGTTTGTCGCGGCGCAGGAAACCTACGAGCACATAAAAACTAATCGCCATGGTCTCAAGGCCCAGGAATTCTACGACCAGATCGAAGCCCGAAGCCATGAACATCATTCCGACGGTAGCAAACAGAAGCAACGCGTAATATTCGCCGTGATTTTCACCCACGGTGGAAAGGTACTTCACGGAGAGCAGGATCACCAGAGCCGTGGCGGCCAAAAACAGCGCGCCGAAGAAAATGTAGAACGGATCGACCAGAATCGAATCGTGGAACGCGCCGGTGGGCTGCATATCGTGCATGCGCCAAAGCGAAAAGCCGCTGAAACCCACGCCCAGCAAGGCCATCACCGCGTTCCAATATTTATACTGCGGCTCGAGCAAGAAATCCGTCAGCAGGATGCCGAGGCCGAACAGCACGAGCTGCACCTCGGGCAGAATCAGAAAAAAATCGGCGTGAATGGAGTGTATGTCCATGAGCGCGGCTACGGCGTTGTCCCTGTGGCCGTGGGTTGCGTGGCCGGAGCCGGCGCCATCGGAGTTGGCGGCGTCGGTTGCGTGGCCTGGTAATAGCCCGGATTTACTTGCTGGACCAGTTCACGCACCGGCCGATCGAGCACGCGGAACAGCGGCTTCGGATAAATGCCGATCCCAAAGGCCAGCACAATCAGCGGAATCATCGTGGCGTATTCGCGCGCGTTCATATCGGCCAAATGTTCATTCGCGGGATGGGTGATGCTGCCGAACACCACGCGCTGATAGAGCCATAACAAATATGCCGCGCCGAGCACGATGCCCAGCGACGCCCACGCCGCCCACTGGAAGCTGACCTCAAAGACGCCGCGAAGAATTGTGAATTCACCGATGAATCCATTGAGCAGCGGCAGACCGAGCGAGCTCAGCGTCATGATCATGTAGACGGCCGCAAAATTTGGCATCGGCGTCGCCAAGCCGCCGAATTCTGAAATCAGCCGCGTGTGCCTCCGCTCATAGAGCATGCCGATGATCAGGAAGAGGCCGCCGGTGGAAATTCCGTGATTGATCTGCTGGATCACGCTGCCCGAAAGGCCGTTGGGCGTGAGCGCGAAAATTCCCAGCGTGCAAAAGCCCAAGTGGCTCACCGAGCTGTAGGCGATCAGGCGCTTCATATCCTTCTGCATCATGCAGACTAGCGCGCCGTAAATGATGCCGATTATCGAGAGCGTGACCATGATCGAGATAATGTGGTGGCGCGCCACAGGATCAGTGGGCAATAGAGCGAGCGAAAAGCGCAGGAAGCCGTAAGTGCCCATTTTCAAAAGCACGCCGGCAAGAATCACTGAGCCTGCTGTGGGCGCCTCAGTGTGCGCGTCGGGCAGCCAAGTGTGGAACGGGAACATCGGCACCTTAATCGCGAACGCGAAGAAGAATCCCCAGAAGAGCCAAATCTGCGTCGCGGTGGAAAGCTGCGGCACGCAACCGAGGAGCGATTGCACATCAAAGGTATAGATTCCCGAGAGCGCCGCGAATTTGAAATAGAGCGCCAGAATCGCGAGCAACATGATTACCGATCCCGCCAGCGTATAGAGGAAAAATTTGATCGCCGCGTAGAGCCGGCGGTCGCTGCCCCACACTCCGATCAGGAAATACATCGGCACGAGCATCACTTCCCAGAAAACGTAAAAGAGGAAGAAATCGAGCGACATGAAAACGCCGAGCATGCCGGTCTGCAGCAGCAGGAACAGGAGGTAATATTCCTTGCGGCGCAATTTGATCGCGCTCCACGAGGAAAGAATGGAGATCGCGCCGAGCAGGGTGGTCAGCATCACCAGCAGCAGCGTGATGCCATCGATCCCAAGAGTGAAGCGCGCGCCGATTGAGGGAATCCAATCGTAGCTTTCGGCAAATTGAAAGCGCGGCGCGGCCGGGTCCAGGCTGAATTTCCACAGTAGCGGCAGCGAAATCACGAGGCCCAGGATGCCGAAAAAATTGCCGAGCACTCGGTGCCAGTTCTCGCTGTCCCGCGGCACGAGAAGCAGCACAATCGCGCCCACGAGCGGCGTGAACAGCACGACGCTCAGGATATGCGAACTATAGAATTGCATCACGGCGTCTCGCTCCTAATGCCACAGGTGCGCCATTGTGACGCCCGCAGCGTGCATGTAACACCCGATAAACACCAGCAAGCCCACCACGATCAACAGAGCGTAACTGCCCACACGCCCGGTCTGCAGCATGCGCACCGGATAACTGACCAGCCAGAAAATGCGCGCGCCGAGATTCACCGCGCCGTCCACGAACCACTTGTCCCACCACCCGGAAATCACCGACGTGGCTCGCGTCAGGCGTCCCGCACCGTTCACAAATAGGCCGTCGATAAAAATGCGATCGAATGCGCCGAGCGCCAGCGCCAGATCCTTCGTGCGATTCACGAACATCGCGTCGTAAATCTGATCCACGTAATATTTCTCATACACCAGGCGATAAAGTCCTCCGGCGCTTGCGGCGATTTTCGCCGGCAGATCGGTGCGCTTGAGGTAGAGAAACCACGCCAGCGCGATGCCCGTCAGCGCCACGGCCACCGACAAAATCATCAACAGCGATTCCGGCGCCGCTTCGCCCGCTTCCTTTTCGGATTCGCGTGGCGCCGCCGGCGACGCGACTTCATCGTGACGCAGTGAAAGGTTCGGCGGCGAGACCGGACCTTCCGCCAGCATCCCAATCGTCGGCGGCGTG